>Ga0194135_10002334_pt1 | contig 11498 bp, 10 predicted proteins | sample LitLau_LLRF_2013_FD_134024 | JGI IMG/M metagenome (GOLD analysis project Ga0194135, IMG submission 134024) | Freshwater sediment microbial communities in response to fracking from North America - Little Laurel Run_MetaG_LLRF_2013 (version 2) | ecosystem: Environmental > Aquatic > Freshwater >... | reverse complement strand
GGTAAAGGTAGGTAATTACCATTTAAGAACATCTCCAATAAGAATCGAACATCAGAGCACCAGCAGGTAAAACGCCACACGGAAGCGGAAGGTGTGGAGTGGACTGGCTTGGTTTGGCTTGGGGTTCATTTTTTTGTGATTTAATTTTGAAAGACCATTTCCTTTCAGATTCCAAGAATGCTGGGTTCAAGCGTTATCCGAACGGTTGGCAACCGTGGTGTAATGATGAAGGACCTCCGGCGTAATATGAGCCTCTCTACAATGCCATTCGGAAAGCGTCAAATCCAACAACTCACCAATTGGTAAGTGACTGTGCGTGCGGTAGAAAATGATAAAAGCGTTGTCTGTGGATGGGGTTCGCACGTTGCTTATCTACAGACAATGATAAAAGTGACCAAACTAGCAAACGGACAGTTCTGGAACTTGAATTTCGATTTTTGTTTACCCCAGGGTTCCGACGATGTCATTCTTTGGGGCGGCCGCTTTCATAGGAATGTGTTATATCACAGAATGGAGAGTCGTAAACGAATGGATCCCTTTCTACAATGGCAAGTTCAAATCCGACGAAAAAAAATGAATAAGCAAGTACGTTCAAGTAGTCCACAAAGCCACTAGCCCAATATCTCTTTGGTAAATTAATCAGTCACGTCTAATTCAATCTAACGGAATGGGTAGTAGTGTCATTGCTCCGCATTATTGCATAAATTAAAAGCAACACATTACCCAAATCACGCCCTGATCTGGTTCTTGCATTTTCAAAGATCTTTATTCTTTTCCGGATGGATCGATGGATGGAATGAGTTTTAGAAGAGTGAATAGAAGATGGGAATGAAAATCCATGGGCTGTAGTAATAGTTAGTTGCAGTATCGAAAGTTTTCTTAGAATGTGGAAGGGAGATTCTTGGTGGATTGTTAGCTCAAGTAATTCAATTTGATGGTGGGAGGGCGTCTTCCAGAACTGCAAAGTTCTCGCCAAGAGATACCAAGAAATTGTAGAGCCTTTCCTCCGAGGTATTGCATCTTTGGAGGAGCAACGTCTCTCTGTTGCCCCACTCTTTTCGGCACAGCATCACCAGCTTCTTCAACATCCGGAACTTGGCTTTGAGAAGTCTGAGGCCTTGTGTTAGCTCAGCAACTTCCGCCTCGGATTTGGTTGCTCGCTCTTCTGCTTCCGTGACCTCAGCAACCCAGGATTCAATGAGGGAACCAAGAATACGAAATGTCTCCATCGTCTCATCCGTCTGAGTTTCCACGGTTTCAGACGCTGGGGGCCTCTTCACATTCTCCGTGGGAACTGGAGCTCCATCCGTCTGCACTTCCACCGATTCATACTTTCCAGATCGGGTCATGGAATTGTATGTCTCCATGGTCTCCTTCGTCTGCACCACTTTCGATTGACAATCCCGGGGCCTCAATAAATCCTATAGCCAAGCCCAACAGTAGTGGAGAAGGGAAAATGTACTGAAAAAAAAATGGAAAGATAAATTACATACTTGGAGTCTGATTTCCAAGGAAGCCAAGTGCCTTTTCCAGATTGCCTTCTCCGAGTAATGTCGTTCTCGCTCCTCAATCAACTCCGCCTCAAGGTCAAACGAAGTTTGTGCTTCGACGTCCACATCATGCGATGTTGGCTGCCTCCCATTCATCATATTTGAGATTGCTCTTTGCTCATGCTCATATTGAGCCAGGTTCAGCTCCAGCTCGGAAACTTTCTGCCTCCAGAAATTTATTTCAGTGGCATGCTTCTGACGCGTCTCCCTTAGGGCGTCATTGAGTTCAGATTCCTTCGTAGATAATCCAATGGCAGAAAGGAGTTTCACTTCCTGGGTCAACTTTTCAACCTAGGCCAAAATGTTTTAGAGCGGTATCATCATCAACATAACTAAAGAGAGAGAAAGAGAAAGTAACGGGAACTGGAAATCACCTGAGACTGGAGTCGAATGTTGTGATCCTTTGTTTCATTCTCGGTCTTCCTTGCTCCTTCGTATTCGCCAAGTACTTGACCAACTTTTTCTTTCAAAAACTCAACTTCCTCCTCTCTCGAATCTGCACAAAGAAAATTAATGTGACTGAGTGGAAATCAATAGATTACAATTACAAATAGGCACCGTTTTTTTTTAATTTAAATAAAACCTACCGATCGTCCGACGTAATTCATCCTCAGTAGACTTCATTTCAAGGACTTCGGTCTTGAGCAGGGCGAGTTTGTGAGCCAGTGCACGCTTCTCTTTCGAAATGGTCTGCAACTGATCCTCTACCCGTTGTACTTGTCTCTCCCGGAATTCGGCCAACGTCTTGAGCTCCTCCAGAGCCTCCACACCTTCGGATGACCAGGTAGTCTCGTAGTTACCATTTGTATCCCCATTGACTGCTGGGCAGTGGGTACGATGGAAAAGGGAATGGGACACGGTTTCCTGCTCCCGATCACTGCCAGAATTCATGCCCAACACATTCCGCTGGACAGATGTGACGTTATCACCTAGCAACGAATCCCTTCCTCCTCCGTCCTCTTCGTCTTCATCTCCAAGTGTATCTGTACTGAAGGCACGAGCCAAAAGTTCCTTTATCTGCAAATGAAAAATCCAAATTCATCCGTAAGATAAAATCCAGAACGGTGGCATAGTTTGCCAGCTCATAAGGCCAATGGGCCATGATGGCAGTACAGTACCTCATCTTCCCTTCCCTCGTCTTCACTTTCTTCAGCGAGGACACTTAAGCTCTCCAAAGTGCGCCCTGCTTTGTTTGAAGGTCCCTGCGTCTCAGACATCAATCCAATTCAAATCGTATATACAATCAACACGCAATCAAATAAAATCAACTCAAAACAGAAGCACGATGGAATAAATTTTAATAATAAATACTTGAGCAAATTATTCATAAAGCAAACACAAAATAAAATTTATAGGGAAATAAAGCCTGACTGATTGCGAAATTCCGATTCCGACTGAACTGATCGATCGAACAAACAAGCACAACAAAGATAGTTTGTGTAGATTTTAGTTAGTTGGCGCGTAAAAGTTGGAATCTCATATGAACCCGAAGAGTCGGAAAGTTATAAGATCTTTTAGATTAATCTAATCTAAGTTATAAAATCTTTTAGAATAAATGAATTAAATTTAACCTTGATTTTAATTTGATACTTTTTTTTCCAAAAATATAATCAAGCGAACGAATATAATTCGCCTTCAGTCACCTTCCACGTCATTAGTTCCGACGAGCAGAGCAACGGGCGTAGAAAAAATCCAATGCCGCCGAATCCATCCGATGAACTTTGTTTGACATCCGCCAAAGAATTCCAGTCCAAAGAATAAAATGGAGTATAATTTGAACTGCGGAAAATATTTCTCAAGGGCTGTCTTTTAATAGTGTGGGAGGACTCGGATTCTGTAGGATTCGTAACAATTTCGGTTCAGGCGAGAGTGGATTCCGGAGTGCTTTCTTATCTGCTCTTATTTCCTTCTGTCTCTGGTATTGCATCCGCTTCCCGTCTGACAAACTCCTCCTCATACTTTCGTAAAACTCGGTTGAGTGGTGGCATAGGAGCCAGGCGACGAGTGCGATTATGGCACATGAGGGAATGTAGTAACAGCAACTGCTTCTGATCCTTAAACCTCTGTCATCTGACACCAGAACCGTTCGGCGGTGAATTCGGCGCGTGGTATCCTTTTGCTTGGATATGTAGTCCTGGTCTTGGAGTTCGCGACAGGACTGAAGAATCCTGTTGTCATTGTTGTCAGACGGGTCAAAGTATTTATCCTGGATGAAAGCATGGGGAGTTTTTACTTGGAGGACCACGGCAGTGGAGGTGAGGATTCGAAAGTAGCTGATGTTGTCTGTGATATAATCCAGGGCTACTTGGCAGAGGTCACCCAATATCATTCCATCTAACATTTTCTGCTGAGCGTCTGCATTCCTCGTATCTTCTCCATAGCGAACTTGGTCCTTTTTCCGGAGGCCTCCTCTCGCAAGGCCTTTGAGCTCAAGTATCACAGAGACGGGGATGAAAAGGGGACGTGTAGTGAGGGTCATGAGCAACTTGACCATGTCCAGTCGCCGCACAAAACAATTTGTGTCGAGGACAAAGTGTATTGGCTCAATGATTATGTCCGTCTGAAAACCTTCCTTGGCAAAATACTCCCAAATTTTGAGAGTCCTCTGGTGTACCAACACTTTTGGTGGTATCGGAGCCGTCGCCGCCACCGTTGATGATTCCTCTGGGAGAGATTTTCGGTGTCTGACAATAGTTCGGCAGGCATTATTCACATCTCCTCTTTTTGGGCGTTGTGGCTTATCGGCTTCCTCGACATGCGACACAAAGGACTGCAGCCAGTAGTGGTAGTGGCAGGTATCCAGGCCCCCTATCTCTCTTTCAGTGTACGCACTTTTAACCCTGACTCTTGTTAAGAATGTATGCGTCCCACCGTCCAGACGCTGTACTTCCAGGATCCCGTACTTTTCCTCCAATACAAGTGCCCCAAATCGGAATATGTTTTTAACACGAACGTAGTTCCTGGCTGTAGTGAGTCGCAGTTTACTCCCACAGAAGTATTTGTGTCGGAAGACGTAGCTCGTAGCCATAGGAAGAAGGCCGAATAAGTGTTTCGCCTCAGGGAAGGGAGCCAAGGGAATTTTGTGCTGGTCATCCTTCGTGGAGATGACGGACGGGAAGAGTGATGATGAGAACCTCTCAAACACAACGGCAAGTTTCGTCATGAGGGAGGCAAAGGATGTCCAAGAGTCGTCCAATCGCTCTTTTAGTACTTCATCCTTAGGTCTCGTCACGTGCTTGATTGCAAAGGCGGGTCGTGGTCTCCTCGGCGTCCAGTCTTTTTGGTGTTTTTCCATCCAATGGATCCAAGTAGATAGGCCTACAGCGATTGTCTCCATCTGCGTTGTGTCCCAGTCACAAAGATCAATCAACCTTGCTAAACGCTCTGTCAGAATGGTGCAGACTTCCATTGCAAACTGGATAGCGGTGATCCATGTGGAATCTGAGCTCCCTAGCGGACGGAGTTTATCTAGGAGTAGCATGTTGATGGAGAGAACCTGAATGATTCTCAGCGGAAGGAAAACAGCACCTCGTTGCAAAAGTCCTTCTAAATAGATCTGCAAATGCAAAAGAAATAAGAAGAAAAAAATTAATAATTTTAGCCGAGATAAGCAGTCTGGTAAAGCTTTAATGCACGTTGGAAGTTGACAAGAATTTGCAGTGGAAAATATTCTATAATACTTACCAGAGATTCCTCCGCAACCACGTGAATTGTATCCATTCCAACATTCATCCATAGTTTCTCAATCACTAGGACATAAGAAATACAGAATCGATGAAAGAGCTCCAGTGGGGAAAACTTCTTCCAGTGACTCTCCTTTGTGTCCACTTCTACTGGGAATCGAGGAACTGTTTCGAATCCATGAGCAAAGATCCAGATCTCACGTTCCGCATCCTCGGCTACTTTACTTTCGGCTCTCTTGCCGGTCTGGTACCAAAACGAGGATGAGACTCGATTGTAGTCCTTCAGTGCCTCATCAAAAGCAATCTGAAGTTGTGGCTTGAATGCTTCCAAAGGAATAGGAGCTGGACTCGAGTAAGCTCGGAAAAAGTCGTAGACTGCGGATAGGAAATCCCGTTGGATTAGAGCTATCAATCCCAGCTGGTGTAAGGCTCTTCCATTTCCTGGGTCGATACTCCGCGCCTGTTCGTAAGCCTCCAGTGAAAGAGGAAGAAGGCCCAAATATCTGAGACTGTCCCCAAGGGAAATTAGGAGTCGTGGGAGACAGGTGGCTGCTGCTTCTGCTTCCGCAGGAGGGAATGCCGAATAGTCTGCGCCACCATTGATGAAATTAGTTGTGTAAGGATATTTTGTCTTTACGGCAGCCATCAGTTCCTCCAAGTGCTTTACCCCTTTCTCCAGGAAGAAATTCACTACTTTTCGGATCTCTGATTTGTTTGAAGGATTATTTGTAGTGGCATGTCTCCCGAGCTTTACAATCTGGTAGACGGAGACGTCCCAGAGACGGTAGTCGATTCGTAGCTGCGTGAAAGCAATGATGCTGGTGGTTATCAGTTTGGAGCTGGCAGCGTGGAGTGTATTTATCACATTGATGAGCTTCTTCCTTCCCGCAACCACTTGGTCGAATTCTCTTTCCTTCACGAAGGTCCGAATCTGTTTATTGGACAAAACAGGGTTAAGAGGCAAAAAAAAAAATAAGTAATTAACTGTGAGTTAATCTAAAATTATTGGAACAAAAATACCAATACCACAAGGCATGCCAACTACCGTGCTAAGGTTTCAGTTGTAATTTGCCTTCCGGACTCGGACACCACGCATGATTAGAATTAAAAGCTGTTTCACCCACTGGAAGAGAAAATCAGAAACACTTACGTAAGTCTCTGCGGATGTGAACTCAGCATAGATCTTCTTCTCCTCTTCACCAAGTGGCGAGGTGGAACGATTTGAAGGGGTCTTGGGCTCCATTTGATTAACATCCTCCCTTGATTTCTGCAAATAGCATAATAGTAACGCACAAATGCTTAGCGCTTGAAGTGTTGGAACTGAGCTCAGTCACTACTTACTTTGGAAGCAGAAGTAAAAAGAAAGTTAGGTCGGTGGCCTCCACTTTCTCTGCTGAGAGGTCGAGTCCCAATACCATTCTTTCCAGCCAAAGCTCTGCAAGTGTACAAGAGACCTTAGCATGAAAAAATTCCATATCCCATAATGATAAGACCACAAGCCGCCTGCGGGCGTCGTGTGCGGCTTGTGCGTGACTGTTGCTCTCTTTTCAGAAAAGATCGGATTTGGGATAACCTGCGGCTGTGGCACCAGCATTATTGGCATTATAAGATTTGTATTTATATTCATATTCATTACTTCAGGTGAAAGCAAGATTAATTTCTTAATTGTTAATTAGAACACTAGGATGAAAACTAATTAAATTAAATCACAGAAAGGTGTAAGCTGCTGAAGGATTTACCAGTAAAGTAATTTACCTGCTGGACATTCGCCTCTATTAACTCAATTTGAGTAAGTCCAAGAGAGTTGATGCGGAATCTCGAACAAATAAACGACCGAGCTTCTAAGGGTAATTAACAGAACACGAGTTATTGATTTTTGCCTTGACTCGAGACGTTGTCGCCCCCAGCCATGTCACATCCCCTTCCACTAATATTATTTTAACAAACTAGGATTTTTAAGGATGGGAGATGGGAATAAAACTCACCTTCAGCTCTGATAACTTCATTTCGTGTGGAATAGCTGCATTTGCATGGGATAGGGCTGAGTGATTGGAATGAATGAATGAACGAATGAGTTGATAGTAATTGGAATTTTGTTAGACAAATAATTGCTTCTGGTATCTTTAGTTTACCTGCACAACATTAACAGCTGGAGATTGGCTGGAGAACAATGATGGATTTGACACTGGAGATTTGAAATTAAGAGATTTCCGCCTCCGGAAAGATTACTTGAATTAGTCATACATGCAATGGGCAGAAATTCACTAAAGATAACAAAATAATGACCAGATTTGAGAGTAATTTTCACTATAAAATGTTAATTAATATTATTATTAACCTAAGACTATGAGAATTTTTCTAATTTATAGACTCCCCGTGTAGCTATTTGATTACCTTTGACTTAGAACTTGACCTGCCCGACTACAATGGATGGGTGGGAGTGGAGTCTCAAAATTCTCCTCTACATTGACACACCATGTCAGCTGTTGTTTGTCGCATAAGTCCAGTCCAGAAAATAAATCCTCAACTCAAATCTTCTGCAATTAAATTAAAGTTAATTAAAAACCATACACGCACCAACGTGAGTCTACCGGATGGCAGACGCCACAGATGCCCTCACAGCTGTCATTTCGGATGAATTCCTCCGGGTAAGTCTCGATAACATAAATCAACCCTTAAGTGTTTAAAAAGTTGCGTTATGACTCATTCATTGGCCATTATATTTTTTAACAAGGACAATGATCTAATTCTTTCAAATTCCAATTATTGCAGGAGTTTGAAGAAAAGTACAACCTTGAGAGAGAACAGGGAGAGCCAGCGACAGATACCACTTTCCAGTATGCCTGGTGCCTTGTAAGTTAAAAATTAGAATACTTTCAGTTTAAAACATTTCCAGTATATAAGTTAGAAAGAAGAAACTAAGCAAATGTGCATAGTATTATTACTTCTTTTCATGCTGATTTTCTACTATCCGTATCCGTAGGTGCGTTCTCGCCTAAAGACTGACGTGAAGAAAGGAATTCTGCTCCTGGAAGGACTTCTGCAAGGTGGCTTAAAAATATTGTCGTCACAATGAATTGCTCATACCTCTAGCTTCAAAGAAGTACTTTATTCTCCTCTCGATTTTCCTTAGGTGGCGGTGGTTCGGACGGGACTCGTCGCAGAGACTACCTTTACTATCTTGCCGTTGGTCACGGACGAAACAAGGATTACAACCATGCTCTAAAATATGTGAAGCTCCTCCTCCAGAATGAGCCCGGAAACAAACAGGCACAGAGCCTTGAGAAGGAGATGCGAAAGGCGATGGACTCGGATGCCTTGAAAGGAGCTGCTATTGCTGGTGGAGGTCTCCTCGCCGCTGGGGCCCTGGTTGGGCTTGGATTCGCCCTCCTCCGGAAATGAAATTGAAATTAACCCAATGTTCCACTACTAAATCTCTCACAACAGTCAATTACGTAAGAATAAGAAGCAATAGGATATTGGTTATTTAACAGTTCCTCAGATCTGGGGTCATGGGTCGAATAAAGAGAAGGATAATTCATTGAGTAATTAAATGGAGTGTCTTGATTCGTGGATTGGATAATCAGGAGTGGGCGGGTCTCAGAGGGAAAAGTTCTGAGTATAATCGTATTCGATGGTGGGAATGACAGCCTGGATAAACTTGAGAAAGATGATGAGGTAGACATGGACTCCGAGATCTTTCCCACCTTCGGCCACCGTTTCTAGAATCTTCTTCATAACCACGGCGTGTCGGCACGGATGAACAGAGGCTGCAATGACGCCGCTCAGGTGAGGATGTGCCTCCATTGTCACAGTCTTCTTTGCATGGTCTTGACTCACGTCTTCATACATTTCTTCAACCCCAAGAACTTTTCGAGTCTGTAAACGAACCGTCAATTAACTACAAAGACTTGAGCTATCATTCAAACCGCTGCCGACTGCCGAGGAATCAGGATTACCTCATCATATCCAACAAGGAAGAGGCGAGGGGTTTGATAGTATTTATCATAAGTGATGTGCAAGTCGTAAGTTCTACAAGACAAAATAAAACCCGAATTAGTATATTGACTTGAATATGCATCACCCCTCTAAAACCTTGTTAATCCTTACCTTGTGTGTTTAATCTCTCCCCCGGTAGATTCTTGATTCTTCTGAGGTATGGTTCGGAGGGTCGTATCATCTTGAGCATCCAACAGACCGGAAGCCTCGAATTCCTCCATGTCCAGAGCAACCTCGTCCTCTTCGTCCGCTTGTGCTGGCTCAGAGGGACCTTCCAGCCGCATTTCGGCTATTTCCTCTACAAGCGGTTGATGGTGATGAGTATCCACCCATCCACCTACAATTCCAATTTTTAACTGAGGTTTAGTATCTACTAACTGAAGAAGCTTTAAATAATTGAATTACCGTCGTCGTCTTCTTCTATTACTTTCTCCAACTCTCGATCGTATTCAATCTTAAAAAAAATCAAGGAATTAGGATTCCTAATTTGCAAATACTCAAGTTACAATTCATTTAACATCTCATGTGACGTACCTACCTGTTTACATCGCTTGTCGCAAGGGACATTTTTCGTAATAAGAAACTGCTTGTTTTTAGGAAGGTAGTCGGCTGCCTAAAGAAATAAAGTCAATTTAGACAACCTTATGAATTTAAGTTGGCAGTATGGTGGATTCATTCGCCAGCTGACCTTGGTCTCATCTCCCGAAGTCCATTGCCAAGTGGGACAGTGGTGGACAAGGTGGTCCCCTGCAGCGACGAACTCCTCTGGGGTAAGGACGCCTGTCTCCCGAAACTTGGACTCCCGAAGTCTTGGTGTCAGGTACGTGGCTACACCTAGAGCCTTCCCCTTTACATGATTGAACACTCCCTGCATTTTTACTCAATTTTTCACTTTTCAAGAAACAATTTTCAATTTGCAAAACGAAGGTTTATGAGGGGTTTATTATGAGCAAGGTTGATTCATGATCAGCAGATAAATCCAAATGCGGTTGGACAAACGTCTACCCACTCCAACGTAACATACCGAAATATCCTCCCCCACCCAAAGTGCAATGGACAATGGAATTGAAATTAAATAAGATTTAGGTGATTCCGAAGTAAAATTGGTGCGGGTTTGCATTACATTAATTTGGAATTTGGAAATTGGAGTCATCGAATGGATTGAAATTGAAATGGATTATGAGTAGTCGATGCAGCTAATTGTTCAGACTTCGGAAGGTTGAGGTGACATTTCTTCAGTGGCCTAATACACCAAACAACGTCAGGCAAGCGCCTATTAATCAACTTCCTGTTTATCCTTATCCAAATCCCAACGAATCTAGTAGATGAGCATGAAGTTGAGCCTTGAAAATTGAATTTAACTGGTCCAATATTCCAGTTATCAGCAAATCTTCCCAAACTAACCATTGTTAGATTTTAATATTGTGGTCAAATTCGTAAAATGACTGCGGAATCAGGGTATCCAATGTCTCGCATCAACCTACGGCCATGCCTAAAAGCATGACACAATATGCCGGAAACCCTTTTCTGTCGCTTGTCTTGCGAGAGGTGTACCTAGCATAAAGGTGAGGAAACCCCCACCAGTTAAAGCTCTCCTTCCGGCAATTGCTCCAATTTGCGGAGAGACAGTTTGACGTGAGCCATTGACGTCACTCAATCCCAAAATCAAATCTCGAATCACCGACGAACGGAATGGAGGAATGGAAAGTTAAATTACTAATCGATACCTATTTTATGTATAATTTGGAGAATTGTTTGGTTTACCCTGGAATATTTTAAGAAGCACGAAACCGTCTCTTCGACCAAAACGACAATGGCGAAAAGCATTTTCCCTCCCCTGTTGGAGATTCCTGCTGGACGCTTTCACGCTCCCTCGTGCGTAAGCGTAACTCTTCCTTTCCTTATGCCTTAAGAAAACTGCAAGAAGTACTCTTTTTTGACAATTTGACAGAAATTCCTCATTTAAAAGTGACTACAGTCATGAAGTTGAAAGTTGTTTGGTCGGGAAATTTGCGGACAAAAGCCTGATTCGGAAGAAAAAGAACCAACTGAGCTAAACTAAAGAGCGTTAATTCTGATAATTAATTAAGCTTCAACCAACGTTGATGATGTTAGCGAATCTTGTCAGGTTTCAATTATTTTCTCTTTCTCTTTGGCGTCTCTATGCGTCTGTTTTCTCCTCCTTTCACTCGCTGGCATCATGCATTTTATTGGGAGAAAGCGGGAAAGTCCCTTCATCTTTCTCTGGTGGTGGTGGTGGTGGTGG
>Ga0194135_10002333_pt1 | contig 11500 bp, 12 predicted proteins | sample LitLau_LLRF_2013_FD_134024 | JGI IMG/M metagenome (GOLD analysis project Ga0194135, IMG submission 134024) | Freshwater sediment microbial communities in response to fracking from North America - Little Laurel Run_MetaG_LLRF_2013 (version 2) | ecosystem: Environmental > Aquatic > Freshwater >... | reverse complement strand
TTAGAGTCCAGCCTTGAATGTGGAATAGAGATGGATGAGACTGCTTGTCATCGTCGTACTCGTAAAATAGACCAAACAAAGGGAAAATAAACTGAATTGTTATTTTTAATGGACACATCACGCCATGTAGCCAGTTTGACCAATTCCGTAGAGAGCAGATAAAAAAGTGGAATGGTAGTAAATTATCCGTCCAGAATTCTTACTTGATGTACAAACATTTCTTAAGGTTAGATTTACGTGGAAATGTGACTGTTCATCTAAATAATAAGAGACAATATACCCCAAACGCGTTCCGGGGATCGGGATGATGCTAAAAATGAAAGATAAGGGTGAGAGACGCCATGAACTTGAATGTCTTAAAACTTCTCACCCTCAACATGCATAACAATGGGCCAGTGTCTTGTTTCTGAAAACTCTTCCAACCGTAACCGATTCTTCGCACACCACGTCCCCAACATGTCGGGAAGTAAAATCCGGTTTTAGACATCATAGACTAGACATAACATACAACATTGCAAAAGTTTCATTGTTGCCTTCGGCTCCTGAGATTCGGATTCTGAGGTATGCTGGTGAGGAAGAAAGGAGGGATAGGGGAGAGTGGATAAGAAGCAAATGGATAATGGTTAGGTAGGCTTTTGTTCTGAGTTCAACTTTATGAATTTGCAATTTATTTTCGTGACACTCAACGCTCATCTTTATTTCTCCCTATTGTTTTCCGTCCCGGTGGTTGCAGTAAAAATCATCAATCCAGAAATAAACATCACGCGATAGGAGCAATGCCATAAAGGCAAAGAATACGTCTTAATCGAACTTAGTAGTTTCAACAGTATCTATTTAATTGTTGTTAAAGAGATTTACTCAGCTGCGTTCCTGGGCTTACTTGGAATTAATAATGGGAGAAGACAAGGAAATTTTGATTTTGGATTCGAACGGAAACCCGTCGGAAGATGGGGGCTCATCGCAGTATGACCTCAAAGTACTTCGAGTAGGCTCGCCGCCAGCAGGAGCCTATAGAGCCATAAGAACAAAAATACGTAGCGTCCGAAGAACCCAACTGTCGACCTTCCACCGAGTGACCCGTGTCCATGGGAAGCCACTTCTCTCAGCCTTGCTAACCATGATCTCGTCCACTGCATCTTTCATATTCTTTCCCATCTACTTGGAGTCTCTCACGGAAAACGAGCACGTCGCTAGGTCAAGTGATGGCTATTCCGCCTGCCTCCTTCTCACAACGTGCACCACCGCTCTCTTCCTAATCGTTGCAATATTCCTACAAACGGCCGAATGGCTCTCCTACCAGCGCCGCCGGGTCTCCATATTCTTTCCGGAAGTTTCATTGGTCAATATTCTCAAAATTGGCGTCTCAACGGCACTTTCCTTCCTTACGGTCTGCTCCGCGTGGGAGGATCACAAAGTCCTCTGTAATATGCAACTTCCACTCCTTGGATTCGTGTTTGTATTTGCTTCAATTACACATGCAATCAGTCGATGGAAAGGTGATGGATTGAGAATTCGAATGAAGATAATCTTTTTTCATTTATACTTTCCTTCATTTTCCAGAGTTGGGATTCCGAAGATCTTTTTCAATCTTAGCAATAATTTGTGGCATTTTCATCAGCGTGGATTTCACTTTGGTGGATAATGAGCGCTGTCGAGGACAGCATCCACCACCAAAGGATCGGTGGACATGGAAAGTGCACCTGGTCTGGACGCTTGCATTTGTGGTGGCAATCTGGCTGTGGACAGTGGCCATTTTTTCCATGGAGTCTTCCATTCCACTCGTACCCCGGGTAAGGTTTAGATTCCAATTTTTACTCGAAAGATAATTCAAAATTATTGACCAATGTTTCTGTTTAGATACAACGACAGAGAAAGGCGGAGGAAAGTGGTGTACGGATGAGGGTCTTGAAAGTAGAATCCTTAGAAGCAGCAGCGTCTCATCATCAACTACCAGCACGAACAGGAATACCAATGCGGATTAATTCAGATTCATTAATTAGTGATGATATTTATACCAAGATTCCCATCCGTTCCATTTTCAAAGCCCTCCTGTGGTATCACATTTCTACTTGGATCATCATCCTCAGCTTGTTCTGGACAGAATTCATCCCCGGTTTTGGAAAAGTCAGAATCAACAACAATAATAATTTAATTTAAAATGTCTCGTACCATTTAAGTGTAAAGTTAAATTTAATTAGAGTTTGTTCTGTTCCTTCTCTAGGGTGTTCACGATGAGGAATTCAGCTTGTTCCGGGTTTTGGAGAACGCCTTCCTAATTTCAGTTACGAGCGTCCCGTTCTGTTCCGTTCTCGTGTCAACGTTTATTTTTGCCCATGCCTTTGCCTACCTCGTCATATCCATTCGATCTCCGCTAATTGCTATTGGAGTGATGTGCGTTGGGTTTCCTAGTGTCGGCTTGTGGTGGTCGCTGTTCCAGACGAGGTCGCCGTCGGCGTTCCTTGTATGGATGCCAATGGTAACTGAAGTGATTTGTGCCCTCCTCGGATTTCCTCTTATTCTTGGAGGAACATTATACCTGTTTTTGCTGGACGTTTTTAGAAGATCCAAAATCCCACACGTGCTCAATCGTCTCAATCCGTAGCGAAGATTGAGATGACCTCCTGTTTTCGTGTAGTGGAATCAATTAATGAAAACTAATTCAGTATAAGAATCATTTGCAAATAAATAACCATGAACCTGAGATAGGGCTTTTTACGATGCAGCGATGCAGTAATTTGTCTCACTCACTCAAAATATGGAAAGCGGGAGAGTAATCTGCGAAACCACCGAAATTTTAAGAGAGACAACAAGCAAAAATTGTTTCAAAATGTTGAAGTACTTCTTCAAAGTTCAAATCAATCGTCAATAATTTCAGTTTTGTAGGAATTTCCTTACTAATTTGTTTCAAAACCCATCAGTACACGGATAATGGTATGTCACATTTCATTTCATGGTCGGTTCAAGCTGTCCCGTAATCAGAGACAAGCTGTCCCCTCATTCTCAATGTTAAGTTAGGTTAGGTTTTTTTAGCATTCATTTCCTTTCTCGAGAACGGATTCTTAATCAAAAGTATTTTGTTTTTAATTCCAGGGGGATTCGGATTGGGGAGAATACTTTTCTGCCAAAAAGTCCAAATTGAACGAACAGCTCAACAACAGTGAGAATTCAAAGAACTGTACACAATTATTTCAAGGAATTGAAATTTACATAAATGGATACACCAGTAGGTTTTGATTACATTTTTACTGGCTGGGGGAAAGTGGATGCGACGGTGATGGAGGTAACCCATATTTGCTTATTTTTGGTTTTATTCCAGACCCTCCGGAACCTGTGCTGCGTGAGATTTTCATTAATCACGGTGGTCAATACTGCCAGTACTTTAGTTCTAGAACAACATTTGTCATCGCTACTAATTTACCTGCCGCTAAGAAAAGGTGACTACACTTGACTTGTTCAACCAAACTTTCGCTGTATTAACGTTGATTTGCTTGCACAAGAGTTTGAGTTGGGTTCAGTTTGAAATATAACTGATTTATTTAAATAAGGGCTTAGTACTTTTGATGGGATTGAAATTATGCCTAACCGACTTATTATTTTTCAGACACATGGGCAGTAAAACTTTGAAACCTGATTGGATTACTGACAGTATTCTTGCTGGTGTGAAGCTAGACCCTCGCAAATATTTCCTTTATAATTCCAATGAGTACGACAGTATACTTAGTTTTCATGCAAATATCCCTGGTCTCACAATGTATCATTTCCTTACTTAGGGAAAACAATCAGAAAACGCTGACCCAAGTTCTAGAACGCCATACCACCACTCCGTTAACACCTGAAACGTCAGGGGCATCCCCATACGACTGTTCTGCGTCCTCGCCTTCCATTTGTCTTGAAGCTTCCAACGCTGATTCCCAGCTATCGCCTGACGAGGGGAGTATCAGGTTGTCCAAAACATCGAGTTTAATATCGACAACGGAGGATGGATTTCTGGAAGCCTTTTACAATAAATCAAGACTCCATTTAATTTCAACTATGAAGAAAGAGACTCAGCACTTAGTAGCAGGATGGAAAAAAAATGCAAGCACTCATGAGTTCTCACTACTGCGTGAATATTTGCTGGAGGCGAAGAAACAAGCGCAAGAAAACGACCCACACGCAATGCTGCAAGGAAAGCAACAAAGTGAGTGTTCAATTCACTTATTTATTATTAAAGTTACGAAAATGATAAACCATTTTGTTAAGTTATCAATTTTATAATTGAATTCTTTTGTTTACAGTAATTTTTCACATCGACATTGATTGTTTCTTTGTGGCCGTTGGACGCCTCACCAGGCCGCATCTACTGGGCTTACCGGTTGCAGTCACTCACTCGAAAGGAACGGGGCCCGGCTCAAAGTCTGAAATTGCTTGCGTCAGTTATGAGGGTCGATCGAAAGGAGTTTCCGCCGGTATGTGGCTGGATGAAGCGAAAAGATTATGCCCCGAACTCCAGACTATTCCCTATGAGTTTGAAGAGTACAAACGAGTGTCCAGAGTACTTTTTGAAACCGTGGCAAGGTATTTAACTTTTTAATTCATACCAAATTAATAAAAATTGTTGTAAATGCTATTCCATTGTAAATATCCTTATTTAGTTTAACGCTGGACATAGAAGCGATCAGCTGTGATGAGTTATACATTAATGCCACGAATGTATTGGGAGATTCTGGAACACACCCAACTCATTTAGCCAACTTTTTGAGAAGTGCCTTCAACGTAAGTCCATCAACATACCAAGACCTCACATACACATATAATCGGAGGAATAATTGATTTGCATTTCTCAGAACTCCGCAGGCATTGTTGCTTCAATCGGAATTGGAAGCAACAAACTCAGCGCCCGCATCGCTACACGACAAGCGAAGGAGAATGGACTTGGGATTTGTCAAATGACGGAGTCTGATTTGAACGAACACATTAGAACTCTTCCAGTGCAGAAATTACCCGGTGTCGGTTATTCAACCACAGAAAAATTAAATAATCTCCACAAGATTGAGACGTGTGGGGATTTGCAGCGAATGAGTCTACAGGAACTGAAGCAAAGTTTTGGAGAAAAAACTGGCGAGAAGTTGTACTGGTAAGTCGACTAAACTAAACTTCTCCGGCTTTATCCTAAATTATGAAGTCACTGAGAATAAGTCAGCCTATCAAATTGATTAAAGTGTAGGCTCTCCAGAGGAGTCGACCGAGACCCTATACAGTGGGACAATGTTAGCCATCAGGCCAAATCAATCTCAGCAGGATGTAGTTTTGGCGTCCGATTCACTACTACTGCCGAAATCAATACTTTTATCAAGCAACTTTCCGCCGAACTGTCCAAACGTGCTGCAGAAAGCGAATGCTATGGAAAGAAAATTACACTTTCTTTGTGGGTTGTGCGAAAAGGTTTCATCAATGAGCCAGTGAAACCAGGCGCCCATGGAGTTGTGGACATAAATTCTCGGTAGGTTAAGCGGGAGAGATGACGGAGCATTGTAAGTAATCGTGCCTAGAAATGAATGGTTTCTTTCTTTTTGACAGAACTCGTGCATTCCATGTCCCTACCCGAGACGTAACTGTGATATCCAACATGTCATCCGAACTTGTACGATCCATCACTAAAACCTCAATCCCACCGAACTATATCCGTGGTGTGAGGATCTCTCTGGACAACCTATGCTACGAGTCTGCAATGAGAACCAAGGAGAAGAAATCCGTTCAAAGTACGATCGAGTCTTCCTTCTCAGCAAAGCTTAAACAAAAGAGTATTCACAGTCAGAAGACAGACGACAATGTGTTGAATGGCGAGACTGTGCAGCTGCAGAATACCCGGAGTGAAACTCTTCGCCAGTCGACGACGAATGAGTCCCAGCACGGCGAGAGTGTAGATGGTGCGATATAGCGATGGCAACTTTTACTCCTGAACTGTGGCTTGAACTCTTATTGGATTAATTTACCTTTACTTTCTTTTAATTCCAGAAAAAACATCAGATGAAAAACGGCAACCAGCTGACGCGAATCTGCGAGCAGCTCATGGTGTATGTTCAAATGACGATGAGGAGTCTCATGACCGATGGGGGAACCAGTACCAGTATTGTGATATTACAGAACTCGACAGGGATGATTCCCAGGACTCAATCGGAGTCCCAATCCCACTCGGAAGCGCTTCGAATCCCAAAATGGTACACAGCAGCATCAACCCAGAGACCTCATCCGCCAGCGCATCTCTTGACTCAATGACGAGGGATCTTCCTTATTTGAATGGAGTGAGTTCCGTAGCTGATGTTAAATGCATATTGAGAGGTGGAATAGCTTCCAAACACATGGCCACACAAGAAGATGCTGGAATTCTGGCAGGATATCTACAAGAACTAATCGGTCCTGGTAATCATCTCAAAGAAGGGCGTGAGCTCATCTTTTATGCCTGGGAGTAAGCCAATTCTTTCTAACGTCATCCAAATTCAAATGTTACAAGGTGGACTGTTTATATTATGATTGAATATTACCCTTTCAATTCAATAGGTTGATCTGCGAACTGCAGGCGAACGGAGAGGCGACTAGTTTGGCGTGGGCAAAGGCACTGCTGCACATGTTGAGGGTATCGGAAGATCTAATTTACCAAAAGTATGGTGAAAGATTGTCTGAAGAAGAATGATTTTAATGTAATTCCTTCAGAGAGCAAGCTTTCCATTACAGGTATAAATAAAGAGGGAATTTATTGCAAAAGGGTGCTGAGAGGAAAATCTTGGAAGAAACGTCCATGTTTACTTTGCAAATTGCACCAGTCCATATTCGCCAGTGGTGAGCCAGTTTGGGTCCTTTGCATTCATTTCTTCCCCTAATCCGGGTTTTAGGCCAACCACCGTATCCGCTTTACACGTACGAAGAGAAACGAGTGGAGCCGGAAGGAAGCCACGGAGAGCTTCCTTGAAGGGTGTTGTGGGATCCCAGTTAATATCACCAACAAGTTTCCGATAGTTTAAGTCCCCTTTGAAAATTAGGAGCTCGTGTGTAGAGAGCACCGAGTACAGATTGGGATCCGCGCCTTCCATTTCGTTGAACGTATGCGGCAGAGTCCAGAAGCTGTAGGTTAGAATTCTCCATCTGGACAGAAACAGAAGGAACGTAATCTATGATTCTATTACAGATTCGGTGAAAATGAACTGCATGTAAGGTTTGAACTTATTGGATTGTTACCGGTCCGTTTGTATATTATCCTTCCATTTTTGCGCCAATTGTCGAAGAATCTCCTTGTCACTGGACCCCATTGAATCCAGCATCCATTCGATATCCTGAGTCATTGCGTCTGAAATGAACCACGGCATATCCTTGACGTATAAATCAATCCGATCTACTTCGTTCAAGAGTAAGTCTGCGAAACAGAAGTCTGTAAACAGTTCGAATCCTGCATTGTCCAGAATGTATCCGATCGATCTCCGGCTTTCCCGTGGCAGTTCCAATAATGTCTTCCAGACTTCTTCGGAATTATCACACAGGATTGACTCTTTTAATGCATGGATCTTGTCTACCAGATGGCCCGCCTGAGAATTCGAAGACCCAGCCGAAAGGGAAAGGTCACATTGATTTCCCCACAAGGCTACCTCTAGGAGTGATTGCAAACTCTCAGGAGAACTTGACTTCAATGAAAGCGTATATTCTCCAAGGACAGCGGATTTTTCCAGAGATTCCAAAAAACTCCCCTGCTTCTGCTTCTGGACGTAGTCAAACTTTTGTAGATGAACTGTAGAATGGAATGCTTCATAAATGCGTTGATATATGTAGCACTCTACGAACAGCCAAGGTGACAAGTAGTAGGTAACATCCGCCTCCGCATTTTTGTGATACCTTGATACAATTTGTGATATGTAACCATTCCATAGGGGATTGTCCACCGGGACAATTCGTTTGTTAGTCTGCAGCTCATTCTTCAACTTGGCAAGTCTTCCAACGATGTCTTTAATCTCAGCACGAGCTTCCTAATAGTATACAAGACATAATTTAATTCTAAAACTATCATTCTTCAAACAAAAGAAGGGATGAAGTAAGTTAGCTTATTAGTTAAGCATGAGACGGCTTACCGTTCCATACCTTTCGCCAACCTCATTCTTATCCTGCGATAGTTGGTCGATTATTTTGGTTAAGATTACTGGTAACCGGAAACCGATCGTCTTATATGCGAAAGTTCTACCAGAAATAAAAATTTAGACTATTATATTATTGGTTTTTAGTGAGTTTCAGTCTTTCTTCAATGTTATAATTCAGATAGACCAAGGTAAAGGTGGTACGGTGTTGCTTTGGCCTTACCTTTTGTACTTTGCAGAAAGTGGGGCCTGGATTGGGTAATATTCATCCACTAAACTATTCTCAATGAAGCTTGTTGATGAGCCTATTATATGTGCTGACATTGCTTGTTAATTTGTTAATGTTTTCAGACGCCCCCTAAATATTTAATTAACGGCAAACTGGTGCGTTATCGCCAGTGTATTAGGTATAAAGCGATCACTAGCACGAGACGTGTACATATAATCAAAAAATATCCTTCTTTTTAATTTAATTTTGAAGTTTATTGACCGACCGGATCAGGATTAGGGAGTTTGAGAATTGAGATTCCCTCACTTTTTGGAGACACAGCCGCCAGCCGAGAGGATGTGAGACAAATACAGCCCTTTCATCGGAAGTAAGTTAGGTTAGATTCTAAGAGGGGCTTCTTCGTAACACAATTCCCACTCCACGGGTCACGGTCATCGTCCGATCCTTTCCGAGCATTTGTTAGGTACACCAACTCCGGAGCATCACGTTTTCCAACGGTGGAAGCGGTGGGACGCTGAATAGGGAACGGGTCCACTTTGTCCTCAAACGTCGCAGAGGCCGATTTATTCTGACACGATAACCCTGCCTCTGGAAATTGGAAAATGAGTCCGCATTAAACATTTCATTTTCAAAGTCAGCGCATTTATACTCAAAGTGTGTATCATACCAATGAATGAAAATGGTGGAAGTTTTACGTCCGTGTATTCGTCCAAAAGGCTAAGTGGTAAGCTCGCGTCCGACTCTTCGGCCTCATGATCAGTTACATCCTTCGTATTCGTATCCACCTTCTTCGGGACCCCAAGGCTTGAACTGATCTAATAAAGTGGTTGCAAATACGTTAAAGTTGTTCCAATATTACACTAAATAAAACGCAAGAGACGAGGACACATATTATGCATTCATAGATTCATACCTCCGAATCATTCTTGGAGTCTTTGAAATATGATAACATGATATACCGACAGATAGTGCACGGGAATGACGAAATGAAATCTAACGCTGAGCATACCAATTCAATGGCCATCTGCAATCGTTTGATTTGTCCCCGGCCAACACCATTCTCGTCACCTAGCCCACTCGTCTCCCTCTGCATTTTCAAGAATATTCTTCTTCGCCTGGACAAATCTTGCAAAGAAAAAAAAATGTTAATTAATTCCACTGTCCTTCCTCCTTTTGTCTCATAATACGCCGGAGCCTCCGAAGAAGGGGGTGAGGGTGAGGATTGGAAACTCTATCGCTGGAGCTGGAAATGATCAACTCATTGGAAAAAATCCACCCTCACCCTCCTCCACAAGCACTATACCAAACAGGCAACAGCTAACTACAGACAGCACAGAAGAGTCACTAACTGCAGGATTAATTTAATTTTGATGTTTTTGTGAAAGGTCCCCGATGATGACGGACAAACTTCGTTGTCGCTGTCGTCGCCGATGTCGTTGAAAAACACGTGGTGAACAGACGAAGATAAAGATTTGAATTTTCAATTTCTTTGGAGCAAGCAAAATAGGGTGATAGAAGTCGCGCCTTTCGTTCCTTTTTCACACCATTTTTACGAGTCAAGAATTTGTTGAACAATAAAAAAGCAAATTATACAAATTATGACCTGTAAATTATGGTTACTGTAGTCACATACACATCCTTATTCTAATTAACTTTTTTTAATTCCACAACACATCTTATCAGAGGATATGGCGGAGCTAGAAACAACCGCCAAAAGTTGACTAAATGTTTAGTAAGTAACTAAAAGTACCCTCCCATATTAAGTAGGTACTTATGGGAGGGTACTATCTGTACCATCTGCCTGACTCCAGCCGATTTCTCGGTTTTATTCTCGCTGTCTTTTGCCTTTCCAAAGATAAACGCTGCTTCCTTGTTCCTATTATTGCTTCTTGAAATTTTTAGCGTTTTTCTAATCAGTTTCGTTTATTTGAATTTAGTTTACTATCCAAAGTCAGGGAGCTAACAGCCAACTTCAACGTGCAAGAAAAACCCTAATCATCATCCAGACCCGGACCATGTTGTTAAGTGAGTAGGACTAGGTAGGACAGAAAAGCTTAGAGATGAGATAACTGAAGTGAATTCAGGTGGTTTTATAATACTCTTGTTCTTGTTTTGTTAAGTCCTATTTTCCGGTGTAATTCAATTAGACTCAGTCCGACGAAAGATAGATTGAACTCCTGCTGCTGGAGAGATTGGATTCGAGGAGACCAGTAGTATAGTCCAGTCTTTATTAATATTCCAACTTTAAACCTTTTTCTTCTACGCACAACAGTGCAGTCAGTCATAGACGATAAGTGGATTTGCATCTGTTGCCGAAAAACCAAATTCAATTCAGTAAGTAGGAGTTTGTCGTTCCAGGAGGGGTGAATTAAGCAAATTCAAGACTGAGGCTAATTAGAATGTCGTCGTCAATGACTGATCTTGATGACATTTACGAGGAGTTTCTGGCTCTCACGTCCTCATCCTCAGTTGAGTTCTCTCCAGAAGCAGCATCACTTTCACCAACGCTCCGTCCAGAATCTTACGACCACGTTCCACAAGACCCACCAGCGGAAGACATGAGCCTACAATGGCGGATTCCAGCCCAAGGTCACAGCCAGTACTGGCCTCCGTGGATATACAACCGCGACAACTTGTATAATCGTTTTGAATCCAGCATGACGCCGCCGCCTCCACCTCCTCCTCCTGATGTCAAGCCCGCAACTACATTGTTTCAATATCCAAGCGGGATAGATGTTGTCTTCAAGCAGGTTCCAAGTGAATGCCGTGCACTTCTCGTACCATCTGACGTACAGGATTCAGCTACCCGCCGCGGATATTTCACCGTGGGGGAACTCTTGGAGCTCAAACGGCTCCTCATTAGTCGCTACACTGGGGAGCCCCGTGTCCCGACTGTTCTGGATCGAAGTAAACTTGGAGGAGCTACCAGCCGTCGCGGTCTCAAGAGGTCTCATGAAGTCCAGCCGGTGGTGGTGGAGTCTGAGAAAGTCAGTGTGATTAGAAGCACGAGCGGTGTCGGTGGAGTCGTGATGGAAGCCATGACCATTCTAGATGACCAAGGGGTTGGCTCCTGTCACTCCAATCAACGTAAATAGTTCTTCATCATCCCCGTATTGCGCAATCAATCATCAATCACAACTACAATTAATTAATTTGCAACATGCATCCTTTC
>Ga0194135_10002332_pt1 | contig 11501 bp, 4 predicted proteins | sample LitLau_LLRF_2013_FD_134024 | JGI IMG/M metagenome (GOLD analysis project Ga0194135, IMG submission 134024) | Freshwater sediment microbial communities in response to fracking from North America - Little Laurel Run_MetaG_LLRF_2013 (version 2) | ecosystem: Environmental > Aquatic > Freshwater >... | reverse complement strand
GTCCGTAACTTGTTTAATTAAAGAACAAGATGATTTGGTGCTTCCAAATGCATCCTGTTAAAACGACATTTATGGTGACACAAACGTATTTGATGGTGACAATTTGAGATATTTTACGTATCGATATTTATGGTGACATTTTGCGATATTTTTGGTGACCGAAACGATTTGACCAATTAATTACATACCTCGAATTCTAAATTCGAAACGTCCCGAAACTTATATTTGAAATCGACTAAAAAAATGTAGAATTAGGTTTTTTCAAATCCTATCTCCACAGTCAATTTTTGTCACAAAACGCTAAAAGTGGTCTCATATTGACCACCAAAGGTTGCTATAAAAAGTACGCATTCACATTTTTAATTTTTTCAACCTGAACAAAGAAATAAGCAACAAACTGAGAAATTTCATACAATTTCGTACTTATTGGCGACAGCAAGAAAAAAATTCAAAATGTGAATGCGTACTTGACTGACTACCGTCGAAATGCCTCTCAACGAAGGCACCGAACTAGCTACAAGAGCTTTATTTCTAAAAGGCTCCATGTATACGATTTCACTTCTCTCGTTTGAATTGAAAAACTTAGTGTTTAGAAATCAGGAGAAAGTTCCCTTTATATTTCACAAGCATCCAGAAACTAGGAATCCAGATCAAATATAAAGTGGACAGTAAAGTAGAAAATACATAACGACAGATGAATTAACAACTATACAGACAAGTAAATTATTGATCCTGTCTCAAAAGAAATCGACCTAGAAAACCTCATTAAGAGTTACTAAAGTATAAGTGGTAGGTGCTAGTGGTATTCGGAAATCTCGGTATTTGACATAAATCTATAGCCAAATTTGATCTATAGACAAACTAACGTCATGACAGTCAAGTAAAACTCTAAGAGATTCGTGAAGATGCGTGGAAATCTGGTTAAGTCAATTTTTTGATTTAGACAACGGATCCTAAGGCCCTTGAGATGAAATGTTCTTTGCTTAAAGGGTTACAGGTATTGCATTGTATCTTTGTCAATACTAATACTAGCGAAATCTCAATGCAATAGTGACAAATTATTTCTTAAAACAAAATTGATATACAATTAATTTAATTGATCAATAAATGAACTCTTGTCTTCTTTTTCAAGTTATAACTTTAAAAATAAACAAAAACGGAGTTATAACTAAAAACACTGATCAAGTTTGGGGGTTTTTCACACAAGTAGGTAAGTCTTTGTAACGATAAGGAGAACAAAGATCTTTGCAATTTTAAAGTTTCCTCGGGTGAATACTAGAATGTTTTGCCGTAATTTTCCTAGATGTTTAACGATTTGGAAACTACATAATTGCCAATATCTAAAATTGTTAGCAAAAAGGGGAAATATATTAGCAGCTTCAGCAGTTCATATACGCCTCTTCAATGAAAGTTTTGCTACCGTCAAAATACTTACATTTTCCGACTTGCAGTCCATAAGCACATGAAAATTTTAATTTGAGCGGAGTCTTGTGTGTTTAGCAAGAAACATGAAAAGAAGCTTGATCGGATGGGAAGGTGTGGTATGGGTGACAAACAAATTGAAATTGATCAATAATTGTATTGAATTCAGAGTAGTGTTTTTACTATGGTTTGTTCTTTTTATTCCAATCGTGTCAGGCGGATTTTTAACTGGACAAAACTTAAAACAACATAGAATTCGGAACTCATCTACATACCACGATAATTAAACACGATTAAGAAATCGAAAACAATTTTCTGAGAAGTTTCATTACTTACTGTTAGATATTCCATCAACTTTCTTGCATTGAAAACGTATGTACGTTTATTTTAATCCTAATTGTTTGAAGTATTGAAGTTCGAAAGATATATACAACTCTTTCGTTAGTCATTGCCAAGCTGCCGAAACCGACGAGCTCGAGCACTTGTCAGCCAAAACTTTCTGTTATGTTCTATCTTTTTATCACGAAAGTTGTTGTAACCCCTACATGGAACTTATTATTGCGAAGCACTGAAGCCAACAATATTCTTCACACCGAAATTATTTATTATGTCTTTGTAGGTTCTTTGCTGTTGAAGACATTACTGAAAAATACAAGAACAACGTTCATTTGAGAGCATTTAGCTTATTGCTGATTCCCAAAGTAAGCTTGAGAGAATTTGTGTCCATGATTTTATGGAAAGTAAGTGCAAGAAGGTGCCATTAATTTTTCAGATACTTATAGACGCCGTCACCCTTATTACGAGTTGGGCGATAGCACCCCTCTTTATGTGAATGCTTCCGTCCTCTTCTCCTCCTGTCCGTCCGTCCGTCCGCATCAGTTTACCACTGTTTACATGTGCCTATTCATGGGAATTAGAAGCTTTTCTTTTTGCACAGTATCTCTTCAACATTAAAACTGTTGAATTTTCAAGAAAATCGAAGGGACCCTTCAGGGGCCAAAAGGACACTGATGATCGATTTCAGGCGCGAAGTTCACAAGTCACTGATTTATAATTGAATAAGGAACTAGTTTTCTTGCATTGAGCCACCCTTGATTGCATTTGTACAATGTCAACAGTTTAGTAGTGTACACCAGATGAATAGTACTCTTGTACATACTAATGAACGATATCGTTTAGTCATTAATATCAGTATTTAAGTAGCTCAATATGTGCTGTATGGGTATAAGTTTATAAGATAAATTGCTAAATTGTCAAGCAGTACATAACAAGCATGCCACTTTCCTTTTAACTATAATTTGAAGCCATACATGATTCAATTATTTCGAAGCTAATCCAAAAATGCAAATCGAAAATCCAAAAAAAACTCGAAAATATAACATAAATTGAAAGCTGAAAGAAGTGTGTAAAAAAATTAACGAAATGTCACACACACACATCAAGATGAATTTATTACAACTACTTTTATTTTTAAAATTTTATGTCATATGTTACATTGATAAACCAATGGTAAATTGAAAGTAAAAAAATAAACTGTTTACATTTTGTGTTATATAGCAATTTAAATTTTACAATACATAATTTAAATTTTGTATTAATAGATTTGGTTGATAAATAGCTTTTTTACAATTGTAGGTCATACAAAAATTTGCTGTATAATTTAAGTTTCAGGTAAAAATTATTGATAGTTCTTGTAAATCGATTTCGAGTCCAATTTGGTTGGAAATTATTTGTTTCAAAGTTTTAAACGTATACTAGATAAAAACTTACCCTAAAAAAAGACTACAGTGTGTGTAAAGGAAAAATCCAGTTTCGGCAAAAACCTCCACATACCTGGAGAAGACTATGAATGAATTCATCTCAAGGCACCATTCGGCACACAAAATAACTATAGCTATAGTAAAGATGAAGACCCAAAATTAACTAATGTTTTCTCAACTTTCTTGTCTATTTCTGTCGATTGGATTCATCTGTCATGTCGTGTCCGTCCTTCGGGGATTAAAAGCGTAAGAATAAAGATTTAATGGGAGAGGCACCTTCAAATCTGGGTAAGCCAGAATTACGAAAACGATAAAAGAAAAGCGGTGGGCCACTGCGTTGAAGATTGGATTGTTTTTCCTTCTTATGTTTCCGCGATCTTGCGCTTTGTTTTGCTTTAGATTTTTTCCGGACAAAAGAGCCCGATCCCACTAACTCGACATCTACCTTCCTGCTGTATTCTGAAAGTTCAGAGAAATCAAACTCCATTTTTGGGTAGGCCTTGAACAACTGAAACGTCCATACTGTGTATGGACTAAGGATAAGATCTCCATTTCTCATCTTATTATATATATTGTTCGCTGCCTTCCTCTGTCCGGTGCTGTTTTTTTCAAAATTATACTGAATAACTTGACGTGCGCCAATCATTTCGTACTGCTGATCTTCAAAAAGGTACCTTGATATACCACTGTGCACCATCTTGATTCTTAGGTTATTCAGAAGGCTGTCAATTTCTGGTTGGTCTTCAGGGTCTCTTGCAGTCAAAGCAATCTCCGCGAAGGAGAATTTGACTGCACTCATGTGATACTCATCAGCAAAATCCGGTGTGATGGAAACTGTTATCATGTTGCCTGACAGGAAATGCTCGATGATATCTTGGTGTTCTTCCCAGGTCCACTTGAAGAATGGAATCGTCGATTTCGAGTTTGAATCAAATGATGATAAAATCAGCTCGTCATCGATTGAAGGAACTAGGGCAGATTTGTACTTCTTTAATTCTATACGAAGGTCACCCATCCAGTTTGAAATATCCGGGATCAGAAGGTCGAGCAATTCCGTGATATTCTGCAAGTTTCGACTCAGATAATCAGGAAACTTCTTGGCTTCAAAGCTACGTTCGAAGTGTTTTGAGAGGGGGAAGGTCCATTGATAGAAGTTCTGGACCGTAATTCCCCACTCATTCATGATAAGAGACCCTAATAGTGCCATCTCCAACTCCTTATACATTTTTTCGTACATTCCCAATCCCGTCTTTTCTCCAACGTCACTGTGAATGTTGGCAATAAAATCGGCAAACCTCATGTGCTCCATAGCTTCCTGGATCTGATTGTATAGATCGATAAGCAGATTAAAACCCTCCTTCAGATTCTCAACAAGTCGAGCGTATTTTTTGGATACGTCAGGAAAGGCTTGTGTGAAATCTTGAAGAAATCCGTTCATCTTTCTTAATGTATCTTGGACTTGCCATTGTGAAACTCGAAGGGCGACTGCAGACTTGTCCTTGAGAGATGCCTTTGATTCTTCTAGGTCGGCGAAGACTGACGAAGTGAATGGGCCTAGCACAGTTTGAACGGACTCCTTATAATTGGCCAAGTCCTGGGCTTTCTGCTCTGCTTGATCAATCATCGACCCAATTTGTTTCACTTTTGCAGTGTCTTCTCGGATGTTGTTGACCCAGGTGACTCCAGCACCAACAGCTTTGGCGACATTCTCAACATGGTTGAAAGTTGCAATCATTTGTTTCTTCTCCTCGTCGTCTGGATCAGTAGTGTTGTTAGTATCATCCCTCAGAAAAGTCTTTTGTCGACGACTCTTACGTCCCTGTACTTGAGAACTCTGAGAAATAAAAATATAATTTTAATTTTTAACAGGAAAACGAAAATTCGTCATGTATATTTTTTCGTATTATGGTTTAAGTTTTACATTTTCATTTGGAATAAGATATTCCGCTTCGAATATTTAATTAAACCTTCACGAATGAAATACGAAAAATCAGGAATAAGTTCTGTGCTGTCGCAAATTATTTGTTTAAGAAAGAGTCTTGATAAAAATTCTACCAATAAAATATAATATTCAGCAGCAAAAGTAGTTCGTATATTTTAGTAAGCCTTATTTAAGAAACTGTTTTGGGCTTTAGTGAGAGTTTTCGAATGAGGAGGAAGTTTTTTAACAGCTTGCAAATGGAAGGAATAAAAAAATCTTTAGAACCACCATAGTGAATACTGTATGGCTTAGAGTATTTCTTTGCTCACTTGAATTTTTTCGACGAAGGAATTTATCGTTTGTAAAATTTCTTTCCTCTTCGAATCCAACCTGTTGCTCGTTGCTTGGAACTCATTCAGGGAGAGTGAGTCGGTGTCTTGTTTGAGTGAGTTGCTATCTGATTCAAATTGGTCGATGGCATGAGTCAAATTGTCAACCTCTGCTGAACCAACTATCTTTCTAAGAGAACCGTCGTGTTTTCTTAGTGCATTCCTTGCTTCAGCGATGAATATGCTTCGCTTTTGGGCTTTACCAGGTTCATCCTTCTTGTACTGAGACTCCATTAGGTTTGCCGCTTTGGTGATTGATGGATCGAGAGGCGTTGGTGGTTTTACCTGCTTTTCAGGTTCTAATGCTATGGATTCGGCAACATTGGCTACAGCACCAACTGCCCCTCCTATTGCAGCTCCGACTGGACCAAAAATGCTGGCAACTGATCCTAGTACTTTAAAGAATCCACAGGCTGCTTTTGTTTGGGCGTTCTTTTCAGCAATTCTTTGGGCTTCCTCCAGATCTGCCTTTTCTTGTTCTGCTTGGCTGATAGCAGCCTCAATTGCTTGATTCAGTTCTTCGTTTGCTCTTGCCAGTTCCGCTTGACTTTCTGCCAAGAGCGGATCAACAACCGTTGAGATGAACTCCATGCAGTCCTTGATCTTCTGCTCAAAAGCTTCTTTGTATCTGGTTCGTTCTTCTTCGATGAGTTTCTGTTTGTCAGCTGAACGCTTGATGGATTGAAATTTCTTGACGCGCAAGTCGGCTGCCTCCAAGAAATTTTCCACGTCTACAGTCACAGCAACTCCTGTCACTTGGGACAGAATCCTGAGTTCGTTGTACGCAGCAGCGTACATCAGTGACAGAAACTTCTTTGCGGCAGGATCTAGACTTTTGGAAACTATTTTTACGTAAAGGTCCATTCTCGTTACCAAAGATTTGAATCGTGGCGTCAGCTGGAGAGCAATTGTTTCTGATGTTTCGTTTTCTCTTGATTTTAAGAGAATATTTTCTCTCTCAAGAGGCATCAATTCCTCGAAAAACATTTCGACGGTGAACGTTCGAGCAACATCAGGTGAACTGTCGACGACTTCAAAGAAAGAATCTTGGGGAAAAAATGTCGAGAAAGGAGGGATCTTAGTGCTGAAGTAAAGATTGCGGTAAATCATGTAAACTTCCGATGAGACTATAGAAAATCTTTTATGTCGCGCAATGGGATGTTGTAATCCTTTTTTATTCCTCCCTGTTTTTCCTTCAGCTCCTGGGGTATTTCGATGAGAAGTTATCCACATATTTTCAGGGTCTCTTACCCACCGTCGAACAGAAAAATCAGGTTTATAACGCCATCCCGCTCCGGATTGACCGCCTAAACTTCCATAGCCACCAGGTCCATTCTTTCCAGATTCCCCGTCACCCGGGTGTTGTTTAGCACTGTTGTTTGCAGAGACATTCACCAAATCTCCTGCAACCCCACCCAGACCACCTGCACCTCCATCCCCACCCGCTCCTCCGACTCCACCATCGCATGTGTCCGCATAGCAAAATATTTTCCCCTCATGATTCCAACAATCGTCCCATTTTTTGCTGAAATTGTATTGCATACACTGGTGGTTATGTGTCTGGCACTCTCCAGGTTCAGGGAATGGGTATTCTTCAAAGGCTTCCTCTATTTCTAAAAAGTCTATAAGCGGTAGAGTCTCTCCTTTTTCCCCATCACTGATTCCATTACCACCTCTTCCTCCAGCACCTCCTGATCCACCGGCCGCGTTAATAACAAGAGCGATACTTATAGTGTAATTAAGAACGAGTCCTATGAAGTTACCTCCAGGGTACCCAGGAAGACCAGGCGACCCATCCTTTCCTGCTTGACCACGTTTATCATATGCACTCGAACAAAATACATTCATTATTATCCTCACCGGCCTTTTTTTTAAACCTTGTGAATCCCGCTTCTTCCGTTGATGAGGCAATTTGATTTCTTCATCATTGAGATCCCAGCGTACCAAATTTTGAGTTGATTTGTGTTGGTTCCTCTTTTTTAATGCAATTTTAATAGGACTTGCAGACTGGGGCACAAGTAGTTTAGGTACCGAGTTTGTGGGGCGAAATAGTCCATGCCGTAATCTTTCATCAGTTGAAGTCGAGCTACTCCTTCCATTAGTGCCAGAACCTCCAGGCACTCCTGAGAGATCTATTACTCGGTTTCCTAAAACACTTATCTCAGGTGTAGTTATTGCGAATTCGTTTTCCCAGTCTCTACTTTTTGCTGGAACAACATCGTTGTCAATTATGACCATTCGTGTTGCCAAAATAATAAATTTTGGAGGAATGGTGGATCCCGGACAAACAAATTTACCAGAAGAGTCGACGAATTCGGCACTTCGAATGATGGTACCCTTAAAAATTGCAAACGGTCCTCCACAATCATGGTTCTGCATTTGCAAAGACTCTTCAATTATCTCCTTCAAGATAAGCTTCGAAATTCCGTCTTTCCCACTATGAAAGAACTGTTTGACAATATCCGTCACAATTTGTCCTTGATTTCCTAGCATGGTCTTGACTTCATCAATGTCGCGAGGGATGGTTTTGACAGAAGATTTTGCTCTCTGAAACTCCAAAGAGGAAACAGCATTCCTTAGATTATTCAGAAAGACGTAGAATTCCTTTCGAGGCTTGGATTCATGAGTGAGCCAGTTCGCAAGAGGTTCTACCCACTTCTCAGGGTCTAGTAGAGATGAGTCATGATCCGTTGAAATTGATTGAAAGAAGTCCAATTGGTTAGTAATTTTACGAAGTCGAAATTGAAATTTGACGCCCAAAGTAGTGTCGTATCCTCTGGACGACATAGCCAAGTACATTTCCTTTCCCAGCATTTCCGGAGTAACTTCCACGCTTGAGTTGGAAAGATGTTCTGTGACGTTAGAAAACATGTCGAAATCAGAGACGATCCAGTTCTTCATAACAAAAAAGTCGTGCATAATTGTTGTTACTTCGTATTGAGTTTTTCCAATGTAGTTTACAAGATCTTTTAAAAGAACAGTAATATTCGAATTAACGTCCATGTATGTATTCTTTATTTCCAAGTTGGTTTCAGGATCTTCATTGACTTTAAAGTGGAACAATTCTTTGTTATCATTCGGGATTCTCTTCAGTCTTTTCATCAGATCGGACATGCTTTTTTTATCTTTTGATGATGCACCAAATTCACTGTAAAGACCACACTCATTTGGGGTTCTTAAGAAGGCCACTCTGTTCTTTTGAAGAAATATCTTTGCCAACTTGAGTTTCTTTTCTGATGTTGCAATTCCTGAATCCGCTGACTCTTCCGTTCCAAACTGTCTCCTGTGTTGCTTACGAGAGTGAGGGGGGGGGGGGGTGAGGCCTTTGAATTTACCGTTCATTTTTCTGGACATCTTTCTTCGAGACAAATTGGTGTCTGTAACACTGGTGTCTTGTTGGGTCTTAGAAATGTACTTCTTAAGAAACCTGGTGACTTCTATAAACACTTCTGAATCCGATCGGGTTTGCTTAGTTTCTGCACTTTCGGCAACCTTTGTTACTACTAGTCCTACTGATCTGTTATGTTGGTGCAAATTGGGTATCATTTCACAAATTGAGGTCAGAAGATTATCGAAGTCATCCATGGGTCCTTTTGAACTTAAGGAGAGTTCTGGGATAACGAGAACAATTTTAAACGAAGGGAGGTTCGAAACAGCTTCTCTCATTAAATATTTGATAGTAATATCCAGTTTCGGGGGTCTTGATGAATCAAATGGTGGAAAGTCAATGATAGAAATGTTTGTTTTCTTTTCTTTAAAAAGGCCCGGAATAAATGAGGAGGAACCGATAACTCCAGTGTTGTCTCTTATCACCAGATTCTTTTGCTCATCCTCGTACACCGTAAACTTCTCCAAGGTTTGAGTTACGATAGAAGCAACCGTTGTCTGCTCGCTCCCCGAATTTCCAAAAACCAAAATTGCTTCTTTCCGATGATCTGGAATTTGTTTTTCAAATATCTCCATTAGATTCCACAGCGACGTGTTTTCAACGTCTATGTCTAATGGTAATGGTTCAGGTGGAGGATCACAGTCTTCACGATTGTCGTCTTTCATAAAGTTCTATTTTTTTAAATCAGAATATTTTAATTTTAAATAAATTTCTAACTTCACAATATTTTAATGTTGGCAATTTATGTGTTACCTTGTTAAAGAATGAGGTTTTAGAAATGAAGGGTACCTTTGGAGATAATTTTGTCCGCTCTTTTTTCCTGGCCGGTTTTCTATTCCTGGATTTGTCCAAAATTGCACATTGGACCATCAACTAATGAATGCAAAAAAATAAAAACTTAGCTGTGCTTCCGAATTCAATTTGAAGGTTGAAAAAATTGTCACTTACCAGCAATATTATTGCCCAAATTATTGTAGATGACATACCGTCAATATTGATTGTTGGTAATAGTAATAATTATGTACCAAAATTACTAAACTCTGCAAGTACTTAATAATTACCAAAAAAATATGTTTAGAAAATAACCCAAGATTTATGTGAATAAATTGGGTAATAAAATCTAAGCTACTGTTGGAAAATTAGTTGTTTGCAATTTTTGGATGCAAAATCACTAAATCCCTTTAGTAAGATGTTCGTTCACTCTTTGATTAATCGCCCTAAAAACGCTCCACATACGGAGTAGATTAATTAGTCTGCTTAGTCTTTTTGAAAATAGTCGATAATAGAGATTTCACTTATTGTCAAATTGAACAATGCTAGCAGATGTTCCACTTTATTAATGCTTGATTAAACCCATCACTATCACTGTGTTAGTTAATACCAACGACCTCATGTGTGTTGGCAGTATTGGTTTTAAATTTAATTAATACCCATTGTTAGGTAAAAATTCACGGAATCGAGGGCAATGGAGCATTTATTATTATTATAAAAGTTTGCAAGCTGCTATGCTATGAGTACTTTTAAATTGCAATAAGAAAGTAACCTAGATTTGTTCAACTGATCATGTATAATATTAAACTAAAAAGCAGCATAGGCGAATGGATGCTGTGTTATTATTTTTACTAATAGGTATATGCACAGTTGCCAAACCGTTGATCATTTCAACTCTGCATCCAGTTTATTAGATTATATTAAAGTGACACTCAATTATCTGTTTCTCTCCCATTGACACTGTGACTGATGACTGTGATCTCCATGACAAAATACGCCACTTATGACTTATGATAAGTTGTGTGTGATATTCTTGCTGTTTTGTCTTTTTTTAAAAGTCTTGTTTCTGCGGTCCGTTTTTACATTTAAGAACTTTTAATAATGTATTCAAAAGTAGAACAAGACGAAAACGACGCGTTTGCATGTATGAAAAATCGTTCAGAGGAATTTTTCCTGATTCAGTTTTCAATCTGTAATGATATCTATATTGGTTGCATCTTTTATAAAGTTAATCCATTAAGAGTTCTGAATGTTCGTCTGATTCATTTAAACAATTGTATTCGGATTTTGTGTTCAATTGAATGCATCCACAATAGAAACATTATATACGACATCACTGATTCATCTGCGGAAAAGGCAAGTTATTTCCTCCATTATTTCAGTGGTATTGGAAAATATTAAACGAAAATACGTGATTAATCACGGATTCGAATTTCTTATGTAGAAAAAAAGCAAACCAGGAATTGTATTCACTTCATATGAGCTGAAGAATAAATGAAAAGTAAATTAATTGAACTTTCCATAGCTCACTATCCCACTACTCATGAGCATCTGAGCATGAGATTCATTAAGAACTTCGTAGAGAGTACAAATGCATTAAAATCCACTATTGTTCATTGTTCATGGACAATTAAAATATTAAAAACAAAAAACGAAGTACACCTTCCGAGTAGGGAAATATTTATTACACAATCAATCCGTGTGTGTCAATCCAAGAAAAGTTGACTTCAGTTGTTATAGCGCGTACTGGTGTGGGCATGCCCGAGCAAACGACGCACTAAAAAGTCAACTTATCTCGGTGTCAATCTAACATGCTGGTGAGTAGTGAGAACATCGGAGTCTCAAATCGT
>Ga0194135_10002331_pt1 | contig 11504 bp, 7 predicted proteins | sample LitLau_LLRF_2013_FD_134024 | JGI IMG/M metagenome (GOLD analysis project Ga0194135, IMG submission 134024) | Freshwater sediment microbial communities in response to fracking from North America - Little Laurel Run_MetaG_LLRF_2013 (version 2) | ecosystem: Environmental > Aquatic > Freshwater >... | reverse complement strand
TTCTTTACATTCCTCGAGGTCATACTGTCTCCTGTAATATTGAGCTCCTATTGTCTCATTGGTACGGAGTAGAGATTTGTACTCATATAGTTCTACACCTTCTCCTCGAGATTCAGAATGAATTAAGTCTCGAATTGTAATGCCTACAGAGTTCATCATTCGGTGGAAGATTTGAGCTGTGTTATCTAAATTCTCAAAGCCACGGATGACTTCGTGGCACCATTGGTCTACTTGTTCTTTTGGGAGTTTCCTTCCTGATGAATCTAAAGCTTCCTATAAATGGTTTTCAAATAGTAATTGAACTAATCGTAAGTTTCGTAACACTTTGGCAGTAATAAAGTCTTACACGAGCAGCTTCCCGAATCTCACGAAGAAATTTAACAAGTAATTGTTCCAAAGCATCTTCCCATTTATGTTTGGAGACCTACCGATAAAATATCTATGTTAAATAACCGAACAAATCAATAAGTTATAAGGACTTGACATACCTCGAAATACTGCATACTCTCAAGATGCACCTTATGCATAATCTCTTTCTGCTGCCTCAGATAGTTCAAATTGTGCAGAACATACTTAAACTTCCTCGAACTCTTCTTAGTCGCCTTAATCTGATTATCCGACCTCATTGTGTATACAATCCTCCCGTATGCATTTGGCTTTTTAAAATGCTCCCTAAATCCCCTCACAGTCATAGGCCAATCGAGATTTATTGGAATCCTACTCTTGCGTACCATTGTCTCCAGTTCATGTCTCAACTTCTCACCATAACTCATATTCGTTAGAGATGGATCACTCATAACGAAAGTAAACTCAGGTAGTCCGGACCCAGATTCATTTAATTCATCATCATCCTCATCATCTTTATCTACTTTAATTATTATTTCCTGGATTTCCCTAAATTCCTCCAGCTTTTCCCGTTGACGCCTCAACAACCGATATTTCTTTGCACGACACATATTCCTCTGATTGATTCTCTCATGATGTTCCTGAAGAGATTGAGTTCTTTGTGCAGGTTTATTCAAACTATCTGGAATGACGTGGTGATGATGATGTCCACCGCCATGTCCTGAAGAAGCAACCTCAGAAGTTACAACAGGAGCGTTTGGATGACGTGGTACAACTATATCTGCAATCTTCTTTTCTCCACCTACTTCTTGTTTGTCTATGAATTCCATATCTGCATTCATTGTTGCTTCATCGAGAATTATTTGTTCAGTGGTTTCTGGTAGACCTCCAGCTTCAGAGTGTCGAGCGCTAGGACGCTTATGGGCATTGTGGGCTGCCTCGAGTTTATGTTGTTCAGCTAACTTTCGATGTTCCAGTCGATCTTTTTCGTGCTTGTATTTCCATTCATCGTCTGCATCGAGGTATTTTTCCGAACGGATTTCTTCTTGGTGGAGTTTCTCTAGGTCTGGTAATGGTTCTGGTTTAGCATTTTGGATTTCTTTGATATGTTCAGCTTCCCGTAATAATTCGAGACTCAGTTTGAAACTAGCGATGCTTGGGCGATCTGAGTTTGAATGTGGACGGTCTGAGACTGTAGCTGTAGCTGGTTCCTCTATCGTATTTTCTCGGGCTGCTTCAGCTTCTTGTTCTGCTTCTATTGCAAGGAGACGTTCTTTTTCTAATTGTTCTTCTTTTCTACGTCGTTTTTCATCGTGGTCGTGTAATTTTTCGAAATGGTAATGGTCTAGGGAGAGTCTCTCAAGTTTTGACAGGCCTTTTTCATGTTTTTTTCTGTATTCTTTAGCTCGCCTTTTGCATAGCTTTAGGCGTCGGTAGGAATCGTCGCGTATCACTCCAGGGGATTCTTCTTCTTCTTCTTCTTCACCTGAAGATTCTAGTTCTTCCTCAATTCGTTCCCATTTGCCTTCACAAGCTTGACGATCTAGGTCACGTTGCAGGGTTTCAAATTGATAGTGAGTCATTTGAGGACGAGTAACTTCGGCTTCTAGTTTGTTTATCATGTCTTTCCGAAGTTTGACTGCTTCACGGCATTCTGCCAGGATCTTTGCTTTGTCCACGAGATGCTGGTGGATTCGGTCTTGGAGATACATGTTCTTCATTCGAACTTTCTTTAGCTTTTCAATGCTTTCGAAATACTTTTCTATGAGTTGGCGTTGTTTCTTTTTGGATTGTTCGTAGAGGGCCTTTCTTTCTTGGAGTAGATGGAGTTCATCTATGAAACAAAATCTCATTATAAGTTTGAATTTAATTTGTGAGTTTACATGAACAAGTTTGTTGGTAATAACCTAAAGCTTCTTCTTCTGAAGATCTCATTTCCTCTTCTTCTTCCTCAGTGTCTTCCATAATGTCTTCTTCTTCTTCTTCGTCCTCTTCTTCATCTTCTTCATCTCCATCACTGTCTTCGTCATCAGCGAAATCGTAATCTCTTTCACTGCCATTCATTGCTTCGGAAGTTTCTGCATCAGACACGCCTCCTCCTCCACCTCCTCCACCACTATTACCCCCTACACTGCCTTTCTTAGGACCACCTCCTCCAAGTGACTCTCTTGTACTTTGACCAGTCATTGTTGTTGTAGTGCGAAAAGTACAGTGCAGTATAAATTACCTACAATACTGACGCTTCATACCCTCCTCCCTCTATACACGTTTTGCAATACCTGCAACTATTTTTTGGCTATGAATGTCGACTTCAAAGATAAAAGTCATTCCCTAAGAAACCTTTTTGCAATACTTGGCATTCAATAATTGAATGCCAAGTATTGCAAAATGACATGGCCTTATGATTTTTCATGCAAAAGTGGACGCTACAATAAAACCGTTCTTGATGACAAAGGTGCAATGCAATGTATGAAATTCATAGAATGAGATTCGAGCACTTTACCCCAATTCCGAAAATCTTCTTTTTGAGAGCCGGTTCTTGGTTTCTGGTGATCTCTACTGCAGCAGACTTGAATTGTGTTATTATTACTAGAACTAGACAGATTGAAGTTTTATGTCAAGTTTGACATTTTAGCTGGAAGAACCAAAAACAGCAAAAAACCTTATTTTCAAAATATGGATAGGAAAAAATTGTGTTTCGATTTTTAATAATTTATTTGTAATAATAATAATAATGTTTTGTTGCGATTGAAAGAGACTGATTAAGTTCATTGTTTACTTTGTGGAGGCGGGAAGAGTGGTTTCGTATTTCGATTGAATTGTGATTTAATTTATTAAAAACGGGGGAGTCGTCATTTCTTAAAATTTTAAATTTTAAAATGAATCCTTTTGTGGGAGCGGGAGTGACTTCTGTTCCCTCGAAATATGTATTTCCCCTGGGGGGTGGGGCACGGGAGAAGAGGTTCATTGTTGCAGCTCATATTAATTGGGTCAGGTGAGGGAGATTCGTTCAAGATCCGAGAGGATGATTAAAACAATTTTAATGCCAAGCGATTCAATACTATGCATTGTTCTGTTTGGTACTTACAATTAATGTAGTCGTTTTTTGAATTATGTTTCATGGGTTTCTTGTTCTTTCAGGGAACTTATTTCGGAAACAACCATTCCAGCATCTTTCCAGGTCCATGATAAGTTAGGGGAAGAAGAAGTACAGGCTTATTTGAGTCAAGGGAAAGTTGGAGCTTTAGGTCCGCAATGGATGATGCTCCAGCTTACGGTAGAATAAATGTTTATAAAGCTAATTATGCTAATTACTTGTTGTTAGACAGGTCTTTAATTATGATTATATTCTTAGGTTATCAAATGCACAAGAACAGTTTCCTCGTTTCGTCAACTAGAGACTGGAGGTGGGGGCAAAAGAGGATGTAGAATGACATGGCCTGAAGTAGTGGATTTTATTGGACAAAGTAATTTCGATTACGTTTGGGAACAACCCGAACTTTGTTTATTAGAAGAATCAGTAATTCATCATAACTCTGCTACGAGGAATAATAAAACACAGCAGCAACCGTTTTCTGGAATTCAAGTAGAGGAATCCATGTACTTGATGAAATTGATGAAGAATATTTATATCAATTTGGAAGGAGATAATAGTAGTAGTGCCGAAAAAAGTAGTAGCAGAGGTGAAGAAGAATCTACCAAAGAGAGTGAAAGATTTCCTGTGTCAAACTTGTGCCAAGCGGTATCAATAATACAGACAAGTTCAGGGTCATCATCTCAAGAAGATGTATTTTTTGTATTTCATCCGTTCAATCCATACAGTCTTCATGATGCTGTGACATTTTCTCCACAAAAGTTAGCCAATACTGGAAAACAAATGTTCGTGTCGTATCAAATTCTCCAGTTTCTTCGAGATTTCCAGACACTAGAATTACCTTTGGGAAACTTGACTCTAAAAGATTTTTTCATTGATGAAGCCTTGTACTTAAATGTTATACCTCCTATTGTTGAAACACTCGAAGAACTCAGGGAACAAAGTGGTGGAAAAGACGGTGGAAGAAGAGTTGGAGGCCAAATTGGAGACCCTAAAGTGATTGAAGTCGTTAAGTGTATTGTGAACAAAGTCAGAGGTCGGGGAGGTGAAGATCATGAAATGGGCAATATTTGTCAGAAGAATTTAGTGACACCTTCAATCGTCGAAGCTGTCATAAGACATTGGGTCGAAGGATTAATTAGCAATTACGACTATCTCATGTTTCTAAACTATCTTTGTGGAAGATTTTGTAATGGAAATCCGAATTTCCATCCTGTATTTCCTTGGGTCACGGATTTTTCTCAATCTCAAGGAGCTTGGAGAGACATGACGAAATCAAAATTCAGACTTAATAAGGGCGAAAGACAGTTGGATATTATGTATGAAGAAATTGGGTCTAATGAGAAAACTGTAAGTCCGAATACAGTCGACAGTATTCTGTGTGTTTTAATCTTTAAACTGCTTTTAAAAAGTTATCTGTTTCAATATTTGCAGGTTGCTCACCATGTAACAGATATTCTCTCAGAAATTACCTACTATGTCTACAAAGCCAGAAGGACTTCGAAAGAAGTGCTTTGTAAGTTTGTACGTCCAAAATGGGTTCCAGCAGAATATCCAGCCTCGATTACTCGATTGCAAGAATGGACTCCTGACGAATGCATTCCGGAGTTTTTCGACGATCCGTTGATTTTCAAGGTTACAACAAGTTACAATATTATCTGAAGTATCTGATGCCGCTTTATTCGAACAGATAAATCGTATGCATAATTTTTGCCTACAGTCCATTCATGAAGATCTTCCTGATTTGCAAGTTCCAAAGTGGTGTTCCAGCTCAGATGAATTCATCAAGTATCACAGACGAGTGTTGGAAAGTGATGTAGTATCTGCAAAGCTCCACCATTGGATTGATCTTACATTTGGTTACAAATTGAGCGGCCAAGCTGCAGTAAAATCCAAAAACATTTACTTATCTTTAGTAGATAGTCACCAGTACCTGGAATCTCACGGAGTAGTGCAACTTTTCCAAACTGCTCATCCCCCTAGAAAGTCTCCTTTGAGGAATTTTAAAAATACTGTCAGCTACAAAGATTTGAAAAGTAACCATTCCATTGAATACATATTCAAATTGATTGTACATTTTATCTATTTATTGACGGTGAGAATGTGCATTGAATTCTTTCAGAGCTTCGTGAGCAAGAAAATGAAGAGTCTAGTCAAGACGGAGTCAATAATTCTTCTAGTGATCCGAAAACCAAAGTGTGGAAAAACATAAATCTTCCTAAGCACTACGATCCAATGGGATTTTTAAATGATTTTGAAGTTACTCTGAACTTTTTTAAAGTTCACTTTCCTTATCTTAAAAATCCATCTGTAAAATTGACAGGTCTAAAAAATAGGGACGAAAATAACCATTTTGTAAAAATATTTGGCTGCCTTTTGCTAGAACTAGTATTGCCTCATAAAGTTCGCCACATTGCGACAAGTGTCAAAAGTGTACATGAAAAATTCACGTTTTACAAAGATATTGTTAAGGGGTCTATGCATTTTATCCCATTGTATTGCCGGAGAGCAATTCAAGCTATTTTCGACCGTGACAGCTTAGAATTCTCAATTCCACTTGATATTTCTCTAGATATTATTTTACTTGGAGATCGATTAGGACCTATTCCGTTTCCAGTGTATTTTGAAGATATTTATAAAATGATTCGGACATTAAGAAATCAGGAGAAGATTCTAGCTACTGTAGCGCCTGAGAACTTAGCTCTCAAAACTCATCTTCAAGAATTTAAAGTGAAGACGTTCTCGAGAGAATTGATCCAACTATTAAGCTCCTTAGATGCAGATGGGATAGATCTTGTTTTACCTTATGTTATTGAGTTGTTTGAGAATCCAGAAACAAGAGTGTTGGCTGTTTGGAACTTGTTTTGCCCATTTGCTCGAGCTATCGGAAAGAAAAGTAAGGCTTGAAATTTGAAATTTCATGCTTTCAACTGAAATACAGTATCTGTAAATTGTTCCGTGTTTTCTTAAATGTAGAAGCTGCAGAGCATCTGCTTTATCCGATCATTCAAATCTACGAAACAGACTATCATTCAGACAAGCACTTAAAGCTGTTTCACAGAACATTCCTCCTTCAACTATCGAGCTGCTTTGGACTCAAAATATTTCTAGACTACTTTTCTACACTTTTAATCGAAGCTATTGGCGGTTGGAAAGCTTCTGGGGACCAAACTGACCCAACTCATAGAACGCATTTAAACTCTACGGAATTAGAAATTGAACAAATTGAAGAACCTTCTTCGACCTCTTCTCCGAAAAAGAAAGGAGGAAATACTGTAGCGCTAAAAAAGATTCAGAGCTTAAAGCGAATAGAGTCTGAGAGTGGAGAAAGTGTTGGTCAACCAGTAGAGCCTGAAATGTTTGTGATGGAACCTGATGTTTCAGACTCAGAAGGGAATGAAAGCAATACGGAATCTACTTCTACAACAGCTCAAGACTCGAGTAATAGTAATCCTACTACTCAGTTTTTCCCGTCTATATTTGTAAATGACCAGAAACAAAGTGGAAGTAATGGAAGTAGTCGTAATCAAAGCCCATTGCAAATATCTCAATCCCGATTTCACACAAAGGATGGAATGAATACGAGAAGTAGTAGTATCTCATCAATTGGAACAATTGGGAGCAAATCCGTGGTAGATATTTCAGAGCTTTGCTGTGAAAGTGTAGTGTGGCTGAGCCATCGTCTTGGACCAGTGCTGACTGCTAAGTATCTTACCAAAAATCTCCTGAGAATGCTGACTCTTTGTTACTTGGACCATTTAGAACTGTTAGAACGGAATGCGACTCCGTTGAAAGGTGGAGGAGTTCTCTGTGAAGGGGATATTCACTCCAAAAAGGTGTTGGAATGTTTGTTATTAGTGTCAGGTAATAATTTTGAAATTACGTCATTTGATTTAAATTTTGTATTTGGCGTTCCTGAATAATAGAAGACTTGGTTTGAAATTTTCAGATCTGTACGGGGATTCGTTTATTGATAGGCAATACATTCCATATTGCATAGAGATAATCAGTTCTGCCGTTCAGAAGATGACCTTGACAGTTGAAGCTGCGTTAATTGGGGTAGCTACGTTGCTAGAAAAAGTATTCCAATTTATGGCTGATACTTTACTAATGGCACAGCTCAAGGTATTAATAAGTGTCTAATAATACTAGACTATAGATTTCACACTGAATATGAAATCACATCGTTTATTGGCTTTTTTATTCAGGATCCAATTATGAAATATATTTTATCTCCGTTGATTGAGATAGTATGTTCCGATCAAAAGCAGTTTCCATCAGACACTCTACCAAGAATTCTATTGTTAAACAAGGTATTAATTGAAAAAGCTGACAATATAATGCCTTACAACTTGCATATATTTTGTAATGTTTAAAGTTGAAATATGTTCTGTTTTAGTGTATGGGAATGATGAATTATATTCGAAAGAAAATTGGTCCAGATTTAACACAGTTGCATCTCAAGCCGTTAATAGTTCAGATTTGTTCTGCGTTTGATGGTGTCTATAATGGACGGATGAAAGTAGGTGATTGATATCCTTATGCTTTTATTTATTTATTATCGGAAGAACTGAAGAAGTACATTCATAAATTGATGTTGCAGGCCGACCTTTGTAATGTTTTTGATTCATCCGTGGCGTATTTGATTTTCACGAACTTTTGTGATGTAATTACGGGAACCGAGCACGAGACACTTATTCGAGACCTTTATTTGAAACAAGGATTGACTGCTCAATCACTGGCAGCAAAAGATGGTGACAAAAAACGTTACGAATGATTTGTTGATTGATAAAGACAACTTTTATTGACACCGCGATTATTTTACAGATGCTAGTCCTATGTCGGAAAAAGCACAAGAAAAAAGAAGAGTTGAACAACAGTCAAGCTTTGGATCAAGAAGTTTTGGTAATAGAATTCAAGTCCAAGAAGTAAGCGTATGACTTTTGTTAGCTAAGTATCAATTGAAATACAGTTATATAGTGATAATCCCCTTGAAATAATAGAGAAACAAAATATCGCAATGCTCGCAGTCATTAGATATGTATTCGAAATTCAAAATGATAAGATATTCAGCTAATATACAGCTATTATACAGCTCACAGCTCTTATGCGGCTCTTACACAAGAGTGATGCAATATTTTTGTCTCGTTTTTACTAAACAGTATCCATAATTATTATTCCTACATAATACTATCGCATTACAAATGTTTAATTTCATGAAATTGGTTTGAGTGCGGTCATTTTTCTTGCTAATTTTTCTCGCGATTAAATAAAATCGTCGACTCTACAATTATCACACGTTTATCTATTTGCAGGTTGAGTTACCGACTGAAGAACCAGAAACAACTGTTCCTTCTAGAAAAGACCCAACTCGTCACCTCCGAGGAAATTGGTTGGTTTATTGGGAACATGAAGTGGGCAGATCTGACTCTAAATTCAATTTCAAACAAATTAAACTCCACACTTTTGTTGGCCATTCCTCATCTGTGAGATGCATTTACTCTTTGGATAATGAAAACAGCTTTTTATCAGCAAGCAAAGACAAAACTGTGAAGCTTTTCTCTTTGAGAAATCAAGTAATATCAAATGTAACCTAACCAATAATTCCCTATCGTTTACTCATACTGAAGTTTCAATTGTAGGGAGATGAGACTGGTGTGTCCAACTGCCAGTGGACGTACTCTCAGCACAAAAAGGCTGTTTTAAGTGTGATTTTCTTGGAGTCACTGCATATGGCAGTTTCTACAGACGGATTCATACATATTTGGGATCCTTTCGTGGGAAAGACATTGAGAATTCTTGATAAGGGTCCGGCAGCTAAGACTAGTCAAGTTTGTGCACTAAGACCAATTCTCAACAGTAGTTTATTCGTGGGTGCTGGAATCGACAGCACTATCCATGTTGTTGACTCCAGGAGTTGCAATGCTTATGAGTTAAAGGTACGTTTGTATAACTATAAAGTCTAAATAGACTGATCATAATAATTAGGAAACAATTCATAATAAAAGGAATAACTATAATTTCTATTGTATTACTTTGTAGATTGGCATTGGACAAGCTAGTGGCTTAGTACGATGTATGGCTGTTTCTGATTCTGGACAAGTAGTTGCGGTTGGTCATTCGTCTGGAATGTTGTCTGCTCTCGATTTAAGGAATGGAACTCTGCTTGGATCATGGAAGGCACATGAAGGAGAGGTAATAATTATTTAAGCAAACAAGGTTTTTATTTGTTTCGTCAGTACAGAAGAAAAGATTCCAACACTGACGCTAAAAATGAAACTAACTGTTATTTTTGTGTAGGTTTTGCAACTGATGCCTTACAAAAACAAACATTTGATAAGCTCCTCTTTCGACCAAAATATATCTGTGTGGAATATGGATGATAATCGGCCTGTGTTCAATATGAGGTAACAGTACAGAATCAGTAGTTGAGACTGCGCATCTTTCATTTTACGTCTATATAATAATGGGAAACTTTTTTCGTTAACTTCAGAGGGCCAACCGAACCAGTACATTCTTTATGTACGTATGAAAATGAACTAATAACCTGCACAACTTCCAACCGAATCGGAATACATTGTGGAATCGATGCCAATGCTGACTTTTCCTCGACTCGCCTCCGATCTGATACTTTCAAAGGAATCGTAACAAGCATGAGACTTCTTCCACTCAACCAGTTTCTCCTTCTTGGATCAGATTCAGGGCATATAGGACTTTTATGTTAGTTAATTGCGCACCTAGTCAATTTCTATTCCACTTGTAACAAATGATCTGACGCATCCATAGATATCTTACCAAAAATATCCATTATTTCTTAACTCTTCGCTTTTTAAAACAATTATTTAAGTTATAATTTACTTCAGAATAAAATACGTTGCTCGCTGTACAAGTATGAATTCGTGTCTTTAGTAATGTAATCATAATCGCTAATTAACTAGTAAATGTACAGTTAAGTTGGTGCTTTGAAATCCAATTTATTGTTCCGCGTTCCAATTCATTCACACCAGATTCCAAGTTATATTATAAGTTATAGTTCAGTCTTTTGCTACAATACTTTCATTCAGAAATCAGCACCTCTTGCATGAGGCACTTGAATATGCGAGGAAAATCTGACAAACCCAGCGTTTGCGTCCAGGACGGATTTTGTAGCTCCTTTTGAAGGTCTAGTGGCATTATTTTTCTGAGCGTTATCTACCGAATAGAAATTGCTCTTTCGACGCTTCTTCTGACCTGAAGAATTATTTGAAACGGGAAACATTATATTGGAGCTTTCAATTATTATTAAGTTAGTCCATGCAAAGTATTTGTTGAGCACTTACGAACAGCGAAATGCATAAGTTTGTATAAACGCCCACCCTTTTCTTCCTCCTGAAAAAAAACGTTACTCTCGTTTCGTTATGTATGGAAGGTGTTAAAATTCTAAAGTAAACGATTTTAGCTTTAGGTATTACCCCTTGGTCCTCGTAACCTCTACGGTAGTGATACGAAGCAAGAATACTTTTAGCGACATCATCAAGGGCTGTTTTTTCCGTGAGACTTTCATCCGTAATTAGCATGAGTCGATTCAACGTTGCAGGATTGTCGATCTAATTTTAACAGGGTGAAGTGAGAGCTTTACCTTTGATTGGAATGATTTAGCAATTGCATGGTGTCTTACAAAATCCAACTTTCTGCACGCTCTTGGGATGAGTACAGGAGCTACGTAAACATCCCCAGTGTAATGATCTTGAACATGACCTTCAATTAAAACGGTGTCCATGACGTATGGAGGGACTTCCCAAGGTGTCGATGGAAAGTTCAATGGAACAACGGTTCGTTCCAAATGCATCCGAAGTTTATCAGTACTCCAGGTCTGTGTTTAAGTAAATGTAGGAAATTTCGTTGTAGCATTGTTAGAAATCTTTGAATCAATTGAAATCAATTGATAATCAATTATTGATATAGTTAATTACGTCATAAAAAGGAGTTGTCGCGAGATAAGCCAAAGCCCTTCGGATTCCAATGGCTCTCCACAGCCGACCTTCAAAAGGGTCGGTGGGTTTGTTGAATTTCTTTATGGCAGCAT
>Ga0194135_10002330_pt1 | contig 11506 bp, 8 predicted proteins | sample LitLau_LLRF_2013_FD_134024 | JGI IMG/M metagenome (GOLD analysis project Ga0194135, IMG submission 134024) | Freshwater sediment microbial communities in response to fracking from North America - Little Laurel Run_MetaG_LLRF_2013 (version 2) | ecosystem: Environmental > Aquatic > Freshwater >... | reverse complement strand
TTATGTTGTTATACATAGGTTCTTTCTTGCAGTACAGATTTCAAATGTTGAATGTACTTTCTTCTCCACTTCACTAGGCTTTTACACATTAGATAAGTAAATGGTGGATCAGATTCACACACTTGAATTGATTGCCTTAACTGTGTGGAATTAATTTGGAGAACTAGTTTACTAATTGACGTGTCATTTGGCACATTACCCACATAAACACACATTCATTTGGGGAAAGTTATTTGTGAGAGTATTGCAAAAGGATAGAAAGCCGTTTATACTTGGCTAGCAATAATCTAAATCTAAATTCTCCCGAAGTAAAAGTAGGCAGAGAATTTCTTAACGATGAAAATTCTGAGCTTCCTTTATACTCGGGAATCTTAAGACACAAAATGAGTGCACATTTAGGCAACATTAGAAGAGAGAAAGAGAGTTGTCATTATAACACGTAAAAGGGGACTTTTATTCCTCTTAGGACACAAAATCAACTCGGTAATAATGTAAAACCTTTCTCATGCTTAGGGAGAATACTATACTAAGACACTAAGAGAGTGTTCTCTCTCTTAGAGAGAGTCAATTGATTGAAATTCATCACATTAACCCGTTCTTTTGAGAAAGACACAATTGAATGAAGCTCTATTGTCATTTCATTTGTCATTGTCTCTCGTAAAGAAAAATAAATCTCCAAGAGAGTGAGAGACCTGCATAGTCCCATATGGATCGTAGGGATGCACAAAATAAATCTCTCTCTCAATTTCTTCCTTCCTCTTGTGTTTGAGATTCGAAGAAGAAACTAACTAGAGGAAGAAGAAGAAGGATGAGGAGGTGGTGGTGGTGGTTCGTTAAGACTTCTCTGTCTCTCTCCTAAGAACCATATAAACATAAAGTGGGCAAAGTAAATGCACAAACAAGTCCTTAGTTCTGTGAAGATGTCCTGTCATGATCAAAGGGTTAAAATTCCCCTTGAGGAAAGTGTCATGTGTGTCCTGTCGGTCCTTTTTCACTCTGTACTCTCTTTAGACTTCAAACTTGTATACATTCTCATGCAATATCCTCCCACTACACACAACACACAACCCTTTCTAAATTATTTCATCCGATTATCCCATTCCTACTTTATGTATATACGACAAATGCCGCAAAGTCTCAAATAAATATTTATTTCTTGTGTTCCGCTCACAGTAAGAATTAGTTTCCTCTATAAAATGAGTCATAAGAAATGAGAAAAGCTCAGTCCTTTTTCCTCTGTCGCTTTTATTCTTTTGTCACGAACAATTAAACTAATACGAGCAAATAGTTTAGAGTGTAGAGAGCGGTACAAACACGAAATGACAGGAATAATAGAAAATAGAAGACTTTCAGGGGGACAGGACAACGACAACACGAACAACTAACAAACATATATTTTAGAATACACAAGATTTTTCATAGAAAAAATGCTCTAAACTTTTACTCGCACGAAATGGGTGAGACTGGAAGATTTTTTCTTTCAAAATTTTAATAATATCTTTTCATAACAAAGAGACAAATGAACACACAAAGCAACACAAAGTTTTGACACGAACGAATTGAAAAAAGCAAAATTTTAAAAATTACTTATTCTCCAAAGACACACGGAGAGAGACATGCGAGGATATATTTATGTATTCACTTAAATGAAGTTTGCGTTTACATGAGTGTGTATTCCACCACTTATTATTTTTCTGTTAAGAGTATCATGCAATGTTCACAATTTAACCATTTAACGACAACAGTGAAAATATGAATACATAAGTGCATATGTGTGAGTGTTATTGGAGCTTATTCACCTGTAATATCAATTCTATCGTAAAATGCCTCCCCTTCAGAGTTCTCGCGTATTATATAATATATAAATGTATATTGTCCCATATGCACCCACTAGCCATAAAGTACGACTTAAAGAGTAAAGACAAAACCTCGTGGGGTCTCTCTACTTAAACTGTAATTGAGACTGGAAAACGCAAAATGCCACAACCACGACTTCTTGCTTTTAACAACCTGTCCTTAAGTTGACATATAATATGTGAAATATGCATGTATTTCCATGCAGTTTATTTCTTTCCGTGTGTGTGCGATTCCCAGCCACGTAAGTAACTTTTTCAGAAACCTCTGAACCTCCATTTCAACCTGAATGATAAGTAATGTATGCATGCGATGGAAGCATAAACCTCTACACGTTCATGGTAAGCTTTCAATTGTAAAATTGTAATCGTAAAAGTTTCAAAGCAAATGGGACGTTTAGTTGTTTAGTAGACAGAGTAATTGGAGTTTGAGTACAAAGAGAGCCAATCTAAAACAATATGAATATCAAAAGGAGCAGTTTGTATTGCGAGTATAACTTAAGGATTGTGCTTAACTTGAGTGGAATCGAATGGTAATGGGAGAATAAATACACCGAATAATTAGCCCATACTCATTTCCATTTGCCTGGGAAATCCTCCCATTTAATGTGGCTAGTTATTTGAAACCATTATATATGTACGAATACGAATGGCGAAACTTAAACCAACGAACGAGAAAGATGAACACGTACGACAACGATAATGAGTGTTCTCTTCTGGTGTGCATATTACACTACCCTACCTGCTTTTGGTTTGGATGTCAATATAGATGAGAGGTACAAAAAACACTTTGGAACTTCATGCCAGAGAGGAATACTTGATTTTCCTCCGTTGGAATTCACAAAAGCCTCGTCGTCGTCGAAAAGCTTTTGAGAATCACAAAACACAAGGCACACGATGAATTGACCAGAATAAAAATTGTCTTTTTCATGCAAAACTGTCAAACGCAACTGATACTTTAGTCTTCAAAGAACCTCAAACTGATCATTATTCAAAGACAACCCAGAAGTTGGCTTGCTGCCTTGTCGTGCATAGGAGAAAGCACACACACACACAATACTTAAATGGCTTTTGATATCGTCGTCGTACAACAAACGCTCTACACACACTTATTCTCTCAAAGTCTACTAAGGCTTTAAGCCAGCACCCCGAGAAACAAAAAGGTCTCTCTCATCATAAATAGTAAAGCCTTGTGCTCTATCAAATATTAAAAGCTGTCGTAAAAAGTTTTTCTCTTAGTACAAAAAGTACCGTAGGCAGCGAATAGGCACTTCTAACTTCTTGCCTTCAATTCATACTCTCTCTTACAAGTATACATACATATATATATATATATTGTCAGGCTCTCTCTCTCTTGTTGTTATCTTCCTCATTTCATCGTAGTTTATTTGCCCTAAGATAATTCCCCGAAATTTATTTCCTCTCACATGCACCCCTGTCGTAAACTTTGTAATGGGATTTTAAAGAGTAATTAACCTGGAGACTTCACCAACTATACTTGAGAGCTGATGCTATGACTAGGCTTCACACAACTAAAAAGCTAACTTTACTCTCATCTCGGACCCTCTTCTTGTGGATCTGCCCTTTGGCATCTCAATATTTTATTGCTCTGTAGGCTTCTGCAGACTTGCTCTTAAAAAACTTGTCGATTTCTTCTATTCCTGATTTATTTTTTATACACGGAAGAAAGAATGAAGATCTATTCTCAACAACTCAAAACCAGAGAATCGTATTTCATTTCCTTTTTATACATACAACACACACACCTGCAGAGAGATCGTATTTATTTATTCCACGTGGATGTCAATAATTAAAACGTGCGATGACAATACATGTATGTACGTATGACGAGAATACCAAATAAGAAACCTCACCTTTTGAATACAAGTAGCTCGACATTGGGCCACGTGAAGAGGTGAGTTGACTTCAACTGCAGATGAACTGGGTGGAAGTAAAGTCTCATCAAGTCCAGAAGAAGAAGAAGAAGAAGAAGATGATGAGACGTCTCGTGCTGGAAGATCAGCTCCAGATCTTTGGGTACTTTGAGACAAGACTTTATTATCACTTCCTTCCTTCCCTTCTTCTGGAGTTATTTCTCGTGTAGGAACTTTCACCACAACGGACGACGAGGGCGACGATAAAGAAGCTCCGTCACTTCCACTAATCACACTTCCTAAACTGATGGCTACAATTAGAAGCGACACAATCCCAAGCTGAATCTTCTTCTGCTCCATTTTCTCCCTTTGCTTTTGATGACCACAAGAGATCAACTCTACCGAGAGAGCAATTCGTTACTGTCCTCAACTAAGCTCTGGACTTGTACTTTATTTTGTGGTGAGACACAAAATGATTCTATTTCGATCAGACCAACTACTACTCCCTATATATTCCCTTTTAGTTATGATAGTCTTGGGCACACACACATATATAAACACATACGGTCTTCTTCCTCCTCCCTTTTATTACCGAGCTTTACTTTGCTTTACTTGGAATCTTGGAAGGATTTCCAGTTTTCTACTTTTATGTTTTTCTTGTATTCTTTAAAATGCTTTTTCTCTCTGAGGCAGCAGATCTGTTCGTAGACCTCTATAGTTAATTCCTCGAGATTTATTTAAGAGTGAGTTGTGATTGGAGAGTACAAACAGAACATGAATCTGTTGTAGCAGAACAAGTTGTAAAGTTTAGAGAGAGAGAGAGAGTTCGGGGGAACAAGTTGCCTCGACGCAATCTGAGACAAGACTGAATGATTCCAACCGGTCTCCTCGGAGTAAAAAGTAGAAGCTCTTCGGTCTGAGGTGGAGCACGGACCATGAGAGAGAAGAAATAAAAGAACCAAGGATCATTTTCTGTGTATAAAGTGAATACACACACGAACGAATTCCCCTTCAGGTCCTTATTCTGATAATCGAGGATTACTTATGATGAGCAAGAGACCCTTCCCAATGTATACGTACACGATATTATAGATCATACGTTAGTCATGTTCTTCCTCGGCCGTACTTAAGTAAACGATGATGGACAACTGCACTTTGGTCTGCTGCTGCTAATAATATTTTCCAAAAATACATTCGAAGAACCTTTTCCGTTTCCCACTGAGCAGCACGTTCGAGGTTAAACGGTTCAACAGTGAACTTTAAGGGATAATTCATTACACACGGAAAGGGTCCTATCGTTCATATATATATTCTTTGCATCAAATGGTAGAAATTCATTTAGAAGGGCACAATAAGTGTCATCCAGCCTAATGGTCTTTTTCTATTCCTCTCTCTCTCTCTCTTTCTCGTATACTTTGCTTGCTGTATCATATTTGAAGTCAGGAAAGTCATAAATTGATGAAGCATGCAGGCATACAACTGTTAAGTTGCCACTGAACAATGAATCAGTCATGTAGATGTGTGTGTGTGTGGAGTAATAAATCAAGATTCGAATTCTAATAAAGTGAAATGTGTGGAAGTGCTATGAGCAATAAAATGACCTTTTCTAATAAACTATAAAGCTAAATGGGAAGTGTTCTTTTGTGTGATTGTCCGTTTGGGCCTACTTTTCAGTTTGACCCGCACTTTGGAATTATATATTTTATCGCTTTAACTCTTTTCTACTAACAAGGATATGTTTATATGTTTGATCGCTTTATGGGATTAAGAGGGGCTAAGTAACTACGAGCTAGAGAGAAAGAATAGTTGAGAAGGATGGATTTATTTATCATTGAAATTCCGGGGATGAACTCGTTTTAAAACTTATGTTATTTTGAATAAAGCCAACCATAAACCGAGAGAGAGAGAATGGGTAGAGATTCTTTTTCTGAAAGTAAAAAGCTCTTTTTATGTGTGAGTTAGGAAAGGCTGAATTGGCAATTTTTATTGGAGCCCATAAATGTGTCCTGTCTTAGAGTGCAAGTGAGTTTCCACAGAAAAAGAACCCCACCCACTACTCTTTACCTCCTTACTAGTTAGGAGGACTGTTAGGAGATGTGGAGGAGAGGGAGCTATTTATTCATGGACGTGAATTCCATAAAAGCCAAGTTCGTCTCTGGACAACAAAGCTCTCTCTCCATTCCATAAGTGTGTGTGTGTGTATACAAAAGCTGAGAGAGAAAAGTTTTGCGAAAAAAGAATCTCTACTGTGGGTCATTACTGGAGTATGTGCAACTATTGACTAGCTTTATACTTGGTCTTAAGTCTCTCTGTGTGTCTGGTTGAATTCCCTCGAGAGATTTTCCAGATATATATATATATATATATATGTATTTGAATGAATGAGACGAATGGGCATTTTGATCTTCTTAAAAAGCTCTTTTACATCGTAATAAAAATCCTTCTTTTTTAAAGAAATGAATGTAAAGAGAGAAATCATCAAGAAGAGTGGCTGACGAAGTCAAGTGGGGGAATCTTTTGCATGTCTGTCTCCGGACGCTATAAGTACTTACTCATGATCATCTCTGCTGGATGCATTGCACAAAATCCTACTGAGAATTGACCATTGACCTAACAACTGTAATGGCAAAGTATATACGACTACACTTTATAGTGTGTGTGGAGTATGAGCTGTATTTTTTGTTTCATGGCTTTTGCCTCAAATGATGATGATGGTGATGATGATGTGATGATGTAACGATGATCTGAGCTGCCTTTTGCTTATTCTTCAGGCACAAAATCGCGTGAGTCTCTTCAGTCTTTCCCATTATTGCAACAAGAATAACTTTTTCCCTAATGAACATGGACATGAGATGAACTTGGAGAGAAGGAAAACAGACTCGCCACTCTCTTCGTAGAATCCTAAAGAATAGTGTATGTATATGGGGAAGTAATAACAACAACATGATCATAATATATAATGTATGTTTTCGATATTAACGAACGAAGCTTGCATGCACTTTGTTTGCTTACGAGAGCGAGAGAGAGAGAGATTATCGTGTGGATGATGTGAGATGATTATGAGATCAAGTGTGTAGATTCGATTGAAATGTTAGCGTGTCATTTTTGGTGTCCTAATCCCCCACAGCTTTTAGTATTTTAGCTTTAATGATGATATTAATCATTGTAATGACGGTGGTGGTGGTGGTGGTGATTAGTGAAGTGTCTCTTGAGAAGAACCACTTGACCTGTCCTCTCGTCTTGTCAGTATATATATACGTGTATTAATAAGGGATTAGTTGTTGTCCTACTCATTAAGACTCTGTGTAAGAGTGTGTGTCTAAATATTGAGATGACTGGGTGAATTTCAACATGTCACTTTGTTCGTTTTGTGTGCAAAGTACGATATCTCTCTTGTGGGACATCTCTTTAAATGTGTAACCTCCTGTCAACGAGAACGGGATGAGTAGAGGTGGGTGATCCTTAAGGGCTGATTTGCTCATTAGAAAAATTGTTCTCGTTGAAGGAAGTATAAATATATTAAGTACTTTGTCATGTACTTAGGGACTAATGTGATTGTCTGAATGGCGTTTGTGTCGTGGAAAGGAATATATACGCGTACAATTTGATGTAAGGACGAGGAGTAGCAGCAGGAACAGAAGGAGATGGGCATGGGCAGGTGTGATGGATATTGATGACCTGGACGTCCAATTAGCCTCATTAAGCATTCGATGCAAGAGGATAAGACGAAAAGAAGATCCACCTATCGCATTACAAGACTGACTTAAAAAGACATTTAAGATCAAATCACTCTCTCTTTCTGTCTTTTCTTCAGACTTAATGAGCCTTCTTCTTCTTCTTCTTCTTCTTCATATACAAGAGCCAACTCCTATTAAACAAAGCACAACGTGAGCAAAGCAAAGCTACCGAAGTTGTTAGGACAAAAACAAAGAGATCATTTCTCTCTATCAAGAGATAAGCTTTGAGGTTTATAAAGCATCTCTCTTGCATTCGAGATAGCTAAGCTTAATACGAACTTCATCCAGCAACCCTTTCCTCAAAGATTCTCCACACACTGAAAAGGTGGATACGATAAAGTATATAAGCGAGATGAGACACTTTTTGAAGGGCAAGGCTTCGTCTTGCATGAGATTGAATAAGGATCCCAAGTCTTCCCTCCCTTTACCGTTTATTACAAAATTACAAAAGTTGAAGGTGGATATTGCGTTTCACCGTTTGCCCCGGGGTTTGTTTTGTGTAATTAAGGAACGTGAAGAAACCCTGTAGGACATTGTATGTCAGGGTAGATGGAAAGAAAGAAGACCTTCTTATCTTTTGTATCCCCCTTCAACACATTTATTACCCATCCCAGATTTAGTCCCAATAAAACTTCCGCCTTCCTCTCCCTAAGTTGTAAACCTTAAAGTGTCCCTTTCCCGTGTCCTTACAGTGTAATTTAGGACTTAAAGTCACAAAACACGGTCTTATTAAACAGGTTAGAATGTTAGAATGACGTGGGGTTGTTTTATTGCCTCTCTTCTTCTCTCGGGCGGAAACATTTTATTCTTTTGGTCATAAGTCAAACTAAATTTCACTTCTGGCTTGTGTGTTGTATAATAAAACTCGCTCTATACCTGATACCTCGATAGATTACACTTGCATTCATATATAGTACGCATGTTTGCATCATTATAGATAGACTTATCAAAATTGGACATTTTCTTAGCATTTCAACTTTATTGGGGGCAATTGAGAGCTTGACTTCAAATTAAGTCATCACCTTACAGAAGAACACACTATTCATGCACAAAATGCATCACGAGATGAAGTCGTCATAAGCCATTTAAGATGTGAAATTACTCTTCAGAGCAAGAACGAAATAAGGAAGGTGTGGTGGTGTGGTTTAATGATTTCTGCCCCTCGTACACTAAAACTTCAAGAGGATTGTCAAGCACTTGAAAACATTCACTGAAGTGTCCACTACGAAACTAAAAGTGTAGTAAACACAATCTTTAGAATTGGATGTAGTGGAATTTACTACTAAAAGGGCTAAATAGGCACGCATAATAATAAGGACAGGGTGTTCCTATGCTTCGATGGTGATTGCACGAAAACCTCATTTCGCTAATTCTTCGGGTATGCTTAAAATTCTTAATAATCTTTTCGTGTGCTCCTGACTTAAGATATGAGAGAAGGAGGATATGATGAATCTACTTATTAGAATAAGTTCGCGTTCTTCATGAATAATGGATATCGAGAGAGGAAGCAAAGGATACGAGAGAGAGAGAGAGAGAGAGAGAGACTTCTTCAGCAATATAATAAGTCATGACTGGAGGAGATATAATTATGTATGAGTTCTTATACATTCATTGCACAATACTTTATAATATGTGTATGTATGACACACACACACAAGTTACAAAAGGTTTTATGCAAAAACATATGCAATCCAGGTGCAAATGATTAGAAATGACTCCTGAGTATGTGTAATACTAACTACATTCTACTTTGTATTTTGTGTATTGATTGCAAAATAGACAAGACCAACAGCAAACTTCAAACAACTTATCATAACTTCTGGTGCGGAATCATTAACAACCAACAGATTTTTCTCACTTCCCAGCAAACTTCTCATGCTCATCATGGAGATCGCTAATAATGCTGCTGAGGTAAATGATAAAACTTCCACGGCAAAAAACCTCCTGCTGTTCTTGACTTTCCGACGTGTTCATATTATTATGTACATTTACTTTACTCGCCACCACCACCAACCTAATCAAACTTGTGAAAGTACAAAAAGCTCTCATTGTTCACTGAGCTCCTGCTTAACTTCTCTCTCTCTCTCTTATCACTCATTCCACTCACTCAAGGTTCCTCATCACCAATTTAAGTCCAGGCATAGAACACAGGGGCACACACGCATAGTAGTAGCTTAGTAGTATACAAAACCTCAAAACAAATTGAAATTACAATATTTCTGCTGACTCATTTTGTTTTTGAAATCAATCACACACAACAAGCAGAGAAGCAGGAGCAGAGATGATGATGATGATCCTTTCGAAGTCAATCCGACATGTTCATATCCTCAGTGTCCATATGGCAGTTATACTCATACATATAAAATATTGTTTGTGTGAAACTTGAGATGCGATCCTTACACAGAATGATTTTTACCATTTTCCGTCGCCGACATAATTTTCCACCTGAAGAGAATTGGATGAGTATATTGGATGTCGCACTCGAGAACAATAGTTGGAGAGACAGGAGACTCCAGATTGTTGACATGATCTCTCCTGCTCTCCTGCCTTCTACTTTTCCAGCCGTTCAAGTGGAGAGGAGTGAGACTCTCTTTTAAAGACAAAAGTGGGCTATCCTCAGTGATCTGGCAAAGAAAGGTGGACAAGGGAGGATGAGTACATATATATCGTATATCGTAACAGGTGTAAAGCGAGCCGTGCTCTGTGCTTTGTTCCTTACTGTGCTTATGGCTTGACGGAGGAGACCGTAACAAATTGACATATTAATACACATTGTTATGCTCTTCTACCTGAACGGATTCCTTTTCTTTCCACAGAGAGTCCGGACAAAAAAGTTACTCAACCGAGGTTTAAGGTTGTGTTTCAGTTTCAGAGTTCTGTATAGTAGTGTCTTATGTAAAAGTAGTTGGATGGGGGATGAAGTGGCATGAAATCCATAACTGCAACTTTAATAACTTTGTTTCTCTTTGATTTCACTCAGAACTTGGGACTCATCTCTTCCCAGCGTGTATGTGTGAGGAATATAATATTGAGTCGGTACATACATATACTATAGATACACAAGCTTCAGTTTGGTTTTATTTCCTTTTCATACGTAACAAAAACTACATAAGAAGATTGTATGTAGTAAAGGAAAAGCCGTGAACTTTACGAGTCGGGTAAATTACATTAGAAAGACGTAAAGTGAAGGTTTGGATGTCACTGAGCCATATGGCAGTCATCGGTGGATATGTTCGTCCTTATATTGCTCGCTGCCTCAAGTTAAACTGGATTATGTCTGTCATTAAATGTCAATAGTTATCTCATCGGTAGGAAAGATCTGGGGAAACTTGCTTGGGATATATAAGTGAAGGTTTGTCGGAAATATCTTGTGAGCTGGAAGTCTTGAAACTTGGAGGATTATTGGTCAATAGGGACATGGATTCGCATGTCAGTCAACACATCCTTGATGCAAGAGAGCAAATGGACCATATCCGAAGCAAACAAATGTCCTATGTTTCCTATTCGGAAGCAGTCTGCATTTGTCACTTTCCCTGGGTAGATAAGTTGTCCTGAAAAGGCACACAAAAAAACCTATAAAGCTATTGGCTTTTTCTTTATAGTCCGGATAGACTAAATTGGATTTTGACTACACAATTCTACCCTTCTTCCTTTGCTATTTCAATGTTCTTTTGCAAATCCGCAGCAACAACAACAACAACAACAGCACATAGCCAACAGCGTTTATATTTTATATAAAAGGAATTATGGTCGAACTCTCATTCTGCCAAAACCAAAACCTTTTGCAAATTCGGATTTGCCAATCTCCTTTTTCCATCTGTAATTCCTCAGGGGATACACAAATAAAAGCAATAATATAAACCTTTACATTAAATGCACACACACGAATGCAACAGCAGCAGCAGCATTAGCAGTTCTACTCCAAGTCTATAGTACGACAAAGTTATTGCAGTTTCTGTGAGATGATTTACGAGACATTTAGATATGTTTGTTCGTTGATTATTTGAAACATGAACCGAACTCTAACATACAGTCCACATGA
>Ga0194135_10002329_pt1 | contig 11508 bp, 18 predicted proteins | sample LitLau_LLRF_2013_FD_134024 | JGI IMG/M metagenome (GOLD analysis project Ga0194135, IMG submission 134024) | Freshwater sediment microbial communities in response to fracking from North America - Little Laurel Run_MetaG_LLRF_2013 (version 2) | ecosystem: Environmental > Aquatic > Freshwater >... | reverse complement strand
TAGATAGATTCATGTAGTATGCCTACAATATAATGCTATCTCATATTTTCATGCAATCATGCAATGGTTTCGTATGTATTCGGATCAGCAGAGCGTAAACTAATTACTAGACTAGAATGGAAAACAGGAATACAGAAAGACTCATCAGAAGACCTCAGACCATCTTTAGGAGGAACAATCAACTGACAATCGCGTCACGCCCACGAATTTAAACAATACATGAGAGGACATTGTCATCAAGTTCTAACAGATTCATCTTACGAAATCTTCAGTTTCTGAATTAGCTTTAAAACTATCGATAGGTAGCGTATCGTAACGAAATATACTTTATTTTTCCCGAGAATTATGCGTGTACGTCTGTAACATGCTTAAACGTAGGTTATCATCAACGATTTCAGATGGACACAAATAAAACTTGAATCTTTAAAATCTATACAATTATTATAATTCATATATAGTTGTTATAATATCCTATTGATGATGATGATGAGAATATTTGGTGGTGTGTGAATTTTTTGAGATATTTCATAGCGTTGTATTGTTGGATGTATTTGCACATAAAATGTTCAGTTGTTTTTTCGTCGATCCACCCATTTTTTGGTTCGTTTCTTCGATTGATTGAATCCGTTCTCTAAAATATAATTCTACTGTTTTCATTTCATTGTCAAAGGTATTTCACTAATAAACAATAATACAAGATATAACTGTTAATAATATTACATTACAAGTAGTCGTTAAATTCAACTGATTCTACACGAAACGCGTAAGCTTTGGAAATACAGTGGAGTAGTGGACTTTTATGTTACAGCATTATTATCAATATGTTCACAAGTACATTGAGTCAAAAATTATTAGTTTCCAATCTTCACTAACCCTTCATGATCTCTCGAAATATCTTATTATCCAGTCGTTGGTTGAAACGGTTCATACCAAGAGATTACAATTAGTGACAAAATTAGTAGACTAACCAAGACTTATCTGTAATACTTAGTCTATATGAACGAATAAAACATACGAAACTGTTGCTGCCAAAATAAGAGATTGATAAACAAATAAGGACGTTTATACATGTGAAAGTTAGAAGGAGGGGTAGATAATGTTAAGCGATGATGCTGTACCTTGGTTGTCCGAAGAAGGGTTTCATTCGCCCCCTCTTCTTCATATGTGTCAGGGTCAGGTAACAATACATGATTTTTTACTCCCAGTACAAGAAGAATTAGCAGCATCATTGGGTGTTTTGAATTTCAACTTTTTCGGAGGAAACTTAACTGGAAGAGAGCGATACTGCGTTGAGTATCTATTCAGTGCATATGACTTCAGGTAGGACTTGAGGTTATTTGGTAAAGGCAACTGGTCGATTCCATACACGGTCGTGTGGTTAACCAGGGCTCGACAACATAATTCTTTTAATTGCAACACTGGAAATAAATTGATTTAAAAACAAAATTAGACTCTCCCTAACTTTCAAAGAGGTACAACAAATTGAAAACCTATTCCCAGTACCTTTATTTTGTCGCCACAATCTCTCCATGCCATTTCGTTGTAAGGCCATCCTGCTGAGCTCCACGAAACTCTCAACAATATTGTAATTGCAGAGATGACTCACTTCGAAAAAGCCCATTTTGTGCTTCATAGCATAATCCTCAGCATCCTCCAGCGTGACCTGTCTCTTGAATTCCAAATGCAGTCTATTTCCTATCAGTACCTTTGGTACTCCTGGTGCGTGCTGCAAAATCCACAAACAACACACTATTTACTATTTATCTCCTTACCAAAATTTGCTTAACTAATAACGCTTTTTTCAAGACACTAAAGGATTTTCAATCCCGAATAATCAACATACCTCCTCAACTTCATGTAGCCAGCGACTGAGACCATCAAAGCTCCATTGGTTAGTAATATCATAGACAAGAAGAATTCCCTGTGCTCCTCGGGAATAAGATCGCAAGATTGTGCAAAACCTTCCCTGTCCCGAGGTATCCCAAACCTGCAGTTTCACTCGCTTCCCATCCAACAATATTGTCGTCGTCTTGTAAGCAGCAGGACCTTAAAACAATATCCAAGCATTATAACCACTAAAGTTCAACCTACCTTTAATAATACAAACACTACTACAATTAATTAATTATAACTTACTTGACCCCGAGCAGAAATAAGGAGATTCATGTGACCCATCCTGGAACGACGCGACAATCTCCTGCTTCCCAACGTCACTGTCACCCACGAGAAGGAATTTCAGGAGATAGTCGTACGGCTTTGTCACTCTACTCCTCTCACCGGAGCTCATCTTTTTCACGTCAACTCGCGACGTCAACGTCACCACCACCACTCAACAACAACAACTCTTTTCAAAAGTTCTACACGCCTCTACAATTAAGTTGGTTCTTTCAAGCCATCGTCTTTCAATTCTATTTCGATCTACACACTAAATCTCCCCCGATCCACGCAACCTTTCACATGACCTAACTATTTGCACAATCGATAAACAACTTATCACCTTTCATAATTTGCGAATATGCTTTAAAACAGAATGTAAAAATTTCAAAACAAGTAAACCAATAACCAGTTGATATTGTGAATTGTTTTTATTGCGAGTTTAATAATAATGTTGAGCTCCTTTCTCCACAGAAGAAGAAAACTGACTTTGTAGTCGATTGCAGAGTCTCATAGGTCGTCACATGTTCAAGGTTGCCCTCTGGGGCAATAGGAGAAATGTCTCGCTTTGCCTCGTCTTCTTGGGTTTTTAGTACTACATAATTAATTATTATTGTACTTTCGGTAATTGTAACACTTAAAACTGAATTGAGATCACAGTAAGAGATATTTGAACTTTTCTATCTTAAATTATTTAAAATACCATACACTGTCGCAAAATCAAAACGAAAAAAAGCTCATAAACAATATAAACATTAAGTAATGTCTACAAATGTACAAATATACAATGATAATATACTAATAAAAGCGTAAAGGTGATTGGTAATAAGGTACTAATAATTAGTGTTAGGATGGTGGATTAGGTGATAGTTGATAGTTATTTCAAAACCACATCAAGCTAAAATCTAAGCCATTTGAGTTTAAAAATAAGAGCTGAAAGTCTTTAATTGTAAAAATAAACTATGGGTTGATAAATTTTTATGGTTAAAAGAACGCAGTCCAGCCAATGAACATTCTGCATAGATTATCAATACTAGTTGCTTCGTCAATCAGGTACGCTACTTGAGCTTCTACGCTTAGTTCCGTATCCGTTTCCTTCTTCATGTTACGAGCAGAACCACTAATTCGGTTTTCTATATGTTTCATATGTTCCATGGCTAAGGTGTTTGTGGTCTCTCCGGTAGCTGACTTAGACCGCGTTATATCCCACTCCACCAAAGGATCGTAAACAAATGGACGGAGAATAGATAAAAATATCTGTTTTCGTTCACGAATTATGGACATTGTTATTTCGCAGGTACGTCTGAAGACCCCTTCATACCCGAGTGGACCCATTGCTTCTATCATATTTTGCGTGAGACGAAATGGAACTCGTTCAGGTACATCAAAAGTTTCACCCTGTTCATTTATCAAGCAACAATGTACAACAGAAAAAAATACAAAGCATAAGTTTTCATTTGTTTCACCTTGTTGAAGAGGCAATTAAAGTCTACGTGAACTATGTCACCACTAGAAGAGTCTAAATTAATGTTCTCTCCGTGCCTATCTCCAAGCCCCAAAATGAATCCCATAATAGACATCACAGCTGCAGTTCGAATGTATCGCATCCTAGCGTTGTACCTATAAACGAAAAGGGCATTGATTATGCACCACAAGTTTCCCTATGCTGAATGTCAACTAAGTAATTAATTTACCAGGCTTGAGGATCGTGAAAATTGTTCAAAAACCATTCGCTAAAACAGGGGGGATACCTCTTAACCATTTTATCGACGAAAATGGTTTTCTTTACTGCCAGTGGATCACTACTTTCTAAAATGACCAAAACAATGTCATTCAATGCAATGTCATCTTTAGTTAGGTGTATTTTTACATTTAACACTTACTTATTGCAGTTCTAATATCTTTCATTGAAAACGGGTTACCCTTCTCTTTCAATATAGCCAAAACAGCGCCACGAAATCCTCCAAGGTTTTCCACCCACTCTAACAGCCCGTGCTCCTCGTTTAAAGGGGTCACCGCATACAATCTTACTTGAAGGTTGCGTTGTCGGGAATCAGAGTTGAGGCGAAGATACCAGTTCAGAATACTATTCACCTCCATTACTTTGCAGTCTTTGCGTAAATCATCTTTCGCCTTACAAAGAAACATGTATTGCTTTCCATCCGACCCAATAAAACGTATTCGTTTCGGTCGCACTAGAGAGTGCATCACATCGACAGTATCTTCCACACTTCTGATATACGCTAATTTTCTGAAAATAATACAAAATGAATTATAAATGAGCGGTTTATCCAACCGAGCAAGCACTTGATCATTTCATTACTAAATTGTACTTACTGAGGAAAAGCTTCATGATTTACATGACCAACCCCTTTAGGGGGTAGTGCAGGTTTCATAAATGAGTGGTACGGAATCAGAACATTTCCGAAGCTTTCAGACTGTAATAACTTTGGCAAACTCCTACAAATTCTGTCCAAACTTACTTTCTGTTGACAAACAAAGTTTACTGTAGAGCCTATAAAACCTGATTTAAAACAAAATTATTAAACTAGACTAACCGTATGCGTTTTCTCTATTTCCTTCACGCACAGTTCTATCAATCTATCAGCCAGTAACGTGTAGTTGGTAATGAGCGGCTTTAATTCTGGTTTCTTCCTCTCAACACTTCTGAAAATTGTAACGCAACGAGACTTCCTCATTTCATACGATGACTTTGTCACAGCCATTATCATCCACAAGGTTTGATGAGGATGGGTACATATAATGTTTCCTATCATTTCTCTTAATAAGTTCCACACTTCCATATTTTCATGGCACACCCTTGAAATAATTTGCGAAAATGCTGTTAGGAGGACGTACATCGGGACTCCTTGCATAAGTTTTCCTACAAATAAAATTACAATTTTGGGTGATTTTCTCTGCAATAATATCAAAAGTAAATAAAATCTTACGTATGCACTGTTGCATCTGGCTCATGGTAGAGGATCTGTTCTGTGGACTAGTTGAGCTACTGCTCCGGCCAGCAGTTCCATTATTATTTCCACCATTACGACTAGTAACACTAGCGTGGTCAAACCAAATTGATAACAGTCGAGGTAGACTTTGGTAAACGTACTTAGATCCGTAATGCAATGACTGCGCGTAGTACTTCACCACAAACATTTTCATTTCCCTGAAAATATAAGTAATTCAGTACATACGTAATCAGTACAACTATCAGTTGCATTGAATTGAACTTACGATTGTTTATTCAAGTCTTCAATTCCACTCCACAACCGATCGTAATATTCCGCCAGACAGAAGAAATTCTTTTCACTTTCATTGTAGACTACAGTGGCATTTTTGTAGTTCTTGATATTCATATCGTAATCTAATAACTGTTCCTCATCGCACAGCTTGGCATAATGTAAAAGGGCTTTAGAGCACAGGGCCTTCATGTCGGAAGACTCCACTGGAACACCGTCTAATGCTATCTCATTATTTCTTTTCCACTGGTCCAATTTTGGGAAAAATGAACTTAATCCAGACGATAACATTTTAACTGCTTCCTCCTTGTCACCTTTCTTCGACAAAAGTTTCGATTGTGCAACCAAAACCTGGGGTGACTTGAAGGCTTTAGCTTCAAGAAGACAATTTTGTACTCGGGTGAAATTTCCTTTGCTAGAAAAACAGTGTCAGCATTCCCGAAACATATGTCTAAACTTATACTGTAGTAGATTAATATTAATTTACCTTGTCTCAATTTTCGCTACAGTTAGCCAGCAATCACGTATTGAGCCATCCACTAATTGTACCAAGGACAGGTCATTTGTGATTCGCTTTCTAAGTGATGACAATAAGCTCTACAAAGATAAATATAATCGAAATTTTTAGTAGGCTACAAGGTTACAGCCAAAGATACTAAAAATTGATGTTCGAAAATGATTTTATGATTTTATTACCTTGCGCACATTGAGGATTGGGTCTTTGGACCTTAAAGAGTCCAAGACAAACTTTAATCGATTATCCCAGCGCTTAATCAGAACCTCTACTTCACCCTTAGCATTAAAGTTGACGACCTTTTTTATATTTTGAAGGAGATTAGCCATTTGCTCTATCTCATTGAGAATGTGAAGTTGAACAACAGTTGAATAAGTCCTTGAATATCCACTAGAAATGTTAGACGCCGCAGCAACTACAGGACTCATTAATTTCACTCGCAATTCGCGCAACAAATTCAAGGCATATTCCAAGCTCCCGTTTTCAACGCTTGACAAAATTCTTAAAATATTTACGTGCGCCGAATATTCTGACACACTTTTGGACACGGTGCTCATTTCACTTAGAGCACTTTGAGCAGTTGACTCCTGGAAATTTGGTAACATTGCAGTAGGTGAGGCGTACACATTTTCTAGTTGGGCTTGTAATCCTTTCCAGTCCCGTAATTTCCATAAGGCCTCCATTTGAGCATCTTGTAAGGCAACTTCCCATCCAGGATTTTTAGATACGCACCCTTTAATCAATATCTCTGCTTTGCTTGGTTCATCCAAGCTTAGGTACGCTTGAAGTAAGCCACTAGATGCAATCAAATCCTGAGAGTCTGTTGAAACCATACACTCAAGATTTCTGACGGCAGTCATCTTCTGCCCTTTAGCAAGGCTTTCAAGGACAATTTCGTTCATACATGGTTCCCTTTTCCTCAAAGCAGACACTCCTAAGACAGAATCTAAATCTGTAAGAGATACATAAAGTTGCTGGAGGTAATTGAAATAGTCTTGAATTAAATCAGGGTTGCGCTTTAAGTCGAGTTCTATGTACAGTAGAGCTCGCTGATAATCTTCACAGTGAAAGGCTACTTGTGAAACCATACGGAATGGTATTCTACTCAGAAAGTTTGTTATAGAAAGTGCTTCATCTTCTTGAAAACATGGTTGAGTTAACGCACTAGCTGCTCTAGGCGTTCTTCCTTGAGTAGAACTTAATTCAGATATTTCTCGTTTGGCCCGTCTTGCAGCTCGGAAAAGGTGATCAAACACTGAGAAAACTTCTTGTGTACACCTGAACTGAAATACATTATCATCATGAACTGTTTTTTTGTCTACTTGTTCAAACACGCTGTCTTCATCAGCTTCAGTTTCTCTAAGAGGAACAAACACTTGCGAGTTTGCTTTCATCTTATCTTGTTCGATCCATTGTTGTAGTATGTAAGTAATTTCAGCCACAATAGAAGTTTTTTCACTTTCAGACCCACCAAGCACAGCAAATGCTGAAAAACATTCATAAATTTTCAATCCTCTTATGGTGTACAATACGCAAAACCGAGCAAAACATTTCAGAAATAAGATTAATTACTTGTAACAAACGGAAGAAGAAAGCTTGCGATTCGACTGTTCCTTGGTATCATGTATTTGCTCGACTTAAACAGTTTACTATGAGAACTCGTTTCATCTACGTGAGATATCATTATACAAAGCCAATTTGATAACCATTGCTCAAACGTTTTGCCATGTTCAGAACGAAATATTGGGCCTTCAACAATTGGTTTTTGAATCTCTTTTTCTACTTTGTACTTCGAAGTTAGTAAAGGTTCAACCAGCGTTCTTAGAGATGGACTCAAATGACTCCAGATTTTGTTATTTGGTGTTGGTTCAACTGCAAAATGCTTGAGTACTTGTTGGATAAGACAAGCACAGTAATCAAAACTAGTTGTATCTTCTGCTTCTTGAAATTCACGGATCAAAAGGTCTAAATATTTTAAGGCGAAATCGGGGCAGTTCGTAGTGAAGCACTGATTTAAACTGGTTTTGTTAGCCTCATCAGCTTGATCACGAAATCTATATGGATCGATTGCCCCCAACGCACCAAAACATTCGCCAAGAATAGACAGGGTCTCATAATCTGCATCCCTCGTAGCGTTAATCAAGGAATTAACTATCTTGAATCCACATTAATAACATCGACTAATGAAAAACAAATTAATATAAAATCGTACTATTTTACAACCATTGAACTTACATTTGAAGCTAGCGAGTGTTCTGTTTCAAGAATAGCTTCTGAGAGCATATCTTGCTCCTTCAGCAAGGTTTCGTGAAGCTTTCGGATTGCTTGAAAACGAATGTGTGAATTTTCTTGGTTCAATTCTCGGACGAGAAGCTCAACAAAACTAATCCAAGAACTGCTCCTAAAGTCAGATTAGTACCATCAAGTAAGTTTCGACTAAATTAATGACAGGATGTGACGGAACCTAAGATAAAACCCAAGTAAATTACTCACTTTGAGGTATCAATGGATTTACAAATGGCACGCTTAACATCGTTATTTTTGGTGAAGTCTAATACAAAATACAATTCCTTGTAATAATCGGATGTTAGTGCCGCTTTGGTTAAAACAAAGTTGGCTATTAAGAGATCAACTTCAATTGGCATTGTTTCTTTCATGACTAAAGCTGCAGCAAGAATTGGTGCACTCATTTGGCCAAATACTGAGTTATCTAACCTGTTTAACAACAAATCATTACAATAAGTTCCAAAATTGTAGTGAATTTTTTATGGCATACTGCAAAGCGAAGGTTTTCCATGCGTCCAATATCAAGCCATGAAATAGGGGACCAAGTCCGAACAAAGAATTTAAAGTTGTGTAAATCTGTTAAAAAAAAGTAAAAACCTCATAGTAATACACAAAAATATGCTCGTTTTTTAACGATTAATATTGATTTAATAAGGTCCAAAAATGATGCTAACCTTAGTCCGGTTTGAAGTCAAGCGTACTTTCCCCATAAGATCAATCACTGCAGTAAATGATTTCAAAATCCTCGCTTTAGTTATAACTGATTCCAACCGACTGTTCATTTTAGTGTCAACAAAGACAAAGAATCCCATCAAATGTCTGGCTAATATTTCTTGCTATATTAAAAATGAATATACAACAAAAGGTACATGTCATAAACCAAAAGTTTCAATAAAAATATCACAATTGTCTTATATACAATTTCCGAACGAGAAGTGTTTTTTCCAACGCCGGCATGAGTATCATTGGGAAACAAACTTGATATGCTTTTAATTACTGCATCTTTTCGGTCGTGTAGATAACATAGCAATTCGTTGACAGCAGTCTGTATGTTTAATATCATTGTAAGTAAACTTGTAAGTCTGATATTAGCGGAAGTTTTCAAGTATGCACAAACCTGATTTACATTAGAAGCCACAAAGTCATAGTCGAAGTTATATTTGGATTCCATCAAACTGAACACTGACATCGTTATCTGTTGACCGTGATCTAGCATCAGGCTTCTATAATACATATGAAAGCCATCCTGCAAAACAGTCAGTATTGGTTTTGACGCAAAATAGGCCATTCCTTCAATTAAAAAACCACTTTGTCTGCTTTGATGTAGCATAGGCACGATGTGCTCCAACAAAGCCGGATAGTAATGATGAATAAAAATATTTTGAGTCCTATACTCCCCGATAGTCACTAAGCGTCCTAAAAACGATTGAAACCTCTCCATTGCAAGTGCCTGAGAACCAAAGTGGTGTTCGGAGGCGAGACTTACGATTGTCTGAAATTGTATCAGAGGTCTTAATACACATATTAACGGCCAATAAATTAAATGTATTACTTAAACTTCCACAGCAATAAAATGCAGTACCTGTGCCAAATTATACCGCAGCTTTGTTAAAACCTCCCATGAAGAGCACGGGGGTTTTGAGTTCAGTGCTATGTTTGCAACTAACGATTGAGCTACCATGTTGACAACATTCGAGTCTTGTTCAATCAAAAAAACTTGTCGTAAGACGTAATTCATTAGTTTCACCAGAAACTGCTGATCGCAAGAACTAAAAATAATGTAACGCAGAATGTCTTAGTAAAGTAACTATGTAAAGCATGCGACTGTCTAAACAGATTACAATGATCTTTACCGTGATAGTTCCTGAAAAATGGTCAGTATTTTAATGGAATAATTGAAATGGTTCCCACGTTCTTCATGTTTTGTAGAAAAGTGGCAGAGAGAATCAAAGAAACTCTTGATCCCTTCTAGGCGATAAGACTTTTGAGCAGAGTCTGAAATCAGTGCATGTTCGTTGTCAGCATAAAAGAATTCTTGAAAACGACTCATAACTTGCATTCCTAAAGAAATCTGAGCGTTGGCTGACACTGCCACAAACGAAACGACAAGTTCTGGATTACACTCTGCAGAGTGAAATCTGGCAGTGGATATAATTCTTGACAACGCTATTTTTACCTGTGAGATAGTCAAACGTTACGGAAACTAGTGCTTACAGTAATGCGCTATAAAAATTACTTTACTTATAAACTTTTTGAACTTACGAAGGCACAGCGTGATTCTAAAAGAGGCAGTAGCAGCCTGGCTACTATACACACGTGATTTCGCCGGATACGATACTGTTCCGGACATACTGTTTTGTTTGCACAATGGGAACATTCATCTAGCAGTAAGTGCAGGTTTTCTTGCTTCTGGATAACAGCTTGCTGTTCTTTTTGGTTTGTACTTAAACAAAGTAAAGAAGGTAACGCCTGACCTAGAGTATTCCTTAACTCTACATCTTCACGCCAATGTTCTTCACTTATGATGGTTAGAACGTACTGGATCAATTTGTAGCAGGCTGTTATATATGTTAAAAAAATTAGCCCTCATTACATCAATTACATTTTACTTACGATTAGTACATTTGCATCAAATACATATGAGGCAGATTAAGTATTTGATAACTTACGAACACATTTTGCTGGCCAACTCAATTTGTGGACCATGTCAAGCACCGCGGTTGCGCATTTACTTGTTTCCATTTCGTGTAGGACGATATCCACTACAAACAATTTTCTTAGAACAAATCTCTTTGATCCTAGTGCTTTTAAGCATAATATCTTTGTTTTAGACGAAATTTCTCCTGAAAAGTTTATTTCCATCAGTAAAAATAAAAATAAGTAATCAAACGGAAATAATGCCGGGTCACACCGGGGAACCTTGCATGATTCCACTGAAGCTCAAAATTTCATTACCTAGAAAATCCGGTTTTATTTCCGAAAGAAAAGCCCTGCTTGGTAAGGCGCTTTGTGGAATTCGATGTCTAAACTTGTGGTACCAAGGTAGACCAATCAGACACACCCATTCTGTGATTAAATTAATTGAGGGTTTCGGAGTTAAAAACCCCCCATTAAGAAACAAAGTAACTCCGTTGATAAACAACTGCAGTCCTTTTTCAGCCACCACGATATCACTAAATATGACAAACACAATACTCATTGTATTTATCAGCCCCAAATCATATACATCTTAACGTGTTCCGCAACATTTTAACTTACTTGTTACGGCATCCATTTAGAATATAATTTTCTGCCAGCTTAGTCCAATTT
>Ga0194135_10002328_pt1 | contig 11509 bp, 7 predicted proteins | sample LitLau_LLRF_2013_FD_134024 | JGI IMG/M metagenome (GOLD analysis project Ga0194135, IMG submission 134024) | Freshwater sediment microbial communities in response to fracking from North America - Little Laurel Run_MetaG_LLRF_2013 (version 2) | ecosystem: Environmental > Aquatic > Freshwater >... | reverse complement strand
GAATGCGGCAGTAGGAAGTGAGCAAACAATAATAAAACGGGAGTCTTTTTTTCGTCAAAAGTTAAACAATGCCGAGATTCCGGTTAAAGAAAAGTGAAGAGGAGGTGCTGCTGGTGGCTGCCGAATGACGAAGGCCTTCTATTCCCTTTTCTTTCGTTTTTTGTCTATTTTCAAGTTCAAGACTCTTCCTCCAGGAGATGTACATAATAGGATGGTTCTGGACCAGGTATAGGGGGTCCATTTAATAAACACCGGGAGGCCCTCCCTCCTCCTCCTCTTGTCAAGTACACTCAAGGCGCAAGGGTCAACGCTCTCCAGACACGGAATCAGTCCTAGACCCTCTCAAGGCCACTTCCTACTGATGAGCTGGGAAGTGATGAGGCTTTATTTCGGAGCGGTAGGCTCCATTTGCCAGATGCAGGCGAGACTACTTCATTACCAAGCATCCCCATTCCTCTCATCATGAGGGAATCAAAGTCCGAAGACGAGGAGAGGTCAAGGGATTCTCTCTCCCTGTCTTGTCTTGTGATTTGTGACTATTTGCTCGAGAGTAATCAAAGGGGAGATGCGTGAGGAGGGGATTCGTCTGTGAATGAAGCCAGGGGACAAGGATGAGTTTGAGGATGGGGTATTTTGAATTTAAGACACGTAAGGGCGAACCAGGGAGCCCTCAAGACGTCCCAAGTTAACATGAATGCACTTTTGGTACGGAATGAGGATCTTCTTGGTCCTAGTCTGCATAATAAAAACACCTTGTGTAGGTTATAAAGTAAAAAGGTGCAAGGGCTCGTCCCTGCTCAAGTCCAAGTTCAAGGGCACCGGAGCAGAGCCGAGTTACCATTGACTGATGATGAGCTGAGTGCGAGGAAAGAGTTTTATCTAAAGCCGGAACGGGACAAGTGATCTCCATTCTTGTTGATTAAGAAAGGAGATTTTATACAAAAGGAGAGATGAAGCTACTCAATTCAACCGCATCCCTTTCTTTTTCGTCTTCCTCCTCCTTCGACACACACAAGGCACAATGCGAAAGGCTTCCAATTTTGATTCCCAGTTTTTCTAAATTAAACCTACTTTACCCGAATCTCCTTCAAATCAATAGAAAACCCATGAGAGCCAACCCAGAGGAAAAATTATTTTGGACAATGAAGGTGAAAAGGATGAATAGGATAAATCTCATTCCAGCCGAAAACAGGAGGGTTATAAGGGTTAAGCTCAAAGAAAGCGACTGTCTGCCCCATCTTATTCTGCACACCTTCACAATCCACAGTCCATCTCCCATATGCCGCTGGATCTCTTTTTTTTTTAAAAGAAAATCGAATAATTCTTTAGAAAATGATTATTTTTGGAAACCGAGGTCTTCCACCACTCTTTCCCCCTGCCTCGGAAAATGAGCGGACAAGGACCACGAGATTATCCGTTGTTCCGTAAGGAACGGAAAGGATTCAGCAGAGATAAAAGTTTCGAGTTTTGGAATCACCCCGATGTAATGCACCAAGGGTATCACCTGAATGGACTGAAGGTCAATGAGGTGTTGGGACCTTGGTGGTGGTAGTGGTGGTGTCGAGTCAAAGTCTTCAATGTCAATGTCAACAACTTTCGGATTCATCCATCACCATAACTGTTCCGGAGGTATTGATCCCTTTCTAATTTGAATGATCCTTTTACAATTCGGTCTCTTCTGGCTAGGAAGTTAGGAAACACTTCGCGGAAGGTTTCTCCTCTACCCACTCACTTCTTCATCTCCCAATCAGGAAAAGGAGATGACCTCCCAGCACTCATTCCCAGATTTATTATGACACCGAACATACCCAATACTTTTTTTTTTCGGTCCGTCATAATTTATTGGAACGGGGAGGAAGCAGAAAGGTAAGGAATTCTAACTGGACTCTCCTATAGTGTACCATTGTTTGCTCCTCTGGACTAAACAGACTGCTGAGGTAGATTATGATTATAGACTGTTGTATACCTCCAAGATGGTGAAGTATGTCGACATTTTGTTCAGCTCACTGATATAGGCAGGCTCATCGTAGGAATCCGCTGGTAGGATCTCATCCATGGTCATGTTGGACGTGAGGTCCATTTCTCCGTCGATGGAACGACTGAACCGACGCGACGTCTTCAAATTGAATGTCGGCAGAGCAAATGACAGAGGAATGGTGATGAGTAAACCTTCATTGGGAAGCAACCAAATAAGATATAACGGGCAAAATTATTCATATGTCCTTTTCGAAATTCTCCATTAGTTTCAATTAGTTAAAGTTAATTAACCCTCCTTACCAATGTCCACGGGTGACTGGGTATTGAAGTAAACGAACCGTTTCTGACGACTATGCGGCTCATTGCTGGCAACGTGTAGTGGACTGTCCTCCGGATCCAGACTACTTTCTCCATTACATTCAACAGAGTAGAAGCCAAGGAGAACCAGAGGCAGAATGCCAAAGTATCCAATCATTATTCCAAATCCTAAAAAATATGCAGGAAAAATTAGTATATTGTCCCCATCCAGTTTAATTTCTTCTAGAATAACCAGTTACCCGCAGTGCGCTGTCGTCCCATCCTCTTCTATTTATTGTTGTAAATAATTTAGTTTGGAATATTTCTAATTACTTTTGAAAGACTGAGTACCCCACCTCTCCTTGAGACTTCCAAACTGTCACTAAGAAGAAGTTCCGATTACTCGAATACTTTTTATAACAAAGTTTGACGCTTCTCCAATTCTTTGTTAATCTTTGTTCTCCATGTGTAAATTTCACTGGGAATGACGCCCTAAAGTCTGTCACAATTACTTTACTGGTTTTTTTTTTTCAAAATGTTTGATTTAGTATGAACAATCAACTCCGTCTTGTGAGTTCGCACCAGTTCGTCACTATACCTATGAACTAATCTGTAAAAAGAAAGAAAGGAATGGCAACCCAGATGGCGACAACCAAAGTGCCTGGCCTGGTCAAACAACTGATTCCAAATAGACGCCCTTACAGGTACTGACTGAGAAACAATCCAGTTTCTTTTGGTGGTTACTAAGAAATTAACAAGGGAAATGTGACTGCATAATCAATGAGGGAATCTTAGGATTTCATAACTGTATTAGTATCAGGGGAGCTCCTTGTTCACGTCCATGTCATCCGTTCATTAACCTCCCTTTCCAGATGCGGCTTGGTGTGACAAAACCCAGGAGAGATAACTTACAAGTCATTAATACTTTTCTGATCAAATTGTGAAACTTGGTTTGACATCAACCGATGGAGACAAAATTTCCAATCACTTCTCTTACAAAATTCCACCTCCCCCAGTAGTGATTGCCCGATGCTTAGTACTTAAAGACGAGCATCATGCTCCTCTTGAGTTTCTTTTGCTTGTGTCGCTGATAGCAATAATGCAACCAACATGCATTGAAAACTTACTTCTTTCCTGTTGGTAAAAGTTGGTAATTAGTCAAAAGAGCCTTTGCTAAACTGAAAATGTAATAATTGCAATTTAGAGTTCAATTGATTACTAATTCTACTCTACTACTGTTCGGAGAGCAACTGAGGGAGACACTTTGTCCCATTCCGCATGACAAAAATGCTTTTACTGTTCCACACACTCCCTTTTTTGAATTTTTAGCATTTTCCAACAGAATTAACTAAAGTTGTCACTTATTTATTACTATCATCATCAAATTTTAGGCACGTCAGTTTAACAAATCATTCTAAAAGTCAATAAAAGTAATCCGTTCGTCATAGATTCACTTGATGCAAGTGTGGAGTCCATGCATACTGTCCGTTTGACGTGAGAAATTGCCAGCCATACAGTGAAAATAAATTATAACAGGAAGAGTCTCATCACTAACAAGTCAAAAAATAGCAACAATTAGAGTCTCAATACTCTCTGAAATTAAATTATGAAATAGTTAGCAAAACGTAATAAAATTAACAACAACAACAAAAACAACGGCAGTCAATACCAAGATTATAACAATTAGGATAGTACCAATTACAATACTAATTCAAACTAATTTCTCTTTTCTTAGGATTAATTACCCGAATTATGACGGGCTGTATCTGCCGTCAGATTATTTAAGATGTTCTGATAGAAAAAAAAACGAAAAATCGGCATTTGTCGCTCCAAACTTTAATGTGGAGTTAGTTGGGTCAACGTCATGGTCAACGTCAGGGGATAGAGGAGTTGTCATAACTTTTGGTTATCAAAAGGACTCTGGGTCAGGGGAAATTAAGTTAAATTAATGGCATCTTTAGATACACGAATGTAATTCGTTAGCTTTCTATACAGTCGTAAGAGTCGTAACTATCCAATGTATCGCATACCGTATGCAGGTAGCTAGAGTTGGCATAAATGTCTCCTAAGTAATGATTACGTATTAATAATGTAAACTTCATAAAAGTCAGCGTCCGCCATATTTGAGTTAGTAATACTAGTTTGAACGCATTTCAGCACAAACACGCACAAGGAGTCAGTCATGTCCACTACATATTTGTCTCATTCAGTTTCACCCAGAGTTGATTTAGCCTAGTCCAGTTTCTTCTTCTAGTCGGGGGAATTCGTTCAATGAAAAAAGGGTTAAAGTGTAGTTCGCAAAGTCTAATAATATCAATTAGGTTCAGGAAATGTCAACTGGCTGAGTAGGAATTTTGCCTAAATCCATTTTGATGACCGGAATACTTTCCTGCTTCATCCGGTAGGACCCGTCGTTCCCATCAGTTCCGTCAACTGTTGGAAAGTTTTCACCTAATGAATCAAAAATGAGTAGTTAAAGGACGCATCTTGTAAAAAAAACAACAACAATGGTTTTGTTCAGACTCACCATTGGGAGATTGGTGAGCTTCTCCGTGTCATTCGTACACTTGGGGTAAAGTTCAATGCAGTTCAGGGCTGCTTGTCCATCCTTGGCAGCCTTCATGTATTTGAAGTAGCGTAGGACTTTGGGTGACGTGTTCACAGGTCGTTTAAGCTCGCTTTGGTGCCTAGAAATAAAGATTTCAATAAATTAGAAGCTTGTTATGAATTCATTTTAGTCGAGAGGATTCATTCCCGTTTCCGTAATCTTTTAATTTAGGTCATATATTTTTGCTCTATTAATAATGAATGCACGTTCAACACGCAGATGAGATGGAGACTCATCATCTCTCCTTTGCATTCACACCTTACACGTTCATAAACTCGGAAGTTTATCTTTGACCAAAAACCATCTCGCTCTCCTGTTTGTGGCCTCATGCTCTTTTGCTGATCTAATTAATGATTTAAGGTAAACCAGCTACGCATTCAGAGATTGGACATGCAAGTTTGGAAGAACCCGAATGTTTTAATTACTTTTTGAATCTCTCGGGCAAGCATGAGTGAAAAGTCTCTATGAGCTGGATTTGAGCCAAAACGTGTTACCCTAATTTACAACTGAACTAACGGGGATAAGAAGGGGAAACCTTAATTTGGGCTTGCTCATTCATGGATTATATAATTCCGTTTTTGCAGAGAAACGGAAACAAAGAACGTGTCAATTGTCAATTATTGTGCTTTCAGAGAAACTATACGCGTTCTTTGAATTCCTCTGATCAAACAATAGCTTTCCCGAACACAACATAAGATGTCAAGAACGCCTTAAATTAATTTCAGACCAACCAAAGGATGAATCTTGAACTGGGGTATTACCTTGGCCATTCCTTCATTTTTCTTCTTATTCCATAAACCGGGGAACCCTAATATGGATTTACGATTTAGGGCTGCCTCGGAAATGGGGTATAAGTTATTACACCGGAGCTCTTCAGCCCTGAGTTGTCACAAACCGAGGTTACTGTAACATCGGAACCACTATCTTGTTGGAGGTACTATCATGTCGTATAAAATAATTAAATAAAAGCTCTAAATCCTGGTCGTAATTCGTCAAAGATAATCAAAGGAGGAAGAGTTTGCTGGTCATAAGGATTTGGTCCTACCGCAATGATAATTACTATTCGGCTTCATGAATGCTTTAAAGAAAACATTTCCTTCCGAGAGAAATGTGAGAAAGTAGTTTTGAATTTGGTCCTACCCCAATGTTAAATTGTCAAAGACGAAAGTAGACAGGATTCTGACTCAATGACAGGATTAATCTGAAACAACTTCATTCATGAAGAGTCTCAAATGAGTTTTATGACCTCTGCAACATACTAGATAGGATGATTTCCAATGGATGAGGATGAGACGACGCCAACTTTCTCCACACAGGCATAATTACTACTACAGATGACGGAGGAGTACGACATTTCTCAAGAAATATTTTCCCAATACAAGTGCCCTGGATTGGAAGGTAAGATCGCACACGAGTAGATGGAAGATCCTATTAATGCAAGTTCAAGTCAGTAGAAGAGGAAAGTGCTCCAAACCTACCCAACGAGTTGCTCATTCAAATTGTAGCCTACTTTAGCAATTAAAATTGTAATTGATTAAGTTGACTTGAGTAAAACGGAAGCATGGAAAGGACAGACTTACTTTGAAAGTTGAGCAGAGAGGAGATTTGAGTAGGGAGCATATTTGACTGGGTATTTATAAATGGAGCAAACGGCGCGCTCCTTGCAGCCTTCTTCGCTAAATCCGAGGTGCATGAAAATTGAATCGATTCTAGAGAGCAGAGGGCTGTAGAAGGGGTCAAAGCTGTCCACATCCTCTTGTTGTGCCGTGGGCGGGATGAATCCGAATGAATCCGATTCCTGCGTACTCCCTTCATCCCCACCACCGAATTCGCTTTCTACTCCGTTGGGTCGCATTATCTGAGTACGACCCTCATCCGCCGCATAGGGGTTGGTCCTATACCCACCCCCAGACTGATATCTCGTCTGCTTCTGGGGTCTGGTCATCGGCTTCATAATGGAGAATTGGTTAGTCTGATCCGGGGAACTAAAAGGAAGTAAATGGGCAAGTGCTCCCATGAGCCCAGTGTTCTTCCTATCCTGGTTGTCGTAGGAGTTTTGGACGTGGGGTGCTTCGTAGTTTTCGACTGACTGTTCCCACCCAGAGTAATGAGCTTCCGGCTCAGCTCTCATTCCCGTCATCCAAGCGGGCATCATCGGAGCTGCCATGGTCTTGACCAAGTCCATGGGACTCATGTCCTTGAAGAACCAACTCAAGATGACGGCCTTCATTGCTAGCACAAAGGGGGCGAATATCGCTTTAATCCCGAGCACAACTAAACCAACTCCTAAGCCGGCTATGAAGCTTGGTCCGGTCGCGACTGCAATCTCTGAAAATATTTTTTAAACGAAATCAGTCAGCGAGTTAGATTTTAGCATAAAGCATAACGCTGCAGGAATGTTTGAGCGGATTGACATTCTGAGTTAAACGGAGCGTCCATTTAACTCGGAATGGGGCACCCGCACCCCATCTTTTAAATCCTTGAACAGCGTCCAAAGGGTTTGAAAGAGGCGGGTGTCCCAGAGAAGCTGTTGAGTAGTCAAGTGAAAAGTTAATATTGTGAAATTGAATCTCTTCCGTCCAGTAATTTAATTCTCCCGACACTTAAAAATCAAAAGTATTTCCTAAACGTTCAAAATATATTAATTGTATTTGTGCGGTCTAGCATTGTCGCAAACATTTGCCAATGCTCTTCTCCCTATACTTTGCTTTCAAAGTGAACCTAAATTCTTGAAGAAAGGCTCCAGGGGATCTCGTCATTTTCATCATTATCCTATAAACAATGAAAGCTGTTGTGATTCGTAAGAAAAGTAATCCTAAATTCGGATTCTCAGGGACAACAGGCCTTCCGGTAAATTCCTGTCGACGCTCCTCTCTTTGCTTTAATATGAAAATAATAAAGAGTTATGTGTGCCTACCCACAACTGGGAATGAAAATTTAATTATGCGTCTTCCCTTGCTATCCTTTCATTTTTGTGGCCTAAGTGGATTATATAGATGATATACTGACATAAATACTGTACAATTCCCGTAAGATTCCTCACAGAATAAACGAAACCATCCACTGATGTTGTGGTTTAGGTTTTAGCCCCCATCTTATGTCCCTGCTATCCTTCCTCTCTTCCCAAAGTGTTCACTGTGTCAAGTAAATTAGGCAACAACAACAATCGGACTTACATTCTCCCAGATGACCTTACGCACCAGCACCACGCAAACTCGGATTAATTTCATTGTCTCACCCATAAAAGAGTGGAATGTCCCTACTGACAAGTTTTTGCAATGGTTTTAGTATTATTTTATCCTCCCTACCCATTTCGTTTTATTCGTGTGTAGGGTGAAAGGTTTTTTGTCCAAGATATATGGTGGATTTGGTGCAATTAAAGGAATTAAAGTATTAATTAGTTATCTTGTAGGGATGCCAAACGCAATGAAGTCCTCATTTCAAAAAAAAAAAAAAATCATGGCGGAATTGCAGAGAAAAAACTGCATCTTTCCTCTGATTACTATTTTACATGCAATGGTGATTATCAATCTGCAAATAATTACAAAAGCCTGGTGGCGTGTGCGTCTCTCGAGTACTAACGCGTGTTCACTCGTGTTATGATTTTTTTTTGGATTGACTTTGGCATTCGCCATGTACATCTTCATCCTAATTCCACAAGAATTAGGGAGAATTGAGAATGAATCTGTAATTCCTAAACTTCAAACTCAGTTAACACGCCTATGCCCCATTAATTCGTTCCGCACAAGTTTCAATTTTAGCATACAAACCTCAAACTCGAAATGCAAGTCCGAATTCAACTTAAATCACAACGTTAACTTTTACTACGCGCGTGTTTAAATTTACTTAATCTGGTCCCTGAAATCGTAAGATATGTTTAATTGAAAGTACGGAGAGACCCATAAATTAGAATATCAACGAAAGGTTAGAGTGAATTTTCTCGCAAGTTGTAGAAACGCATCCCACGCACAATCTCTCCTGCAATTCATATAATGCTCACAAGATCCTGTAATAGGGAAATCAATCACATCAATTAATTAAGAAAAAATGTCAATGTCAATCCAACATGATCCTTGGCATGGAGAGAGAAAGTGATGCGGCGAAGAAGACAAAATGGAAGACATGACACGTCCGCCGTGCTCAGAATTTCTTAAAATTCTAAAAATCAGGTTCTTGTGCGTTATCACTCGCGTTACGCGTTACGCATTACGCATAATAATGGGAATGCATAGTCTTGTTACTAATGAAAGGGAAAATGAATATATTAGACAAAATTATGCGTCTGTCTCTTATGTTCTAATCCGGTTTGAAGAAAGTGAAATCAATGAAAAGGGAAATGGAAGTGATACATATAGTTTCTAAAACTGAATCACGCTTAGAAAATTTATTGCACATTTATTAAAAACGGGACATGGCAGACAGTCCAAAATTTCCATAGTGAAAAATGGCAATTGCTACTGACAGCGGAATTCCTCGTTGGGAATTTAAACTTAGAAAAAGTCAGTAGTAGTATACGTGCGTTTATGCGTGAGTGCCTTTTTGACTCCTGCAGAATCCCCACCCCGACCGTACATTGTTTTGAGGCAAACCTCAAATGAGCTTAATTTAAAAAGACTTTTTGCAAGAGAAGTCAAGCAGATTGAACTTGATCCGGGTGATGCGATCTAATGCATTTTACCTTACTGCTGCCCACGGAACAAGTTAAACAAAAAATGGAGTGGCGAAAAATCATAAGGCATCTGCACTTTTTTTTTCAACATTTGAAAGCATAAATGTGGAAGGAGTAAAGTGGCTCATTGTTTACAGTCAAAATAGGGAAACAAGTCTTCAAAATACAACATGGACTACATCAAACCAGAAAAAAGTCAAGACAAAAGGAATTCCTTCCTTCGTTTTCATCTTCCGCAATGGCGGAAAATGGAACCCTCTTAAGAGGAAAAAGGAGGTTATGCGAAAATAGTTTGATCGGAAATGGGATCTAATCTTTTTGACAAAGTAAATTTAATATTTTAAATGCACTTACTCAATTCGTCGTGAAAGAATGGGAATTTGAGCTTCATATTAAAACCAGGATCAAAGAGCGTCCGCCCGGTTTGAACTTCCGAGTGAGTCCTAGGCGTGAGTTGAAGATTGACCAGATGCGGAATTGTGAGTTGGAGCTCGCGTGACTTTGTATATTTCTTAAACTGGTAGAAGAGGAGCTTGTCGACGGGCTCCCCGATTGTCTTAATTAGTCGATACACGAGGCGCTCTGGGCCTGACTCGGGCATCAGATCTACTTCCTCCGTAAGGTCACTCATATTGGCATTTCGAACTAGTCTCACGTAAGAGTCAAATAGCTCCGTCGTATTCTTTTCCAGTTGATCCATTAGCCACGAGGATAATTTTAGTTTCTCGCAAGTGAAAGCATTCATTCCATTCTTTCTCTTGAGAAAGTAAGTGTTGTCGGATGAGGAGGATTTCCGGCATTCCTTCCTTTTTAGGCGGAGCAGTGCCGTCAGTTCCTCAAATTTAACTTTTCCAGGAATTGACGGGAGGGCACCCTGACCTAGTTTCTCCATTAATTCGGCTGACATTGGAGACTCGGAAATTCCAACATCATTTGTTGAGAGTATTGTTGTCATGCTCAGTTCTGTTGTGGTTTTGGGATCTTCACTGATGAGCAGAAGAGATTCTGGAAGTTCTGTTGTGAATTCCGAACTTGCTCCTGAGGAGCATTTCAGCCCACACTTTGGTTTTGAGAGTATTTTAGGTTTTTCGGAATCTTTGCGAAAAGTCTTATTGTAGGATACATGACGATGATTGATGCTGATCCCGCCACATGGAGAAATGACGCCCAGCTCAAGGATGCAGGGAGCAATTAGAAAGAAATTCAAGAGTTGCAAGAAACGCCACATGTTGAGAAATGGCCAAATACGAGAATCCCCACTACAAAGTCCTTTGATGGGATGTTTAAAATGTCTCCTCTGGAAATCCTTAGGTTTATTTCATTCCAGTGTAATAATTATTCGATTTCCTCTTCTGCCTGGAAACTGCAGAGATTCTCCAAAGGATGTAAATCCTGAATCTGTAAGAAAACAGAACAAACAAACATCAGAAATTTATAACAGGAAATTATAGACCTCAGGAGAGGATCGCCGCATTAGCGTCTATTCTTAATTAAATTTCTTTTAACCAACCAACCAGTAATTATTTGAGTCTTTGAAGTAATTCGACCCATTTCTCTTCGGATATTCCTCACTACTTTCCGAGTAGGCTCAAATCATATCCTCTTCTCTGCTCGTCTTCATGGTGAAAATAAGACAATGGAATTATTCGGTTCTGTTGACGCTCTGCCTGTACTTTTCAATTAACCTCCACAAAGAAACAATTAATCAACTCTGTACACGTTTTATCGACTCTAAATATCACAAGGAATGATTTCTGCAGTGTTGGTAGATCAAAACCCAATTGACTACTGTGACTCGCCTGCCCACTGGTTTACTCACAAGGATCATAAATGAGGTGATGAGGAGATTGTATTTTTTCAGTAGTGGGAGAGAGAGATGAGTTCTGAAATTTTCTACCACAAGAAGTGAATTGGTCAAAGGGAAAAAGTGAGGAATATGCATGTGGTTTCAGGTTGGG
>Ga0194135_10002327_pt1 | contig 11517 bp, 10 predicted proteins | sample LitLau_LLRF_2013_FD_134024 | JGI IMG/M metagenome (GOLD analysis project Ga0194135, IMG submission 134024) | Freshwater sediment microbial communities in response to fracking from North America - Little Laurel Run_MetaG_LLRF_2013 (version 2) | ecosystem: Environmental > Aquatic > Freshwater >... | reverse complement strand
TTTCTGACATGGGGCAAGAAGAATTTAAGGTTGAACTTCAAAAATGGACCCTGCAGGGTCCGTTGAAAGTCGTCGTTGCGTAACTAGGAAAAGCAAATTCCCTAGTTACCAGCTCAAAAAATCGACTTTTGAAGGCTTCTTACGACAGACCCTGCAGGGTCCATTTTTGAAGTTCAACCTTAAATTCTTCTTGCCCCATGTCAGAAAAGCGTTTTACTAAACGTCTGCATGTGGGGAAAGTCACTCACAGGTAGCCTTACGATAGGGCAAAGGCAAAAGTAGAAGGCACTTTACGGCTATTTTGGTCTCTAATTTTTGAAGATCTCTAGTTGCAAGACTTTTGGGACGCCCTGTATGTGTATATATAACGCATTTAACGAGAGAGAGATTTAAACGAAAATATTTTGGTTCGATATCAACATCATTATCATCACACTGTATCTTTACATTATGTAATACTGTTGAAAAGCAACACATTTGGGTAATTATAACCATTTTGATCAAAGAATACTTTTGCACTTTGTTGTGTATACAGGGTATTATAAGATGTGCAGGGTAGTAATACCAAATATATTAACAACGTGACAATTATTTTGATTCATTAAGTAGAGTTTCTTCCTATTATTATTACAATATATATATATATTTACAATATTTGCGTACTCGTATATAGACATAAGTATTAATATATAATGCACCATTTATAAATCTCCGATTGAAATATTACTCCGAAGACTGACTGACACTTATTACATATATATATATATGAGAATGACATTAAAATGACGAGACATATTTACGTTTTACGTACACAAACAAACATTAAGATACATTTAAGTGATGACAGTTACGTAATTGAATGTTATATAGTTACTTAAGCTGCTTCTGTACTCGCAGATCGAGAGAGAGATAGAGAGATATAATATATACAATCACACACGTCCACGCACACACACATTGTATATGTCACATTCATTTAGTATACATTCATCTGATATCATTGGGGATGATATTATTATGTTTCTCACAGTTCCTTGTGTGTATAAGTGTGGATGTGTCGTAGACAATATATTGATTACAATTACATATCTAGCAGTTTTATGACGATGAAAGATATCTGTGTTTTAATATGGTATATAGACAGTATAGTGTATACATTGCAATATATATATTTATATATGTTCACGAAAGAACTGCAACGAATCAGACTTTTTCACTGTTGTGGCTGTGATGACCACTGGAACCTCCTGAAGACGAGTCTCCTATTGATTTGGGTTTGAAGAGAGGCTTTTGCTCTGAAAGTTGTGCACAACTAGAGTACTTGTTGTAGTCACACTTGTAACAACAATCCGGAGTGACCGGAGGAGTTGTGTCGTGATTGTTCGTAGAAGAATTAGAAGAATGGAAAGAAGGGGGTGCCTTCTTAATGAGTCTACTCTTGGATGATGAAGATCTTCGGAAGAAACACTGTCTCACCACAAACAGGGTGAGCACTAAGGTGATGCACATCAGAGTGGCAATCATTATGGCACAGTGAGGTTCTATTCCATCGCCCAACTTTTCCTTTCGGTTTGACTCTTCACCTTGTTCATTCTCGTCTTCTGTTCTCCTCTGAATTACATCCACAACTGTAGCATCTCCTGCGTTGACAGAACTGGGTCTTCCTGAACCAGATGAAGCCACGGAATTCATGTCAAGTCGTCCACGACCTTCGTAACAAATAAAGAAAACATTCCAATGAAAATATGAAATACTCAGATATAGTTGCATGTCAGTCCAAGGTCTACAACACAGTTGTGCAATCAGCCAAGGATTCCACATTTTTTTGGATTTGGTAAATTGTTTTTTCCTTATATAAAGGACACAGAAAGAGACAGAAGATTTATTTTTGTAACATTTATTTCATTTAAAAACCAACAAGAATGACGGACACATTCATTTTTCTTTTTATAGAGTTGCTACTTTCACCAGAACCAACAGGAGAATTTTCATCCACCCACCACGTTGAAATGTGAGAGAGTTAGAGTGGAAAAGTGTTCAACTTGAGACACTTACTATACTTGAGATTTGAGATGACTGTGGAAGGTTAATTATGCCTTACTACTCATATGCAGTGTTTCGGATTGTGCCTTTTGCCTGCAATTAAAACTCTGCTTGAGAGATTGAGCATGAAAGTTTGTCATCTCAATACGCTGTACAGCTGCTTATTTATTCTACTATTCATCTCGTTAATTTCGTAGTCCGTTGATAACAACGTGTGCACTATATAGTTTTAATTGAGTTAATATAATTTCAATTTAATATGAAAATTCTTCTCGTAATTCTAACGAGCGACATTTTACAAGGACAAGCTTACTCAACCATGTAAACGATTATATATTAACTAAAAAACATGTCCATAAATGCCTGGCTTGGTCTTAAGAGCTTCTTCTTGTTCTCTTTTGCTTCAACTTCCCATCCCCCACACACACACTTGACTCTCCATCTGCCTCTCCCCTTCATTCTTTGACATTTATGATTTCTAGAAACACTCTCGTACCTTTCCTTCGTAAGGTAGAATGTCATCGGAGATTTGTGTCTATGTGACTGCCAATAACGTCTATCGCAGTTCAGATTTACACTGTAGCTTTCCATTCATAGTCGTATTGAATCTACGACATATTACGCAATGAATGTGATTTCTTGCTCTTTTAACTATATTCAACTCTTCTTTACTGGACCTTCCTTTACGCTCGGAATTTCAATGTCAAGTGCCTCATTCCATGTCACTTGCATACTTACAAGAATGCCCTTAGCAGTTAAGCTTTGATGTCAAATCGATAAAAGCTTTGCAAAAGCACGGAGAAGACACGACAATCATATTTATAGTGTATCCTAAGCCTAAGCTATGTGCGTAGACTTTCACCCGTAATAGTACTTTCTCCATTCTGTAGTAAATGCAAAAAACTTAACGAGGATTTAATGATGAGGACCATTCTTTTCTTGTGTTATTAATCCTCAAAAACTACCAGCTCTACGAAGGAGAGGGAAGGAAAGTGGACCTTGTGCTAAAACACGCCTAAGCTTATCTTCAGGGCAATGTTCTTCGTTCAAAGGCAATTTTTACGACCTTGAGCCTTCCATTATTTCCTCTTCTCGGAAGAAATTCTCATCCGCTGCTTGAGCTTTCCCCAAACGAGGTCTCTTCTCTACACATCGAACACTACTCTTCAGAAAAATGATTTGTGTTATTTCTGTACACACACTAGTAGATTTGTTCGTTGTACGACGAACACTAAAGTACTTGTTGTACAATTTATAGAAGGGAAGAAGAAGCAGGAGAGTTTTTTCTCCAGGCCAGTTTTTAGGGTCATTACAAAACATTTTCCGTGTTGAACAGGACACGACAAGCATACTGGAGTTCCCATTATTGAAAGATAAATAGCTCACAAGTATTTTTTATACTTCCAGTCATCTTAACTTTCCCCAAATGCTCACGTACTAACTGCAGATGAATTCAGAATTCAGAAATAATGGATTTTTCTCTTCCGTATCGGTTAGTATTATTATTATTATTATCGAACAACCTTGAATGTATGGTTGTGTCATTAAACACAGAACACACACGAGTAGACTGTAGTGGAGAAGAAAATTCTCAAAATGTGCTCACTCACCCAAGCAAATAGGGCAGCATTGATTCTTTGCAAGGACAGGTCGGTCACAATCCAAGGAAGGACATTTGCCAGCGGAGAAACAATTGATTTGTCCATCCTGACAAATACAACTCTGACATGCTCCAACCTACACACAAACCAAATAATAAAACATGTATAAAAGTATAATAGGTTAAGTACATATAGTAAGAATCATAATCATGAATAGTAGGAACACACACATACACATTATATTTCTATGCCACAGAATTCTTGAAGAAACTACTTTCTCCCTGCTTATGCTTACATTCACATAGAGCTAGGTTGAGTAGTATGACTACTCTGGGAGCAAATCGACTCTGACCTCTTTTTTTACAAGGAGAAAGTAATAATAAAGTGAAATTGTTATGGGAGTACGGAGGAAAAATTTAATTTTAACTTTTACTCAACATACCTTCCACATTTCCCCATCGGAATAACTCTTTGCAGAATCATCGGACAAGCAAATGGACTTTTTGGAATGACTTGAGTCGCTCGTGAAGGCATTTTTTATTCCCTTCGATCGTCTTCTTCCTCCTTCGTCTTCTTCCTCTGGACAACTGAGACAACAGTCAGTTGGAGATCGCATGAAGCTATGAGCACAAGGAGTTGGTGGACACTCCTCTGCCAAACACAAAACTTGTCCAGAGTGACAAGTGCACTGGAGACACGGGCTTAGTGTCCACATTTCTCCTTCGAGTCTCTGAGTTCCGTCAGATGACTGACATACTGAGATGTTGACTGATGAAGACAATTCTATTTCTTCATCTGGAAAATGCGTAGAATGTAAATTCAATTGGAAGTAAATACACGAGACAACCGTGAGAAAGCCCAAAATACATACCTGGACATTTCGGACAGCAATCCCCAGGGTAGAAGATTGGGTGTTCACATTTAGGAGGAGTGCAAGTGATGAGAGAACATAATTCCATGCCATTTTTACAAACGCATCTTCTGCACGAGTCAGACCATTCTTCACCTTCCACCCTGAAGATCCCATCGGATGTGTGTAGACAATGGGCGTGTCCAAGTGTTTTAGAAGAGATTGTTGATGACAGTGTTTTGACTTGCTCCTCATCATCTTCTTCTTTTGAAGGGAGCAACAGATTATTTGCTAGTTCTTCGTGTTTACACTCGCACATTCCACAGCCTCGGATATCTTGCTCGTACCCCGAAGGACATGACTTTTTACAAACAACATTTGGACATTTGATGCACTTGCATGTTGGACAACCATGTCTGTCCAATCGAAATCCGTTTGGACATTCCTTCTTGTGGCATTCCAAAAAGGGACAGCTCATCTGGTGATGGTCTTTGTGTTCTGGCACGAGTCCATCTGAATATTACAAAGTTTTGCGTTAGAGTCCACAAGTAAACACAAACAAACGCATAAAAAATTGGGTTAGAAGTGAAGTGGAATAAAATTGGGAATAATCAACGGACAGAAGCTTATCTTCTTCCCAATAAGAAGATGTGTCACACTCGTATTTGGCTCAGATGTAAGGATAATAATATTATTATCATTTCATGAGTGCCGAGAAATGAGACCACCGTGCCTAAAGTCAAGTAATAACTCGTGCTTTCTCGAAAAGTTTAGACATCTTCAGACAGTCTGAAAGTCAACTACCTACACAAAAGTAATTTAAGATACTTTGAAGCTTGACTAGCTTTCTGAGCTGCAGATAATTTATGAAATTGAGCAATACACCAAAATGCATGGGAAATGATGCGCACATCAAGATCAAAAGAAATGACTTTTTTGCATCCCTATTTCTGGCCTCTGTCTTTAAAACTCTTGGCTGAGTTGGCTCTGAACGAATAATCTGATGACCTACATATTTTCTCTTCGTCTATGTTATTATTTTCATTTGGTGAATAAATTATACTCACTGGAATCGCATCGAGGACAACACTCGCCAGGAATGTGTTTGGGATTGGAACAACTTGTTTGGCACATGGCAGCGTGACACTGAATTCGTCCCTCGTTGCAAGTGCAAGTCGTGCATGGGTCTTCTTCCCAAACTTCAGAGTTGTTGTAGACTGCTCCAGTGGCTGTGAGACAACCTGGAGAGAGAAAACCCCAATTAAAGTTACAGAACGCGAGTCATTGTCAGTTCGAAAAGTCTCTGGAGAAAGTCACGAATTTCTCAGAATCAACCGTCAAACCCACACACACACACAGAACTACATCCACACACACACACATAATCATTTCCTATCGAGAAGAAGAGTTCACAACTTTCTCACGTAATGTGTACACGTTTACACGGTTGTGAACTTGACTTAGCTCGCTATATTTTGTAATTCTATTCTCAACACTGATGACTCTCTCTATTATTACACTGTGTGGGTGTGTACATATCTGGGTGTGTGGTACTTGAACCGTGTCCTTATTCTTGTACACACTCTTTTTTTATATACGAGCAAATGTCAAGTTTAAGAATGATTTACCGACGCAAACTGGACAGCAAGATTGTGAAGTTGACCGTGCCAAGCGACATTCCGCTGGGAGATCGCATTTAACAGGTTTACACGAAACTACTCCATTATGACAAAGACATTCTGTGCAATCCTGTGGGTGTGTCCATGTATCACCAGATCCGTACTCACGTCCAGAATAACTGCACGAACGCAGTTTTCCTCTGCTCCTTAATAAATCACCATCTCCTGCGGAATGAACAACACATAAAATAGTTTACTATTATATATTTATTACAAGCATTCTTCACACATGATGATCCTCTCATGATTCACCTACTCCACACAGAACCTTCGAGTGGCAAAACTGACACTTTCTCACTACATTTAACATTTTTCAATTGCTTTCTAATTACTTTCCTTGTCCCAGAGACTTTCTTTTTCTATGCATTAATTTTTAATGCAGAAAAGAAGAAACGGAGGGTGCAGATTAATTTTATATGAGACCTCACGTACTCACACACATACATACGAGGAAGTGGAAAGTTTCCCAATAAAGTTTAATAAGCCTTGAGAAGTGATAAGGAGTGAGAGAAAGCTTCCCTCGTACGTACAATATAATGTACGTGTGTGTGTGTGTATATAAGTCACAAAATAATATATCACTTGAAATATTAATATTTCACAAGAATAGAAAACGAACGATCTCTCTTCCCGTCGGACAAACTCTCCCGCAGTCTAAAGTCTAAACTTCGCTTCCACTTCCAGCGATAATTAATCTGAAATTTATGACTAGGATCCAATATAATATCAAACCACCTTATTTCTCTCACATGTTATTATGTGGAGAAACCCATAAAACGAAAAATATGTGTGAAGAAAGAGATCATCAGCTCTCGATGCATTGCAGAAAGAACAGAGAGAGAGAGAGAGATTATACTTGAATTTGTAAAGTGCAATGTGAATGCGGAAACCGCAGTTTGGGAATAAAGAGAAGAAAAGATGAGAAGGTTTTTTTGCACATTATTCAACATTTTGAATTTGATAAGACTTTCACTCTTTCTCGTACGCGTTATGTAAGGAAAGAGATGATGAAACAATATCTTATTTTTAGTCTTTTTTGGAAAAAGAATTGCTTTCTTCTCAACTGAAAAGGAGAGAGGGAGAGAGATGCATTGCAAAAAAGTTTTATTTTGTGTAAAAAGAGTAATAAAAATTTTGTAAAAGACTCTTTTTCTTTTTACACATTTTATATTCTCCCCAGTCAACACAGACTTCCATTCTTTTTTGAAGATGAAGTACACAAATCACAAGCAAACACTATAGTACACATTTCCTTATTCGTTATTCCTTATCCTGCAACTTCAAACTTATTTATTGTGCTGGTGGCAAGTCATATTATTATGCAAATGACTATTTTTGGCTTCATTTCCTCCTTCATGATTCAATCGAAATAAATCGTCTCGTGTGTACTTCGTTGTTCGTTATCTCTTCAGAGGAAGAAGTGAAAGTTCCAGAAGGGAAAGCACACTGAGCGAAAAAAGGAGGATGTTCCTTATTCCCCTTACTCAATAAAAGTCAATCACGGATGGGTGAATTTGCATGAAAATCTTTATCGTTTCTTGTGTTTTACATCAACTATTGACTACATTACAATAAAGTGTAGTACATTTAAAGCAAGATTGATTCAATCAGTATTCTATTTCCTTTCGTTTCTTACTCCTCAGAACTCAATGAAAGTGAAGAGAACACAGTACACGCATACTTCTATATCTATTCATTTCTCTCTCTCTCTCTACATTACGTAGGTACCACTTGTGTGGATTTATTTAGCCCATAAATCTTCGCGAGACAAGTCACAGAATAAAAATCAGGCAGAACTGTCTCTTTCTTACTCGCATTTGTGATAGATGAATGGCTGCTCATGTGGAAATAAAGTAATTGAATTCGACTTACCTCCACTGTCTTCTGCTGATGAGACAACAAGACTGCATTCAAATTTAGGACAACATCGTCCAGGCAGTCCTGTTCCGTTAAGGATGATCTTTGGAATTGACCCTCTCGGACATTCTGGAGGGGAACAGTGAAGACCAGTAATACATTGACATGGTTGCAGGATAGAACAACACGACTCTTGACTTCGACCACCCCCTCCATCTTCATTGTTAGCTGACTCGAACGCTGTTGGGAGTCTGTAACTGTCCGTGGGACAAGGCTCCACCTCAGGACATTGGACTTTTGCACACTCATCTGTAAGCAAATAGAGACAAGGACAAACCAAATAATAAGTCATCTCTTCCGTTGTATTTACATAAGCATAAGAAAAATACGAGAATCATTCTCATCTCGTGTGTGTATGTTTTGTTTGCACAGCTTGGAGTTTTATCTACAGACAATTATTGTGTAATCCTTTCTCGCTGTGTTAAACTCTTTACCTTCGCAATCGTACAAGACGATATCATAGGCGCATTATCGTACAACTTTTTCAACTATACACAATAATAATACTCTGATTCATCTCCGCTCTCTCAATTGCACAGAAACATAATTATAGAGTTACAAAAGCAAATTCAATATTTTACTTTTGAATTAGCTTCAATTTTCTGTAAATTGCAAAGTAAAATATTCTTAACTGTGTGATAATTGTAATCACATGCAACGATGAAGCTAAAAAATGAAGAATCAATAAATGAATAATAGTTTATTTCAATTTGTGTCTCGTTTCTTTCTTTTTACTTGGACTTTTTTTTATTAACAAATGCTGAGACGAAAACTTTAGCTTTTCCAAATATTGCACATGTCTTAAAAAACTTTTGAAATATCCTTTGTGAAAAAATTCATTTTGGGGAGTAGTCGTAGGGAGTCCTGATAGTCGCAGCCTCCTATTTGTATACTACAACTAATACTACTACGAGTTTTGTTATGCAAGAGAAGAAGATAGTCAGGAGGAATCCTCGGAGAGATATAGAGAGTGCCCGAGAATGCCCCATTCCACTTCAAGTAATTTCCATCTCGAAGGAAGTAAACCCAATTTAGACTGTGAGTCAGTACTTCAAAAGAAACTCCCTCAAGGACAAGGCACACTGAATAAGAAATTAACTGACTTTCATGCAAACCCAAATAAGAAAGAAAGGGGAAGGTCTCCGCGTGTATTCAATTTCTCCTATGCCACTTGCAATTATCATTCTAAGCGATAATCCTTTGGTGTACATTACCTACCGTACTTTACATAATTTGGAGAAAGGCCAAGGAATAAGGAGATCGAATGAAAAATGTAATTGAAGAGCGTGAAATCGGACGTTACGTCTTTTCGAATAAGAGTAACCCAATGTGCATTCCCATCAAACTCTACGATCTATATATCCCTTGATGCAAACTTTATTTCTGTCAGTTGAAATGATTATAAGCCTCTACTATCTTGCGAATACATTTTGATTTTTCTGTCCTTCTCTCCTCTCCCATTTAGTTTTTGCATTTAACATTCATGGTTGGAATCTTTTGTAAGTCTCAAGGGGTTGGAATTGTTGGAAAGTAGAATAACAATATGCTACTACTACGCAGTTTTTAACCTTCCACTCATCCACGGAAAATATAGGACTCTCAAAACTGTCCTTTGTACAGATCTGTAAATGTGTGAAACACATGGATGGACACAAAAGAATACTCTGCAGAGTACCATCATAAGAACTATCTCTACATTACATCACAAGTCACAACGTGTTGAGCAGTCTTATATAAAGTTATCTTCTTTACAAAGCCATTTAGAAGATGAAGGTGAGATCTCAAAAGTCTCAAAAGCATCTTAGGAGATGTTTCAAACAGAAATGCCACTTTTTTATCTTTTCTGACACAAAGAAAGTCGTGAAAAGGGAAGGGTAACAAATGTAAAAGTGACATACGTTCTTTAGAGTTATAAAGTTGTGTATGTGGAGTTAAAATATTCAGCAAGAAAAGGCATCTTGCATGGACTGAACTACCTGAACTATATATGCCGTATATGAGGCTAAAGTATCAATCTCTTTAAAACGAGCAGTTCGCAAACTACAAACAAAGAATATGAAGTAGGAAAACATCTCCAAATCCCTATTGAATTGATCAATTGATCTGTAATTTTATCATGCGTACGATAGAACTCTTTGGAGCTCCACACTATCCATCCATGCGTGGTCATTGCGTGTTGTTGCGTAAGCAATTATTCTTTCGCAGAAGAACGGAGAGAAATCCGCTGGAGGAATATACACTATATAGTTTACTACATAAAGTTTGCGAAGTGCGGATTACTAATAACACTGAAGTCAAACGTGTTGAAAAATTGATGAAGTCAATCACGTCTAAAGAAGATGAGGAAGAGACGAAGCGATTTTTAGAAGAACAAAGTAGAGGAGAGCCTGAAAAATTGTGATAGGTCTATAATCACCTTCCGCTTTTGGAAGCGACGAGAGAGAAGACAGAAAGGAGAGGGTGGTTGTTTGAGAGTTTCATTTGACCTCATGCTGATGAGAAACTGTCAAAGTCTCTAAAGATTTTATTATGATTGAGACTACGGGTGAGACCTTAGCCAAAGTCCAAAGTGGTACTCACACACAGCGTATAGGATAACGGAAATGATAATGAGCTCAAAGATATCCCTTCAGGGTTCCATCTCATCCAGAAACTTATTATTACTGTACTCATCATCAAAGCCAAACTGGGAAAGACAAATCCACTCTTCCCCCTTAATGTGTCTGTTCATGTTCCCAAAGAAAATACTCCCTCGGCATGAAATGAACTCTATATGCGACATGCAAAGCTTTTCATCTGCTGCATTAAGCTGTACATTAATATTATTCTTGTGTCCTGTGCACCCCTCGTAATTAAACATTACACAACAATGATACACCAAACAGGATGAGGAACATTTTAAGAACCATGATTAGAATAACTCAAATGAAAAGGAAATCTAAACTACAGTGACAGCATGTTTCCTCAAACACATCATCACATCGTTTAGTTGCCTCTGCTGACAATGAGTGTTGGAGAGAGACAATGAAGTAGTATCCTTATGTAACATTTATGTATCGCATATTGTTGTGTTAAGACACTTAACTTGTTAGTTTTAATATAATAGAAGTATCAACTTGCCCCAATTTATTTAAAGTCCTTGAATCAGGATTTAGATTATTATTATCATTGCACAACCAACTTAAAATTAGTTCCTGGAACTGAATTAGCTAAGCATTCTTCGAGAACGGTTATCTTTACTCGCTCTTTGAGCGCTGGAAAACGCATAATGTGATTATCTGTTACGTAAAGAAACAACACAGTTCATCATCATCATCACTTCACGGTTCCTTTGCCAAATTAGCCCTCAAAGAGGATAAGTTTACTATTCAAATGAGAGCTTCTTTCAGTACAGAAGAATTTTGACCTCTACCTGAGAGCTCAGAGC
>Ga0194135_10002326_pt1 | contig 11518 bp, 9 predicted proteins | sample LitLau_LLRF_2013_FD_134024 | JGI IMG/M metagenome (GOLD analysis project Ga0194135, IMG submission 134024) | Freshwater sediment microbial communities in response to fracking from North America - Little Laurel Run_MetaG_LLRF_2013 (version 2) | ecosystem: Environmental > Aquatic > Freshwater >... | reverse complement strand
TCACTTGCCACTTTTTTTTGCATGCTTGTATTAGGTTAGGTTAGGTTTAAAAATGTGGCAAGTGAAATAGCATTGTGAGGCATGTCCCGGTTGCGTACAGATGCTAGGGTCCCTGAATATGCTACCGGGCCACCTAGGACTGAGACCGTCTTTATTTCCTTAGTTTAGAATGCCGGCCGACCTTACTTTAGAAGGCATTATAAGAATTTCCATTAAATTGATTAATATGGACTGGAGTATTGGTTATGTTGCGAGTCTTAAACGTAATTCCACGGAATCACAAAACTCCGACGTAAGTAAGTTTGATTAACAATCGTCTTGATTTTTGCATAACTAACAAATTGAAAGTTACCAAGAGATTCGAAGTATAATTTGTCTTAATTATACAATAGCTACGTTTGGGTAGTAAGATAAATGTATATGTAATTTCCCTCTTTCGTTAGCTTGGACGGACTACGACGTAATATGGTGCGGGGATGAGTCAAAAGAAAGATACTACTGTTGCATTCCACAGATGCGCACGGGAATTTCCCAATTAACCCGCCGGAATGCCCTAGCCACTGAAATTGAACTGTTACCCAATTACAATGCTTTGAATTCTGCATATTCATTTGTTATCACTATCGTCTAAACTCATTTCGCAAAATTATGTAAAGAAGAAAACAGAAAAATTAGAAAAAGGAAAAAAAAAGAAAAACGAAACAATGGTTTTTGAACTTGATTTTGAAGTATTTCCAAAAATTGGAAAGTTAAAACTTGTAGTAAGCAGGAATTAAACGGATAAAGTTTCTTCTCCTTCGCTTGAGCTTTTTCAAAATTATTCTCGATACCAGATTTCTAGGTAAAGCTATTCCGTGGTTCACTTTGTAAAAAGCAAAGGAGGATCGAAGGTGAAAGGCTTTGCCGCACGTTTTGTTTAGGATCCAGTCTTAGATTTGGACCTCACCTGGGACCTGGTAATGATATTGTGTAATAGAATACATTGCAGGCGTATTGGCACTTTTAAACTGGAAATTCAATATACCTTTCCAAGAATTCGACTGAAATGCTATGAACAACTCCAAATTAAATTGAAGTCCTTGTTTACGGTTCTTTGTTCAAATTTTTTGTCAAAGGAGAATGAAATGGAATAAAAACTTTCGAAAGTGGGACAATTTAGTGGGCAGGGCAATCTAAATCCCTTAGCCCAATACTTGAAAGCGAAAAAGAAGAACCGATTTAAAATGAGTCATCGATTTTACTGAAAGGGTCGTTTTGTGTGCTGAGATTCTCATCCACATCGACGTCGATGTTGTAATGGTTTTTACCTTATTTCACTTTTTTTTTATTAAGTTCATCTTCAGTTTTCAAACATTTTCCATAGTAAATTTGTATTGCGTCTTTTGTGACGAGTTCAATTTCTAGATTATTCCAGAGTTAAATTGCTGCCATTGTTTTACATTAATTCACTAAGGTGAAAATATATTTTGCGATATTATTATTTAAGAGTGAGTGCAGGGTCTCACGCAATGAAACAATAGTTATTTTGAATTAAAATTAATTGAACTTATAATCAGTTTAAGTATTAGCGCCACAGTCATATTTATAACTAAACTGAAGTGCACATCAATTTCTGCTAACTTTTTGTATGCTTCGAATCTACAAAGACATTCGTATCGGCAGTGGAGAATCGAAATATCAGCTACCATAAATAATTTACGGATACTATTGCCACAACCTCGAAGTAGACTCAAGTTTGGTGCTGAATGCAAATTGTGTCTTCCTGATTCTTCGATCCTTTCTATCGGGGTCTGGATACAAAAACAAACCCGATCACAATATGTTTATTATTTCTGTTTTCTCTTACTGTTTCTGATTTAATTGAGTGACTCGGAATAATCTTTGTTGATCATGATTGTGAAAAATTAAATTACACTCAAAAGTTTATATTCGAGCGACAGGTGAAGGAAGGACATTTGCTACATCCGAAAAATTTCATAATGCTAAATGATCTGAAATTGATCTATGATCAGCAGGTTTCCCAACTACACGCGACTGCAAGGTCTTTGACCAATTTATTTCCTGTTTTAAATGTGATTTATAAGTCTATTGATATATAAACTTCTAGTGTTGTCACATACCAGAAAGGATAACTGGACAACAGCAGCATTACCTTCCAAAGTGCTAATAATGCATTGAGAGGCATGCACTTCTGTTGGGTGGAACCTAAGATTTGTGGAGAGGCAAATCCCGGACAGAGTATTTGCATTGTCGAATGCCTCTTTCACACGACATTTTATTAATGACGGACAACAGCAGCAATGGGCCTTTTTCGTTCATAAGAGTGTCGTCTACAAACTACGAGTAAATCATTGGCTCCATTATTGTTCTCTAATGAGGTTATACGTTTACCTCCCCAAGTCTGTGAAAGACATTTTCTCATTCATACCTCTAATTCAATATTACTTTTTTATCAGAAGTATACTCCGCATTTATTGATTCACTTTTATTGGCAGATGAATCCGCCCCCATATAAATTGACACAATTTGAATCTTGACTACAGGATAAGCCGGCATAAGGGCTACACGTTTGTCCAGAAACGATGATGCATGCTAAGTTATCAGGAGTGGGGACGGTGTAAGAGAGGGCGCAGGTGCACTGAGCATTTACGCAGCTAAAATATTCATTGTTGCAGTCCGCGTCAGTCACGCATGAATCGCCGATACTCTGGCAAGATGTAGATTGAAAACCCTGCAAATAGGCTCCAGCCAACAGCAATATCGCACGCCAAGTATCCATATTCCTAGAAATAATTGCAGTTCAGAATTGTTATGCCCAAGAAAGAAGACAGGGGAACGGCTGGAATCTGGGGTACCCCAGTTACTGTTATAAAACTAAAGAATTTATTTAATTACATTAAAATAATTATGAATTTGGATTTAAGTTCCTGTAAAAAAGATTTTTGGGTATTCTCTTTGTATAGCAACATATATGCGAGTACTTAATTGTCATTTACCTTATACACCACAATCCCACTGCCGATGAATATTTGGGTGTTCAATGGAATTGAATGTGTAACCAAATCCGGAATGAAGGCGGTTGCGTTTTCAATGTAGGAAGAAAATTACCAGTCAGTAAAACCAATTTAAAAATGCCCCATTTAAAACACTCGGAAATAAGGCAATTGGAATTAATTAACCATTTCACTGCTTCTATTCTTTAAGTGAGAACGTGTGAGGGTGAGTCATTGGAAAACCAGAACCACACTTGACGAGGACGAATAGTTATTCAAGTGAATAATAATACAAGGATATGAATAAGTTTATAGAGCAATTTGGAAGCCAGACTGTTTTTTGTTTCTGTGCATTCCCATTGAATTTCGTTATTAAATTTGAACAAAAAATATCGATTCGGTGATTTGAAATCGGAAATTAGAAAAAGGCGTAATGGTTGGTTACTTACAGTAATTTTTTATTTTTTAACGACTAGACAATCAGTCTGGGTGCAATTGTCTCTGAATCATATGAACTGAATTCGGAACATCGGAACAGGTATTACTGCTTAAGAAACAGCCTTTTTGCCTGGTCACATGACTAAATACTTGAAAGTATTTCAACAACGGAAAGTGAATAACAGTAAAATAAACATAACTTTTAATTCTCCCGTTTATTTTATTATTCCTTTACTGTTCCAAGGTTTTAAATGGAGCCAAAATACAAGCAGACAGTGTTTATTTTGTCAGCCAGAGGGAACGCTGCTATCTGTTTTTAGTACACTGTCGCTTTTTCACCCCAACTAATAACGAAAGCTACATTTTATTGAAAAAAAAACAACATTCCTTTGCCAATCAACTTTTTTGATTTCCGAAGTAAGTCTTTTCATTGTTCCAGAGACTCCTTTTTTCCTCTGAATTTTGTCATTAAGCATCTCATCATGTTACTCATCATTTGCCATTGGCCATTGGACTTTTATTCTTGTTACCTAACTATCACACCAAGTCTATATTCGGTCATTGCTAATAATGTAGTGTACATTTTAACTATGAATTCTGATCGTGATTTTCTCTTATAGTAGTCCACACGTTATTTTTTTTTTCCAAATTTTTTATTTCTTATTTCTAATCACTATCATGCAATCGCGTGCTTATTTTTTTAAGGCTTCCTTACTTAACTTCCAAGAATCTTTTAGATATAGAAATAAAGGTTTTATTTAACAGCGCGGAATATTCATCGTACCCATTATTAGGAAACAGAAGATTTCAATGTATGTTAAAATAGCTGTTAATTTTTAAATACCGAACACTATTTTAGCGGATTATTAAAGGGTTAGACCGCACCTTAAGTCGAATTTTGATAATCATATGAAAGGTGATCCTTGGTTCGAAACTATCTCGTGCATCGTGTCACCAAATTCAGCACACTCAGCTCATTTGCATGTGTGACGATAAACAACCAAAAAATGCAAATATTTTCTTTTCCGTAATATTTGTTATGGAAGTTATATCTTAAAATTATGGATTGGCAAAGTCGCACAGATTTGCATGAAGTCCAATTTCTAGATCCTTCTTTATAATTATTACGCTATTTTACGGTTTCGGTGGATCTTTTTGTCGTTTCCTTCTTTATGTGTAAATAAAGATTTGCGTCTACATGATAATTAACATTCCTTCGTGTTCGTTTTAGCCTAACTTTATTTGGATATCGTTTTCGTTAGCTGACTTCAACTCATTAAATAGTTTTTCTAGAAAGGCGATTTTAACAAATGGGCTGTTTTCGGCTTGTACTTCCTTAACATTTGATCTGGTTCTTAAAAAAATTCTTCCGCTTCTTCTTCTTTGGATTCCAGTTTCATCTCGATGATTCGAACGATCTTGTCAATTGACTTTCCAGACTCATCATCAGTCAGACCATGGTACCTCGTGATGTTCCCATAGTTTTCGTGAAGAAGATATTTGACGTTATTACCGTAAATTCCGAAGGGAGTCTTAACATGGCTTCATGGTTGATGATCAACCATCAACCAATCATGATCAACCTTCCATGGTTGATTCAGCACTTCAGCACCAGCTGATAATTCCAGACAAGATGTGTGCTTTAAGTATTTAAGGATTGGAATACACGATTCCAGCGTTGTAAGCATCATTGCTGATGCTGTCCCTTCAAAAATAATTATCATTTAATTTTCCGGAACACTCTATGTAAATTCTAATCGTCAATTGATTATTTTGTCAAATTAAATTAATATTTTACAAACAAATAACTGAAAAAAGACAATTCTTTTGAAACAAAGCATAAAGTTTCATTTAGGTCTTCGCCTGTAGAGCGGGTCCCCAATTTGAATAATTGAATCCAATTAAATGAGTTATTTATCGCCCATCTACCGTGGTCAGGTTAACTTTTTAGTTTTTCCATTACCAGTGTTATATAGTCTCTGCTCCCTCGTGATTTCACTTAAAATCTAATGCATATGAAATTCGGAAATTTGAGCCACGCTTATGCCATCCACGCATCCCACCGCATGATCCAATATTTCTCCCTTCTTGTTCATGACAGGTGGATAAACTGCAGGAAGTTCACGTGACGTTGGCATAGCGTCACCTTCCTCCCGTTGAATTGTGATTAGAGAATGGATACCCGGGTATGTTCGGGTTTTTTAATTCAAGGGAAACGCGAAAACCCGGGTTTGCTCATGCGTAAACCCAGTACCAAAATACGGCAATTCACATAATTTTCTGTTAACAGTACATGCCTTTATTGCTATCCAAATAACTAAATTCTCATTCCAATTTTTCCCCTCGCTTCTCTCGTGGGAAATCCCAACTCAACTCAATGATAACACGCTTGCTTCCTTGTGTTTCCTTCGTACTTATTTCCAGCAAAATTTAAAATTTTCTTTTTGCGACAGCTATAAAGAAATACACTTGTCTTTTCTAATATATTGTTTTCATTAACTTTGCCACCTACCGGTGTTACTGTAGCCCTTTCTTCGATTCTGTTTTTGCATAATTAACAAAAAAAAACATACTGGAGGTCCATTGAAATCGAAAGTAGCACATCTGCTACCCCTAAGTATCTTAACCGTTATTTCGAATGTACTGACAGCACTGATGAATCTCAAAAGTTTGACATTACCTCCTATTTAATGCCAGAAATGGTCGGATGCCGCTCGCCGAGCTGGGTTAACAGGTGGCAGATTGCGGTATCCTTCTTCCCCGCTAGAGCTACAGTAACACTGGTGTAGCTGGCCCTTAACTACAATGTCGTATTTTCTTTTGTCTTTACCTTTTGATTTCGCAAATGTTATCAAAACCCGAAAAACCCGGGTACCCGGATTTGTAGAACGAATTCAACCCGAAAACCCGGGTTTACGAAAATCAGGAAAATTCCATTATTTAATTTTAACGTTGCAAATTAAACATAAGATTATGTCAATAAGGGAATCCTTAAGTCCGGTATTCTACCAGATTAATCAAAAATGCGGGGAAAAAATGAAATTTTTAATCAATAACTTGTTTAGCTTCCCCAATTCAGCATCCCTTCGTCTCCATCTTTAGTCTTTTCTTAACTTTACATTCTGAGGTATTTTAACTTTGAATCTGCGTGAAGCATGTTACGAGGAACTAGGAAATTGATGATGCGCTGGCTGAGAGGTGAGGACTTCTGGCATGGGCGGGGATGGAGCAGGATTTTGAGCCCCTGATGGAGCACTTGTTAGGTTGTACCGCTGCTGCTAGTTTGGTAGTAATGTATTAGCTTTTCCCAGTAATGTATTAGTTTTTCCCAGGTTATAAGGCAATTTTCACCACGGATGTTACCGCCGTCCGGCCCTTATTAAGTATTAAAACGTTTGAAGTAATCAAAGCCGACTTCTTCACTTTTGCAGAATTAAACATGAATACTGTTGTAATGATCATATGATACTGTGCGAGAATGAGGACAATATGTAGGAAACAATTGAAAATTGAAACCATATTGAATGAGAATTGTATTAGCATTAGGGAAATAAATAATAAAACTAAATTGGTTCTGGACTAATTTAAACACAAGAAGGATTGGGAAGAACGACGGGCAGCGTTGGTAAGCAACCATACGAACAGACCCTTGTTTTACTAATTGTTTTGGCAATATGCCAATGCAATACAATTTTAATTCTGTTGCCGAGCGTTTTTCTGTATTTGTTCATGGCCTAGGCTGCTGAACGTATGTTCATAGGATGAAGCAGCCTAGTTATTGATTAGAATCAAGCGAGACTCACGTCGAGCCAAGCGTTTTCAAGATTGATTCTGCCCTCGAAGAATGGTACATTTGTCAAAACCGTTGTCATATAAACATGTTGTCATGTCAACAGATACGAATAGGATTGTGTTCTGTTTAAAATTTCCCCCCTGTTATGCTGGAGATTCAATTGAATCCGTGAATTAAATCTCATCCACGGAGCCTGTACTTATAAAATAGCGGCGTACGAGCTTTATGCGGAGCCTGAAAAGCTGACCCTCACTATGGATAACCGGGATTCAAAATCTAAAAACCTTTTTTCTTCACTCCTCGTGGTTTCAGTCAACAAAACCGACGGCTATTTCTGGCTCTTTGCTCTTGGTGGGTTTTTGATATTATTAACCAATCTTGAGTAAGTTGAGAACCAGTTACCATGGGCAAGAAGAAGGGCTCATCAGAGGTATCTTCAGAAAATGACACGAACGCCAAGAACGTCAGTGAGGGAGAACAGGAGGAGGAATTCCTTGTAGAGAAGATTCTGAAGAAACGGATTGTTTCCGGAAATGTGGAATATTTGCTGAAATGGGAAGGCTACGGGGAACAGGATAATACTTGGGTAATTTAGTCATTCAATGGATGTAACTTAGTGCCCTGGTAGTGTATGAACCTTTAACGAAAGTCAACGTAATTCACACCTGTAGGAACCAGTGGGAAATCTTGGTCCTGAACTCATTGAAGAGTTTGAACGAACTTGGAAGATCAACCAGGAAAAGTCTAAAGCAAAGAAGCGAGCCGGGGAGAACAAATTGAATAAAAAGAATAAAACTGCGACCAGGGTAAGGAATTCCCTCATGGCCATGAGATATACGCATATTTGTTGAGTTCCTTACAAGTTTGGGATAATACGGGTCGGAATTAAGGTTTCATTTTCCCCGTACGTTTGCTTATTAGGAGCCTATCTTTGTCGAACAAACGGGATTTGATCGAGGTCTCCAGGCTGATAAAATTATTGGAGCTACGGATTCATCAGGGGAATTGATGTTTCTTATGAAATGGAAGGATACGGATGAGACAGATTTGGTTCCTGCTCGCCAGGCCAATGTCAAATGCCCACAGCTTGTATTCAGCTTCTATGAACGACGGCATGCCTGGCTCACTAATACAGCGGACGAAGAGGTTGCTTAGATGCTCATGCAATGGGGGAATCTACTAATTATCTTACTACACGTCCTTTATTTATTTTTTTGAGATATTTGACTCATACTGCTACATTTTCTAAGAAGAAGAGGAATAAATCTTTTCTTCCGGGAAAGCTTCTCTGTCTTGTGGCACTAATTATCATACATTAGTATTAATTATCCCTACAATTCCACTGAATTGAGTTCCTCCAGGGATTGTAAGTCATAAAATTCATTACGTTCCATTAACCACTTGCCATAGCATGGCGGGATGATCCTTGCTGTCGTTGGTATCTTTTTTCCTTCTCAATGCTCCAAATAAATCTAGAGTGCATTTTTTGTGCAATGATTCTATGGAATTCCTAAATACTCTAATTATGGATATTTGACTTCTGTTACACGTTAGGTTTCCAATGTGAAGACAAACAGTTATGTCGAGAGGAGGAGAGCAAGCAGAGAATTGACGAATTTAAATAAATTAGTTTAATCGATTGAAAACTGTATAAACAGCGCACCACTATAATCGAGTGGGCTGCGCTTTTGTTTGTCACTTGTTTGCCAATTTCGTAGTTCATCAGTGAAGAGCAGTGATCATCCCTCGAGACAATCCATAGGATGGCTCTAAATATTTCGCTTTCTTTGAAGAAACCATTAGTGACAGGAGTTGGGAGTAGTAAAAGATCCTCAGACACTTGAATCAAAATGAAATCTTTGGTTGTTTGGTGGGCATGGGCTGGAGATAATTCCTATTCCTGGGTGAGGATTTTGGACGCGCCCTCTCGATTATGCTTCACCAGGAGGGTGTCCTCGTCTACGGACTCTGCATGAATCAGGGATTGCTCAATACCCTCGGCACGGAATGTTCAGGGACTCAGACGCTCTGCGTTAATCTCGAAGGTTGGGATGCGACTCGGAAGGCTGTCGCTACGATTGGACCAATTGATTGTCTCGGCAACAACGCCTGGACAGGAATAGAAGAGAATTTCGGGCAAACGAAACCGGAGAGCTTTGACAAGTAAACTAGTTTCCAGCTTGAGAATGAAACGTCCGAACACTTGTCATAATCCGTTTCAAGCGTCTAGGCAGATGAACGTGAATGTGAAAGCAATTATCATCGTGAGAAACCGTGAGACCTTTAATTTGTTTGACTCGCATTTTTCAAAAGATTGTATTTCGGCAGACAAGACGGCTTTGGTAGATAAGCGACGGACACCAATTTCATGTTTGGATTTGAATGAGTATTAAGAAACATAGTTTGCGTTTTAAAGTCAGTGGTCAGTGGTGGTTTTTCTCGTTCTCGGTTCAAGCATCCCATAACAATTTTTCTGTTAGGGTTTGCTCAGAATTTCTGCATTTTTATTAAATACACCCAGATTCATATCCATATTAGACGAATAAATTTGTAGACATAATGTAAACCCTATTACATCAGACACTGCGTGTTAAAAATGTGCGAGAAAAGGCCACTTTGACTAACTTTGAAAACTCTGTCCACAAATTACCTGGCCTAACCTAAACAACAGGTGTACAGAGTGTTTAAAAAGTTAGTCAAATTGAGTTTTCTCACAAGTTTTTAACGTTTTCTTTTATATCAGACATGTTAACCTACTAGATATAATTAAGGAACAGTTAACTATAAATATGTTGCGTTTGTTGACGGTTAGTAAAATTCCTAATTTAGTTTCTTCTCAAGTATTTATTCACTGAATTCGAGTTCCTAAGAATAGGAAGCCGCCTTTCGCATTTAACAAATCCAAAATAAAATATGAAGCTAATTATTGGAATTGGTCAACTATGAAATATTGAGCACTTCCTAACTTCCACACCTTGGGCCTCAGCATTTATTACAAAATTTCAGTGGTGAAAAATCGCTGGCTCCATGCTTTAATGCGAGAAATGTAAAATGAAAATGGGCGGAAAAAAGATATAATAAATGAATTGCTCACTAGGCATATAAAATTTGTTTCTCATCGCTTGGCTACTAGCAGGGTATTACTATACCTGCCGTACTGCCTTTCAATTTATTTGGAGTTCAACAAATCGATTGGCAACACCAATATGGGGCAAGCGGATCCAATATTGCTACAAATAGGGCTAGCATGTCTGGTCCAGAATTCGGACTTGAACATGAAGCGTCCGGACGCGTTCGGGCTTGGACTCAAACCATACAAATACATTTTTATAAAATGTATTTCTAATTCACTGGATAATTTAATAAAAATTGAGTATACTTATCATTGTGATTATGTGTAATTTTGCTCTGATATAAGATTTTGTTCAATACGGACTGGAAGGGGAATAATTTAGTGCATCTTAACAAATTAGAATGGACTCAACAATTTCATGGAATGGATCCAGCGGGAACGCGCCTAACATTATATTTAAAAAAATAACCAATTTCTTGAATCAGTATTGGATCTAAGGTTACTTATTCGTCAACATGAATAATTAACGAAATAAAAATGCAATGGAAGACGCTCAGTAGCAGGAAACTCACTCGAGAGGGTTTCGACTGCATATTATAATTGAAATAACGTACAAAGGTGAAACTGGAAAGACCTGACCTGATATTTCTGTATGGATTGTGCCGTATTGTGTATATGATTGTGTCCGGAAATCGATTGATCCTATCGTATTTCTAGTTCTATCAAAATCTTTTTTTAAATTGACCCGTGAATTATCAATAAGCGTTAGCATTCAAATTAACCCTCGACTTGAACAAAATCACAGCATTGGTGTTTCTCGCCATCCTTTGCTACCAGCTTCTACTTCAAACGATCCACTTCCGTTGTAAGTTCGTCTAGTCCGTTTTCCCAGCCTCTCAATTTTTCTACTCATGCTCAATTCGTTATTGCGATTTAATTTTAAGGCTGGTGAGGTGTGGAATGGATGGGAAGTTAGGATTTTCTGAATCCGGTCCAGTGATGACTTCGTCTGGAATGAGAAAAATCAGTAGCAACTGAATGAGTAGAAACCACGGCCCCAAGGGGAAGAATTTGAGATACGGCCGCATTAAGAATGATAGACGTAGAGGGCAGAGGTCACTGAACTACCAGTCGACAGAGATGAAAAGAAAGGGGAATGACTGTGAGAGGCAAAGACCAAAAGCGAAAGGAAAAGTCGATGAACCCCAATGCAGTAGTTGC
>Ga0194135_10002325_pt1 | contig 11522 bp, 8 predicted proteins | sample LitLau_LLRF_2013_FD_134024 | JGI IMG/M metagenome (GOLD analysis project Ga0194135, IMG submission 134024) | Freshwater sediment microbial communities in response to fracking from North America - Little Laurel Run_MetaG_LLRF_2013 (version 2) | ecosystem: Environmental > Aquatic > Freshwater >... | reverse complement strand
GGTGATGGATGAGCCACGGGGAGCCCGAACGCGACTGAGCCGCTGGGGCGACTCGCCACGTCTGCGTGATGATCCTAAGGTCGCGTGACGCAGGGCCCCGTAATCTCGATCAAGCACCCAGCCGCTAGGACTGGAAGATCGGAGGGGTTCCCGCAGAGGATCTGCGCGTCATGAGCACCAGCGCCAACGCCCCTGCAGCCAACAGCGCACCTGAAACCGCGACCGCCGGATACCCGAACCGAAGGCTGATCACGCCGCCACCGACGGCAGCACCGAGTGCGTTACCAAGATTGAACGCACCGATGTTCATCGAGGATGCGAGGTTCGGCGCATCGGCGGCGCTTGCCATCACCCGCAACTGCAGCGGCGCGACCAGCGCGAACGTGGCGACACCCCAGGTGAAGATCGAGAGGGCGGCGGGAATGGGCCAGCGCATGGTCACCGTGAAGACGGCGAGCAGTGCGGTGAGCGCGACCAGTACAACGATCAGCGTGCCTTCGACGGAGCGGTCGGCATAGCGGCCACCGAGCCAGTTGCCGACGGTCAGGCCCACGCCGTAAAGCACGAGCATGGCCGTGACGAAGCCTGCGGACGTATGGGTTTCTTCCCGCAGGATCGGCGCGATGTAGGTGAACACGGCGAACATGGCGCCGGAACCGAGCACGGTCGTGGCCAGCGCGATCAGCACGGCGGGTCGGCGCAGCACACCGAGTTCGGAGCGCATGTCGATCGACGTGCGCTGCGTGACGTTCGGCAGCGCAAACCAGAGCGCGGTCATGGCGACGACACCAAGCACGGTGATGCCCCAGAACGCAGCGCGCCATCCCGCGACCTGACTTACCCATGACGCCAATGGAACACCGCCCACATTCGCGATGGTCAAGCCCATGAACATCGTCGCCACGGCACCTGCACGCTTGTTTTCCGGCACCAGGCTGGCCGCAACGATGGAGCCCACGCCGAAGAAGGCTCCATGGCAAAACGAAGTCACGATGCGGGAGATCAGCAATGTGGTGTAGCCCATTGACAGTGCCGAAAGCAGGTTGCCGAGCGTGAAGATGCCCATAAGCAGGATCAGCAGGGTTTTTCGAGGGACACGACCAGTGCCTAGCGTCATCACGGGTGCGCCGAGCATCACGCCGATGGCGTAGGCGCTGACCAGCAGGCCGGCCGTGGGAATCGACACGCCGAGGTCGCTCGCCATGACTGGCAGCATTCCCATCGGCGAGAACTCCGTGACACCGATGCCAAACGCGCCGATCGCCAGAGCCAGCAGTGGAAGATTGATAGTCATGGGCCTGTTTTTGTCATGGCGGAGGCTGTCGTTCCGACAGCAGAATGCGCGCGCTGGCAGCTGCCGCAACATCGAGGCCAGCTTCGTCGCCATCGCGAACGCGACCGGACTCGGCCACATCGCCAAGGACAGGCGGACCGATTGGTTCGCGGCACTCACATGGGCCGACGGCCGGTTGCTTCTGGCCGCCGGTTGACAGCCACCGTTGATCGATCTCAAGCCCTCGCCGCTTAGAAAGCTCCTTGAAAGCTTCGCTCGATATCACTGGATGCAGCGGTTTTCTGGGGGCTCCAGCCATACATCGCGCTGGAATCGTGAGTTCCATCACCTGAATCTTGTCTAGGCCATGAGGCCGGTTTTTCCGTTTGCGAAAGCGGAAGTACTGGTTTTTGCGTTTGCTTTTGAAGGGCGTGCCGCGCGAGTCCGGCTTTGGGACCTGCGGAGCCGCCCGCGAGACCGGCATCCAGTCAGAAAGCTGCCCCACATCGTCTGCCATCGCGTTTCCAAGGGGGCTTGTTCATGAAATTCGTTTCGCGCACTCACCGAAGGACCGCTTCATTTCTGTTTACCTTGCTGGCTGGAATTGCGGCCGGCGGCTCGCCGGTTCAGGCCGCCAGCATCGATATCCACACCGCCGCACATCCGCTGATCACCGAAGTGATCAATGAAACCCGCCTGGTCACGCTGACTGGCAACACGCGCTCGGAAGCCAATTCATTGAACGATCGCGGCGTGGCAGAAGCCACCTTGCCGCTGGATCACATGCAATTGCTGCTGAAGCGTCCGGCTGATCGCGAGATCGCGCTGGAAAAATTGATGAGCGAGCAGACCACGCTCGGCGCGCCGAACTATCACCACTGGCTGACGGCGCAGCAGTTCGGCGACAACTACGGCCCTGCGCAGAGCGATGTCGATACGGTCACCACCTGGCTAAGGCAGAAGGGCTTCACGGTGAATCAGGTCAACCCCTCGAAGACCATGGTCGACTTCTCCGGCCGCGCCGAACTGATCAAGAACGCCTTTGGTACGGAGATCCATCATCTGGACGTGGGTGGCGTAAAGCACATCGCCAACATGAGCGATCCAAAGATTCCGGAAGCGCTGGCGCCGGTCGTGGCGGGCGTGGTCTCGCTGAATGACTTCCGGCCGCACACGAATTACAAGCTCAAGCCGGAGTACACCTACACCAGCGGCACGAGCACGCTGCATGCGCTGGTTCCGGCGGATCTCGCCACGATCTACAACCTCAACCCGCTGTTCAATGCGGGCATCAAGGGCCAGGGCCAGACGATCGCGCTGGTGGAAGACACCAACGTCTTCTCGACGGCTGACGTGTCGACCTTCCGCTCGACCTTCGGGCTCGGCACCGGCACGTTCACGCAGGTTCATCCAGGTGGATGCACCAATCCGGGCGATGTCTCCGGCAACGACGGCGAAGCCACGCTGGACGTGGAATGGGCCGCTGCAGCGGCTCCCGGTGCGACGCTGGAACTCGTGTCCTGCGCCGATACCTCCACGACCTTCGGTGGCCTGATCGCGATCCAGAACCTGATCAACGCAGCCTCGCCGCCGAACATCATGAGCGTCAGCTACGGCGAGTGCGAAGCCGAGAACGGCGCCACCGCCAACGCGGCGTACGTCTCGACCTACCAGCAAGCAGCGGCACAGGGCGTGTCGGTGTTCGTGTCCTCCGGTGACGAAGGCGCGGCGAGCTGCGATGCCAACGCAACCAAGTCCACGCATGGCATCGCGGTCAGCGGCTTTGCATCGACGCCTTACAACGTCGCGGTGGGTGGCACGGATTACAGCGACACCTACGCAGGCACGACGGGCACCTACTGGAGCGCGACGAACACCTCGACCTACGGCTCCGCGCTGTCCTATATCCCGGAAATCCCGTGGAACGACTCCTGCGCCAGCCAGCTCATCGCGACGAAGAACGGTTCGAGCGTGACCTACGGCACCAGCGGCTTCTGCAACAGCACGACCGGCAAGGCCAGCTACCTCACTACCGGCTCCGGCTCGGGCGGCCCCAGCGGCTGCGCCACCGGCACGGCATCGACGACCGGCGTGGTCAGCGGTTCCTGCGCAGGTACGGCCAAGCCTTCGTGGCAGTCCGGCTTCCCGGGCAATCCGTCGGACGGTGTGCGCGACATTCCGGACGTCTCGCTGTTCGCGGCCAACGGCGTCTGGGGTCATTACTTCGTGTACTGCTACTCGGGCAGCAGCACGTACGGTGGCGCACCTTGCACCGGCGCGCCGAGCGCCTGGTCCGGCGCCGGCGGTACATCATTCTCGTCCCCGATCCTCGCCGCTATTCAGGCGCTCGTGAACCAGAAGATCGGTTCCGCAACCGGCAACCCGAACCCGACCTACTACTCGCTCGCCAAGACCGAGTACGCCTCGTCCAGCGCCAGCTGCAACTCGAGCAATGGCGCATCGGTCGGTGCGAGCTGCCAGTTCTACGACGTGACGCAGGGCGACATGGACGTGAACTGCACGGGTACGCACAACTGCTACCTGCCCTCGGGCACCAACGGCGTGCTGTCGACGTCGAACTCGGCCTACGCGCCGGCCTATGGCACGCAGACCGGCTGGGACTTCGCCACCGGCATCGGCTCGGTCAACGCGACCAACCTCGTCAATGGCTGGCCGGGTGCCACGAGCACGCCGGACTACGCCTTGTCGGAATCGCCGACCAGCGTCAGCGCCGTGCAGGGTGGCAGCGCCACGACCACGGTCACCGTCACGCCTTCGGGTGGCTTCACGGGCAGCGTGTCGCTCGCGGCCTCCGGGCTGCCGACCGGCGTCACGGCCAGCTTCAGCCCGACCAGCACGACCAGCACCAGCACGCTGACCCTGACCGCCAGCAGCACGGCGACCGCGGGCACCAGCACGGTGACCATCACCGGCACGTCCGGCTCGCTGACGCATACGTCCACGATCAGCCTCACGGTCACGGCAGCGGGCGGCACGGTCACCCAGTTGCTGGGCAATACCGGCTTCGAGACCGGCACGGCAGCGCCATGGACCTCGACCTCGGGCGTGATCAGCAACAGCACCAGCGAACCGCCGCACAGCGGCTCGTGGGATGCCTGGCTGAACGGCTATGGCAGCGCCCATACCGACACGCTGGCGCAGTCGGTCACCATCCCGGCCGGCAAGTCTTCGGCGACGTTCGCGTTCTATCTGCACATCGACACCGCAGAGACGACCACGACCAGCGCCTATGACACGCTGAAGGTGCAGGTGCTCAACAGCTCCGGCACGGTGCTGACCACGCTGGCCACGTATTCGAACCTCAATGCCGCGTCCGGCTATGTGCTCCGCAGCTTCAATCTGGGCGCCTACATCGGCCAGACGGTGACCCTGAAGTTCACCGGCACGGAAGATTCCTCGTTGCAGACCTCGTTCGTCGTCGACGACGCGACGCTCAACGTGCAATGACGGACTGACCTTGCGATGCCGGATGCCCGTGGCCGGGCATCCGGCAACGTCGCAGGGATCACCTGGGCTGGCAATGCGAAAGCGCTGCCAGCTCTTTTTTTGCCGCCGGGTTTCAGTGCCCGTGGTGATTCAGCCGAAGTCGAACCGGACACCGTTGCGCCAGAAGCACGTCCGGTCCGCAGTCGATCGTGAACGCAGTCGATCGTGAAAGCCTGGCAGCGCATTCGGGCCTCCCAGGTATCGCTCCGGAAATTACGTGCTCGGGCCCTCTCCTTCTTGTCAGCGAAGGCTCCGCTGATCTCCGCATCGGAGGTCCGAATTTCCACGTCCGCACGCCTGCGCGCGTAAGTTAACGAGCGAGACTTTCCTTCATCTGAGTTCGCTCGAGGAGGCTCGCCGAGCAGTTGTGACGCTCAGAACACCGACGGCAGCAGCGGCTTGGGACTGGCGGCTACGCAGGCGCTGATCAGCGCGGCACCGCCGCTGCCCGCCACGCTCGAGAACGTCGTTGCGTCGCAATAGCTGATCTGCGGCGCCCAGACGCCGAGGACATCGCCAACCGTACTGCTTGGCGCGGCCACCGATTTTGCATAGTTGCCCAAGAAATCCGGCGTTGCCAGAAGCTGGCGCAGCACAATGAGTTCACTGCGTGCGCTGCCGCTTTCGATCCAGTTGTAGCCATACGCAGGATACGCAAACGCTGGGCGATTTGCGGCCGTGGAGATCACGAAGTTGTCATAGCCATCGCTCTGCGTGACCGTTTCACCATCGGCGGAACAACTGTAGACGGCACCCGTGCTGAGCGCGTAGTGGCATAGGGACCAATAGCGAACCATGTTCTCGACCAGCGTCTGCGACGGGGTCGGCATTCGCATAGAACGGACGACGACCAGCGCGCCGTACTCGAGCGAGAAGGCCGCGCGCAGGTAGTTCGCATCGCCGTTCGGGAACAGCACCTGGCTTTTTGCGCCGGCAATAGGCTGGAACCGGATGTCACGGCTCGGGAAGATGGCCGGGTTCGGGGACTGCGAAACGCTCGACAGCGCTGCGATCTCCGCGCAGCGATTCTTGTCGGGAGTATCGGACAGCGGAATATCGCCGTTCGCACCGGAATAGATCAGCTGGGGCAACGGCAGTGCATTGGGGTCAATGCCAGGGTTCGCGAGATAGATGCGGTAGACAACCTGCTTGGCCACACGCGTCGGACTAACATTCGTCGACGCAGGACCGACGTACAGCACATTGGGCTCACGGTCCGCCGGATTCGACGGCGGCGAGGCGTAGCGCAGGTGCACTTCGTAGCTCGCCCCAGTGCTGTCCGCGAAGGGGATCAGCGAAATGTTCGGATCGGGCGTGGTGCCGTCGCCAGGAACGATATGCGCATCGGGCAGAGTGTCGATGAAGTTTCCGCTTTTCGATCCATCGTATGACTGCAGCGAAAAATACCGCACCGGCTGGAACTGTCCATCGACTCGGATCGACGCACCGTCAGGAAGCGACAGTGGAATCTCCGCGATTGCATAAAACGCATTGGTATCTAGGAATCCCGTGTTCTTGCCCTGCGAGGTATTGACCTTGTACGGGCAACCAACCGTCAGCGCGCCGGGATTGGTCAGGTTGATCCCGCCGATAAGACCAACCGGATTCGGTAGCGTCGGCAATGACGGGAGCGGCAGCTTCGGCAGAGCCTGGGCTTGCGCCGAAATCGTCTCAAGCGATAACGCAGTTGCGAGGAGGATGAAAAACGCTGGGGGAAAACGACGTGAGCGAATCATTGTGAGAAATCACTTTCGGTCTTTGCAGCCGGCCGGGATAGGCGGGACCGGTGAGGGTCCAGATCCAGTTTGACGCGTCAGCATGAAATCAACATGGACTAAAGCATGACTACTTGTTGGACGGCCCGTCGTGCACTCGGACCGTCCGCCCAGTTATACGCAATCTTGTTGCCAGAAGATGCAGCGCTCAACCTGCATCAAGCGTGCGCGGCCCACGGAAACAGGGGGACTCTTACAATACGGTGCTGACTTTGCCGGCCCGTATCGGTTTTTTCGTCGTGACGATCCATCCCATGAATGTTGCCGTGACCGCTGTGAATTCCATCCCCACTCTGCTCGGCCAGCACTGTACCGACAGCCCCGAGCGCCTGCGACGCTACGAGATTCCGGAACGCGGCGAGCCGGGTCACGCGCGCGCGCTGGTCGTGCCCGAGGATGAAGCGGAAGTCGGTGCCCTGCTGAAAACCTGCAGCGAGCACGGCATTGCGCTCGTGGTCAGCGCCGGCCGCACCGGTCTCGTCGAAGCGCAGCGTCCGGAAGGCGAATGCGTACTGAGCCTGGAGAAGCTGGATCAGCCAATCGCGTTCACGCTGGCCGATGGCGAGCGTCACCAATTCGCAGCGAAGGCCACGCCAGCGGAACATGCCGATGCGCTGGGCGCCTGGTGGCGCGGCCAGGGTCAGCCGCGCTGCGAGGATGCCAGCATCGAGGTGCAGGCCGGGCTCGCAGTGGATGCCCTGAACCAGATTCTCGAACCGCTGGGTCTGATGTGGCCGATGGAGATGGGCTCGTCGAGTGCCGCGAGTGTCGGCGGTTGTGTGGCGAATGCCTCGGCCGGCGCTAATGCGGTCTGCTACGGCACCGCGGCGCATCTCGCGTTGAATGCCTATGGTTTCAGTGCCGATGGCCGTGAAATGACCTGCACGGCGCCGGTCTGGAAGGCCGTGGCGCCGGATCAGCTGGCGATCAACTCGGCACAGCCGCGCATCGAATGGGGACTGATCGGAACCCAGGGCGTACTCGGCGTGATCACGCGCCTGCGCCTGCGCACCTACGGCATTCCGGTACAGCGCGAGGCCGCGCTGATCCCGGCCATCGACATGCCACAGGCCATGCGCATCCTGGCTGCGGCACGCGAAGAATTCGGAGACGATGTGGAGGAGTTCGAATTCATCTCCAACGCGGCGCTGCAGCTTGTGCGCGCCTTGAAGGGCGATGCCTTCCGCTCGCCGCTCGCCCGTCATGACGCACCGTATTACCTGCTGCTGCAGGTGAAATCGCACAAGTCGCATGTCGACCTCGCGGGCAAGCTCTACGAGTTTCTCGATGATGGCCTCGGCTTGCCGGAAGACCAGATCGGTTACGCACCGCTGAAGGTCCTGAAGGAGATTCGCCACTCGATCACCGAATCGAGCAATGCGCGCATGCGTGCGCTCGGCGGCGGTCGCCTGAGCTTCGATACCGCCACGCCGGTGGCGGTGTTCGGCGAATACCTAGCCGTGCTCGAGAAGGAGCTGGTGGCCGAGTATCCCGGCATCTCGCTGATCGCCTTCGGTCATGCCGGTGTGGGCGGCGCGCACCTGCACATCATCGGCACGCGTGAGCAGCCGGTGTCAGCGCATGCGCGCGAGCTGGTCAAGCTGCTGTTCGACGTCACGCAGGATTTCGGCGGCACCTTCAGTGCCGAACATGGCGTCGGTACCAAGTGGGGCGCGGAATTTCTCGCACGTGCGCCGACCGTCACGCAGGAAGCCCTGATTGCGGCCAAGCACCGTCACGATCCGAAGGGAATCCTCAGCCCGCGAAGCTTCGGGCTGAATCTCCGATCGGTACCGGCATCGGCTTGACCATCGTCCAGGATCTCTGCCGTGCCGCACGCGGCAGCAGACCCTGCGCTTCGGCGATCCTGCGGCGGATCGGCGCGTACTGCGCCAGTTCCGAGCGCAGCCAGCGTTGAAGATCGGGCCCGAACAAGGACTCGAACTTGCGCTGCGGCAGTTCATCGGCGTGACTCCGAGGCGAACTGATCCACAAGATCCTCATGGCAGACGAAGCAGTGGCGTTCGCGCCCGGCTTCCTGCTCCAGATAGTTCAGATGCGCACACATGGCGCGATTCCAGAACGAGACCCAGTAAGGGATCCAGCGATCGAAGCCACTGGCCTTCTCGCAACAGGCGTACTGCAGCCCCGCATCGATGACCGATGCAAGCACATCTTCACCGTTGCGCAGCACGTGGATGAATTTCGCATCCGGAACCCGCTCGGCGATCAGGTCGACATAGGCGACATGGATCGGCGACTTCTCGATCCACACGTGGCGGCCATGGTGCCGCGCCCCCGCATCGAGCAAAGCTACGAAGCGGTCGATGTAACCCTGAAGACTCCAGTGCGGCCGGCTGGATTCCGGCGGCAAGCCGAGTTCCTGGGCGAGCGAACGCAGCAGCCTGGGTGCAGACCGATGTGTGCGGCCGCGCGCGAGACCTAGCCAGTTGCTGGAGTCGCGCAGTTCTCGCCTGGCCAGCCAGTTGCCGCTCTGGTTCAGGATCTGGTCGAAGAAACCGGTCTCCGGCAGAGACAGCACTTGCGGGTGACGCGCGAGTGCGTGCTGAAGAAACGTCGTGCCTGACCGTGGGCAGCCGACGATGAAGATTCTTCCCGGTGCCCTTGCAGGGTCCCTGCTGTCGTCGTTGTCCATGGCGGATTATCATTTTCAGGTTGTAAACGATGATAGGTAGATGACAGGTTGCGGAAAGTTGCGGTTCAGTCGGACACCGTAAAGACAAGTAAAGAAAGGTTGCGCTGGCATCGCGCTCGCGAAAGACGGACACTGTTCTTCCCCTTCAAATCTCACCGCCGCCTGATCGCGGCCGGTTCGTGTCGTCATGAGTGCAATCCTGCTGCTGGCGTTGTGCCTGGGCCTTGGCGTGATGCTGGCCCACCATCCCCGGTTGCCCGCAGGAACGCCGGCTGCACTGAATTTCTGGGTTGTCGTCGTGGCCTTGCCGGCCCTGATCCTGTCGCAGATTCCAAAGCTCCACTTCAACAGCGATCTGCTGTTTCCAGCGCTCGCGCCATGGCTGGCCTTCGGCGGAGCCGTGCTGTTCATGCCCTGGCTGGGCAAGCGCCGCGGCTGGTCGCGCGGCACGATCGGCGCACTCGTGCTGACCTGCGGTCTGGGCAACACCGCGTTCATGGGCCTCGCGATGATCGAGTCGCTGCGCGGCCCGGTGGCACTTGGCCCGGCCGTGATCGCAGATCAACTCGGTTCTTTCATCGCGCTCGCCGTCGGCGGCGTGATCGTCGCCGCGATCTATTCCGGAGAAGCACCCCGCTTGCGGGATGTGCTGCAACGGCTGTTCACGTTTGCGCCGTTTCTGGCGCTGCTACTGGCCCTGCTGCTGCGTCCGCTCGGTGGACTGCCGGAAGTCCTCGATACGGTGCTGCAGCGAATCTCGCTGACGCTGACACCGCTGGCCCTGTTTTCGGTCGGACTGCAGTTGCACTTCGGCGGCCTGCGTTCGCGCCTGCCGGCCATCACGCTGGGTCTCGGCTGGAAAATGCTGCTGGCGCCGCTGATCGTGTTCGGCATCGCGACAGCCTTCGGCCTGCGTGGGCCAGCGGCCGTGGCCGGCATCCTGCAATGTGCGATGGCGCCGATGGTCACGGCCGGCATCGTGGCCGAGCAGCACGGGCTCGATCCGCCGCTCGCGAATCTTGTCGTCGGTGTTGGTACCCTGCTCTCCTTGTTGACGATTCCGCTGGCGTCGTGGCTGCTGTGATGTCCGCCTCTGCAGGGCGATTTGGAACGCAGGGGGATACGCCGAGAGTCCGTATCACGCTCGCCCATGTTGCGGTTCAGCGATGACGTGCGCCATCCATTTGCTTACGATGCCGGGCATGCATTGTCGGAAGGAGTGACGATGGTTCCCGCGCATGACTTGCTGCTGTTTGCCGGCGCAGCGCTGCTGATGGTACTGAGCCCCGGTCCGAACATGATCTACCTGATTTCGAGGTCGATCTGCCAGGGCAAGGCCGCGGGCGTGATTTCCCTGCTGGGTGTGATCACTGGATTTCTCGTGCACCTGTTTGCGGCCGCCATCGGCCTTACGGCGCTGTTTCTCGCGGTGCCGCTCGCCTATGAATGTCTCAAGTGGCTGGGTGCTGCCTATCTTTTCTATCTGGCCTGGCAGGCCGTGAAGCCTGGCGCCCGATCGCCGTTCGAGGCCAGGCAGCTTGTCGCGGATCCGCCGCACAGGCTGTTCCTCATGGGCTTCCTGACCAATGTGCTGAACCCGAAGATCGCGGTGTTTTACCTGTCCATTTTTCCGCAGTTCGTTTCGCCGGAACATGGCTCCGTCTTCATGCAGAGCATCGAGCTGGGTGTGACCCAGATCGCCGTGAGTTTCGCGATCAATCTGTCCATTGCGCTTTCGGCCGCGCGACTCGCGCGCTGGTTTGGACGCAATCCGCAGTGGCTGGCCGCGCAGCGCTATGTCATGGGTTTCGTGCTGGCAGGCCTCGCGCTGCGCCTTGTCAGCGAGCAGCGCAGAGCAGCGTGACTACAATCGAACGCGGCTGCGAAGATGTTTTGATGCAGCCTGCCTCAGACCACCTTGCCCGCCGCAACACCGGATGCCCAGGCCCACTGGAAATTGTAGCCGCCGAGCCAGCCGGTCACGTCGACCACTTCTCCAATGAAATGGAGTCCTGGCTGCTTCTTCGACTCCATTGTCGTGGATGACAGCTCGTCGGTATCCACGCCGCCCAGCGTGACTTCCGCCGTGCGGTAGCCTTCGGTCCCGCTGGCCGTGAACGGCCAGGCCTGGAGCTGTTCGCCGATCTGCCTGAGCTCGACGAGCTTGTACTGGCGTAGCGGCCGGTTCTCGATCCATCGCTCGCACAGCCGCTGTGCGAGCCGCTTGGGCAGCACGTCCGCAAGCACGGTTTTCAATTCCGACGCCGGACGCGCGCGCTGCTGTTCCAGCAGCCACTCATTCGCAGCGATC
>Ga0194135_10002324_pt1 | contig 11528 bp, 12 predicted proteins | sample LitLau_LLRF_2013_FD_134024 | JGI IMG/M metagenome (GOLD analysis project Ga0194135, IMG submission 134024) | Freshwater sediment microbial communities in response to fracking from North America - Little Laurel Run_MetaG_LLRF_2013 (version 2) | ecosystem: Environmental > Aquatic > Freshwater >... | reverse complement strand
TTCAAGTCCCATTCGGGCATCAGTCAACCAATGCGGGACTCCTCAACGTCGTCCGACAAGGAGCCTAAATCCCCAATACAACAGGGTCAGAGGTCAGTCCCATGATTGCCTTCCCTTTCATCCGATCATCAACGCTGCTCTCGATCCACTCCATGGTGGTAATGAGTGTGCATTGAGGCAGGCGCTCCCAGTCAGCGCCCTGTCACCGTCCACCTTTCGAGGTCATGGACAAATTCACAATTCAAGTCCCTTTCCAACGGAACAAAGAGCGGAGAATCTCCACAGGAAAGCCAAAGGACTCAACCAACCGATACGAGAGCTTACAACTCTCTCCTCATTCTCCAGTAGCAGTACATCCCAAGTTACTCCCCCAGTGGACTCTCAACTTGGCGTTCCTGCTTTTCATACCAAAACAATTAACCGAAGACTGGCAATCAAGAGCTCTTTCAGAAGGAGCAAGCTAACTCCGGCTATCTGGCTAACTAGTACTAGTACTAGTAGCTAACTAGACTAGTATCAAAACTCACTTCTTCAAAATCGTATGTGCACATAATAATAACAATTGTAATTGTAATTCCCTGTTAGGCTAACAAATTCTGAAGAAATTCTTACTCGAATCCATAAATTGAAATTACGTTGCAAGTCCAAAATTAATCAAAGATTTATTCATATTGCTGGGTTAAGAGTCGACGTAAACTTAATTTGAAAATTGAAAAAAAGCAGACATGGCAGTTGGCGCAGGCGCTGGTCTCCATTGTTCATGCTCAAAGATAAAACCCCATCGCAATATGGACGGATTCATTCCTTTCCAAATCGTGAAAAAAAAAATCAGAAAAATTGGTTATTCTACTTGGCGGCGGTTAGATGCTCGTTCGAAAGTTGGATGCTCAAAGTTCGCAGGACCGCGACCATTATGTTATACGAGATTTATTTTTGGGTTTGAATAACTTCATAGTTACCATCTGCAAGTACATGTAGACGGAACGATTTTGTAATTTAGAGTCTGGATTAAGAATGAAAACATGTCCACGGTTTCAGCAATCTAAGAAAAAAGAATTATTCAGTCGTTCATCTTACACCGCGCAGTCGCAAACTCTCTTGTCTTAAAACTTACTCGTTTCCCTGTTGGTTTTCCACCTCCGTGCCCAGCATTTGTCTCTACCAGAATCAGGAGTGGATTCGTCTGAAGATTCAATTGGTTTTATATTTTAATTTAGTGTTCTTTGGCTGGTTGAATTTGAAGAATAGACCGGAAATTCATCTACTACCTGATGCGAACTCCTGCCTACAGTGTACTGAAGTTCCGAAATGTACTTGAAGGAATGAAGTGGAACGACTCGGTCATCATGGTCACCCGTCATCACCAAAACTGCGGGATATTGGACTCTGTCATCCCTCGGCACCCGGATATTGTGAAGCGGTGAGAATTTGATTAAATTCCGGAAATCAGTTTCATTGTCCGACACGCCATAATCCGTCGCCCAAGCATAACCAATTGTAAACTTTTGGTATCTCAACATGTCCATCACCCTGAAAAAATTTCCCCGTTAAAAGGCGCAGGCTCATCCTGATTCCTAACGTGCGCTACCGCTCACCCAACTTGCGCAATGGCGGCTCCAAATAATTCTGGACGTTGGTTAACACACGCCCCGACAAGCAACCCTCCATTTGAGCCACCCTGAATCGTTAATTTCTCTGGAGATGTGTACTTGTTCCAAATCAAGTATTCCGCAGCAGCCTGGAAATCGTCAAAGGAATTTTGCTTGTTAAGTAAACGTCCTCCATCATGCCAGCGTGCTCCGTATTCCCTGTTCACAGGTGTGCATGAAGAGTATTATTAACTAATGAAAGCTACACTTTCTGATTTTCAAAATTACTGACCCTCCGCCACGAATATTTGGAATTGCCACAACGCCATTGAAGAGCTGAATAAATGCCATCCGTGACTCACTGAAACCCGGTTGAAGGGAAATATCAAATCCACCATAGCCATATAAAAGAGTCGGAGCAGTCCCATCGAGTTGGATGTCCTGCATAGCAAACTCCATCAAAGACAACTTGACAAGCACCCAAAAAATGTAGTATAAGAGACCTTCTTGTGAATTATAAACATTGGAATCTGCGTTCCGTCTTTGCTTTTGTAAAACATTTGTTGGGTCGTATATTGGGAGGGGTCGAATCCTGCAAGTATTGATTCCCGGTACACCTGTATAGGAGACATTTATATAGTTGACGGATTCCGGATTTATACTATTTACAGCCAATATAGCGTATGCAATCAACATACCATAGGTTCAATGACCTTTCTCGTGAGATCAACTGCTAAAACCTTTCCCGGAGTTAGGAATGAGCTCACGGAGAAGAAAAACTCAGTGTCCTCTCGTCTCCCCGAGTAGGAACCCACAGTCGCAACTCCAATGTCAATTTCTTTTATAAGAGAGCCATCACGCAGGCGCCGTAGTTCCAAAGCACTCTTCACATCTCGGATGTAGCACGCCACCAATTTATCGCTATGAGGAATAGGCGCAGCATTTGGAATTTGATTTCTGACTTTAGGAAATGCTGAATGATTTCTTTACTTGTTCACGTGAGAAGCCCAAGTGAGGACGTCCTTTGGATGCTCGGGTAAAAGGATTGACCAATATCGTTGACCCGGGTTATCCAAATATACGCCAACAATTCGATAATTGGGAGCATCCTTATTTGTACGAAAATACATGATTTCTCCATCCGGACTACTCGTGATATACTGAAAGAAAGCGGAAGGTCGGTCAGGAAGAGGGAATTTCAATTTAGTGCCTCTCGGCGCGCAGTATCAAATTTCCATATTGAATGAATTAAATTACGTCATATTTCGCATCGTCATTAACGTGAAGAGGTTTGAGGAGGGGCCTCTCAATTGTGTACTCAGAGGCAACGATGGGTTTCATTTCCGTGTAATAAATGAGATTTGTCAGAAGACCTTCGGATGTCCAAACAATGAGGTAGTTCTCATCTTCCGAAATGACGCAAGAACTATCAAAACAAGAACACCATCATCATGCATTGTCGCCTGTTTAACATACTCCAAGGATGAATCAAATTTAGGTCACTATAACCTTAACTTGAAAAATAATATTTTAGTTGACTTACACGGTCCTTTTAGGAAAATCCGGAAACTCGACAATCAGAACATCTTCCTCTTGTTTTGTTCCCAGCCTATGAAAGTAAACTTTCATATTCTCATTGGACGTGGTTTCAGAGCCATCTGCAGTTCCATTGGGTTTTGGATAAGCCTTATGAACAACGGTGCTACTATTTTAAAACCGTTTCCTACCGTTTGGATGAAACGAGCGGCGGGGAAAGCCTTACCGAATAAAAGACGCCTGTATTATCCCTATTCCATTCGATCCCTGGCCACTTTGTGTGAGCAAGGACGTCGGGGTAGTCTTTCCCAGTGGAGACATTTTTAAATTGAACAGTAACCCAGTCCGAGCCCTTACTCGAGAGACCGTAAGCATAAATCTCGCCATCTCTTGACGGGCTCGTTTCTGTTATGGCCACCGTCCCATCTTCAGAAAGTTCATTTGGGTCCAGGAGAATTTTTGGTTCCCCTGCAAGGGATGTCTGGACGTAGAGTACCCTGGGGAATCAAAATACTTTCAAACTGCAGAACGATACGTAGCAGAAATTAAAGTATTGTTTTAATAAAATGTCGAAAATGTTAGTTTACGCCTGATTCTGTAATCCGGTTTTGACGAAGCTAAAATAGTGATCACCCCGTTTTTCTGGAACCCCATATTTCTTGTAGTCCAAAATAGTTTCCAGGCGCTTTCGAATCACTTCTCGGCCTTCGGCTCTCTCCAAGTAAGGGACTGTGAGATTATTCTGCCCGCGCACAAAGTCCCCAGTCTCTTCTGAATCCGGATCTTCCAACCACCGATAGTAATCTTGGACCTGATGAAAAAGATTAGCGTTTTAAACAAAAATGTTGATAGTAATAAACGCTATTCATAATTGTTCCTTAAAACCTTTGTACCTTTGTCCCAAAGTACTCATCTACAACTGTAGGATCCCTTCGGACGTCTGGATATTGGAAATTAAATTTGATCACTGGTTCCGCTCTTGCCTCGAAAGCCTTAAAGTTGCTCTTCCGTGCCCTCGTCCGCGGGGCTCCTTCACTAAACGGAGAATGAATGGCCACGACGAAAAATAAAACGGAGCATACGCTAATTAGCCCCATTATTTTATTGTTATTACAGGAATAATGAAGTTAGGCATACGCGTGAGGATGCGAATTTGAATCTGTTCACTTGTGGATCTCTGGTTCTTGAGTGATTTTTGCTTTACCTAAATCCCAACTTCATAGCGGTGTCGTCACCAGATGCTGCATAATAAATTCCTAGTTATTGTAATATGCATAACAATCTGGATTTTCAAGTTCAAGTTTACGATCTGAACCAAGGAGAGGTTAATCTTATGTTCGCTCACAAAATAAACTTGTGCGTCCACTAATTTCATTTTAAATAATCAAAGCAAAAAGGCAAGACTATGGGAAAGTAAAAAACGGGAAAATATTTGTAAAGCATATTTATTATAACCTTCATCTCTTGAATACATTCGAAATTAATGGCAGGCACAGAGACTCAGGTTTGGTTCAAAATTAAATGTAGTTGCGGTATTTTAATGTTTTTTGTTTCGGTTTTCTTTAGAATGCTAAAGTGAATTGGAGTTTTTGAAATCTTTATTTGTTGAGGTCGTTTCATTATGCAAGACAATAGGGAAAGAGTCATGTCTTTCCCACGCCAGTAATCTGTGATTTCTCAGTCTCTCTGCACATGGAATAACCCATGGGAGCAGATATAAAGCATACCTTACTCAAAAGTTCAAAAATCATAAAATACTGGTTATTTTGCCTAGGATTTTTTTTCTTTTCACAACCTTATATGAGGACAAAACAAAACAAGTTTTACGATATCCGCCAATTTACTGACTGATAATAATATTCAGTATTCTCAAGGTTAACACAAGAAGTTGTTCTTTGGTTATCTTGACGTTGTTGTCCTCTTGCCATCGCCGCTCCCGACAGGATTCATGGTGTTCAGGACAATTCAAAGCTGCAAGTTGATTGAAATATGAAGTTACTGGACCAAGCATGTGGTTGTGGTAATAAACTAAAAAAAAATATAAAAAGGAAATGAAATTATAAATAGTAAAGCTGAATTTTTTCTTAAAAAAGAATTTACTTCTGCATTAAAAGACAGATTGACAGTTGCAACAATTGGTTAAACTCGTTCCCAAACAATATTGAAAAATGCGAATACATATAGAATGATAATTTTTTAATAGAAGTATTTATTTTAATCCATTCCTTTAGTAAGAATTACAATTACGATTTATTACTTAAAATCCCTGAAAAGGGATCCTTACTCATTTTTTTTTATTGCGGTTTAATTGTTAAATCAAACGCATTTTAGCTTGATTCATTGCGTGCATTATTTTATACTTTGAGCTCATTGTCCAGGTTTAGGTTAAATGCTCAAATTAAAAAGAAAATATCACGTTTACGTCGCCTGAATTCAAGCCCTGCCTCATCAATGCCTTTCGACAATGTGATTGTTCCATCTCAGCTGTTACTGGGAGGATGGTGGTCGCTCTAGCGCTGCTCTAGAGCTGGATAATAATTCAATAAATTGATAATTTGATAATTAATATTACAAATGGTTTTCCGTGAATTCTCTTCTTCAGCCTCTTCGTTGTAATTCTCGTAATCCAACACAATAAGAATTTTTTGGGTGTCATTTCTTTTCCTAGGTAAAGTCTACCTACTGACTTCTCCTGGCAAGAAATAATGGAAGACTAGAAAGCCGGAAAATAATTTACAGGTCACATAAATTAATAAGACGAGATTGTTATTTAATGAACGATCGTATTATGGAGCACAATGCTGAAACTAATTTGATTTATTTCCTTTTCCAAACACAGTCAACAAGAGAATTAATTGCAGATTCGAAATACAAAAATTTTCATGTCCAGTGTTTAGGATTCAATTTTCAATTTCGTCAATTTCAAATGCACCAGCCTCTATGTCCATTTGCGCACCAACCCCCATTCCCATGCCCACGAGAACGACAACATTCTCCAATGTTACGATTTTGGGTTGGTTCTCCCCTTGCACAAACTTCATTGCATTCATGTAACCACACGGCCTGGACTATTTAGAAGGGAATCAAATAAAAATTCATTAAATTGCCTAATTATTTTAGCATGAACTGTAAATATATTTAAGATGTTGGAAATTTTTACCAGTTGAAATGGAAGCAAAGGCCAAAACCAATGCGACGGTGAAAAATACAAGAATTTTTGAATTCATAGTTGAGTAGTTGGACTAAACTACAGACGGATTGGGCGATGATTTTCAAATTTTGAATAAGAACCCGAAACAATTTTCTCTGTTTATATAAGACTCAAATCCATTTCAACCTTGGAATTTCTGCTTCGAAATTTCCTTTTTTTACCACAGGTATCCGGGATTGCAAGCGAAGAACCGGATTAAAAAAGTAACCAAAACCATATCCGTTTGCATTTCTTTCGAAAGCATCACTTCAGTTATGTAAATGTTGACAAAAATCATATACACGAATTTTGGGAATATTTTTGACACAGGATATCAAATTCAAAGTGAAAACCACAGCGAATTTCCTGTTCCTCATAAAGGATTTTCTTAGACCAAAATCCATTTCAACATCATTATGCGTACACAATTGCACAAGTTGGGAAAATAATGTATTTTGCAATAATATGGGTTTTAAATCGAATGCAAAAGATGGGAGGAGTCAAATTTGATCAAACTTTATTATGAAACAAAATTCGTTTGCATCGATATTTAATGTTTTTGTTTCAAATGTTTCCAGTACTTTGATATTTTTGAATTACATAATTTCGGGTAGAAAATAGGCTTTAGTTTATTTGCGACTTTCCAAAAGACGAGAAACTGCACCGGCAGCGTTGATGCGTCCATAACCAACAGCGTTGTTAGGATACTGAGTCTCTGGGATCCCACCGCAGTTTCCTCCGGTTGGTGGTACACTGTGAGTGGCACTGTCAAACAGGAATTGGGAAAGGGTTCCGTAAGTCAATTCTGTTCCATTGCTGAGCAGAAGGGCAATTACACCAGCGGCATGCGGAGCAGCCATTGATGTGCCTGCGACATTATAGATATAAAATTTAAAAATTTTTAAATATTCCTTAACATGACTATGAATTGTAACTTTAAAATTAAAGTCAAAGTTATACCTGACATAGAAACAAGTGACTCATCATCCCAGGCGGAGGCAGAGATGACATCGACACCCGGAGCAGCAATATTTGGCTTGAGGGCATTTGTCCATGTACCGGGTCCACGGCTGCTAAAAGAGGCAAGTCTGTCAGAGGAATCTGTGGCTCCTACGGTGATCATGTCAAAGTCGGTGTTGGCGGGGTATCTGGCACTGCTGCAGGATGTACCCTCGTTACCGTTGGCCCAAACAACAATGATCCCAGCTACGTTCCAGGCAAGAATGGACTCATCCAAAAAGTCCTCATCAACGGATGGATAGAAACCCCAGCTATGACTGACGACGTGTGGTGCAGTGGTACAATCCGGATCAGATCCATCGGCATGCGTAGGGCAGAGGAAGAATTGTCCACATTCCTGGTACTCGGAGATACCGGAAAATGTCATTGCAGTACGGCAAGCAATCCACTGGGCATCTGGGGCTACACCAACTCCGTCAGCCCCAACGATGGACCCCATGACGTGAGTCCCATGTCCCATAGGATCTACAGGCGTCTGACTGAAACCCGATGAAGCGTCAAACCATCCCCGGTCCTGGCGATAAGAATTGAAGAGAGTATTATGCGTATGCCTAACTCCGGAATCCAGAATTGCCACGACAACATCCTGGCCTCGGAACCCAAGTTCCCAAGCTTTTGGGGCCTCGATCATTTCAACACCCCATTGGAGGGCAGCAGGTGCCGTGATGAATTTTTCCGGGACTGGAAGAGGGGCTTGGATAACTAAGTCCTCTCGAATATGTTGAACTTCTTTCATTGAAGCCAAAGTTTGAACAAGTTTAGCATCGGCGGCCTTCACGGCGATCTTGTTGCTGATCCATAAGCTCTTCACTTGAACGTTTTGAGTAGCCAAGAATTCAAGGATTGACTTTTGTGACCTTGCAGCAAGAGACTTGAGCGTGGATGCTACGGCATTGAGGCGGGCCCCACGGTTAGCAAAGGACTGGTGCTGGATTTGTTGAAGGGCAGGAGCAGTCTTTTCTTCCAGGGTCAAGATGATGTTGACCGTCCCATGCTTGAGAAGGGCTCCGGTCACAGAGGGTGCAATGGTAGCTGGGGATGGAGCAGCCAAGATTTGAGCCAAGGCAATACTCAAAATCACTACAATGAGCTTGATCATCTTGACGTAGGAATAATCTCAGCAATTCAACTGAAATAACGGAATAGTCGATGAATGGGTAACGAAAGGGACAGCTTGTGCTCATATTTATATCTATTGGCGTCAGATTTTTTTTAAACATGTCCGCAAATGTTCGTTGGAACCCTTATCATCTACTTAACTAATTTCCACTTCATATAGTTTACGCGTTGTGAAATCGGTGTCTCATTAAACTGTCATTTTTCCCTATTTAGTTCCATATGCAATCGAATATTAATCGACTATCGTACGACATGTGCTGTCGCATCGTGAACTCAAGTAATATCAATTTTGCCTTTAAATTTTAATTTCTGCTTTCTCTTTTCTGAATTCCTATGAGTCTTTTATGGGCTCTGCTCATCTCTGCTCAATACTGCTGCTGTGTGATCTTCTTTTGAGAAGTTATCATTCTATGGATTACGTTCATCGACACATGACGTTCACTGATAGCTTCAAGTTCAAAGCTGAGAGATTTGTGCTTAATACTTGAAATTATAATTGGAATTGTAATCATGCTGTACAGTTTTGAAAATGGAAAACCCAAGGTCTGCCCGATTAAGCTTCTGAAGTATTTTGATTTAAACTGAAGCAACCAATTTGGAGCACTTTCAAATTAAAGCTTGATAACATAGTAAACTTGAAAATACGGAATCAGAAAAATGTTGGCATCAAGATTAATCTCCACGTTCCGCAAATATGCATTCAATGCTTGATTGGCTTCAAGAGCTTCCTGGGATCCCAAATTTCTTTCACAAATCCCGGGGTGAATACGTTTCCAATTTTGTCCAACTGAAATGAATTGCTCAACAATTTAGCACACTCTCAACATTTAGTAAAATTTATTATAATGGCTGTTGATTTTCAAACTCGTAAATATAATCCACAAAATAAATTAAGTAAATGCAAGTTATTATTTCTTTATGGTTAGGCATGGCAGGTTAGGGTAGGCATCCGTCGACGGTAAATGTACGTTTTTGTTTTCTATTTGAAATGGATCTATACAACGGTAATTCTTTTCAACGTTAATTAATTCCGATTTAATTTTATCTAGGGGAAACGTGCGTACTACTTTTTTTAGAATCTTAAAGGATTCACATTTTCACACGGTACAAATCGGGTTTCAGCCTCTTAAGTAATACTAACTCCCTCTTTCCAAATAGAGCAACGGGGTCAAGGATTTAAATATTCTTTGATAAATCTCTGTCAAAATTTCACTACCATTTTATTTAAAGTAAAGTTATATCACCACGCCGTATTGGTTTCGTTTCTTGACATTGTTCGCACACAAATCCTTCGTTCCTTCTGCGGATAATCTCTTCTTTCTCATATAATTGTTAAAGCTGAGAAGCCATCCCGATTTACGCACATATATTCGAGTGAGTGAGTTGAAGTTATAAAAATTTACACCCTCTCGGTACTGTACAACGTTTGAAAATATTTTGATCGGAATTAAATAAAGTTAGTCATGATAAGACTTCGAGTAATGAGAAAGATACAAATGCTCATTATCCCATGTCTGTTAATTATTGGGATCAAAGGATCCAATAAAGTTAAGTTGAATACAATCCCAGGTGTAGACGAGGTTAAAAATTCAGAAACGTCTACTAATCCTTTGGTAAGAAACTATGTCAATCACATTTAAATTATTTGAAGCAAATTATTCGTTACATATTTGGTCCATTATTCATTGAATTTTAACTATAGAATGTCATCGATTCAAAAGTGATCCCGATTGTCAATATCATTCCCAGGAGATTGAAGATTGATTTATTTGCAATTAATTCTGTTTTGGACAAAATTGGTAACCGACCATTTGCAGTCTATTCAATTAATGGGCCATCACGAACTGGGAAATCGTATTTACTGAGTCGTTTTGTACATTATTTACAAGGGGGTAAGAAACGTACTCTTATCCTCGTTTATTTTTACAATTTCTAACCCAAAATGTTTAATTCACAGATAATGGGCCGGAAATGGGTAATGGATTTGAGTGGAGAGGTGAAACAGATCGATGCACCCGAGGGATCAATATATGGTCGGATCCATTTGAAGTTCAATTAGACAATGGCAGTAGAGTTCCAGTTCTTTTGGTTGACACTCAGGGTTGTTTCGATGAAAAGTCTCCATTGGAGTTGGATGCAAAACTATTTGCAATTGCAACTCTCCTCTCGTCCGTCCAAGTCTTTAATACGATTAGAACGATTGATGAAGCGACGCTGCAGTTCCTTGAAGCGTTTACGGGGGTAGCGTCCATGTGCAACACTTTTGCAGCTCCGAGAGAGGATAACACCGCTGGCAGTATTCCAGATTTCCAGAAACTAATAGTCCTAATTCGGGATTTCCAATTCAGAGACTACAAGCTTGGCTATTATGACAACAAACATAAACCGCCTCATGAAACGAAGAATTTTAAATTAGATAAAATCAATCCACACGAGAGTCAGCCAGAAGGGCATCAAAGAGTCCGTCAGAACATCATCCAAACTTTCCAGGAAACTGCGGCCTATTTGATGCCTCACCCAGGTAAGGATGCGCTAAATGGAAAAACATTCATTCAATTCCGATTTAAATAGATTTTCCGAATTTCATTTCAAAAGGGAAAGAGCTCAGCATGTATGACAATCCGAATGACTTGGATGTGGACTTTAGAGAATGTCAAGATGAACTTATCGCTCTACTTTTTCATCCGAATAACCTTGTTTTGAAAACGTTGAACCGGAAACTGGTAACAGGCACTGAGTTCAAGGAGCACGTCCAGAAGTGGACTCAAGTCCTGGAGAGAATTGAGGACTTGAAACTTCCTAAAACATCGGAAGGAGCTTCAGAAATCCAATATCTCACGGGAATAGAAGCCGCAAGGAAGGAGTACGTGCGGGTACTCGATGGATTCATGAAGGGTCAGAAATTTAGGATCTCTGAGAACCAGCTCCGCTCAACCCATGAGGGCGTGATTAGTACTTTATGTAAGCATTTTGAAAATAAATTATACTTTAGGAATCACAATGAGAATAGCATTAGGTTTAAGAATGAACTTGAAGAGTGGGGAAGAAGTGAATACGAGAAATATCAAAAGATG
>Ga0194135_10002323_pt1 | contig 11529 bp, 9 predicted proteins | sample LitLau_LLRF_2013_FD_134024 | JGI IMG/M metagenome (GOLD analysis project Ga0194135, IMG submission 134024) | Freshwater sediment microbial communities in response to fracking from North America - Little Laurel Run_MetaG_LLRF_2013 (version 2) | ecosystem: Environmental > Aquatic > Freshwater >... | reverse complement strand
TTCAAGTTTTTATGGGGATAAAGAGACTGCCATGTGGTAATTACTGATATATTTCTATGGTGCGACCATGCTACAAATAACTGTGTAACATAGTTATTGTCTTTTGTAGCAGACTCGAGCATCAGATCATCTAAAATAAGCAGCACCTTAGTGCTACTATCCTCTGGTATATCTGGGAGATCTCTTGTAAAGGAAACACCACTTTCACTTGCCACACTATCAAACACGGCTTGATAATTACTATACACATATATCACTTTCTGTACATTTGTATTATACACCAAGTTTCTATTTTTGACAATGTCAAGCACAAGTTGTGTCTTTCCACTAAAACTGGGGGCCACGACAATCATCGTTGATGGCCATCTCAGAGGATACTTCATCACTTGTTTCTCCATTGTCAGTAATACGATAATGCCCTAATGCTAAGCTTTCACCACTGGGGTAAAAATATCTTCTAGTGTCCAAAGAAGAAAGATGAATAGTTTCCTCATTGCTTGGGACCTTAACACTAGAGTTTGTGAACAGCAACTGCTTATAAAACTCGTGAGAAAGTACATTTTGTACAGATTTTTTTACTCCTGCTGCTCCAATCTTCCTATTACTATAGTATTTACAGAAATCACAGCCTTCAGAGAATTGAGTTTTGCATTGATCGCAAAAAGCTATATAAGAAAATACTTTAGATTTTAAAGACACATACTCGGCGATATTCAGGGACTCTACTTTCCATTTTCCCATTTCGCATGATATCTTGTTATTATATAATTCATGTGCGGGAGGTAGAAATGAAAAGTCAATGATATCAGTCAACTCTTTCATCTTGATAATAAAGTTGTTGTTTGGATCAAGAATCTTCATTTTCAAGCTATCGGTCTCTCCAGCCACCAGCTGGACATTATAATTGAAATGCTCCCTGAATCTGTAAAATCCTTTGTACACCATGTATTTACAGTTTTCTAATATCAAAAAAGCGTTAATTACGTTGTAAGGATAATATACAGTTCCTTGAGACATATGGAATAGGCTACATGTATTACTTAGAATAGTGATATCTTTAAATGATGCCTTGGCTGCTAAATTAATACACTCTATTTTAGAGGAGCACAGCTTGATATCTGTATACCCACCTGTGTTGGAAATGAATTTTCCGTAAATTGAATTGCACATTAATTTACAAATGTTCTTAATAAACTTGTTATCTTGCAAGTGAGCTTCTTTTCTAAGATCCATAACTTTAAGCATGTAGCTTTTCAGGAAAGGCGAAGCTTGAAAACGGAGAACACGATGAACTTTGTTTAATTGTATTCCGTGCTGAATGTACAACTTTAACAATTTATGATAGATTATATAATTGTTTTTCGGATGCAAATCAAGAACAAGCTTTTCCTCCGAATTCGCTTTTATACTTTTTATTGCATTTGCTTGCTGCTTCTGATTAGGAGAGAGTTCTTCAAATCTAACATTACGTCTTACAACTGCTGGTGGAAGATCATTGTGATAATCCATCAAGTGGTTTGGACAACTTATGTCAACTTCCAAAATGAAAGAATATTCCCCTTCTTCTTCCAGATCTGATATACTTAAAGTGTCGATTTCTGACTGAGACATCCATGAACACTCTCCCTCACAGAGATTCATGGAGGCTGCTGCAGCGTATGCTCCATTAAGATCCAAGTCTATAAGGAAACTTCTCGGTTGCACTGAGTCATAATTTCCTATTCTTTCATTGTTTGCATTGGCAATCTTTACATTGCTAAACGATAAACTTGCCTTGATACCACTCAATATCCACTTGAGAGTCTCACCGTCTAATAAATGTTCACCTTTTGCACCTGTTACTGCAAGTGCTGCTTCCATACTAAACGAAGAGGCTGAATTACAATGAAGAGGAGACAGATTAAAGTTTGTCACTGCCCACTCAACGTAATATTTCAGTATGTCACATTGTTGGTAAGTTATTATTCTGCAGTATGCCTTGGCAAATTCTAATAATGTCTTGCATTGAAGCAAACTAAATATGTACACTGAATTTACATATGAATTTGGAATTTCCGATCCTTCTATTGGAAGTTGCTGAATGTTAAAGTGTGGGTGCTCAAACGTTTTTGGAAAATACAAATGTTTTATAAACGGCTCAAGTTTGTAGTGCCTTCCAAATGCGTTATGCACAGCAGGGAAAACTTTCTCTAGGCTTGAGACTCTGGCTGCTCCCACCAAACTGTTGAGACATGTTTCCATATCAGAATGTATATGCTCCTTCAAGTCAATAAAACGTATCAACTTTTTCCAGGTAAAAGATGAAATTTTTTTAGACGAAGAAGCTTGAATATCCATATCTTCCAAGACAAATTCACTTGCGTGCTTAAGAATCGTGAAAGAGTCTTTCTCAGAGAAAGAATTAGATAGAACTACGAGGGGTTTCTTTTTTACAAGCAGATTGCAGGGGCAGCATATGATAGAGTAGAGTTTTCCTGCTCAATTGATACAAATTACAGAGTGAGAGTAAGTGCATGAGTGAAAGGAGAAAAGAAGGAACAAGAATGAGAGTCACCGTACCTGTGTAATGTTGGTGATTGAAAGCAGGCTTACAATCAGTGTCGTTGAATAGGCGATGACACAATGGGCAGGATGTTATTCTCTTTTTCAACTCGTGCATTTCTCTAGTCTGAATGAGAGGAACATACGTCCCATTTACTTTTTCTACAGCTTTTATGGATAGATTCTCGATTGATCGAAAAAACTCTTCCATTGAATCCAATCCAAAATGGGTATGTTCATCAATGATTTCCCAATTTGGGTCAATCATTACTAGGGTAAATTCAGCCACGCATGGATCTGCAACTCGATTGGTAAAAGTCAGCTCCATTGTGCTGTACAGGTTTGTTGGCACAGTTACATAGTGGAAAGTAAATAATAATTTAAAATTGACATCCATGTGCATAAAAAATTTTTCAAAGGAATAGTGAGTCTTGAGGGGAAGTGAAAGCCGCCTTTCTTGGTTTAAAGCTTGGCAAGTCTCCTTGTGTCTCTTTGAATATTCATTGTGAGGAGTGAAGCATCCTCTGCAAACCTCTGTCTTTCTGAATCCTTGCTTCCCATAAAACTTTCCAAGGAAAGGGATGAGGACATAGTGTCCATTCCTTCCTTCTTCTGATTCCAGTAAGAGTAAATCAATGTGATTCTTCATTACTGCTACAGCTTGTCTTATTGGACGCAAAGTGTTGTTTAATTTTTCATAAACATGAATGCTAAAGTCTGGATTCTGTTGCTCGAACTTACAAATCTCCTTTACATCAACAAGGCCAGTAAAGTTGGCAAAGTTTATTACTGGAGGGTTCCAGCTCACTATAATTTCCTCCCAAGTTCTTGGATTTTCATAGATTCTTTTTAAAGTCTTTCGTTGAGTCTCATTCATTTCTTCAAAAGCCAAATGAGGATGCCTCCACAATCTTACTTTGTCTCTGTACTGACTAGCCACAACACTAAGCATGAAACAGTTATTTTTGGTTGTTCGAATGTTGATAAGTGACTTGCGAGCAAATACTTCTGGAGTAGGAATATAACATCCTCCTAATAGACCACCTCGTCTCATCCTGGGAGAAAAAGTAACAGTCCGTACCTCTACAAATCTAATCTTCTTCACTCTATAACCAGAACCTTCAGCTTCATATAAGGCTAAACTTGACTTTAAGTAGTTCCTGCATTCAATTAGTTTTGTACTAATAAATGAGACGTGCGTGACTGGAATGAATGGTCCGATAATTTGTCTATTAAGGATGAAACCATCGCTAACTCTTTCTAAAGTTAAAGCAGCGGTGATGGAGAGTTTAACTCCGTTTTGGTGTGAAAGCAAGTGAGTAAGAATGTTGGACATGTCATTATTAAGGTGTTCAAATAATAGATCCAAATCGACCCAAAGCTCATTATGAAAAGATTTCTTCATGATGCTATGTGCTCCACGATGAGCCATCTCTGATATTTCAAATCCAGATGAGAGAATGAAATTGTAATTCACATTGAAATTACTAGGCTGATTCGATACATCACGATTTCCACCCCCATCCTGAAGTGAACAGTTGTGGAGAATCTTATTCAGAAACGCACCCCCACATCTGCAAATTATAATGCGCTACTTTGTGTAAGCCTGTGTGTAACTCTAATAATAAAAAATTACCAGATCCTTACCTTGTACATTCGTGTTTCCTTTCCAAGTGTATAGAATATCGGAGGTATCTGTCAAACAACGCAGTACAGCCTGGATATTTGCATTTGAATCTTCTCTCGACAGGTCTCTGCCGAGCCAAAAGAGTTCGAGTTGGGGGGATTATATACTTAATGTCTGGAACAGACGGAACGACCGACATTTTATGATGAATCTGATGAAGAGTCAAACCACAGGCGAATAATTCGTCGCTTTTTTACAATGCGTCTTTTTAAAAGACTGAGCTTAAGTGGAAGTTTAAATGGCAGAAATCTGAATCGATAACACAATTCACACTCTTTTCTGTTCACAAAGTACGGGGAAAGCTCTGGGCAGCAGACTACGCATACACTTCTTAATTTACAAGTGTCACAAGTCACAGTTTCGTGACGTAAGCTGTGAGATTCGAGGTCTCCTCGGAGGATCATTAGTTTGAAAGCATTTCAAATCACTATTAATAACTATTTCAAGTTCAGTCACACTGAGAGCATATGGATTTTTTATAAAGTTTTTGAGTAAAGAGCTTTTGTATTTTTCATTGTCCCCCAGCAGTATTTCTAGTCTTCGAATGTTTAAACATTCTTTTCTAAACTGAAGAACTTCATTACAGTCGTGACATCGAAAAAAGTATTTGAATGTTTGACGGCATTTTACAAAAGAGTAATGACGTCTGCTCATAAACTTTTCACAGTCTTCACAAGAATATTTTTCTCCTCGCTTATGTGGTTTTATTTGCATATCTAATTGGATTTAATTTGTCCCAACAGCCCAAAATATTACTAGCTAAAAGCTGTTCAATTTCTCCAATGGATAAATCATAAGGATCCCTCATAAATCTACAATAGAGTGTACACGGCTTTTCTGAAAGCTCTCGACCAAAAATCTTTTCTGCGTCCCTTATGTAAATGGCATTTGTATAAAACCTTTTTACTTCAAAACAGTCACGACAAAGATGTTGTCCATGATCGCAAGCAATAAACAATCTTGAGTAATGTGCAAAGCGAACTTTTCGACTAAGTTTCCTTTTGCACTCTTCACACACGTAAAAAAGTTTATCGTACGGTCTCCTCATATTGACCACTCATTCGAAATTCCAATTGATAAAATTTTAGCCTATGACACTGCTCACAAAGTTTAGATAGTTGATAGATATTTTTATACTTTTTGTCTAAGCAGCCTATACAAAAACTTATTTTACATTTTATACATTCGCCCAAATGATGACCTTCAGGCAGTTTCATTATTATTCACGAATATTCAGTCTTTTGTGAATTATTTCTTCTTCTTCAGTCTCTTGAATGCACTTTCTTTTCTGGGAATGTATCCCAAGTAACCTTAGTTTATTTTTAAATTGTTCGTATTGGCTTGAGATGAATGGACTGGAAAATCTTAGATTCGAAAGCTCTTCGTCAAAGACTGCAAAGCTTTGAAAGGATGTTCCTCGGCTGAGGCTCACGTATGTCTGACCGAAAAAGTACTCTCGGCAGTCAAAGTGAATAACAAACTTTTCCAGCGTTAGAGATTGAACTCCGTGTACACTAGATGCAAACCCTAACCTTAAAGGGATTGATGTATAGGGGATTGATTTTCTTTCGCGTCTGTCATAATATTTGTCTGCTTTGGGACAAATTGGTAATAATCCTGGAGTCGTTTGTTCACAGCTTAGCCCATTGTAATTATCAATCTTTACAAACACAACAGAAGGTAAGGAATTTGACGGAGAGGTACCTTTCTTGTAATAAATAGAATGGACCTTTCCCCTCGATCCATTCAAGAGACCGTACTTGAAGTTTAGGTTGCTTGTGAGCACAATGGGTGCATTGTCACAAAGGTATAGTGTTTCAATGTCCGGCAATTCTTTGCTTCCCAACTTTTGCTTGGGTTTTATTCTCACAATTGGCTTCTGCATCTGGATCAATTTAGCCAGATTAAATGCATGGACGGATGCATTCCGGGGGAAAATGTGTAGAGAATTGTGAAATTCAAGCCTCTCATCAGGAGGTAAATTAGACATTCTCCTTTCACGCAGTTTATCAATATCTTCATTTGTCAGCTCTCGAATTCGGACTCGTACACAGAATTGTTGAAAAGCTGTATCATTTATTGCTCTCACATTCTCGTAAAGTCCAAACAATTTAAATCTCTTAAATAGCATCTGCCCTTCAGAAGAAAAGGCCTTTAAATCAGTCTTGTCAGTGTACAATTCAGGTGGAAAAATTGGGGGAAGCTGATGGAAGTCTCCGAATACTAGAACATTAATCCCCCCAAAGTCACGAGTATTGTTACGAGCTTTCTGACACCTTTTGTTGATTAAATTGAGGAAATCGCAATTGAGAAATCCAACCTCGTCAATTAGGAGGAACTCGATTCTTTTACATCGTTCTCTCAACTTGTTATTCACAGGCATATCGGCCATATATTCTGTACCTCCAGATACTGCGTAATTCAATCCGAGAAAGCTATGAATTGTAATTCCGTTGCACGCACTCGCACTAATCGCTGTATATGACACTATTTCATACCCTAAGCTCCTCTCATTTAACATGGAACTTATAATCTTAAGAAGAGCAGATTTTCCGCAGCCGCCACTTGCTATACAGCCATATAAAAGCTGTTTCTTTTCTTTCTTGAAAGTTTTTAAAAAGTTTTTAATATATTCTACACTTTCTCTTTGTGAAGGAGTTAGCTTCATCGAGATAAATCCTGGTTGAAATTGTAGAGGTACACGGTTGACTGTGATATCGTTGTCCAACATTTTAATGAACTCCTTGTAAAAAGTTAGCGACTTTTTGTGTTCACTCTGCCTCAGTTCAACAGGATAAGGTGCTCCTCTGATGATTTCGTCCACTGCGGAAGGTTCCATTTTGACGCTTGTCCACAGACTAAGTTCAAGTCTCTGAGATCTTCATCTCTTGTATTTGAGATAGTACGGAATGACGCAAGGGCAGCATCTCAAAGTGAAAGCAGTAAATTGAATTGTTCCTACAAGGGCTAATTGAAAGCTTCCCCTTGTCTGCAGTATGACTCACAATTCTTATTAAAGCTGAGAAAAGTTACAAATCAGTCTCATTCTCCAAGCAGTCTCTGACAAAGGCACAACAAACTCTCCTCTCGAAAATGGACAAATATATAACCTCGACTAAAGCCAGTCCAACCCTCGAGGACTTGGATAGGCAGATGAAGGAGCTTTTAGCTGCTCTGCAAAAGAACTCTTTCAATAACTATAAGGAACGGGCATTTTACGATGATGCCATCTCCATCAAGCGTCTGAAGGTATCTTGTTAACTAGCAATAATAAGAATTACAATGATATTCTGTTGAACTGAAGACTTTTTTGAAAAATAACTTTAGGTGAAACTCGCCCAGGAAGGTCAAGAATGGAAGCTATTTATGATGCTCCCCAATGACTTTAAACCAAAGGGAGGAAGTGGTCTGGGAACTCTTTCACCGAGCATTATTGTTCTTCCTGTATCCGACATAAAGGAATTTTGGGGTATCCTACAAGGAGTTTCTCTAGAAGTTCTCACTCATCCCAATAAAGGAGAAGACCTTCCAAGGATCCGTATGAGTGTGCACGGGGCAGAGACGAATCCAAAAAATGAAAACTTTTGGCACAAAGAGATTGCATCCGTGTTCAACTCAGGAAATCTCCTCGTGAGACCCTGGAGAGTGAACAATACTCACTTTGTGAGACTGCTTTCTCCTCGTCCTCCCTCAACCGAGTACGAATGGCTTGGAGTGCAAATGGCACTCTTTGTGGAAGAAGCTGTGGGACTCTGCTCGCACCTGCAAGGGTTTATCCAAGAGTTAGCAGCAAAGGGAGTTTCCATTTAATAAACTTTATTTGGATCAAGTTATCTCAAACAACAAATACAAAGAGATTACTTATGATATAAACTTCATTCACTATCAATTACATGAATTGGCTTTCGGCATTTCTACTACTCGGATTCTTCGATTTAACTAAAATAACCAAATATAATACTAATAATATGAAATTTGTGAAATATGAAGTTTTGAAAACTATTAATGTAACATATAAAGCATTTCTAACTTTTCTATCAAAATGATGAAGCATTCCTAATGAAATTCTCTGTGAGTAAGCATGCAATACAAGAATTCTACAAAATTGGCTTTTAATAAAATTTTTGGATTCATCCAATATTAGTGCAGTTGGACTTTCTCATTTTCATCTGTTTGCATTCAAAAGAATCGACTCGCATTGGATTAAGCATCTTCATTATGAGCAAGTCACGGTCAAGAGAAGTCCCTTTCCTCAAAAGTTCATCCAACCTACAAAGAGTCTTGAATAACTTTTCCTTTCCATTCCTTGTATTGTTGCTACAGTTCCGAGGGATCAGCTTCGCATTCTTGGGAGTGACGACAGGGGACTTGATCTCTGAAAATATTATTCAGGATATTATTACATTGTGTAAGTGAGCACTTGCGAGCATTGACTCTATTACACAATTTGTACTAATTTCATACATACCATTTCCATAGCTAGGGGTAGTTGCTAGAGGTGATTGTGGAGCAGACCGAATTTGCTTCTGTTGAACTGATTTGTCCAGTTGAGGGGTGGGCTTGAGAAATGATCTTTTCAATATATTTCCTGTAAATAGATAGTGTGACAGTTATTTATTGAAGGGGACTTTATTACTAAGAGAGTTGGCTTATAGTTGAATGAAATTGAACATTGTGTCTATACACTATATAAATGTACTTACCTTTGAAGTACTTGAGACACTCTGACTCTCCATACAGAATCTTTCGAATTGGAAGCTTTTCCACATCCTCTTCGTTCACACAATTCCATTTGCCCTGAAAATCCAATGCAAAACTGCACTCTTCCGCAGAAACGCACTTTGCACACTCGAGATTTGCACAGAAGTTTGCAAGTTTTACTGCTTGAGCTGGAAACGCCAGACCCAAGAGTATGATGATTAAAATGGACATTTTAGAAACTCTGAGATGTATGCATAAAGAAATCTGGAGTTGAAATGAAGACCTACTGTAAGATTACTGATCGAACTTTTGATTATTGAATAAAGTATACTATTATAACCCATCTATGATTAGAAATAACAAGCAAGTTATTCGTATGAATATGAAACGAAAGTTCATAGACACCAAGGATTATACATTTCATAAGAAAGTGCGTGCAAAGCATAAGTAACTTGAGACTTTACGACTGTGTTTTATTACGCACAATACGCATTTGATTTTTCTTCCATTCCACATAATATGACTTTTAACAATAACAATTGCACATCTCGACACATAATGACTCACCCGAGGAAATCTATTGCACTCTTAGATCTGATACATCTCTTGTTACTCATCATAACCTAATGCACTACGCCTATGAATGTACGATAGTACACAATGGTCAGAATTCATTTTAAATCTGGAGTCGCTATGTGGATCTACTGCAAGATTAATGATCGAACTCTCAATTATAATATACAATAACTTACTCGTGTAGTCGTGTGTACATAAAAACCAAGTTTAAAGACACCAAGCATATTACATAAACAAGTGTGTGGAAGTCAGAAGTTGACACTTTACGACTGTATTTCATTAGGTACAATACGCATTCTTCTTCCCTTCCAATGTAGCTTGTACTTTTACATCTCATATTATTATGACTCAGTGGATGAAACTGAATACGCACGAATAGAAATGAAGAGAGGAGAGCAGAGTATGAGGAATGAGAGGGGAAGTGCGTTCACTAGGGATGTGTATGCTCTCATATGGAATGTATGAGAATTTCTGAGAGTTGCGAATTATTTGAAAGGAATGGAAGATTTCTGAGAGTTGCGATTTCGAAAATTGAGGGCAATCTGATAATTTCTGAGAGTTGCATTTTACACACTACTATCATCCGTACTCAACATTTTCTTCTTTGACTTCTCAACGATTTTCTCACAAATAAACCTGTCGTACAGGTCGTACATGTTTAGATTTCTTATTTCTTCTAATTTTTTTCCTCGGACAACTAGCGAATACATGTGGAGCATTATGGGATTCTTTACGAGACTCGGGTCGGGTAGACAGTTTATTAACTCAGCTGCATCGTCTTTCCTTTTGACGCATCCAGAGTCGACTAAATATTGAACATGCTCCTCAAATTTCAAGTTAGTCAACTCAATTGCTTTCACATTTAATTCCTTTTCAATTGTTTCCTTCGTGTGAGGCCGGGAGGTCAAGACTGCTTTTACCCGAACATACTTCTTATCACCTTCATTTTGGTCTGTAACAAGAGCTTTCAATATTGCCACGAGTTTTTTCTCGTGCATTGGGCAAACTTCATCAAATCCGTCCAGAAGGAGGTACAAAGAATATTGGCCAGATAGTATCTCTTGGCTGGCCCTAGCACTGATGTGTTCGCTTACAAGTTCTTCAAGTACAAATTTGAAACTCGAAAGATCTTCAGCACTAACTTGAACTAATTTCTTGTACAATGAATTCAAATTTATTCTCAGTATTACTCGGGGAAACATGAGACTATTCCGAAGATCTTGTTCCAGCTTGGTCATCGCTGAAGATTTTCCCATTCCCGGATCGCCAACTAGGAACACAAAATCGTTCGTATCAACCAGATCTGATAACCTTCGCCCCCCCATCAATGGTGCGATTAATGTAAACATCTGGAAGATTCTGTTTCTTCCCATTAAACCACAATGATCCTGCTTTGATTCGCAGCACAGTTCTTCTAACCAGCGGAATAAAGTCGAATCTATTTTGCCAGTAACACAGAGTTGTTATGGAAGAATCTCCTTCCTTCTTTGCTCTCAATTTCAAGAACTCTTTTGCTTCTTCCTCGTACAGAGGGTGAGTTCCCTCGAATTGACCAACGGAGTAGTCTCCATTCTTGATCTTTATTTCATCTACATTGAAATATCTGTCAAGGAAGTAGTCCCATCCCCACCTGCATCCTTCTCCTTCATTAGCTTCTCTTGCTGGAACATCCTGGGTGTTCTTTGCAATGTCAGATATATGTGGTCGGTAGTCCACTATTTTTTTCCTGACCGCTTTGTCACCTTTCTCTTTCAACAATTTTAGGACAGGATCTAGCTTATGAGTGGAAACTCCACAGTTCCAGCAGCTAGGTGTAAATGTGATTCCCAAATCAAGCATATAGTACGAGCCCACCTAATTATTATTATATTAAACTCAAAACAAATTGCCTTTAAACGTTTAATTGTTACAATTAATCGAAGCCAAAAACGATACCTGAAAGTTGTTCATATTGACCAGATTGGGATGAAAGAGATAGGTCTCACAAGGAATTTTTTCAACATAGATGTCCCCCTGTTCATCTA
>Ga0194135_10002322_pt1 | contig 11530 bp, 7 predicted proteins | sample LitLau_LLRF_2013_FD_134024 | JGI IMG/M metagenome (GOLD analysis project Ga0194135, IMG submission 134024) | Freshwater sediment microbial communities in response to fracking from North America - Little Laurel Run_MetaG_LLRF_2013 (version 2) | ecosystem: Environmental > Aquatic > Freshwater >... | reverse complement strand
TCAGTTATTTTATTACCAGATTAAGTTAAATTACCATTTATATTATTCTAATACTAATCTCCCCATTGACATATACCCAAGTCATATATATTTGCTGAACAAAAACCAGTTAAATTATATCGACAGAACTACTAGGCATGATTTTCATCCAGAAAAAAATTACATCCTTAAATTATCCCTTATCCAATCGAGGTATGAGTCTACTCTTGTATAAACTGTAGGATATTGTTGTCCCTCATAAGCCCAGGATTTGATTCCAATTTGCTGGATCATATTTTCAGTTTGGATAACAAGTGGACCCCCATCATTCCATCTAAAGAAATCTGTGGCTACATTGGGCTCCTCAAACAGTTTCGACTTAGCACAGAGCATGTTCTTATTCACTTGACTATTAAGCTGTTCAGCACATTCTTCCGTGTTGTATACTCGACTTAAAGACTCTCTCAAATGAAAGTTACTGACAGGTGGCTCAACAAAGTGGATGACTCCGCCAGAAATTCCTGTGACCTTCCGATTTCCAAATTTAATCCAACCTGCCTCGATAGCACTACAATTTCCTGCATCGAATCCTTTCAGCCCATTAAAAACTCCGATTGGGGCAATGTGATCATTAAACTCGACAGGTTGGTCAAGTTTGATTAACGCGATATTGTTGTCCATCTTACTTTGTTCATGAAATCTCTTGTGAAAGATAATCTTGGTTGCTTTCCTCTCAACCACGTAGTCATTAAACGTGTCATTCTGACCCCTTTTGGTGAATCCCAGACGGATTTGCATTCTCGCTACGTCTCGCGAATTGAATCTGAGTAATAAATAAAGATACCGTAAGTATTACTATTATATAAAACTCACTTGCTAAACACAATTTAGTTTATGGTCCACCGGCTCAAGGAATTACTTCGTTATCGTTACTCGTTTTTTGCTCAAGTTAACGATAGACGAAAATCGCGTATTGATGGTTTGGTGGTTTTTTCATTTGTGAATTCATTGATAAAATATGTTAAAAGGAGTCTAGCTTACCTATGGAGACAGTGGGCTGTAAATATAATAAAAACCAGCATCATCAAATGAGAAATGGCATTCTATGAAACTCTTGTGAATGTATGATCATTAATATTACGTTACCTGCAGTGAGTACATGGGTTTCTGTAATCAAAGAGCCACTGCATGTCGGACCGGTTTTGGCTCGGGTTTGAATGGTTGCCTGAAACGATACGAGAGGCAAAGCATAACGGGATTATTAGCAAACATTCCATGAAAAATATTCAAACAAAATTGTTCTGCAAATATAAATAAATAGGTTTTTTTCGTTAGTTAGTTAATTAGTTAGTTTACCAGCCAAGGATAATCGTAGAAGACAGGCCACGTTCGATAGCTGGCAGTGCTTGGACAAGCTTGCGTTGGTGGCTTTTGTTGCAAGACATCTTCTAACTCTGGTGTGATTTCTGGTTCTGATGCAGTACCACCGTCAACGTCTGAGGCAGAAATCACTTCTGGAGCTGAGGACGAGGATGATGGAACAGGAGTTGGAGATGAAGAGACCACTGGGGAAGAAGCAGTAGACGGCGCACTGGAAGGTACTGAAGTGACTTGAACAGGAGGAACGCTGATTTCGCTTGATGGGGACACTGGCTGTGGTTCAGTCGAAGGGGTTCCTTCAGAAGGCAATGTTGGGAGAACATGGGAACTTATCACTGGCACTTCAGACTCTGATGCAGGAACTTCGGGCTCTGGCTCTGTTCCGTTAACTTCTACTGTAGGCACTTCTGGCTCAGCTGCAGGAATTTCAGGCTCTGCTACAGGGACCTCTGGCTCTGCTACAGGGGCTTCTGCCTCTGCTACAGGAATTTCAGGCTCAGCTGCAGGAATTTCAGGCTCAGCTGCAGGAATTTCAGGCTCTGCTACAGGTACTTCTGGCTCAGCTACAGGGGCTTCAGGCTCTGCTATAGGCTCTGATGTAGGAGCCTCCGGTTCTTGGGGGGCAACATCAGACTCTACATGAGCATTAAGTGGCTGTATTGTCGAAACTTCAGGCTGCAATGTAGTAAAAACTACAGGTTGGAAAGCCGGCTCAGGCTTCACTGTAACATCTTCAACTAGCCCTTGAGCAATTTCAGGTCGTGATGAAGTAGGAGGAACCGTGGACACTGAATCAAAAAACGATTCTTCAGCCTCTCCTTTCAATATTTGCGCATCTTCCACAGTCAAATTCCCAGAGGGCTGTGAGTCAGCAGGGACCGAGACTGTAGGTTCCACCTCAGGCTCTGCTGGTTCACCTACTTCAGGAAGTGGCTCGGACTCAGGAAGGGGAACGGGAATTTCAGAAGTTGCAGGAATCTCTTGATTATCATTATTATTATTATTATGTAGATGATAAAAACTTCTAACTGTCGTAGATTCTTCAACAACTTCCACGTCCACTACAGAAGCTGGAGTTTCTCCAATGCTACTACCCGTGTCAACCACGACTTCATCATCCAAGTAAGGAAATGAAGTTGTTCGAGCGACCACCACGTCCACTACATCTTGAGAAGTGACGGAAGGAACATAAGTAGATGATTCTGGGGCATCTTGAACTGTATCCAAAGTTGTTGTGTACATCTCCAGTTCCATGTCAGACCTTTGACTGTCTTGAATCTTGTCCTTGGCACAACACACCACACGGTTTCCCAACTCTGTGTCACCAATTCCGTACACATTATTATTATTATTATTACCAGTAATTAACGCACTGTCATTATCGCAGTCAAGGATTGCCCCGTATTCGTACCTGATGAACTGTTTTGACCAGTTCTGAGTCGATCCAGGAGATCCACATCAATGGAATTCTGTCTTGTGCAAGTGTCAAGGGATGTTTGTGAGTATGTGATGGCTAGCCCAGCATTTCTCACCTCTCCTTTCTCAGAGAATAGGATAGGATGACATCTTATCATTGTCACACATTCCCCTGGTTGTCCGTCATCTGTGAGACACTCCACTTTCTCCACAGGAACATCTCTGTGAGGATGATGCTCATCTTCCTCTTCCGCATAATGCGCTGTAATTAAGATGAGAGTGAGTGTTTAACCCGAGACAGATTATTAACAATATGAACTATATTGGGAAAAACCCCGACCTTACCATCAACAATAATAGAATCCTTATTGGTATTCCATCTCTTTCCTTGGGCCAGAGCCACCAGCAATAATAATGATAATAACAAGACTCCCACAGGACTCACACGCAATCTCATATTGTATCTTCTTCGTCTTCTTATGTGATATCTGGAGTGTAGTTATCCGCGAGCCCTTTATGTCACGAATGAGAAATTCAACCTGGCCGAATGTCCAACAAGGAAGTAGTGTATTCTTCAGAGACACTTATATTTGTTGTACAGGAGAGTTGTATTTTTTGTATTCCGGGACATGAATGGCTACAAATCGAAGTCAGAGTAGTCGTAGAAGATTGAGAATCGCATCCGAGAAGACACACAGAAGAATTAAGATGCCTCAAGATGACTCGGATGAATAGCAGGTAGATCTGTAAAGTCACGAATACTCTGAGGGGAAGTGCAAAACCCGATTCCCAATGGTGGTAAGTGCCGATATGCTAAAAGTCTACAGGGAAGAAGAACCACACTAGTCAAACATTGTCAATAATATCTTATGAAATACTTGTACCACAGGTTTATCCTAATCACTTTGTGTTTCATTGTTCATCTCGTTACTACAAGAAGAAGTGCCGTCGTACCTACTACGCGAGCAACAACTAAGCCCATGAAAGCCAACCGGAGAATTTCATTTCGCGATATGATCTTACACCAACATTAAATAACATTCTTCTTTGTGTCTGAATCAGAAGTCTCTGAATGAGACTCTCTTTGAGGAAGCCCTAATAATATTATTATTATTCGTTAGGGTGGTAGGATGAAAGAGATGCATGTCTGCCAATCTCTCGTAATAATAATTATATCCATCCGTGTGAAGAAGTGTTGTATAATAAAGTTTTATTTCTTTTGGCGACTCCTCAGATGTCTCTTGATTCAGAGAAAGATTCATATCATCATCTTCTGTAGTGTCCAATCTTATATAATAAATAAGATTAGGTGATTGACCGAATCCATTCGAGCCTTCTGGCTATATGAAGAATGCGGAGCTCGTCGAATGAGGTGTTTTAAGGTTCTTGTGTGAGGAAACAACAATATGATCGAGAACTGCAATGTGTGTAAAGCGAAATGCAACGCACTTGCAATTAAATTGGATTGAAAAATTGGATTAGCGTTTTATATGTATTTTGCCTTTTAAGAGAGATCATCTTTCATGCCAAATGGAGGAGGGGACACAGCGAGAGATTCTACTTCTAGCTATAATTATGATTTTATTGAATCATCAACGGGTTGAGTCATCACCCTCAAGTATTGCATGCATGTACATGCAGTTCCATATATACGCTCTATTGTTCGGATGACGTGGATGCAATTTCTAAACATATAAAGAAATGCATAATGGATCAAGCCATTCTTTAACAGCAAATTCATGTAGGAGGTTTATAACTTCAAAATTGAATTATTGGCAGCTTTTCAGTTTGTTTGTGTCATTGTCTCTGCTTAAGTACTATAGATGCAGCTCCTATTCATAGCCAATTAATTGATACAAGGCAGTATTTATAGAGGAAGACTACTAGGCTGGCTGTAGAACAAAATATGAATCATGCTGTTAGGTTTTTGCTGTTAAGTCGGGCCAATTTGGAATGAGTGGCATATTATGAATGAATACAATGCTATAACAAGATTACTTTGTAATTTATTTTAAGTAAGAAAGAAGATAGAGAGTTTAGATTCCATTCTAGGATTTTTTCGTGTCAGTTGCATAAAAATTGTCGAATACCCCAGAACCTCCTTGTCCACTTCACAAGACATGAATGAGTTGATCATGTAACAAAGTTTCAAATTATACTTTTGGTTGAATTCGGAATAGTCCTTTGCACTTCAAGCGATAATTTGGCCTAAGATTACTGTGAAAACGTAATTTGAAATAAAAAAGGAAGAATGTTTTGTAGATCTAATAAAAACTCCCGGGGTAATGACGCTTGCGGGTGTGTAAATAAATGGGAGCTGATGACTTGCGATGAACTAGATTCTTCTCGTAAAATTAACCTCTACTTAACCCCTGAAAGAGGATGGTGTGTTACGATTTACTCCTGGAAATCACCAACAGTTTCCAATACAGGTATTTCATAAGACTTACCGATACGAAGTCTGACATAAAGAAATGTAGACAATCATAATTCTGATTACGGCTATAGAATGCAGTATTAATCTCTGATTTAAACGGATCACACTCACAAATATTAATATCGTTCTGTGTCTGCCTTTGTTTCAATAAGAAGTACAACAAAGTCATTCAAAGTCATTCAAAGTCATTTCGTAAGTACTTCGAATATTGATATCGATAAATAATCCCAGATTTCATTGTGTGGATTAATGAGCAATATGCGTATGACGATTAAGTTTAAAATGTAATAATGAGGAGCTTTTGTATGATTGTGTGTACTTACAGGAACGGAGAGAGTGAAATGAATTCAAAGGAATAGTATGCATACAACATACACATACATAGGGACGATGAGGATTTAATGAAGATGAACTTTGATTCTGGGATTCATCTGTTCTTGTGTTTGATCATTATTATTATCATCCGCCTTCTCTCGGATGGACTGAATGGGTTCTTCCTCTCCGTAATGAAATGCTTGGTTTACCGTTTTATTCATGGCTTACCATTATATCTCTTGATTTATTTCCTTTTTATTGCATTTATACACAGCCATAATAACCCACACAGACTCATTGTGCACGTGAAATAAAGCTATAGTACATGGAGAGAATGTTTGCCAGCTTTACTGCACTGCTCTGCATTTCATATCAACGGCAGTTCACTAGTTTCTAGTCATCATTTATTCTAATACTTTGCTCATACAAGCCAAGAATTCGGCTCTACTGCTTTCTTCACATTAGCCTGCACGCACATGTTATATAATACCCAGTTCATAGGGTACAACATTTGGATAGGTCTGTGTGTGTCTGCAAATGCTGTGCCATATAATAGTAATAATGGGCCCTGCTATCGGAAATTTCACCAACGAAGAGTCAAAAGTATTAAGCAGAAGATAAAGTGGAAATATAACAGGACTTTGTATAATAACTGGAACACAACCACCACAACCTTTTATTCTTGAGTGTTTTATGAGGAAGTGAGGTTTTGTTCAAAGTCACTGGCCAGAAGAAATGGCAGGAGAAAGTCATCCAATTTACTTTCTTCGTCTCAACTTTTCCGTTTCAAAACGCTTCGAGCTAAAGCCATGTCCAGTTTGTAACAAAAACTGAAGAGAAAGAGAAGATGGTACAATAATGTGCTGTTAAAGTCATCCTTCATGACATTTTATTCCTCGTAAAAATATAAATACCCAGTTATTTCTTACATCCTCCTTTATCGCACTATCAAAAGTTTCTTTTCCAAAGGGCAGACTCTAAACCTCCTCTCTCCTATATATGCATGTGTATATGCTCGCGTCAATGTGGTTAGTAGTTTCAATATTCTACCTATATATTTTACATTTCATTAGACTCAAACTTACGAACCGATGCAAATAGTCCTGCAAATAGTCCTGCAAATAGTCCTGCATAATAATTATACACTCGGCCAAAGACTGATCTGATTAATTTGAGAAGTTCTCAGAATGCAAAACGAGATTTAAAATGCCAATGAATTAAAATAATCCATCAATCCACGATCTTTCATTTTATTTCTTTATTTATTACTTAATTTACAAGTACCGTTTAATTAACCTTTAAATTACGCTATGCTCTTTTAATAGTACAAGTTACATTAGCAGAACCAGTTTGCAATATAATTTTTGCAATTTTCTATAACATACCTGAATTTAAATGGTTTTGCAATACTTATAGTCGGTAGTTACGTAGTAAGTGTAAGTAGTAACATTGAACCTCAAGAATCATAAAGAAGGCATGCTTAAAAATTAAACTACAAACCAGCAAAGAGGCCAGTGTTATTTTTACAGAGTACAACAAAGATAAAGTAATCAAATGAAGATCGTAAAAGCTTATTTTTTCTTCTTCTTCTTTCACCTTAACACAAAAATCGTAGAGTGTCAGAAGTTGTCTATATAAACATGCACGTACAGCTGAAAATCCTGATCCTGAATATGTCATGCATTATACTTATATATTTATGCACACAACTCGACTTTATACATAAGTTCGTTCAAGGAATATCGCAACAAAAGAATCTCAATCGCCAAGTCTCACGGGGTTTATCCAACATCCATCTTCATTTATAACAGTCACTTTATTATTTTAAACCATTTTCTCAAGGAATAAATTGCTGAATTGAATGTGTATCAAAGGGTGTAACCAGCAGTCCTACTGACGACGAGGTGGTATACACAATTGAAATAGATCTCGTAACTTCCAATAAAACTTCGTTTAGTGTGTGTGTATGTGTCTTTGCTTGAGGCTACAATAAACACACACACACACACACCCTCATTCTTCGAAGAGCCATCAGATTTGTCAATCGCGTTTTATTATGATATTTAAAGCTTTTTGCACTTTAGAGATATTTACAACATCTCTGACTCTACTGACTGAGGAGCCAATTTATTACGGTTGTTCACATTATTGTTCTCCTTCACAGCTAAGGATGCCTGTTTGTAATTCATCGGTCCATAACTGTACAATTGACGGTAATCAGAATCCGCATAGTCCATGTCAGTAGTTGTAGGCTGGTACGGCTGCTAACATATAAGAAAACCAAAAGCTCATGTTACACAACTTTTGTGGAATAAAAAACTTTCATGCGACAACTTCATCGCGAATCGTGTTGTATTTTTCAAAACACAGTATGTCAACTTTATTTGGAAACACTGATCATCATCATCATGAATAACTTTCCACTGATTAGTATGGTACACAGCAATTTTAACAAACATCATTTTCATGTGTTAATTTTAGAATTATAATCTATTAATTATAGCGGCCATCATCACTCTACCCAATATTAATTTTGTTTAATAGCAGCGAACTCTTTTCACTCTTTGAACAACCAAAATACAAAAATATAAAATAAAATCATCAAATATCAGTCTGCAATATGCTTCTTTGTTGAAATAACAATTACACGGGGTTATACATTTATAATGCGTCAAAGTTGATTATCAGATAAGCTTAAAACCTTCATCAACACAACTAACACAAGAGTAAGTTTATGTATAATAACATTTAATAAGGGTATTATGGAAAATCAAGCTCTATAAATCTTGAACCTATCTATATATCTATATATGTATGTATATATAAAAAAAGAAGACGCGTTTTAACATAAAAATTCTACATCAAACACTAATGAATAATATAAAGTCTACCTATGCTTATGAAGCTACTTTTAACATTGATATTACACACACTTGGATGATTTATGATTACGCCAAAATATTCAACACACAAGGAAGAAGTATTGTATGAATTATAAAACACGATGATTAGAGAACATTGAGTTGTTTAGATCTTCACTATTTCTTACATAAATAGCTTATTATGACTTCAAAGACTGAAACATCGAAAAAGCAAAATGGTAATATACTTTGTACTTTGAAGTACAGACAAATATTAATTAACTAAACTATATATTACACTTTATCTACTTTATCTACATTGAACATTTAAAAATAGTACGGACTTTTGTGTACAACTACGGACAAATATATTTTATTATAGAACACACTTGAAAATAAAATGGTTAACCTGAGTAAAATTTAATAGACACCTTTACACGTAGTATATGTTGTACAGTCAACAGTTTCATTACTTAATTACTAGCTATATATATATGTAGTTATATAATGTATATATATATAATATATACGCACACACACCTTCACAATATTTTATCTCACTAACGAATGAAATACACGTTGAAAGGTTTCTCATTGTCTAATAGCAGCACTATGTAATTTCTTTTCACCCACTTTTCATCTTTGGTTACACAGACAGTTTTTCAACAAACATTTAATACTCTTTAGATTATCAAATGACATGAAGTATTTTCTTGGTCTCTACACTCGCTATATATAGATATATATATTTCCAGCCTACGTCGACAGTCATTTATGTGTATTACTTCAGTACATATATATATATATATATATTAACATACATTAGTTTACCACACGCCAGTACATATGGATAATATACATCTTCATCATCAGATTTAATTAGACATTACTCTTAAGCTGGGACTGCGGGGCTTATATGTAAGGTAAGAGAGAGAGAGAGAGAGATTACGCGACATAACTGAAAAGAGATTATGAGACTACGGTCTAGAATTACAAAGGAGTGTCCCTGTGTCAAACATTTATCTCATTGCCCCGAATGATAGGGAAAGCTGCTCCAGGATTGATAATGGGGATTTGGGAGGACAGGGGGGGATGAGAGGTACTCCCAGGTCGACCATTTGTGTTCCCGGACATTCCTCCTCCGTTAGGAAGGTATCCGTTGTTGGACTGGGAAAGCGGATGTGACCCACCACCACCACCACTACTGCCATTATTCATCATAGCACCCGCAGGAATATGCCCATTGTTTCCTCTACCATTTTGGGGGTGACCGTAGATAAGGTCAGCATGCCACATCCCCCCACCCCCTCCATTATTAGGACCTCCTCCAACTCTACGGTTCGTGCCGTTTCCAGCAATCTCCATAATATCTGCGGGTACTTTATTAGACGACCCGTTGTTCAGTCGTCCCTTTCGGTTTAAGGAGGAAAAGACCAAATCTGTCTGATGGTTCGAAGGGAAAGTACGGTGAGTAGTGGCGTACTGCGTCGAGGCTCCCCCGCCCCCTTGTCCTCCCGCATGATGGTGGTACGCTTGGCCAAGAGTTTGAAGCTGATGATGAGGATGATGATGATGATGACTTAGATTACCCAGAGTATGGCTTTGATTGGGGTTGTTGTGGTTGTGATATTGGAGAGAAAGTGGGGTCAGCAAGGTCTGTGGTTAATTTACAAATATTTACAATCCAATTAGTGTTTGCATAGTTAATCTCAATTATTTACAGAGTGAGACAAAGAGAAGCACAAGTGTAATTAAGCAGAGTAATCTTTAATTAGCAGCAGCAACAATGTAAAGCGATGCGTAAAACAAGGCGGAACTATAAAAGTGCAGTCAAGCTTTGATAAATCGTACACAAAGCTTATTATAGCTTTTATAGCTTATTTCCCAGTTCGTATGTGTGATCACTAAATCGCGTTTGACTCAAGATATCTGTATTATACGTATATTTGTATGTAGCTCGTTCGCAGTTTGCTCAGAGTTTGCTTAGAGTTTAGAAATGACGGAAAGTAATAATCAGTGAAGATCAGACGAACGTACTACACCTCATGCCGCGGAGTCTTTTTGGTAAAAGGAATATTCTGGTAGACGTGACCCTTGGACTTGGTGAGAGTTTGGACTCTTGGGGCAGCGAGAGGCACGGGCTTCACGAAACTAGCTACACTTTTGCCATTCTTACTACCCCCAGTGGTGAGACATGCTTGGTCATTAGTAGTAGTTGGGTTGTTATTATCATCATTACTAGAACTGCAACTGCTTCCGCCTCCATTCCCTTCCGAGTCCTCATCGTCGTCCAACATTGGAGGAGGTGGAAGAATGAGGCCGGTTCCAATTAATAATGGTGGTCGAGCTTTTGCCAAATTTGTATTGGTAGCAGTCGCCTCCTGCTTATGATGAGTAGTAGTCCGGCTGCTGCTTCCTTGCCTGGACTCGGACTCCTGCTTTTTAGACGTCGATGAGATAACACTTGGAGGTGGTCTCGTCGACGTCGTCGTGGAGGAGTCCGTGGTTATTAGTGTACCCTGATTGCTCCTGCCTCTGCTAGCAATGGTCGTGGTGGTGGTGGGCTTGCCATTTGAATTTCCATTGGGATTTCCATTGGAATTTGTTCCAGCAACATTGGTCTTCATCCTGGAAGTGTCAGTAGTGTTAATAGCTGCTGCGGGAGTATGAGATGAAGGCGAAGACCCGATGAAAGAACCAGTGGCTGGCTTAATGGTCGTCATGATTGAATTGATCGACGTGGGTTTGCTACTAATGGGAGATTTACCAGCACAGCTTTCGTACTTAAGCTCCGGTCCAGTAATTTTATTAGCATTTTTATTGGCAATGGTATTAGCAATCGTTATAGCCTCCAGACTATCAATGGGATCTTCATCTCCTCCACCACCAACCAAGATTTCTTCTTCCTCTCCAGCAGTCTCATTTGTATTTCTACGATTTCTATCACAGCTTCCCCGTCTCCCTCCTTTATTATCTCCTTCTCCTGAAGGAATTGCCGGTTGCTGGTGGGCATTGTTCACTCCTCCAGGGGAGTTCTTCAAAGAGGTGGTGGTGGTGGTGGTGGTGGTGCTATTTGGATTAAGGCTAACTACTGTAGAACCACTAGAAGCTGAGCCGATGCTGGTGATGGTGTTAGTTGTAC
>Ga0194135_10002321_pt1 | contig 11537 bp, 13 predicted proteins | sample LitLau_LLRF_2013_FD_134024 | JGI IMG/M metagenome (GOLD analysis project Ga0194135, IMG submission 134024) | Freshwater sediment microbial communities in response to fracking from North America - Little Laurel Run_MetaG_LLRF_2013 (version 2) | ecosystem: Environmental > Aquatic > Freshwater >... | reverse complement strand
GTCCCTACACGCCTCCACACAAAGAGACGGGTCAGTGTGAGTCAGGTCAGGTCATAGGTCAAATTAGGAGACAGAGTGAGACTCCGATTAGAAGCATTAGGGGAGTCCTTTTCAGTTATATTTCATAGCTTCAATTATACGGGGTTACCTGAGAATACCCGATTTATCCGATTTCCATTATATTCTATATTTGCGAGTCAGTACGTCAAAGCCTTGAGTTCACTGTAAGGGTCGTTCATACATTATATTGTAAGGGTCTATTTCTATTTCGGCTTTGAGGTAGTGGGTCCCTTAGGGAGACTTCACTCCCGGGCAATAAAAGCTCTCTTTAATTAGACCCAATCATTCTGTAGTTTCTCCGAATTTATTGCATCGGGCATTTTTGTTTTGATTATCGTTCCCATAAATCATATTATATATATCACGTAGATCTGGGATAAGGCCCTTGGTAGTCTAGGTAGAGGAAGTTAGCGCACAGCGACTTAGATTACTAAGCCCAGACCCCTACAATATATGCTACTGTTTAATTTTGGAAGAACATACTATAGCAATCGACCAATTGTTGTTCACTCAAGGTTGCCGATCCTCTTCCCGTTATGAGAAGTTGACTTTCCAAAACTGCTACCTTGTAATTAAGTGGCATTATTTTATTAAAAATAAAATTATTGACCTGAAGCAATGAAATTAACTCCACTAATGGATAATAACTATTCAAAACTAACTTACTGCTGTAAAGGCCCAACAAGACGAACACTGACCTATAGCATGTCAGTAAACATGTAATACTATAATTATATTAAAGTACAATACTTACAGTTCGCATATTCGAAATACCTTGAAATTTAACCGGAGTGACCTTATTTTGATCTCGCCAATCAAAACTTGACGCAAGGGTTGATATTACTCTCATCGTAGTAGGCTTGATTTCATCATTGCTATCAGTTTCACTCTCGTTGGATTTTACGTAACCGTTCATTCTGGAGGAAAAAGTATCCGGGTCTTGGTCAGAAAATTGGTTTAGCCCTGATATTGAGGTTAATTAGAAATTGAGAACGTAACATAAAAAGTTGCAAATTGATTTTGCAAGTACCTAGAGTGTATGTTACCTTGCCGTCTTCAAACTTGGAATTATGAGCCTTAATTTCTTGCACGTTCCGGAGGAAATTCTGCTTATGAGTTATCTCGGAAAGACTGTTCGTGTAGATTTTTCCAAATTGTGTCTAAAAAAGCGAGAATTACAACGTGTCAACAGTTTATAAATTATAAATATCTGTAATTATTATATTGGTACTTTAAATTATATGATTGCCAGTCAAGAATATCCGCTTTTGCGGACAATTTTGTACTTTCTGAGTAGAAAATAACTGCAAAAATGCAAATTACAATAAAGCAGGATGATACAGACATTTTAAAATGTCACGGGAATTAGCTTCAAATCCCAAATAAGATTAATATAATTATCTGAAGTAAAAACGAGAGCACGAGTCCTTTTATTCGGCTCATTGCCTAATTTAGTACGAGTAGAAACGTACAATTGTTTTAAACGAGCAGCTGGGCCAGACATTTGCGGTTCAATTTCTGAAAACTAGCAAGGTTATTTATTCTGATGGATTTTCTATGATAGTCTTGAATCTATTGACAATGATTTTGTTATAAAGAAACTCACCACATTTTTCATACTTCAGGATAGGAACAGAAATTTATGGTTGGCTCTCTGGAATCTGACAACAAGTGACCTTCTTGTTCAAGACAAATGTTAGATAACTAGTGGAACTAAATTACGCATGATTCAACTAAATGAATGAAACTGTTCAAGCATAGTCTGCATATTTATTCCGTAGATGTGAGGCTTTTTTATTCCTCTCAATATGTAATGAGTGTGTATTGTATGTTTTTAGGCAGATTTTGCCACTAATAGCAGAAAGGGCTTTTGTGGTTGGCTTTCCGATAATCGGCAGGTTGGAATGATCTTAATGTCTCTTAAGTTAACTAACAATAAGTTATCTCATTTTAATACTTTACGACCGGAATAGACACTTGTGATATGTGTGTACATAATGATAGAATATTTTGGATCACTGGTAAGCTTTTCTACAAATATTGTATTGCAATGAAGTAAACGATGAAAGATTAGATGGATAAAACACGATTTTTTGTTTGGGTTTGATAAGGTAATATTTTTTAATATTCCGAATCTCTGTTGTACATTACCTAACCATGTATCATTGTGTTAAATTGTCCAATTTAATAACCATGAGCTAGTTTTATTTATGCTTCTGCGAATGTTCAAATAAATATGAATTAATTGAGAATGTTTGAATAACTTATTTTGACAGCCATTATTCACTTAATTTATCATTTCTTCAAAAAAAACCTTGAATAAAGTATGTCCAACCAATATTACCAAATTTTAGGAGGAAAATTAAGATCCTACTTTTCTCAATATTCACAAAGATAAAAAAACAGAATTCACCACGCAAGTTTACTTCCTCCTAATATTAGACTTTGTGAATATTCCTTGGTCTATCTGACAATTATTTTTTGTGCGAAATGTATTGCTTATGCAGATTAAAATGTAGTTTAGTTTCAGGAAGATTCTGTTGCATTAAAGATATTGAACAGACAGTAAACTAATTGTAAATATGAACACTATACCGTTGAATTAGATACAATGCATGCTCAAGACTGAAAAATTTTCAGTCATCTCAAAATGTTTATGTTTATATTATTATTTTCTCTGCGAGATTTAACATAGCTATGGTTGAAGGAGATTCATAGCAATGATCTTCTGCCGTACAAATGGTTCACTTTACATGATTTAACTTTAACTCATGGGCTGTATGAAAGATGGAGATTATACGTTTTGTTGAGTAACTTCATAATCTGTTAACACTAACTCTCTAGTTACAACTGAAGAACAATAGTTATCAGGTACGTGCGTGCGGTGCGTGTATTACTGTGTGTGATCATTTCGTGGTTACATTACAAACTCTCCCTGCCACTTACATAAAGCCAGAAAGCCACATATAATCAGAGCAGTTATTCCACGCATTACTGTGATTTATTGAGAAGTGGCTATGTCTGATGTTATGTTAAAGTTCAATAAACTTGCGAAGACAAATACCTGGTAAAGGTTTGCATACAAAGACCATTTGGCTGATTGTATCATTCGATAAGATTCGATATGTTAGTAACACCTAGCTCATTGGCTTGTTCATCTTATCTTCAGTGTAGTTAGGTGACAGTTTGGTAATAACCTACCCTGATAACTCACACTTACACGTCGAACTTGAGAGGCGAAACCAACATTTTCTCTCCTGACACTGGTAGGCATATTCATATATAGACCTCATAAAAAACCGATTTTTCCACTTAATTTTATTTCAGGGTTTTGGAGGCCACAATTATTCAGCGGATTAATAGATTTCTGGATTGATAGCTTTAACTGTGTACGTAAGTAGATAATTCTAGATTAGCAGGAATTACTTCTCTCAAGTTCTTACACAATTTAAATTAAACTTACACATTTGTCTCAAGGCTGTAAAACATTACAGAATAGCAATAAACTGCGCTCCTTTGTAGTCTATTGCATTGTAGTCTATTGCTACGCTCTTATGCTTTCCAGCCTTGGTTTGTCTTTTATGTACAGAGCAGAACTACGCTTTATATGGAGCAGAATGGGTGACGAGATATTTCCTGAAGAACAGCTCTTCAGGTTGTGCCAGGCTACAACCATTAATAAGGAGCTGTTACTGAAATTCTTACAGGATAAAATGATGATTCATGGTGACATTGAGCGAATAGTAAGTTGAACACATGTCCCTTACGTGGATAGTTTAGTGTCTAATATAGTGACATGGTTTGCAGATCGCTCAAGACTCTAACTTTGATAAGGCTCACAGCCTTTACAACCTTTTTCACAAAGGACCTTTAAATGATAAGCCACGCATTATAACAAATCTGAAGGACACCAGGAACATTAAAGCTGCTGCTATAATTGATAGAACGGACATCACCCACGAAGATACAGCATCAGCATTTGGAAATATTCTTACTTTTAAAACGGATACGAGTGAGGTTTGAGATGGAAAAATTTCAAAAACTTTCAAAAACTAAGGAGCACTTTGGGAGTATTTTTCGTTTGTAGGTCATGTAATATCTAAATGTCTTGATGCACAAAATTGAAAGCATTGATAAGCGAGTAATAGAAATGGAGAAAATATTCACGAGACTTGCTAACGATGGATCACTGACAAGTTGGTTAAAAGAGAACAACTTCCAACCAAGTCCAATTGGATCTATAAAATTATCAGCACCACATTCCATGCAAATCTTTCCAACAGAAGTTTCGTTTGTAATTTTAAATTACCTCAAAATAATCATAATTGTTGTGTTTCGTTAGGCAGCCGAGAATATTCTGCCTTGCAAACACAAAAGTAATCTCCCTTCGTCTTGGATATGTCTACACTGTCCAATGGAATAGGATCCATTTGGTTTGATGGAAACTCGAACTTTCTGAGGAAAAGAAGATTTTGGGTTCTGGAAAATGCGGGCACGATTACATTTACAGTGCGAAAAACTGACTTCAGTCCTGGTTCCTTTATCACGGTCCATGGATTCAATACAACTAAAGAAAAGAACTATTCGAACGGGTTGAGCGTTATTAAAACACTACCTGGACTAATACAACAAAGACAATTTGCATCGGATATTGAAGCGAAAAACCCATTCGGTGAAGCTTACATAAAGTAAGAAATTAAAGCTGAAGTGAAAAGGTGAATTTATTTAAATTTTAAATCAATCTCAATTTCCTATAGTGCGTCTACAGCAAATGGAACGGAGCTCACCGTTTCAGGTGTCATGATTTTAGTCACATTGACGACCAAAAATGCGGACATCAAAGGGCTGGCCTCCAGTTTCATATTAAACTTCCTTCACGAAAGAAACAATTTGACTGATTCCTGGCAGAATTCTTCAGCCGAGTTCATTCGTGACGGAGGAAAAACCGTCGGTGGCGTCATTTCCTGAGAAAAATAAACAGAGCTACGAGAACAACGCGGACCATTTCATGCTCATATCTCGACCGAGTGGACGAGCTTTCAAGCTCACGCTCACATTTCTAGATATTGACCTGCCAAACACTGCTTTCGGGTATTTTCCATTAGAGAAGGTGTACAGATGAGCAGGCTCGTTGAGCATGGAGTGCAAGATACAAATATTAAACACTTGAGAGATGCGATCTCCTGATTTTTTTGTATGTATTTTAGACAATCGGGTAGACGTGGTATTGTCAATGTGAGCTGGGGACTTTTGTCAACGGTGATGTTGTTCTTTTCTTCTCATGGAGGTGGAACTGGAAGAGGATACGAATTCACGATCGTCTAAAAATTTCAACTGAGCGTCATCTTTACCTAAAACTTCTAATTACTTGAAAATTCATCTCCGGATTCGTATAAAAGATAATTAAAATTTTTAAAAATGATTTGAAAGTTCATTTGAAGTTCAAAGTTAAAACATTTAAGTTTAAATATAAAACGCCTTTGGAATTTATGATGTAGTATAAGATGTCCTTCCTTTTTTTCAAAACTTAAACAACATTCACGACCACTTAACGACCAAGCGGTACTCGCAACACTTCTTTAAAACAGGGAAAGCTCTCCAAGGAATGTCTAGATGACGGCGTTTTAAAGAATTCTCGGAACTAATTTATGGTGCCCATAAATTAGCTTCCCTATCATGGACGTTCATTGCATTTAGCTTTGCCTTTGTATGAACTGTCCATGTGTCGTATCTTTTGCACTTTCGTATTATTGATTCTTTCATGAGTGTGAACACTACGATCTCTTTCTTGTTGAAAGCAGAACTTTTAGCAATTGTTAATCTATTTGCTTCCAGGAAGCCAATGTTCTGATAAATCATAAATTATACAGGATGCAAACTTCCTTGCAGATAAAGGTAAACACAACTGTGTTCATATATACTAGTAAATGTTTTATTTTTCGATAACTGGAAGTTAGAATGAGGAATAAGATATTCTTGGAAAAAGAGGAAGCCACTCTTAAGCATCACAGCGAGATAAAAGCTGCGGCTCAATTTATTCTTAAGTAAACCTCTATTGTAGTGTATCATCTTCCTCTTCATTAACTGGTGTTCATTTCGTTTTTTCAGTCTTGTTGTCTTGACCTTCAACTCATCGTCTAAGGATCATCAATTTTATTGTTTCAGAATTTTACACAGAGTCAGTCATGATTTTTCCAACCTCGCCTCGTCTTTTGGCAATATTCCTCGTTTTGAACATTACACGAATCAAGTGCGAAGTAAGTGGAAGGAGAATTAGTTCTATGATAATTGATTGTCTTAACACTGAAAGTACATTAAATAAAATAATCTGAGAGACTTTATTTGCAAACAGAATAACCCAAAAGAAGATTCAGTTCCACAACAAATGATGTCCGACCAACATGGAGAACCGGACTACCTTAATCAGGCAAATGCAGTGAACATAAATTTATTGAAGTTATTAAACTGAAATTTATTGAAACATGAAAAAGACGGAGCTTTTTGTTTCTTTCAGATTGTTCATGTGCTCTCCTCAATCGTAAGAAGAATGGACGACCGCTTGAAAAGGAGCGAGGACAGCATCAAGAATCTAACTGACGGCATGGCGTCCCTTCGTTTGGAAATGAAGAATTCATCCAGTGTAGGTTACCCTGAACCACTATCAAAATCATCTCTGCTTGAAAACTCAACTGAAAAAACAACACATGAAGTCCCTGAGGTGAAACCTGCAAGTAGAGACTCGTTTGTAAGTTATCAATCTTCAGAAAACGTTTGAGTGAGCATTCAATGTATTGATGTGGCTTAAAATGTTTATATTACAGGAACAAAACGAGTCTCCGCTTGTTTTGGATGTGTCGACGTTACCTGACGGACAAGGAGCGATTGTTTTTGACGAAAACCAGATGTCCCAGCGTAAAAGACGATTTTGGGTGCTCGAGAAAGGAGGGGAAATGAGATTCACAATGGATGACAATTACTTGAAACCAGAATCCCGTATTACCATTTCTGGATTCAAGACAACTGAAAAGTGGAGCTTCTCTGACTATATAAATGAAGTTTATATAGAGTAATCAATTCGACAGAAATAGAAATAGCAAGAAATAAGCAATTCAAACACAACTCAATCTGCGTTGTTTTTTCAGCTCATCCACTGCGAATGGGACTGAGTTCACCGTCTCAGGTGTCGTCATTTTGATCACCCTGACAAGCAACTTGGCGAGCAGATTGGCTTCCAGCTTCGCATTGAAGTTCGTTCACAAACGAAACGACAATGTTTTGATTCCCGGGAGAGTTCTATACCCCAGCACTTTTGTGATGGAAGAAGGACGAGCAGTGGCATCTTTTCCGCAGAACAACACCAAGAACTACGAAAATAACGCGGACCATTTCATGCTCATCTCTAGACCAAGCGGACGTGATTTCCATCTCACCCTAACATTTATGGATTTCGAGAACTATAACGACCACTGTAGAAGATTTTTTATTGAAGATGATTTCAAGAAGACTCGGTTTGAAGGTGGTAAAGGGTAAGAACAAATTATTAAGCAGAATGAGATGCAAATTCCTTAGTTTCTTTCTTGTTTTAGATATTCGAATACATATGTTCGAAGTAACTGGATATGGGGACAACGTTCAGCAGTAGTTTTGTTTTTTTCTTCCGATGGAAGTGGCACAGGAAAGGGATACGAGATCATGATCGAGTGAGTCCTATCTATATGTAAGCTGAAACTTCACTGAGACTTCACTAAGTCTTAAAATCAATCAAGGAATTTTTTTTACTAAGATAAGGAAACGTTGAATAAGTTATATGAAAAAATTTTGTTCCATTTGATGTTAAAGATTTGATGACTTTTAATAAAGGTATGCTAAATGCACACATTATCACTTTTGAAGTAAGTCAACATTCCGTTTCTTTAATTGCAAGGAGTTAAAAAATGTTAATAATTAAGAGCTGCGAGCTGATTCAGAAATCTGTTGTTGCCCTTTTGATAACTGATGAGAACTGCGTAAGCGACTAACATTATTTTCAAACTTCTCCTTCTCCTGTCATTATTTTGAAACGCTGCAATTTATTAAGTTATAAAATGCAGTAGCTATTTCATCTGGGATGGAGAAAAGTTACTACCAATACAACCTTGTCAGTGAGGTTCCTGGTATTGGAAATCTGGTGGTCAGATTACACTCAGGAACCCTTAACTTAAATAAAAATGTTGAAATTTCGTGCTAACGCCTCCTGCAGACTGAAACAAGAGGACTTGAAGTGAGCGAGTTTAGGCCGCGCGAGCATTAGGGAATACGAGAGAAAGGGGAAATACCGTGAGACCCACAGTGACCTGGGTGAAAGTAAAGAGAAAGGGAACAGCGAGGTGAGAAGAGATCGCCCTTTCCTCACATTCCCTAATGCTCGCGCGGCCTAAACTCGCTCACTTCACGTCCTCTTGTTTCAGTCTGCAGGAGGCGTTAGCACGAAATTTCAACATTTTTATTTAAGTTGAGGGTTCCTGAGTGTAATCTGACCACCAGATTTCCAATACCTGGAACCTCACTGACAAGGTTGTATTGTAAGTTTAAAATAATTTTTTCCTAAATGTATGAACAAGAAGGCCAAACAAATAATTTAAAGAAGGCAAGTGCACTCATTCAACAGATATTAGTAGTAGTAGTACGTTTATTTTCGATTGATGTGGCTGCCAGCCTTTACAATCACAAAAACAATTATATTACATTATAGATATATTATACAACAGATATCAAGTGGAAAGGTTCAGTTTTTCCATTGAAATTTATAAGAGCCCTTAACTTGTTTTTTACGTCGTGATTGAACTATATTCAATGGTGGATAGAATTTAGGACTGATTGAAAATTGCCGATAAAATCGTAAAGAATTTAGCTGAAGTTGTATCATTTCTTCGTGTACAAGTGGAGAATTTAACTACTACAGCTTAATGTCAAAGACCATCAACAACAAGAAACAAAACAAATGACTTAGAAAATACAAATTTATTTGAATTTTGAACAAGCTATAAGAACTCCCTTAGCGTATTAATGATCCGTCATCGAATGATATGTCTCTGTATGGTTACGAAGACACTTTTCAGATTTTTTTCCATTTAGCGTGAAAAACACAAACATTGTGAGCATGACCCATCAGCTATGATTTTACTTTTTCTCACTAATGTCTAGGTAATGCCCACTTGAAAAAAGTCGGTTCATTGCTGAGGATATAGGTTTTTTCGTTTGCCCTATTGACGGTCTGATATTATAATCATAAGTCCAGGTGAAGTTTATTATATCATATCTAGTTTTTTCAGCTGATAATTTACTTCCAGTTAATTCTAAATGATTAGAACTACAGTACATGTGTGTGGAAGTCCGAAATCGGCCACTTTTACCGTGTTTCTTGAGGATACAAGAATTTTTCTTGCAGCAATGTCCCCGCGTACGACCTTTAAGTAAATGTTTATTTGTATGTAAAATCGTCTTTATAGTATTATTAAATAGCCCTCTTCTTTACCAGCAATAAAAATAGGTTTTTGTTTGAAATAAACTCCAAAGCTAAAGCTATCTGCAGACATCAAGACAACATATCTTCAACTCTCAATTGGTCGATATCAATTTTATCCAAGTCGTTAGATTCTTCTGAGACTCTAAAATTTCAGATACGAACTTTATTTTTTCAAATGCTATAATTTAAATCCTTACAGGAAAGAAGGTCTGCATTTTCTGATATGGTCTAACAGGTTTCCGTATGGGCACAACTCCAAAAAGGGGTAAACTTTTCCTACAAAGCACATATTGTTTGATCTTCTTGTAATACGTTAGCTCATTGAAGTGTTTATACCTGTTTCTATTTCCTACGTATAAACGCCAAATAGGCTTACTATCCCTTCATGAAAGCCCAAATGTATTAGAACTCTTAGCTCATTAAGAAGAGAAAATAAACATGATTTTTCACAAATGTCTGCAGCAGTTTTAACAGCAATTATTTGTATACCCAGTTTGCCCTTGTAAACCGCAGAGTACGCTCCAGCTCCCAAGAACTAGCTATCATCTGCAAATTGCTGCTTTATTAGGTTGCTTAAAAATGATATAATTATTATCTTACAAAAAACAAAGTTGTCATCGTTTGCTTCCAAAATATTATCACAACCCATGTCACTAATGTAGGCTGAAATCTCTTTTAGATATTTGTCGGAAAGAAGATTGCTACTCGCATCAAACTCACAACCTCCTCCTTTATCAATTTTGTTTGAGGACTGCCTTCTCATCTGTAATTTATTTATTAGTACAGTAAGATTGAAGTTTTGAAAAAGTTAAAAGACATATATACAATTATAACAGTCGTTCCCAAGAGAATAAGAAATATTAGAATAGCTGCAGCCACGATGATCAAGATTTGTTGGTTTCCAAATGTAGAGGTTTGATTTCCTTGCCATGAATTGTCCTTAAAATATTTCATATGGACAGAACAATTAGTTTCCAGTGACTCACAAGCATCAGTTTGCTCCAAACTATCAAAAGATATCAAACGAATATACTGAGGCGTGTCTCATATTTTCATCTTATCTCATCCATTCCTTTCTACTCAATCTTCTCTACGGATAATATTTCTAATCAAGGTGATATATCTATCGAAACAAAATTTTAAGGCAGTTATTCGGGATCGAAAGTCCCTAATGCGAATGCACATTCTCTTTGAATGTAACTCTGTAACAAGTTCTCGTCACCCAATTACGATTTTTAAACGCAATCTTTTGCAAATAAACAAGGACCGTCTGAACATTTCCACTGCTGAATATGGTGAATGTCAGTAGAGCCTTGATCATGAATTCATGGGAATTTTGAAATATTTCGTCTTGCAACTTATCAGGGACCCCTCTAAAATGTTTGCCATTTTAAAAAGTTGAAGTCTTAACGATTGAAGATTCAGAAAGTATTCAATAAAAGTTAAAAAATTGCAGGACATTTTATTCCGGTGATTTTAATGCCTGATTCGCACTAACGTTCTATAGATCATCACTGACAGAACGTTGCACCGCTTAAGTGAATGTTTTAATTTTAGTCATCAATTAAAATTGATAAATAATAACGTGTATAATTGCTTTCCTGTCCCTCGTTCTACCAGTCTCTTGAGGCAGAATATTTTTCGTGTTCAAATGATAACTCCCACACCTTCTTCTTCAACTTCTCTTTCCCTTTATAACACCCCGGTTGTTTAGGGGTCGCCAAAAAATTAGAACCCATGGACTTTTGAAATGGAAAAAATGGTAAGCAATTTGAGTATAAGTTGTCGAAATTTTAGTATGACTCACAATATTTCGTTGTTCTTTTTCACATTACTGTCTCTTGTTACACATATTCCACTGCAACAATCTTCAGATGAGTTACAGGAACTACAAAGGTCTTTGCATGAGTTTTTGACATATAACAATCCTCCTGGTAGCTCTTCTACTTTTTCCAAGTAGCTGCTTGTCTTC
>Ga0194135_10002320_pt1 | contig 11537 bp, 4 predicted proteins | sample LitLau_LLRF_2013_FD_134024 | JGI IMG/M metagenome (GOLD analysis project Ga0194135, IMG submission 134024) | Freshwater sediment microbial communities in response to fracking from North America - Little Laurel Run_MetaG_LLRF_2013 (version 2) | ecosystem: Environmental > Aquatic > Freshwater >... | reverse complement strand
CTCGTTCCTTGTCATGATTTTACACGAGGTCATAATGTAGATGAGATTTGTACGTGTCACTAAAGAACTTCTACTCATGCTGACTTTATACTTAATTTCATTACTCTGTCCTCGCTCACTCTCCACAAAAGCTTTTACCATTAAATCTCTCATTCCCTGCACTACTACATACGCAAACTGCTCTTGCATTCTTTCTTCGCTAGTCTAGAATTGAGTTTGGTTTTACAACAAGATGTTCAAAATCTTTCTCCGTATACTTTCTCTAAAGTTCCTGTATATATTTCCTGCCTTTTCTTGAGTTTTCCCTCCTGGATGATGAAACAATAGCTCATAACATAAACCTGGAATTACTACCCCCGTTGTTCTACTCATTAGTGTCGATAGTAAACTACAAGTCGAATGAACCAATCGTGGGGTTTGCCTCCAAACAACATCAAAACCCGAGATGTTCTGCTGAATGATACAAAGAACGCAGCTCTGTGTACTGCACACCAAGCTAAAGATATTTTGTGTGTCATTGTGACTTTTTGTAGGCAAAATAAATGTGCGTCGTCCCTTTCTTCATCAACTCACAAAATATATACATAACAAGAATATGCATTCTATTACTCTTTGTTTCTTCAGTTGTTTCCTTTTTCCTTCCTCGGTCTTTCCGCTACCCAAAGTGCAAAGTTCAAATAGTCCTCGGTATAGAAAGTAAAAGTGCTTTGTTTTAGCTTTTAAGAAAATGTGCAGCCGTGAATTCGTCCAAGCAGAGCAATAAAGCATCAACTTTCTTTTTGAGTTGTGAATTTTCACAGCCATTAAGGAGACATGGCGAATTCATCCACTTTCCTCAGCCACATTATTGTCTCTAATTTTTGTCTAAATTATGGGCCTCTCTCTTGGCTTTTAACTTTAACTTTATCACTCACATTGACACACATACGAAGAACAACTCGCACTCAACCAAAATCAACAGTAGACTGAAATACGGAGACTTGCCACATTTTGCATGCATAAAACTTAAATGGAAACCCATTAACACCAGACATATCCAACCGACAACGTACACGCGTTCTTCTCCGCTGTCTGAGACAATACATCTTCATAATGCGCCAATAATCCTCTATGCAATGCACACAACGATAGAAAATGGGCTTCCGCTATTTAAGTTAATGAGCGCCAATAATTATCCAGTAAATTTATTAATCAAATAATACATTGTACGTGCAGGGACGCGCTCGTGACTCGTTTCATTAATTGATTTGTCTGCATTTGATTTTAATTGCATGAAACTTCATTTGCAAAGAAGCTGCTTACTTTGCACTGTTTGCACAAATCAACATGCATAGTATAATCCTAAAATGGTTGTAGGTTGTTTTCTAATTTTCAGAATAGATTACTACATAGAAATTAAATTGAGTGTGTCCTTTCATTACTTACCCTGTGATGGTTTTTTTAAAGCAGGTTATTTGCTAAAACTGTATAATTTACTATTCAGCTTGCGCATGCATATAATCTTATGATACATACAAATATATCATCTTGTGATGACAAAGTAGTGCACATAGTAAACGTAAATATCCAGAAGTAAGTTCATTCTTGCAGATTGGTTGAGGATAGGGGAAAAGGCTTTTGCTTCTTTCTCGCTTGGTTTCCCATAAATTTTTAGTGAATTAAATGCCAGACAGATACATGAGCAAGCTATACTGAGGCATTAGTCGGATCTGCCACACCGAAGTAGGCAGACGGTGGTGGATTTATGAAGGGGTACACATTGTAAACAGCACGTACTTGGGAAGTACACACATATGGGTATGCGTGTATTGCCTTTGTCCCCCTTCATGAAGCTGCCCACTTCAGTGTGGCAGATCCAACTAATGCCTCACTCAGTACTACAGTCATTTTACGCGAAAATGTAATGCCAAGTGTAGCAAAGAAAGTCAGGGAAGAGAGAAGAGCAAAATGCAGGAGGGAGGGAAAGAGAAAGTCCGAAACAGCTTAGAAAGCAAGTGGGGGAGAAGAAGAAAGATAAGTTAGGTGGTTAAAAGAATAAGCTAGTTTACGGCAGTGGGGGTGGAAAAAGAAGAAAGGACAACTTCAGCATAGGCTTTAATGATAAGCACAGAAAGACTTAGCAACTGCCGGTGACAGATTAGGGTGTATAAAATTAGATATCTCCATCACTTTTTTATGCACACTGGACACATAAATTCAAGTAAGAAGACCCTCACTGCAAGTTCTTCCGACTGCAGTTAATGGTGTCAAAGTGACAAGTGTCTAGAGATGACCGCAGTGGGCAAGGACAAGGACAAGCAGGATTTTAGGCACTACCCCCAACCACAGACCAACCTGATATATCCCCACATCAGAATTAAGAGTGAAAGCTTCCGTAGTTCACTCAACTTGCGTAATGTAGGGATTTAAATTTTTTAAATGTTGCTTTGAGTTCGACGACGAAAGTTCACTTTGAGTACAAAGATGAATTTGAATACAATCTCCTTGTGTGTCTGGAGGATTGTGAGGAATATTATGAAATGAACTTGATATCAATTTATGAGGTGACAGGATTTCACACGGGTGGTAATGACAGGTCTACTAGGGTGACATGAATGGATGCCCAACAACGGGGAGGATTGTAAACGGTTTGGTAGGTGCTTAATCTCCCACACACACCAGAAGAAAAACACGAAGCTTCGTGAAGGAAGATGAAAAAGCCGGAGAAAGTGTTTGTGTGTGATTATCTCCCATAATCTAAGCATCAATCATTCTCTATTTGGGAAGGCTGAGAAATCCCCAGACGTCAATTCCAATCCTCCCTTCTTTGATCAACAGTCCACATAATCATAAGAAACTTTTTGTTCCACTGTTTAGCAAAAATGATTCAGCTAATCACTCACATACCCAATGACCATTAGCTATCATTTTCTCATCACATCACCTTTCTACTATCTACCCAAACATCTCTCCGTCTTCTGTACTCAAGTACACGTTATCAAATTACTTCGCTCACAAGATGCCACAAAAGACATCGCATGGTTGTAATTGTAAGTTTATTATGTCACGTATTATATTGTGATTACAAGAGAATAAATGAGACTTTCACTTTGCCCTTTCCAGACCGTGAAAAATAAATAAGGACTGATAGTTTCACAATTTTCCTTTGAAGATTGATTTTTTTAATCCTATATGCAAATTGTTTTGAATTCAAGAGCCCACTTTGCAGTGAGAAAGGAAGTTAGGAAGTTACGGAAGGAATATTGGACGAGAAATAGAGAATAATGGACCTGCTTTGCATGCAGGCTGGGAAAGATTCCGAGAAAATATTTGTGAGTGGTTTATCTGTAAATTAAAATGATACCTTAGAGGGTTATCCGGGGTTATGCACAGTTCCTTCACTCAATTCATTTTGACTATGACATGTAAGACACACACACGCGGAGACATGACGGAAGAGATAAAATAACTTAAGTAACCGTACACATACTTTCCGTATGAAGAAGCCAAAGATACTTACACGTAACACATCGTCTTCATCTAGAACTGCCATTGGGTTTTTTTATTCTAAAGTCTTAAGCTTACAGAATTTCCACAATATTTCTGCTTTGGAAATTTTCTCACGTTTTTAAATAACTCACAATCTGTGTATATTTGGCAAGTGAGAAATTCGTAAAGAAAACAAGGCTCCCTTATTTCCGTTTTTCTACCTTATGGCAGTACACACATAGATTTTTAAAACTGTTCCTTCAAATACTCAAACAAATGTAAATTAGTTGCTTAAGCCGACATCTTTTAAACCCAGATAATTTGGGTTTATGGCCAAGCCCAAACCCAATATCAAGTACCACTATGTCCGATTGTGTTTCCTTAAAAGTCTTATGACATGACACTAACTTATGAGCCATTTTACCTTCGCGACCTCTTATCTTTATCTCACTGATTCTGTAATTTCCTCGAAAACCCGTACTGGTCGTCATTGTTAGTCATCGAGAGATATAGATTTATGTGATTAGAATTGCCTCGGCTAATGAGATCTGCTTAGTAAGGTCTTCTTTCGAGGAAATACGGAGACCTTACAAAATAAAAAGAACGCCATGAACTGCCGGTTCTCCAAATATTAACGAGTCCCCTTACTGATTGATTCCCCAAGAAGTATAGACGGATTGGGTAAATGTGTTCTACTAAAGAAGGAAGATTGATCTATGCATGGATGCATATTTCATTCCTAGAGTGCCAGGTTGATTGCTCCCTGCGCTTTTTCTTTTTAAAGATCTTCTAGTCTCTCTCTCACTCTCCTTAGCAATATTACCAAACTACGCGGAATTCTATATTGGTTTCCAACTGCAAGTCACCACTTTTTTGTGGATAATGGAAAGGTATATGAGGATTTCCATTCGATCTACCCACGAAATATATTCAATTATGATCCTCTCTAGATCTTGGGAACTGGATCTGCATAGGAAGTTCATCGAGAAGGAAGATCTGTAAAGGATGAGACGGGATATGAGAAGGGAGAAAACGGAGAAAGTGAAGCCTTTGATGATGATCATCATAATCATTTTCTGATGATAAAAGATAGATATCTGTTCCAGAATTGTCAGTCAGACATGTAACCACTGTATATAGAGAGTATACCTACTATACATACAGTCTCGTTCTTTGAGTGAGGAAAAAAGACGCGAGACGATGGGAACTAGCAAATGTGTTTGTCAGCACAAAAAGCAGGATGTAATAATCCACGTCAAAGTTGATGAGATATCCACTATAAAAACTGTTCGAATCTTTCTAGTACATCCAATTCGTCTTCTGTTTTATCAGGAAGTGTGATTCCTATTCATCCTTTTTTCTCGTGCATTCTGCTCATCAAAAACAACTTCATTACAATGTAACGGATATTCAATGGAGACGTCTGAGTCTGAAACCTCTCCTTCTTAAAATACCATCAACCCAGCTTATCTTCACGCTGCACAGTGGCAATCCTTGCTCACTTTTCTCAGTCCGAGTTTGGATTATAATATTCTTGAAGATGATCAACCACCAGATATCATTCAAGGGCAAGCGAAAAACCACTTTCTCAGCTTTATTTTATGCTCTTTCTGCGTTAGAAAATCACGCTTCAAACATTCCTGTGCATTTTCTTCTATTCAGGGTTTCAAAAAAATCCGCTTACTCACAATCCTTTTCCTTGTATAAGTAAGTGGAGAAAGAAGAAAACCTCTCTCGTGTCAAGACCCCCGTGATGTGATCTGGTCATTTTAATATGATCCGGAAAAGGATGTGCAACGACTCAGATTTTATTGAGGGATATGACAAGGTTGACTTCCCTTCTCGTTATTTTCCCGAATTATAGGATGATTCAATATGTCATTGTTTTTTTCCGCGTCTTTTGAACCAATAATAGATCATATATGATTTTTTCTGTACGAAAGGATAATCTCTCAGAGCTAACATCAATGCAAAGAAAGTATTGTTATCTTTTTGTCAATTCACGTTTCTTCAATGAAATTTTTTAACTAAAAGCCTTTAGTTGACGATTCAATTTGACTCCCTATGACTCACAACGTACTCGTATGAACAATAATACTCGCAAGCAGACTAAATTAACATTTACCCTTTCTCTTTTATTGTCAGACAATTCTGAGGAAAGAGCAATCGGAAATGTCACCAATAGAAGTTCACATGTGTGTGTAGCAAGTTCAATTTAGTTCAATATATTCAACCTTTGTTGCTGGCATGTTTCTCTCAATCAGTCCAAATGAATGAATTAATACAAAGCAGACACCACCAATAAATCTTTTCTCATGGTTGTATCTTTCCATGCAATTAATGTAATTGGGAGAAGTCTGACAGTGCAAAACAAATAACCATAGCTAATGGCTGGGCTATCAATCTCTGTGAACAATGTCATTCTATGGCCGTATTATTGAACGACGGGGGTCGCTATATTTAACTTAATAAGAGAATAAAAGTCACGGCTCATCAAATCTGTCCGCTGGTTCGCTTGTGTTTTTTCATGACATATTCTTACGATTAGATAGAAGATCATAACGTACAATAAGCGTCTTCCAATATCGTATGATAAGTTGAATTGCGAGTCTACTTGCTACAGTAATACTCAATCATCTATTTATATTCTGACTTACTTTTTTATTGCATAGAATACCAAACTACCACCAATTAGGTGCCTTTTTAACTTTTTAATTAAAAACCCTTCAATTACCACCAACATATGCCTATACTAACCACACCTATGAAGAAAAATTGACCATAGCGTTCTTATGGCTTTCATCTTCAGGTGTGACCAGGCAGAGAAACAAGAATTAATTTTTCTCACAATACCCTCACAAATTAACAAGGTAGACAGTTGTATCTGTCTGAGAGTGCCCCAGTCAATCAAGTAATCACAAGTGCATACTCCGTTGTCCCCACGAAGCACTTGTTAATTATTAGTTCATTTAAACGTAAACTTTATTTAAACTTCGCTCAAAGTAAAACTACAGACCTTGAAAGGATTGCAATGCATTATTTAATTAATAAGTTTATTAATGTACAATGTCAGATATTATCTGATTTTGTAAGGCCAGCAGGAAACTTCTTGATAACTGCTCTAAGTGAATCTTATCTGTCTTCGAAATTACCCTCAATTTGCCATCATTCTTATATGAAGGAGATAAAAAAGAGATTTAGTTGCGTCTTCGTAGAAGGACTATAACCATACGAGATGAAGATGAAGTCACTGACGATGAGTTTCCGACACTAATTTGGGCCTTTTATGGTTTTATGTAACTCTTTGTAAAGAGAGTGACCACATTGACGGTGAAATAATAAATCGAAATAGTACAGAGCAAGAAGACACGTTATTAAAAGACCACGAAGCAGTACATGATTTGATGTATGTTCTTTAGTATATAGTAGAATGAGACTACACATAAGGTCTCGTTTATTACCTGAGTACACTTCAAACTTTGGTATCCATTTCCATTTCCCCGTCTTACCATGCATCTTTGTCGAGGCTGATATTTTTCTACAAGAGAGAGATTTGTCTCTGCATAGTAAGTCCCTGGTTATTCCTTCACCTTCATTGGAATTGTGTAAGGGAGTAGTCTGCTGAGGTATACAGTTGGCAGAGAGACACACTCTTGAAGAGTTATTCATATCACCTTATCATTATCTCCTTCAATTGAACATCATCGTCTCTGGAACACTTCGAACTACTAGAAGATTCCCCTTATGTTGTACTCATATAGACTAGACAGCAGACGGGAATGTTCAGGAGAGAAAGCAAGGGATTTTGTGACAACTATTGTGGAAAAACGATGTTGCTCTTGGAAGTTTTTATGTGTGCTTGTGGTTCCATAATTACCAATTTAATGATAACCAGTAACCAGTTTAAATGAAATTGGCCTTTTAGCTACCACCCAAACTACGTTACCACCACCACACGCACTAAAACTCACTTTCACCACGCAGCAGCAGATCTCCTTCCTTAAATATCTGTAATGGAATTCCTTAACTCTTTTCCTATTTAAAGGTCGCTTAAGTTGAAGGTGCTTCTACTACGGCAATTAGAGACATACAAGTGCTCCCAAGGTATACTTACGCTTATTTAGAGTTTGCAGAGTAAGAGAAATTGGGTTGAAATATAAAAAGAACCAGATTTCAGATCGCATTTCTATATCTTACCTTTTAGCTGTCCTGAACTGTTTTTTTCAACTTGACACACAAGTCATGTTTAAATACCGTTTTTAAACGCGATTCTCTCATTATGGGAACTTGTTTTTGGGTGAGTTATGTAAACTATCCAATATGCAATAACAGTATCATCATCAAAGTCAATAACAGAATCGGTAATTACTGATTATAATGATTTGTATTCTGCTGATTTATTTAGTTCTGTCAAATACAATAACTTTAATTCATACTCACCGTAGAAGGAGAAAGTGAGTTTGACATTTTGTACTTTTAAGCATGAATCCCACTTTGCCTCAATACTGATTGAACATCACAAAAAACTCTTCCTCCATATGTAATGTAATAATATAACAATGTTATGAGTTATGTTTAATTTCATGACTATGATTCTTGTAGCATACATTTTGTATTCAACAATCTATATCTGTATATCAATCTATACTTGTATTATTATTGAACTTGGGCAACAAAAGAGACGGTAGAGTTGACTTGAAATATGCCCTTCCTTTGTCGTAATAACAGCATTCCGCGTTTGTTCTGGTTGTAATTGACCTCGTTCACGAAAGCCCACCGATCACACTTTCACCGTCCACTTTCAATGTGTATGCAGTGAAAGGCTTCCTTGTCGTGTCATTCCTCTCTCTTGTTCTTTGATCGAGACGACGATATAAAAGTACATTAAAACTTTCCTCACTGAGGTTTACATTGAAGTACATTATACATTGTCATTGTTCCCCCTCTCATATGACTTAATGCTACCTCAATAACACTCGTAGTAATCGTATTAAATGTTTACACGTGTAATGTGTACAACAGTACTCAAAGACAAGTATAGTTTAGAAGTTAGAAGCATGCTTAAATGTCATTGACTCTGTTGTAGGTTTTGAGCAAACCCTCTAATAAACTTCCTGTAAATCGAATGTTGTGGAAAATATTTTTTTTGAAAATGCTTTAAAATTCTACCCGAAGTCTTGCATAATAATAAGTCAGCCTTTACGATAGATTTACAATAGAAAAACATTTATATGGACTCTTAACTCTTAACACTTAATAAATATTTCTTGGTACAAGTATTGTATGAAGTAAGCTTTACAATTAACATTGAAAAAGTTGGGAGCATTACAAACACACTCACAATACGTCTCTTTCTTCTTATCTCATACTCTTGTACGAAATTAAGGATGATGCTAGGAGTGAAAGTAGAGTCGATGAAATGACTAGAAACATGACGCAACATTTGTCGTAGTAGGAATTTTTACTTCTTAGCCAACTGCTACCACCAGAATCAATTGAAGCTTCTGTAACAAAAAACAACAGGCAACATGACAATATAGTCACTGGAGATTGTTAAGCTTTACATGACAGATTATGTTGTTCCACAAGTTACACTGCCTGTGTATATGCAACATATATTCACATGAAATCAGGTCGTAGAAGGCTTTCCAGGGAACTCTTGCCATTTATTTCCTGACATGAAAACTCATTTAGTGTGTAATAACCGCTTAACAAAACATGGATATCACGCTAGACTACAAATTATTCTTGAGCAGCCTGGCTCACTATGGATTCTCTATTTTGTAATAATAATATGGTATTAGTTAAATTGGATAAGAACGACACAAGGCTACGTACCATGTATAAGTAGTCAGTCTCGATGTGTTTTTGATTACGTCTCTCATAGGGCAAGTGCCATTAAAACCAAAAAATCCCTTTAGAACAAACAACAATTTTACTTATTGTTTGTGTCCATTTATTTATTTGACATTTGGACGATTGTCCGCGTGTGGTGAGGTACCTAAGACTACTTTCAAGTCTCAAGTATTATTACTTGTACAATAACAACTCTGCCAAATTGTAGACAAGGAGAAGGGAAAAGAGTGACAGAAATTGATTACCTTTATCCCTTGGACCATAATGTGTTTCTTAGGATAGTTACACTAATCTCTCTTTCTGTTGTTTCTGCCGAGTTTTTTTCGAGTGTAAATTTGCTAATACATCTTGTTAAGTGAGGTTGTCAAGTTAAAGTTGGTCACGGGAGGTTAAAGTTAAAATCACTTGAAATCATGGCTTAAGTGCTTTTGAATTTCACAAGTTATACTCATTAGCTCTACAATTAGAGTATATTAGTAATATAAAAAAGCCTTTCCGAAAAAAGCCAACTAACAAATATGATTCTAAATAAACAAATAACTCCACAGCGGGGCGTCTTTGAAAGAAGCCGAAAAATGTTATATTTCATGTAATGCGTAATTTGGAGAAAATACAAGTGACATGGATGAGTGATAGTTTAAAATGGCAAATTGCGGTGGGGAAAATAACAAATACCTCGTTTACCAGGTCTAACTGCAGATCCTCTGCTTTCCAAGGGTGGGGGGTGAATGAAGTCTCCCAGGGCACTTATTTCATTCGTCCGATAGTAAATTTTGGCGATCATCGCCACACATTTTACCTTCAGTGTCCCTTCTTTGAAATGATGAGGTTGGACCTGTAAAGATATGGCAAATATGTTTTAATGCGAATAGCCCGTCGAATAGCTTATATGAATAGTTTTTTTTAAATATCTCGCGTATACTCAGAATAAACAAACTTTATATATAAAGCAGAACTAAAGCCAAAAGATAGAAAAAAACCGAGGAGGCAATCTTTAAGTTGATTGCTCTCTTTGATTCTCGGTTCTTTAGTTCTTTACTGAACTAACTGAGAAAATATGGTAGAGTTGGAAGTCCAAACTTATTTAACATGCATGAAAATGAATACTATATACAAAGATGCTTCCATTTTTAACAGCGTATCATTGAGTGTACCTTGAAATGCAATCCAATTGATGATGTTTCATAACCGTCTTCATCTAAAACGAGAGGATAATGGATAATTAATCATCATATAATCCGCTACCTGAAATCGCAACAAACAATTAGACTATTATTACTATTTTCACATTTTTTGATTTCTAAATGCAACCAAATCATTAAACGACGCTGAGAGAAATACGTAAACGAAGAGAGTTCCTTGTATGCTTTCACAGAAGTCTATATATCTAGCTATATCTAAAGTGGTATGCGTAAGTTTTCGTGTTAAAGTAGGCGAGTTTTGAAATTGAAATAATATTTTGAATGAAAGCACCCCAAGTAATCTCAGGGTGAGAGAGAAACGGGTTACAAATTCAAAGAGAAGCTTCTCTGTAAATCCGATGGTAGGAGAATGAATAAGAATGGAGAGTTATAATTCTCATGCATAATATTATAACCCAACATGTTAATTTATTCTTGTATGATACGTACGTACTGATGGATTTAACAATTACCTTATTATGTTCATAGTTCATAGTTCATAGCATAGTTTTTTTACTGTGACTGTCATACTAATCGTATACAATTTTATGCTTGCTCCTTTGCCTCTGATTCCTCCATTTCCACCAAATAACTTCGAGTTATAAAACAAATTACATGGGAAGTTGTGTGCATTATTCTGAATTTATTGGTCGTTCATCCAAAAGGTGAGGAATCAGAAGGAAAACAAAAACACACGCCTTCAGTGAAAGCTAAGCTCATTAAGATATCAATTCTATTCTCTCTCTACTTATTATTATTTCTGCAGAAAATAATTCGAGTTGTTACTATTCCAGCTTTCGCTTCAGCCTCGTTTCAGTTCAGCTATGAGATTTAACGGTTTTGATTGATTTAATTTGCTAATTCTACTCTTCCACAAATCATTTTGTTGTGAGTTCCCATTAATATATGAACAATGATTAAGGCACGACTGTTATAATATATATTTAATAATATTGTTGTACCGGTTCCTGATTGATGAACCAGGCGAGAGAGGCAGCAGGTCTGGATCGGGAAGACGTGCAGTTCACCCTG
>Ga0194135_10002319_pt1 | contig 11540 bp, 5 predicted proteins | sample LitLau_LLRF_2013_FD_134024 | JGI IMG/M metagenome (GOLD analysis project Ga0194135, IMG submission 134024) | Freshwater sediment microbial communities in response to fracking from North America - Little Laurel Run_MetaG_LLRF_2013 (version 2) | ecosystem: Environmental > Aquatic > Freshwater >... | reverse complement strand
TGACCCGAACGATTTCACCACATACCCCGCGGGACAGAAATGGAAACGACTCCCCGTCTCCTACCCAGTTTTCAACGTTCCGGGTGGATCGGGCGGCGAGGATTGTTAAACCATCCATTTCTGCTACTAGTAATGAATCCAGTCCTAGTGCTTCCCCTAAAGGAATCCGTGGAAGGCGGAAACCACTCTATTCTTCTCTTCCGCCACAGAAGAGACATGGACCACCGGTACCACCAAAACCTGTGAACGGTGCCGTCATGGTACGCCCAACGAGGACCTCCGAACTCCGTGCAGCCGGTTCCCGAGACTCCTCACCGAAAACTTCCAGTAGGAATTCTAGTACAACTTCCTTGAATAATTCTGTCCCACCACCAACTATCCCTTCCTATCAACAGCAGCCACAAAGGAAAACACCTCCAAAACCGCCTGTCCGTACTTCCACGTCGACTACTTCCAAAAGCTTTGCCGTTGTTCGAGCAGTTCGGAACTCAAACTCAAGCATTGGGTTCAACAGTGAGCAAGTTCAAATCGGGGGTGATCCAGCCTACAGCACGTTACCACGATCTCTCAAACCTTTGGAAGTCGTCTCCAAGGAAGTGACTAAAGTAGGAAAGTTGAGTAACTTCTGGAATCATTTGATGAAGACTAAACCCGATACTCCTAAATTGGATAACAATGGTGGCAAAGGATCAGAAATCAACAACACCACGGCCGTGGCTGGGGCTGGGCATGAAAAGAAACCCAAATTCGGTTTCAATTTTGGACGAAAAAAGAAGAATTCTGCAGAATCCACATGGATCACAAGCCCATTGGAAAATCATCCTCCTGTTTCAGATCCAAATGATTCCGGCAGAGGAGGATCGATGAATTTGAACAAACAATTCCAGCAACAGCGAAAGAGTGAGACGTCTTCCCCAACGCCTTCCGGAAGTACATTCTCGTCCTCTAAAATGACTCCAGTATAGTAATAATCATTGCACTAGGTAGGTTGAGACAAACAAATGCAAGGTAACGCTGTCGCATAATTATTAACTTAACATTTTAACCTTACTAGACTTGACAAGGAACAAGTGCCATTGTGTAATTATTCCTTTTTACAAATTACATTAATTTATTACTGTTTGAATAGTCTATACGCTTTTCGACGTTCTGCGCGTTGGTTTTAATTCTGCACTGGCCGGACTGTTTTTCAGTTTCTTTTTGATAATGAACTCGTTTAAGTTCCTATGAAATTATGTAACCTCGAGACGTGAGATCCTGTTAATTTAATTTTAACCTTTTCAAATTACATACATAGTGTAAGGGAGAGCTCTATTTCGTCTTTGTTCCTAAATTGATTCTTATGCAATTAAAAAGATGCGGCTGAGTAAGCAATAAGCAAATCAAAGGGAAGCGTGAGAAGTTATTGATTGAATGTTTGGGTTTTAAGACTGTGTGACCGACGACGCCCGTGGGAATAATTGTGGTTTTATTATCATCCATCCATCATTCAAGACTAAACGACGCATCCGCCTTATCAGCGAATTCGCTGAGGATAATCCTTTCCCAAAAATAGCTGACGCTGACCCTGACACTTTCTTTTATAAACTGTTTATGCTTCAAGAAATAAACGGAAATGCATGTGAACCCGGAATTGAGTCAGTTCACTTTTCCAATTCATCTTCATTCCAGTCCAGTCCAAGGCACCCTGCCTGGGAATTTGTGGTGTGAGACCCTAATATCTTATCACTCGCTCTGACTGAGCTCTAAGTAATCCACATTCCAGTGATTGAAGACGCTTTTAATTAATGTTAATTAATGGTCTTGTTCTTGCCTAACTGTATTTGAATTGCCCATGCGTACAACGATGAAGAGCCCGCGCGTCCATCTGAGGGAGATCCCGACGACCCGATCCCGCTCACTTCTCCATCCGCATTTCTTTTTTTTCCTTTCCCAGTTTCCGTTTCCTTTCTTTCTGTTTTGATTGTTCTCTGTGCACTTCCATCCATTGTTCCCCGAATTCGTATATGGAATGGAAAGGCTCATTTTTCTTACCTTCGCTCGTCTCTGGGAGTTAATGACACATATCTGACCTCACTACACGGCCAAGTTCATTCTCCCACGGAAGCAGGATAATCAAAATGAAGGTAAATTATAACTTAAACTTAGAAATTAGAGCAAGTCAAGTCAGTGGTTATTGTAACTTTGTCATTTGTTAGGAGACTGTCCTTCGGATTCTTCATTCAGCGACGGCAAAGGAGAAAGATCCCTTTCAAGGCGTATACAAGCGAAATGGTGAATGCATCTTTCACTGTGCAGTTCGGGATGTTGAGACCCTCCTTCAAGAAGATATAAATTGTGGGCATGTCACCAGCCTCAGAATTCGGCAGCTCTCAAACCCTCCCCCTGAAATCAATCCCAGGGACTCGTACAAAACTGTGACAAAGCTGGAACTCAGCTGTCCGATTGAAGTGAGTTGGGTCTTTAGCGTTAGCTCAATCTTACCCTCACTGAACATTGTCCGATTCGGGAGTTCTTGTTTTGAGTCCCCATTCGGTGATTGCTCACCCCTCAGCCAAACTTGGATTGCCAAATCCCGTTCGGTCAACGAACTAATCATATCCTTTGATCATCGGAAACTACTACAAGAGGAGTTCGACAAGAAGAAAGCTATTCAGAGCTTAAACTCAATCCTGGAGTACAGCACAAAGTACTTTATATGTTTAGCAAAAGCAGATATCTACGTCCCTTTCGGAGTTCATCTGGATGAGTTTCTACGGAATAATCCTCTACTGGCTGCTACGGGGGAGATGAATGAAATCTTCAAGCTTGGTACGAACCGCTTCCAGAGTTTCGCATACTCCGACAAATCCAGGGTAAGCAAAGTGTTATTTTTGAGGAAGCAATTAGTTTTGGTTTTCGGGATTATAATTTCTTCTATTCTACAATTCAGAGGATTCCAGAATTACTCCGGAGAGACAGTAATAGTAGTGGTAGTGAGCCAACTTCAATTCCGCTGCCATCGCCACAATTGAGAGGAAAAAGGACACGCTCTGACACAACCGACTTATCCTCGGAAGCAGATGAAGATTGGGAAGATTCACCGTTACCTTCAAAGCTCGGAACATACGTTACGCCTTCCAGCCCACCGCCAAAGGTAAACCACAATAATCACAGACCAGCTCCCGCAAATCACCATCACCACCACGCTCCTGTCACAATTATGCCTGAATACTCTGCAGGTAATTAATATAGACGAACGAACTATATACTGGGACTTGTTCCAACTCAATTTTATCTCCTGTCTTGTCTTGTTGAGTAGCTTATTACAGGCGGAGCGGTGATGATCACGAAGATCGATCGAACCACCATCACAAAAACAGTCATCAAGATCGTAATCGGGATACAAATACCAGCACCTCTCCTAAGATGGCTCCCACTGGGTATTCGGACTTCAGTCAAATGTACACGCGGCGGGGACAGTGAGTTCCCGCTCATGGTCAAGCACAAAAAAACGATACGGAAAGGCAACATCAACCTCACACTTGTCATAACTCAATACTCAAAATTCCCTGTTAATTTTCAGTTTGTCTCAAACATAGTTTTGGAATGGTATAGGAGAAAACACTGGCTTTATTTTGCTTGTTTAGTTTATAATAATTTTATTTGAAGACAGTCCGCGAATACGAAGTAAAGAGGGCAAATTTCTACCAGTTTATATTTGTGGATCCTTGCACATTGGTTATCATGGGTATTCAGAATAATTCCTGTGTGTAGGAATCGGGTGGGGTTCCGATCCGGACGAGTTGATTGACTGGGAACGAAAGTGCAGGATGGTATAAATTATGATGGAACCAAAAGCTGGGAGGATGTCGAGGCCGATTTTCCAATAATTGAGATTTCCCCACGCTTTTCCAGCGACAAAGTCATTACAAGTATAGGTGGGATGAACATGTCGATGATCTTCCTTGCGAACTTTCAAATACTTTCCACATTCTTCTCGCTGGAGGTCAAGCGCTTTACTCAAGTAGTAGGACCCAAAGATTATCATGCAAGGGAGAAAGCGAAGAAGAGAGGTCAACAGGGAAAAGTCTTCAGCGCCGATTCTACGAATGTTAATTTCAGCAGTTAATTTCCAACAATATTGCTATAAGTTGTTCGCGTCAATAATGTTGTTAAGAGAGTTGTCACCTGTTGAGAAACCCGAGCACGGTGACCAAGAGTAGAACTGAGGTCAACGTCCAGAATGGAATCCAAAAGAATGGACTCAATATGAAGCCATGGCCGGATATCATTTGTGAAACCTATGAACCAGTCGTGAATAATTAGTATGTGATAGAACATATCTGTAATTGTTATTTGTATTACGGCGAAGAGCGCCTTCCAGAGCAAAAGTCCAGATACGATCCCACTGGAGAAACTACTCAAGTACTGGATGCCCCGAAACCATTTAAAAATGGCAAAATCCTGATCCCGGGTCCTGCTGTCATCTCGTCCTCCTCCTGGGGTCGGATCGCGTGGGATTAAGGATGCAGCAGATTTCCAGTTTGACGGAACGGAGCCGCCATCTCCACCAGAAACGGTTTCAAACTTCCGGTGATCAAGTTCGGGGAACAGGAGTTGGGATTGGATTGCATCCAGCTTCTCCTGCCACTTGTTCCGTTGTGAACTCTTGACGGTGACGACGTCATCTTGGAAAGCGTGGAGAATATCCCGGATTCTGAGTTCGTTGACGCCATCACCCTTGCCTGATGCCGTTTCCAACACTGGCTCAATTCCAGTTGTCTCTGCAGTTGTAGTCTGCTTAGGTGGACGCTTCTTGGTTTTGGGCACAGATTTAGGCGGGGAGGTCGGCGGCGGTGGCTCTTCTTTTTCTTGATATTTAGTCCGTGCTGGAAGGGTAGTTGGGATGGTGGTGGATGCTGATTGGGCAGGTGGAACCCTTCTCGGTTTCGGTTTCGGAAGTCGTGGCTTTTGCCTTTGAGTTGAATCACCTTCCAGTCTTCTGACTGGTTTTTCACGACGATGTTGCCTCTTGGTTGGGGTCAGAGACGGGGAAGAGATCACCGGGGATTCCTCCGAAGAGAGAGGCCTCATTCGATGACCAGCAGGCACTGTTCGCTTCTTTGGAATTGGATTATTCTCCGAAGAATCCGATGTGGTTTCCATGATTGATGTGGAAAATGGTCGTAGGTAGGGCCAGGATAGGACCAACAGAGAACTCGGATTCAAATTCCTAACTCCGATTCTGTCATTTTATGAGGTTGTTGTACTTATGGATGTTTGTGTTTTGGAAGGATCACTCAGTTGCCATAGTGACACTAGGAACCGCCCGCACTTAATGGAAAAGGGAAGGCATGGAAAGGAATCGAGGGATTCCCATCAAAAAATTGAAATGCTTGCAACTTCATCCAGCCAATTGACTTAAAATATTTTACAAATAATAATATGAAAACGAAATACTTAAGTTCAATTGTAGTTATTCTTTCATCGGTGATCCTTTAGATCCAATACACGTGACCTTTCATCACTCCGGCAATTATCAATTGACACGAATGTGACAGATCAGCTATGACAGCAACGTTAATGTTTCAATTGAGAATATTTCTTTAATGCATCCGGATTCTTTTAATTCCCCGTCTATCGAATCCCCACCCACTTTTCTCCACCGCGGGGACTTTTCTCTTCCTTCTAGAGACTTTCTTTATCCCCGTTCTTCCCCTTCTTTCCTTCATCACGTTTCGCAGTTAACTTTACTTAAAAAGAATTAATTTGACTTGGTTGGATACGCCAAGGACGTTAAGGAGATGATGACACGGACACCAACACCAACATCGTCACGATTCCCATTCTATTCCTTTGATGAGTGCGCATTCGAACCCCCTCGTGTGGATTCAAAGGGTTGAAAAGTTGACGGGGGTGGGGGTGAGTTCTCATCTTATATTATTAATTTCCCATAATTGGAATATTTAATTAAGGTCAATAGGAAACTAGGAAATCATTATCTGTTCATAGGAGCTTCAACCAGAGTATTTACTAGTCATTGGATCCTGTGAATTGGTATTCCTAACACATATCCGGAAGCGGAAGTAGAGTGTAATTGGGTCACCCATTTAATATAACTTGGTCCATCCCGATTCCATTCGATTGACTACTAAATAAATTCCCACCCTCCTCACAGGGAACGGAAAATAGTTTTCAGTCTCGGCTCGGCAACTGACTAATTGGGCGTCCACCTGGAGAGATGAATGGAACTGTGCAAGACGACATCATTTTAAAGTGGAACAGTCAGTTTAAGTAATTTGCCAAATCATGTTCAGTGATTCCTTGACTCCTTTCTTCATCTTCACACTTATCGCACTCGCGTCTCCAGTAATAAACGGTATCAACCATCTAGTTTCACTTGGTCCACCTTCCGGATTGATCAGGTCAACTGCGATTAAATTTATAATTTATCCTTTTCAGGGTTACGGTGCTATGAGTGTCTTCAAATGTCATGTGAGTCTCCCACCCTCTGTGAGTCACTTAAACTCTCCATGAATCAAATCTTCTTCCCTCGTCGTCAACACCTCGAGTTCAATCCCAATGTGACCTGTCCAGAAGCTCCGTTTGCCAATACCACTGCCTGGGCCCCCATCAGCCAAGAGTGCAAGAAAAGCGACACAGTCTGTATCCAGGCTGGGGTGGAGGTCCAGACATCCTTTGCCGGCCTCAAGGATTCACTTTCCCTGGACCCATTCGCCGAGAAGACGAGCAAGGGTGTCCTTAGGGCATGTGCCAGTCGGCGCTTCCTCCTTTCACTTGGCGAGCCGACGCTGGAAGTAAAGGCAGATGACGCCAATGAGACCCTGGCTTTGATTCTGGGTCAGCGGAACCCACCGAAGGACCGATTCACGATTCGAGAGATTTTCTTCCACCACTTTTACCTGGACCATGGTACTCCGGACGCTGTGAAGTGCATGCAGGACAACTGTAACGCAAGAGACACCCCAAGTAGCCCTGCAACACAAATCACCTCACATGTCCTCCTCCATATAATTTTAATTTTGGGAAACGCTTTGACCCAGTTTCGTGCATTGGAGTAAATTAAATTGAAATGGAAAACCGATACATCTTGTGGGTTGTGAGTTTATTTGATAATATGATAACGTAGTTCCTGAAAGACGTCTAGCCTTTACAAGTACAGAAGCGGAAGCAAAAATAAGACAAGTAAAAAAAGCAGTTGTTGGATGTTGGAGGTATTCACTTAACCCCAAACTTTGCTCACTTTCCGAAAGAACCAACTTTCAAGGTCTTGTCCTTTAGCTCCCACGCTCACGTCCACAGATCCATACAATTTAAATCCGAGTGAGCGACAATTCGCCAGGATTTGGTTGAGGAGCATTCGGGAATGTACGGCATCTGACCCATTTGCAAACCATGGGTTTCCAGAGAGTTTGAGCTCCAGTGACCCACTGTACTCTCGCTCGTGCTGGATCCCCCCAGGCCACCTTGACTTGACGGCTTCCCTCACGCAAGGCATCATCCCGGGAGCATCAATTATTCGGATCCGATCTCCCATATTGAACGTCATTCCGAACATTTGGACGTCAGGGTCAAACTGTGCATTTTCAAAGAAAAGTGTGTCTTTGTCCCCTTCTTTTTTGCTAACATCCGCTGATTGAATCAAGTTCCAACCGTTCCGAGCCATCACGATTAGAATTGAGTTGACAAGACGCCTGGACTGGACAGCGTCCGAGCCATCTCCTAGCCACGGGTTTCCTTGAAGCTACGAATACATTTTTAGAAACACAAGGTTTGCCTTAAATTATTAAAAAGTGTCCAAAGAATAATGAATGATTCACCTTGAATTCATGCGTGCCATGGTACGGCCTTTCTTCTTGAATGTTACCCCAACCATGATTAATGGCTTCCCGAAAGGCAGGGGTCAAGTCCGCTGGGACCCCAATGAGACGCACTCTGTCGTACATATTTAGCGAGATTGAACAGACTTTAATCTCACCACTCTCTGCTGCTAGGTAATTCATCTTAAACTTGAGGTAATTCAACTGATCACCTTCTCAATACCAACAATCTATTTACACATACTCAAGCTATTCACAGCTGCTGCATGTGATTCTGTCAAATGTAAAGTTTGCCTCTTCTTTGGCTTTTGGCACTTTTGGTCCCTGTTTTATCTCGAATTATTCCTGTCGTGCCGGGTGCGGACGAATATCCGGTTCCCAGGATCTAACTCAACATTCAATTGAAGCGTTCTCGTCACAATGGAATGGACTTGAAAAAAAGGCGGTTAGTGTAATGATCGCATAATTTGTTATTGTTTCCATCCATCACATCTTCGTGCTCGCCATTTCATGAGGTTTTCCAACGTCGGTTTAATCGATACTGGGTGTGGTAACCTCCAGGGATTTCCAGAGTCCAGCGTTCTCCAGAATCCCTCCCTCCTCTCTCTACCGCTAATTTCTCAGCGTGAAGGCAAAAGGGAAAATATTATAAATTGAATGGGCAATTAATTAGACATTTTTTTTTAACTCTTTACGCAAGGTGTGGATAAAATTGTTAAATTAAAATATCTCTCAGATAGAATATTTTTATCAAAACTATTTACACGTCAACTTTCACAGATTCTTGAATGCTTGCTGACGAATTTTGTGCAGCCCACAGAATAAATTTTACGTACGCACAACCTTAGAATTAATTTCATTAACCATCATTTATTCCAGAATTTTGAAGTCAACCAAATTAAGAACTACTTAAAGCAGAGTTAAACTGTTGATGGGCGTTCCCCCAGAAAGCTGTGGTGGTGGTGGGGTCTATTCTAACTGTAAATTAACTTTATGCCAATCATTTTTTAGAAGCTCCCATCCTCTTCCACAGAAAACATGAGCTAAGATTAAGTGCTTTCATTCTGACATTCATCTCTTTTGCATTGTAAAAGTTTACATGTTAGCTTATTGATTAATAAGTGGTTGTTTTAGACGTAATGTTGTATTGTACTTTGGATTGTTAGTTTTAGTTTTAAGGTTTAGTTTTATCAGTTTTCTTTTTACACATCCCGACACAACACGAGAGAAAGTGGCAATTGGAATTGGCATTTTCTTCAACCGAAGAATATCCAGGTTGGCTCACGCACTTACGCCTAGAATCTTAAAAATCTAAATCCCATACATTACAACCGGAAATGACGGAGAGTGAGTTCCATAGTATATAAAACCAACAGCGTAGCTCGTAATTCTAAAACTTACATGTATAGAGTTCTGTAATTTATGTTAATTAATCTTGCAGCATTTAGCAGTAGGCCCTAACTCGAGCCTCTAACGAGCATCTTACGTAGCCACCATGTGTTTAGCACTAAATTAATAATGTAAAATTAACTTGGATGCTAAAGGACTAGCCAGGAAGGTTCCATGAGACTTTGGGAGACTACACTAGGCATCCCTGTTTACATGCTAATTAGTTTCTTCTATAATCTCCCGTGTAATTGGTCTTGTCCTTGACACTCCAATTAATTACTGCTCGCAACATTGAAAAGCATATTCATTACATTGGAAAAAAGTAATTAGACCTAGGAAATTAGAGGCGTGGACAAGCATGAAGGGAGGGGAGTGACTTATTGAATGAAACCTTATTAAAACCCTACAAGCTTAGCTTTTTAGTAATTTATAATCATAAATCACATAATTTCACGGAAAACAGTCAACCAGCATCATGCTGAATTCTAATTAGGAGAAAATGGAATTGCAACTAAATGGCAAGGAAGGAACAAGAATAGAAAGCTCAAATAGTTTAATTCCATGCACTTTCCCAAGGCGGACAAAGTAATTGGAAAGATAAGAGAAAGAAACGCCTGTCATTGGGTGATGAGATGAGTGTAAGAGAATGTTGAGATTTACGTTAATCAGTTGAGATGAGATTTGAGATGAGATTGAGGTTGAAGACTTTCACTAAGTGAAAGCAATGCTAACTTTTAGTAGGAACAGAATTAATCTCCTTATATTCAGTTAATCCAAAGGTAATCCAAAGGTTTTAGTAAAAACTTCTATTAAATTGAGTCAGTGAAAAATCTAGTTAAGGTCAGATCCAATTTGAGGTTCCTTGTCTGGAATGAATTTGTAACAATCAATCACGAACCGTGTTTGTAAACTTGTAATGACATTTTCCCGGAAGCAGTGGCGCAAGGGGAAGGAGTTTGAAAAAGAGTTGAATTGTAAATTGCAAAAAGGGTTCCTTTGAGATCCATTTTCTGAAGGGCCGACTGCTTGTTTGATCTTTCCAAATATTGTTTTAAAATAAGTAGGCTTCTCTTCCCTCCAACTGTTATGGCTCCTCTCCAATGTTCCGTATAAGACAGAGTGAGAATAGGACACCAATGATCTAAAGGAGAAGGGCAAGAGGTCAGGGTTCATGAGGTACTTTCCGCTTTCAACATTTTTTTTTGAAGTTTGTTACCTGAAGAAGTGCTAGACCGCCTGAACTTCCTCCGACGATTATGAGGTAACACCAGAGCCAACGTAACATCTCTTCCATGCAACCCTGCAAAGTCATTTAAGCGCTTTAGAAGGATGTCATTTTAATTAAGCCCATGTTTCTCGTAAGTTATATATTTGCCTTGTCGTATCGAGAGCCTCGAATGTTGTTGTCATTCCTTTGACATTCCCTCAGATTTTCCGGGACTGGCTTCATCCACGGCCATTCATCTTGATACTGGAGAGTCCCGAGGAAGAATAGATTAGTTTAAATTGACTTGATTAATGGGGAATGAGTGACTTACAGCAGTAGAGAGAGGGCAACATGTCAGGGGGTAAGTTTGGCCTTGGGTGAGGTTGAATGGTCTCCCACCGTGATCAAGGATTTGATTATAATCGTTCCCAGAGTCAACTCCACAACACTTCATCTAAACGGTCCACGACGAATTAATGGAATTAGTTGGGATTAATTATAATTAATCCAATTACTCAACGGTACGGATAGGCTTGGAGTGAACTTACGGAGTATTGAGCGTGGTTGAAAGCGTCGGTGAAGTCATGGTCATGCGTGTATTTTTGTGACCACGTGTTTTTCAATTGACTTTTTGCCGTGGCCATGTCTGGAAATGTCCACCAATAGTAGAGCTAAAATCATATTCAAATTCAAATTGAGACACTGACAATTTTTTTTAAAATTCGCTTTCTTAATTATTGAGGAAGCGATGAATAAAATATTTCACACCGTTCCTAGTCCGAGCGCTGCTTCCACAAAGCAGATCAAAATCAGGAAGAAGATATACTGAGAAAGGAAAGAGAAAACGCCTGTTAGGTAAACCTTAGAAACTGTTAAAGGTAATCGGTCAAGTTTGCAGTTTAGCTGTTCCCTTTCTTACTGTTCCAATCATGCATTTGCTTTCCTGAAGAGCTCCGCAGCATCCGAAGAATCCAACAAAGAGGATGATCCCTCCAACTCCTATACTGGCGTAGGCGACGTAATCCACCATCTCCCTGGGATACTTGTTGGGCTCATTTTCAATCAGGTTGAAGAGGTAGGTGTAGCCCTTGTCATACAACAAAACCACACCCAATGCCAGA
>Ga0194135_10002318_pt1 | contig 11541 bp, 13 predicted proteins | sample LitLau_LLRF_2013_FD_134024 | JGI IMG/M metagenome (GOLD analysis project Ga0194135, IMG submission 134024) | Freshwater sediment microbial communities in response to fracking from North America - Little Laurel Run_MetaG_LLRF_2013 (version 2) | ecosystem: Environmental > Aquatic > Freshwater >... | reverse complement strand
AATAAGTTGTTGATTAGAGGCGAGTTGCCCAGTGGTTAAAGCATCAATCGCTTTTCTCTGGCGTCCTGAGATCCAAGATAGTAGCCAAAGCGAGAGTGTGGGCCCCATTCCATTTCGGCACCTCTTGTATGGGCCGAAATGGACTGAGGTCCACACTCTTACTTTCAGCAGAGTGTTCAAAATGATTTGGTTTGAAAGTACATAGTTGTGGTTGAATTTGTGGTGCAGTTGCCGTTGCGATTGCCGTATTTATGAGTGTATTCTAACCGAATGATGAATATAATTTGACTCGGAATTGAAAAGATGTTACATTTCTTAAGAAACAAAATCGTTTCAGCAAATATATGTTTACAGCAAAATCATAGAAACTTTTAATTCTAATGTGAAAAAATTCTTGTCGATGGATTTGATACCTATTCTATAAGAACTACCACATACAATGAACGCTTTCCAGACATCGTTTAATGTGAATATTTGGTGCCATTTGAGATTAGCATTATTTCTTTTGTATGTAGATGACCTCGTGATTAACTTTCAACACCAGGACCCAGTAATCATCATCAAAACTCTCAACCGGACTCTCTCCAGGATTCATGATTGGAGTCTTGCAAATCTAATTTCAATTCATACCAAGAAGACAGTATTCATGTTTCTTCGTAAATCCAGGGATTCAGTCACGCTTAAGCAAGAAGATAAAGTTTTCATTGGAAATGAAGAGATAACGAGAGTGATCACTATTAGATATTTAGGATTATTAATTGATTCTTGTGTTACGTTTAAGGCGCATTTTAATCATCTTCAAAATAGACTCTAATCTATTTTAGGTAGCATTAGACGAATTGTTAAATTTCTTCCTCCCAAACAATTTAGCATTGCATTTAAAGCTTATGCCCAGCTTACGACTACTGCGCTGACTTGTGGGCCCTGTCCAATCTCCCAATGGATTGACCCAGATCCAAAGACAAATTAACACTCATTTTTAGTGCACACTGTTCAGAAGATTCAACAGAAAGTATAAGAGGAGTTCTCGTCTTTTAGACAAAACTCTACCAAGAGAAAAAAAAGCTGGAAACCAACTCCCTTCTTTCGCAAATGAAGCTCCTCACAATCAGTGAACGTGTTAAGTGGACTCAGGCAAAAAACACACTCAAGTTCTTAAACTCTGATGTTCCCAATCTCTCTTCCATAGTTTCACCCCTTTCTCGAGTATGACCCGATCCTTTCCACGTTTGGAAAAGTCCCACTACCACAGTGAATCCCCGATAAACTTCGTCAAGTTCCGTTCAATTTCCCTTTGGGATTCCCTCCCAAAATACTGGAAGTATAAGGAACTTACGCAGTCTCTGGTATACGATAATCTGGTCTCCAAACGGAATATGGTTTTTAGCGTATTAGAATGTCTAATAACTCTTAAATCAACAGGCGCCCATGGTGTCGTTGAAGTTAAAAAGACAACAAACTTGAATTGAAATTGAAATTGAAGTGAGATGTTTATACGATAACCGGGTTCCGGAGCCTACATGACAAGAAAATCAATTGTGTAGTCCACCACAAGCTCCATGAAATGGACCCCACTCAAATGAGTAAAGTGAGTAAAGACTGAATGATTGATTTTCAGTAGCGTTGCTGAGATTAACCATTTTTTCATATAATTGGAGTCAGCGGTGATGGAATGCGCGGCGGAAGCTCGCCTGAGCTTTACTACTTTCCGACATGAGTCTCGAACAGACCCGAGCTTGATTTGAGTGCGCACCAAATTATTCGTGCCGGACACGGCGAGGACCGGGCAGCAAATCCAGGCACCGAGTGACATTTTGGACTTCAATTTCAGAGTCCCATAGTTGGCTGCGGTTTGCGTGACAAAGGCAGCGGCGTGATGGCAGAAGAGTATGTCTGCGTGAGCATTGTTGAAAAGAATGCACAAAATTTGGAGCTGTCGATAGAGCTTTAGAAACTCATCGGGATGACCTGGTATGTTATGAAGTAAATCTTGATTAGCTCCATCAACTACCGTCATCGACTCCTTGTCCTCCGCTAGCCTTGGTCTGGAATTAAAAAGGGAATTTTAACAGAAAATATTAGGAAGGTTCCTAAATGCCTAAAAGTTGCTTTTGCTTTTACTTTTCGGAAACCCACGTGATGCTCATGTGATATTACCCATAAAATAAAAGTAACTTCTGTTAGCAACCTTCGTATTATATAACCACTTGGAATTTAAATTTTTAAACGCATACTTGATTTGGCTTATCCAGAACGATATTGGCGCGCAGGATGCCGACCAAATGACGCAAAATGTGACGCATGTGTACCATGCTTTGTACATAATGAATCCCTCAAATATTGTGAGCAAGAGAAAAGGGAGGCCGAATCCGACTTGGTCCAATTCAAACCCAAGCTTCATTCCCTTGAGAGCGTAGAATAAAAACTGCGGCATATCCGGGACTTCGAAATGCAAGATGGCCGTACATACGGGAATGACGATTACAGGGGCCGAGCAGGAGACGACAAGTGGCGGGAGCTCAGGCATCAAATCAAAGACCCCGAGGCTTTCCTTGTAACGGAGGGCGGCAGCGGTACAGAACTGACTCAATTTTGAAAAGGCCGTCAGATATTCCTGGGGGCGTCGGGCCCAGTAGACGTCGAAAATGACGGCTAGAGCCGAAGGGCCGATAAAGAATATTTGGAACACCAAATTTCCGATTTCACCCTCGAAATACAGACGGAGGCCTTGGCCGATCAAGAAACACGTTTTTAAGACCAACGCCAATGCTGAGATTCGAAATTGCATTAGATGGATAAGGGACGTGGTTGATTGGAATACTTGCGAATCGGAGTCCCATAGGAATGGAGTAAATCTGAAGTAGGCGTCCAAATTGAACCAGTAGGTAAATTTCCTGAGAGGCTCGCCTTGGTACATTTTAGAAAGGGCCAAGTTGACCCGAGCATGACAGAATTACAACTGTGTTTGTGATAATGATGTCTAAGACCGCGAATTCCAATCTCAAGAGCAATCATATTACCGAGGGACGTCTAAAATAAATCTAATTCATACGCCCTAAAATGCCAATTAACGGATTCATCTGAAAGAGGTGAGCTTGCTTAAAACTTTTATAATCCGTCTTCCGTATTCTTAGCCCGATCCTGGTGTTAATATTTTCTTCAAAACCTAAAATCCACACATCTCCATTCGCTTCTCGGTAACTCAAATTGAGAATTAATGAGAGTAGTTATTTGCGCGAGAACGCTGAGATGAGAAGACCGATACGAAGTTGTGCCGGAATGGGGCTAGAATATTATTAAACACATCTTTCGAATAAGCGTTTCTTCCTTGCCGCGCTTTGTTGCGTTGAGGTTGGTATTTTTTTTAAAGAACACTTTTCACAAGTTTTATTTTGACCACAGAGATCAGACGGAAGAGTAACCAGAAATAACCCGATGCCTCATCGCACTTCAAGTCATTCCAGAGGTCAAGTAAAAAGTCCCAGTCACATCTTTAGTTGTTCTGTCTTTTGTAGGTGTATGTGTGTCATTTGTGTTAAATAAAACTCCGTCGTCGCATGTTTGTGCCAAGTACTACATTCATTATGTGTCCGTTTACGTGTAATTCGATTCCGTGACCTTCTATTGCTACAGCTTTTTCAAGAATAACTTAATTTAGGCGGAGAGTTAGAAATTTTTACTAATAAGCTTAATATAAACCAGACTGAAAAAATATAGGATCCATTTTCTTGGGTCAACAATGAAAAGAGAAACAGAGTCCCTGTTTTCCTTTCCTATAAAATTCAGCAATTACTGGAATACTTTTCTCTGCGTCTGTATTTTAATCCCCTTGGGATATAGTTAGAGAGACAAGGGAGGGGGTATCAAAACATACAATTTCATCAACAGTGTTAGAGAAAGTGCTCATCCACCTAAATAGTGTCGAGACGAACAGCTTTTCAAATGAAGGATATTGAAGATTTCTCTGTAGATTTATTTCGCAAAAAGATTATGTGTATTTGAGGATAACTTCTTTTTACTTCGGCTCAGTAAAGTTATATGTGTGGGACACTTTTCCTGTACAGAAAATTCCTATTGATCAGTTTGGACAGAAAAAGTTGCAGCCAATATCCAAGGCGAGATCCTGCATCTCCAGAAAGTCACCAACCCAGACTTGCTGCATGAGCTACATATTTTATTTTGCACAACTTTTTGTTGATTTTTCAACCAATTTTTTTTAATTCCAGGAGACGATACTAACTCATTGTCCTAAATAAAGCTCATTCGAACAATCTACAACTAGAGTAAATTTGAGGCGCTGAATACGTCAACTATGCCAGAAGTGCTAATTGAGTTTACGCATGCGGATCCAATTCATATTTTTATATCTTACCCTGCAAGCTTATAAGAAACACGCAAGGTAAAGTTGGCTTTTGGGTCTAATCAGATACTGTAAGAAAAATTCATTAATCGAACTCGAAAGCCAGAATGCGGACATTATTTATACGGTTGGAACCTTGGGATTCTCATCCAGATAAGTCTAGAAAGAAAAATTAATATGCTAAAAACATGAGAAATGTGTGGCACTTTTCGTAGGATAAAAAGCATCTGAATCACAAATATGGGTTATGATTAGGATGGTTCCTACAATGTTGTCAATTCTACTAAAAAACTTACTCCAACAAAAAACAGCGGTATAAAGCCGCTGTAGAAACAACAGCTGTGGGTTATAATCCCGCATTGACACATTATTACCCGGACGGTAATCTGGTTGCAACCTGCGAGTTAAGCAGTAGTAGTGAGGCAGGAAGCGATTCGTATTACGGCGGCAAATGTGTAAAAACAACTCCGTTGATGGTCATGATTATAGGCACTCATGTGGCGTTCTCATTCACCTTTACCTTAGCTAAAGCTTTCACCCTAACCTTAAACTTTTAAAACTCACTTTTCGACAGACCCCACATTGCGTTATCGAAATTTGACACTTTACCCAGCTTGGTCATATTAAGGTCAACGTACTCTCTAGAAAAGTCGTGCTCCTTTTTACCACTTTTATATTAATCATCCTAGACAAGCCCCGATTCTAGAATAGGATTGGTACACGATCCATGCTTTTGTATGAAACGAAAAGTTACACGTGAGCCGATGCCCTCCGAGACCCTGGTCCCTCCCTAAAGTTGTTCTTTGGCCTTCCAAAATTTACTTTTCTACTTTGGCAAGAAAGGTAAAGTTATGATAATATCGATAGCCACCGACCCCTATCTATAACCTATCAAGCCTGAGCCAGATTGCGCCGCATTGAGCCTGAGCCACATTGAGCCTGAGCGTGGAAAAAAATCAGCATACAAGTTTTTCGTCCTGACACAAATTCAACATCAGCACGCATACGGTACTTGGTCACACGCGCTCGCAGTGGTTTATTTCATAATTAAAACAGGGGCAGCATCGACAGACGAACAAAACAAATACATAAAGACCTTTGACGTGGGCCTTAACGAAACAGAAAAGGCAAAAGGTAGGAAAGCTAGCTTCGTTTTTAATTTTCATCTAACATGGGTTTACGTAATCTAAATCTAATAAGATAAGGCGTCCTTCTTCAGAACTCTTTCCTGATTTCTTTCCACTCAAGTTTGGTCTACCAAGTCTAGTAGGAAGTTCAGGAATCTGTATTAGCAGCTCAAGCGTAGTTAAGTGTAATTTATCTGGAACCATGTTAACACAATTTGAGATGAAATTCATTAATACCTTGTTAAGCAATCTTTCAAGATTGAAAGGCATGCAGCATAAACCGAAAAGTGTTGGGCCTCTCCGAAGCGTGTTGCAGTGGATACTACGAAAGACAATTAAGTACTTAACTACCTTTTTTGTTTCCGTACGGGTTGGAAATCTTTATCTCTATGTTTGCCAAATGCACAATGCAACTACGCAAACGAGAGTTCTCATGCTGTTTATAATTACCTGCGTGTGCGCACTCATTCTAGTACGAATCTCCTCCAGTATTTATGGCAACAAGCTTGTCAATCTGCTTAGCATCCTTTCTCGGAGTAACATTATCTTGCGTAAGAAAAATTACATTATTAGATGCTTAGCGATTTTTCCCTATCACACGTATCGGCTCACGTAAAGTAACGGGATACATATGCACCTCCTCTATCACTTAAGAATTTTTCCGTACGTTGACCCTCCTCACGTGCTGATGAGACGTAATGAATCGACAATTCCCATTTACGAAACGGAATCCTCTAATTTGTATGCCTCAATTTGAATCAAATCTCTAAATTTCTTAACGTATGCAACTCGATTTCTCTTCTCACAGTAAATGCGGACTGAATTGTTTGCAAAAGGTACCGAAATTTTGGCAAAGAAGATTAGATGATTTACTAAAAGTTTTACGGGCTGCTCTGATACAAGACGAATTCTTTCGTGCTAAAAGCTCAAAAATCTTCATTTCTATTCTTGGTAAAAACGGCTTAAATCTTACTAAAATCTTGTCAAAAAATACGCCAAAACCTTACAACATCAAATGTTTATAATTCTTATAAAAAAACGGCGAAAAAATTTTTTAAGTCAAATTGAATCATTCGCCGGTAAGTGACTCGATTTTAAAACAATACACGTATGTTGAAGCTAAATTTGCATTAAAATTCAATTCCCACCCAATTCCAAATTGTTGGAAAAAATGAACACATAGCTTACGGGTTTTCACCCTATATTCGAACGTAATCCAAAACTGGTGAATAATTGCCTCATGGCCTCCTCTTTAAGAGTGAAATACATATAAGTAAAACCAAGAGCAGGCTGATTTACTGGGCGAACTGTTACAAAGACAAGACCACTTTCACCATACTTTCACCATACAGGAGCCTCAACCATCCCTCTTATGACCATGGAATAACTAATTCTCAACATTCCAAAAATGTTGTGTTTTAAAACGTATTTGATCTCGTTCAGGCTGATTTTCAATTACGTATTGAGAGGAATCTGTTGAGACAGTTACATTTTTCCAAAGCTGGTGACTTCTATTGCATAATGTTGTGGAATGAACCAAGCACCTCTGTTTTGGCAGATGCGTTGGAAGTTCTAGGTTAGGTTAGTATTAGGGTTATGCATTCGGATTATTAGGATATTATTAGTTTTTTTTCTTCTAAGTTTCATGCAAATATATTTTCATTCGGTCAGTCTGCTTTGATATCGAAAAAACAAATTTTTTCTCAACACCGGCAGAAAGGTCACAGATTATTGTTTTAGACAAAGTCACATTTGTTTAAGAGGCACTAGTATGAGCCTTTATTTAATTTTGTACCTAAACACAGGACAAGTGCTGCAAGAGAATGAACTTCCAGCCGAAGATGCCTTCCGCCGGATGGTGTACGCCGTAGCAGTGTTTGCCGTCGGATTCGGTCCAATGGCTATTATGATTGTCTGCTACGCCCTAAACGCGCACATATTTCCAACCCCTGTAAAAATCTTCATTTACCTGCCGGTATCATGTGCTTGTGCTTTCGTGGCCTCGGCGGACTTGACCTCTTTTGCCGTAACATTTATCCCAGCCATTTCTTCTATCGTATTTTGGTTGCGTAAATCCTGGTACGTAAATTCGGATGCCCAGTGAGCAAAAGCGCATGATGTATTAAAGTTATATACACAGTATTTTATTTTGTAGCCAGGAGTGGCCCGTCTCGAACACACACCCAATAATCCACTCAATTCAAATCTACAGATCAGCACAGTTGATTAATAATTCAGTGAATGACGTTTTCGGAACTCTACTTTCACTATTTCTCATGGTGTTTGGTCTGACTCGACTTCGGCAGTCGCTCTCCATGGGGCTCTGCCTTCTATTTTCATATTCTACTCAGCGGCCGCAGTCATGTTAGTTGGTGCGTGGGCCGTCGTAATGTCACTCGTCTTTACGGTTACCACCAATTTCCAACGAAATGCCACTCTCAGCTTGGCTAAGTCTCAGAATGAAGATATGGGAGCAAAGCGGATTCTGGAAAAGGAACTGCGATCTCTCCCCGTGCTGAAGTCCACCGTAGGCGGCATGTATCATATGGAAAGTAAAGCAAAGCTTACCCTTTTGAATACAATTACACAAGGACTAAGCACCACTTTGCTTTCATTCAGATAAAACCTTGTCAGGAAGCGATAGTTAGGTTAACGGTGAACATTTTTAGTTACGAGTGAAATTGGCAAGCAAGAACTGTAGCGCCCAAATTCAAATTAGAACTTTCTTGTAACTTTCTGATACGACACGATCATAGGTAGATCTGATGCTTTTTGTGAATTTTTTTGACATTTGACCTCGGCAAGTGCATTCAAGGGATAACAAGAAAGAAACATTTTGTGATCAATTTAGTCAGCAAACAGTTGTGGTGAAATCAATATCGTTATGCTGTAGTTACTTCCCGCTGACATTTGGGTAATAATTTAATTGTGAGAAAAAACTCTTCCGCTTCGGAAGCAGTTCACAATTGTTGAAATTTACTCTCGACAAACATCTAGTGTTCCTAGACAAAAGCCGAACACAAATTTCGTCAATCAATCCATGCTAACACACGAGTAGTTTTTGTTAAATAAAACATATTCAGCGAATTTAATATGTTACACCCAATGCCTTATTTAGTATTAGATCAACTTTGGCAAATTCGTACTTGTCAGGAAAATTCGATTCGATCTGGTAATCAATGTTACTTCACTCCTACATTTGAATTCTGGGAAGAAATTTCATATAAAAAAAAATCTTGATTTTCCTTGGAGCCGACGTAGTACATGAATTAGCCCCCAATCCTTGCATTTATTTACTAAAGGATAGGTAGGATTCGTTTATTTTAGCCGTTTTCTGGTTGCCATCAATTGCTTTTTATTAATTAACTCAGGAGAACACTTGTCTCTAACAAATGATTATGGACGTGGACCACTCAAATGACGGTTGACTTCCTTTCCGAATAGCATCAACTCACATTCTGCAGTAATTTATTCAATGCCAAGATATATACCGACTCATCCAACTTTTACAAAATTCTACAAATCTCTGTATGTATTTGCAAACATTGCATATCGTTTATCACCACCGGAAACTCTTTCCCGAAATACCAGAAACGTAGTTTCCTCTCCTATGCTCCATCTGTTTCTGAAAAGGATTTTGTTTACCCCAATGTCTCCCCCTACACCGGAAGTGTACATGTCGGCCTGACCTCCGTTATAGAATGCATACCGCTTATCACCGCTAGACTTTGTATCTCTAATTACAAGAGCCGAGTCTCCAGATTCGACTTGAATCACCCAACGTCCGATTTGAATAGAATCAAAAGTAGGGTGTTTGTTTGATTTAATTCCTTCCATTTCAACGGCCAGCGCTCCGAGGGATGACTTTAACTTTTCAAAGTCACCCGCCATGCGTTAGATGGAAGTTTGGATACCTTCGAGCTCGGCTGTAATCGTTAACAGTTTACTCTTTGTTTCATCCTCACTGTTGGTCACATTGGAAACTGTGTCTTCTAGATCCTTGATTTTGTTTTGCAGCTTTTGAATAAGTTTGCAGCATGAACAAGGCCAGCTTACATCATAGTCAACTTCATTGCTCAATTTGGATTTAAAAGAAGTAAATGATGGGCTGCTGCTTAGACGGGTTTCTGAAAAAAATAAAAATTGGAATTTAACTAAATATTTTTCGTTTACTTTTCTTACCAGCGACGTAGTTGGTGACATAATCGGAAGAGTCAATACCCGCACCATGACATGCCGTGGTGAAGACGGATGTAGCTACTAAAACACCGAAGATTACTAAAGTACTCATTGGGTGGGGTCCGTACGGTTAGAAGTTTTATGTAAAATTGTATGTGAAGGTGGAGTTCCCCAGTATACTCCAGATGCAACTGAAGACACTTAAATACTGGGACTACCTTTTTTTTTAATTCTTTCGTCTACTCTAGAGATGATTTCACCATGTATGACTGTTTATTGGGGTCACAGTCTATCTTTCCTGGAAGCGATTCACGAATTCATGACTATTCGTTGATAAGAATAATAAAACTCTAAATGATAAATGAATAAATGGCATCTCCAAGTGAATGTGTCCTGTGATCTCGTGAAACAAAAAGTGGTTGTCCCACTCTATGATTAATTTTATTTCTTGCAATGAGCAAGTCTTGATTGTGGGGTTGGTGACGAGTGGGATACAGAGAAAGTTGACTCTTCTGGAAGACGATGAGTCATAGAGGTCAACCAGATGAAGTTGAAATCTGCAAAGTTAACAACAGGATTCAAATGTTAAAACCAAGTGATAAAGATAAAACTTCTAGGAGTTATTCTACAAATGCAGTGGTACTACTAATGTTGAAACCCCAGTCCAGTTATACCTCAACAAAACTTTGGAACATAAGAGCAATATGGTTAATCGTTCCAAATTATAGAATCATCATGTTACATTAACCTTTAAAAAGTCACTACATTTTCCCCGCTTAATTTTCTCAACTTATTTGTTGGTTGAAAATGCAACGCTTTTCACAATGCACAGGTCAATCGTTACATTAGGACCCGTATCACCCTCCCAATCATCCTTTGTTCACATTGTTAAAGAGAATATAGCTATACACAACCTCGCTCACTTATTTGAAACGACACGCCCAGCAGCCAAGGAGGAGCGTGGGAAAATTCTGAGCACCGGTGCTAAAATATGTTTTGGCAAAGGTCGCACAGCTGTTCCATAACCTCCACCGGTCATCATGTTCCCCACGAGCACTCCTAAAAGACGCTTCATTTGCACAATGAAGGAAAAGGTTCAATTGCTTTAGAAATCAATACCGTCAATTGGGGTGAAGAGGGACACTGAGGTGAAGCGGGACACAAATTGAAAAAGTTCGTTTTTGTGGCGGGAAAATTTCAAACAGAGGCCCTAAATCCTGCTTAAAGTATGCTTTTATACCGGACTCACTAAAATGCACACCCCGGCACACCCCAGACCCCGACCTAACCTGAAATCACCGATCCTAAATATTCCGGGAATTTCAAAATATGGGGTGTGGGGTGTGCATTTTAGTTTAGCCCCTTTTATACCTGATAGACTCAGGCTAAATTTGTATTTTTCCCTTTTTTGAATTTACAAAATCTCGTGTTATCACGAATATAATGTTCAACTCCAAAAATCCTAGAGAAAATGGTAGGTCGGAAACTAAGCCCACTGCTGAACCACTGATTACAAGTAGAGGCAATCCAACCAGGACAATCATTGTAAGATACGGTTCCTCAAATATCAGCATTGACACGTTCTTTGATTTCCTTCATTTGAGTATAAAAATATTTAACTGAATTAATTATTTTCAGAGTCAGAAGTAAGCGGGACACCATGCCAAGATCCTACAAATCCATATAATCGACCTACGAAATGAAATGCCATTTCAGGGACCGTACGCTGCTAAGAAGAGGAAGAAGGGTTTAAAATGTGCCAGCCGAAAAAAGTATTAGGGGTGTGGATTTTAATGGAAAATCCGAAGATGAAACCGGCGATCCCATTGGAACCGGACAAAACGCGTGCGCAAGGGAACCAACACCAAAGAGGTT
>Ga0194135_10002317_pt1 | contig 11543 bp, 8 predicted proteins | sample LitLau_LLRF_2013_FD_134024 | JGI IMG/M metagenome (GOLD analysis project Ga0194135, IMG submission 134024) | Freshwater sediment microbial communities in response to fracking from North America - Little Laurel Run_MetaG_LLRF_2013 (version 2) | ecosystem: Environmental > Aquatic > Freshwater >... | reverse complement strand
TACCAAGCACCTAACACTACTCGTATCCCAACTCGCATCTCATTCCTATCTCACTCAACCGGGTGTGGGCCCCACAGACGCCTCCCTCAGGGGTCGTCATTTTGTGTCTGAATGCTAATACCATACCTACCATTTTCTATTTCTTAAAACACACCTGAATATGTTTTTAATTCGAACTGTAAGCGCAGCTAGATATTAGCGGTGAGTGAAATAGGAATGCATGAAAAAGAAAGCAATACCAGGGGGTCCTCACTTCATTCGCGGTAAATGCCCATAGTAATGGTAAAAAGTTGCTCTCCATAAGAATTAAACTTACTTATTTTTGTATAATTTTTATCCCATCATTCAGTAAGTTCACTTAATTTCTTGTTGCTTTACAGTATGGTAATAAAAGCATTACCGACAATACCTATAAACATTTCACCGTAGGATTGACAATATAAAAGAAACATGAGAGATACCTGTCAGGAGGTAACAGAGAAAAGGCAGTAGGTATTTTACAGGACAATTAGGCTTTTAGAACAATTTATAATCTAGAAATAAATATCAACTTGACATCGAAGGCGATGTTGATTGACAAAAGACCTATAATAGAGCAGTTAATGTGTTTCTAAGCACCTGGAGATAATGGAGTAAATATGGTTCCTCAGGAACACATTAACCCACCACTGGGAGATCCTTCCGAATAAGCTATTTTTGCTCAAAATGTCTGAAAGCTGAAAGAATTAGCTAATTTAGGCACATATACCTGGGCAGCAAATAATATCCCTAGTTAGTCGTGTTTAGTGTGTTTTCGGGAGCAGCAGTGTTCAGGTATCGTTCGTTTTCAATATCATTTCATCAAATTTAATCAAAAGTAAAAAAGTTCATGCACACAGGTTTTGACTATGCTACCGGATGGAACATAAGCACCTTATAAATAAATAAATCTTTATTTTCCATCGCACTGAGGACACAATGCTCCTCAATGTGCGAAATTGCCAATAATAATTATTATTATTATATACCGACACACAACTTTAATTTATAACCACTTATACCACCTACAGGCCTGTTATTTGTCGGATCGTGACTGACTTCAGTTCGTGGACTCACCCTATGATAAAGAACAGCATTCGGGTTATTGTGCTTTTTGGTGACATGACTCGGTCAAGATCCGACAAAGAACAGGTCTTTTGATGACGTTCCTGTATATATATTATTAAACTTGTTGACACCACCTTGTCATTTGTTAACCTTTTTTGACATAAGAAGGCATGGACCATAAATTAAATAGGTCTTTTGTTTCAGTAATTGAAAATGACGGGTGAGCATATTATATCGGAGAGCAAGAGTCGTTCAGATTGGTCTGGCGACGAAGAAAAGGAAGCTGCAGGAGACGAGAAGAAAGAGTTAAACGGCGTGGTGTCGTTGATGGAAAACGGGGAGACGGATGCTGGCGGCGAAAGGGCAGAAGGCGAAGGGGAGAGTGAGGACGAGGAGGAGCTCCGATGTGGGCTCGGCGTTTTTTCTCCAGCATGGATGCAAATGTTTGCATCCAAACAAACCTTTCTGGTGATTTTCTGTATAACATGGGTTCTGCAAGGGATGTACTACACGTATTTTGTGTCGGTTATCACAACGATTGAAAAACTATTCCGCATTCAAAGTAAAACGACTGGAATCATCATGAGTGCCACCGAAATCGGACAGATCGGTTCTAGTCTTTTGTTGACTTACTTTGGTGGCCAGGGACACCGACCCAAGTGGATTGCATGGGGCATGGTGTTGTTCGCAATCAGTTCTTTTTCGTGTTCCGTCCCACATTTTTTATATCATGATCAGTTGATTCACGCAAACGAAGTCATCTACAGTGGGGCAGGTGGTGGGTCCGCCCAACCAAAACTATGTCGTGCGGATTTTGACGATCTATCATTTGCTGAAATGGCCGGAAGTCATCCCTGGGAAAGCAGCTTAATGGCTGATGCAGCAAACAAATCTTGGACAGCACGCAGTAATATTACTGATGGCTGCGTGGCCGAAATAATGAAGGAACAGGAGGAACAGACCAAGATAACGAAAGTTGTAATGGCCATTTTCTTTATCAGCCTCCTCGGAGTGGGAATGGGCCAAACTGCAGTGTATACTCTAGGTATACCATACATCGATGACAATGTTGCTACCAGGGAATCCCCACTTTATTTCGGTGAGTTGTACTAGATACCCTTGTTACATGTTGCATGCGACTTTTCCCCTTAAAAGTGTGAAGTAACCGTCGACTGACCATCGGGTTATTGGAGCGCCGTTTTGTAATCTAACTAACTACATGGCCATAATATATCATAATTCTCAACTACACGGTGACTTATATTTTTTGGTTGCTGTGTGCCAGCGGCCTTGTTTACTGGTTTATGCCACAAAAGCTAAACGCGTTAGGCGTTACAATTCGTATGTTGATGGGACTTTCAAAATAAAGTCCCAAGATGCAGATCGGCATTGCTTTGTTTTGCAGTATATAGCTTGTCAACACTTTAAGAGGTAGAGGATGAACTGCATTCAAGGTCATCCCGGTGCAACAATGTAGTAGGGTGTTGGCATCGCCGTAGGTATAAATACAGACCGATGAGCTCTGTACATAATGCCGATGATGAGTATGGACCATAGACCGTGCTCACAGAGTACGCAGTGGTGCTTGTTGCTGGAGACAGAATCAAGGGACTAAAGGACGTGTTGTCCAAGGCCAGGCTACGTCATGTCTCACTAGGTCAACGCCAGCCAGCTTATGAGCTTTTTGTGAGTCTGCGAATCGGCAAGTCACGGGCAGGCACACATACACCAGCAACTATAATAAGAGCTTCTACCTGTTCAATATCTTTTCTTGTCACGCATTGGCCGGCCAATATACTATAATATTATATACCTCCCAATCCAATTCCTCGCTTAGCATTAGCCGATGCGAATAGTTTTTTTAAATCAATCAATTTTCCTTCTCATATTTAACTACACTTACCTTTTATCCACAACCTTCGACGGAAGAGGCACCCTCAACTAGCCAGAGGCTAATCAGCTGGGAGAATATCTGGCTAGTTGAGTGTCTAATCCGTCACTTGCGGCTTTACAACATAAATATGAATACAATAATAATAAAAAACGACTCTGGGTGCATCCCTGCATCCAATAACTATTTATAGACGATATACTTATCTCAGTACTATACTAAGTATCCAGTAACTATTAAAATCCTTGCATTCTAAATTTCAGCCATTACCATCGGAGTTCGTATTTTGGGGCCAGCCATGGGGTTCATGTTGGGCTCTCTGTGTACTCGACTCTACGCAGACCTCTCAGTGACACCCAAGTTCTCTCCTTCCGATCCTCGTTGGGTCGGTGCATGGTGGCTAGGTAGGAACACTACTTAATCACTTAGTTTTTATGGTTATCGACGGCTTAGATTGAAAGGCTATAAAAGGGGTAGTCAGTAACTTGGAATAAACCGAGAAAAAAATTAATGGCAGACGAACCACCATAATGATCATAAGTGGTAATCTGGAGTAAAGTTGTAAGAGGAGTTTTTAAACTTTACGTCTTATCGAATTTTACGGTGACACACATATGAACCAGTTTGCGAGTAGCAATCCGGTAGGCCAGTTGTGTAACTTCGGGCTCAACACCCGCACCTGCGTGCCAATTAAAACACGCCTTCGAAGACCACGTCTTTTCCTCTGAAAGTAATTTATGGATTATAATTCTTTTTACAGGACTGGTTATCGTGTCTTCGTTGCTGATGCTGTCCTCATTAGCTATGTTCTCGTTTCCTAAGCGACTCAAAAGCTATCATGGACGTCCAATTAAAAAAACAGTGAGCCGTTCGAAAAATCCCAGTCTGAAAGGTAACTAAAACTCTCGACGAATGTGTCGATAAGCATGCTTATAGTCTGGCTGTTCTAAGAAAGACTGTTAGTTAGTGTCAGTACTATCTACAAAAAAAAGCTTTAACTTTAACATAGAATTAACGACTTTAAGCCATAGAAAAGCACCGATAAATATCGTTTAACCCTGGTTTAAGAGTATTGTACCGTTCGTCCACAGAAGTATAATCCCCGTTCTACTGTGTCTTAGGAAAGCACAGAGCGTGATCAGTAATCACTGACTATTGCTATGTATTTGTGTTTATTGTATGCGGCGACCTCTTGTTCATCTTAAACTTGACATACAACAAATCCAATCAATCGTCTCTTATCAAGTCTTCTTTAATTACATTAAAAATTAACTGCATTGATTTAGATTGATTGAGAGTGCATGTTTGTCGGACTAGATTCCATTGTAATTTGTAACTGTTAATATAGTATCTTTTACTCTAAAATATAATGTTGTCACATCGAAGTCAAATAAAAAATCTGTCAAACATACTACATACATAAGAGTTAATGGTCGTTGTCTCCTTCGTCATCTAAATATTACAATTTTTTTTTCAATTTTGGAATTTCCACGAATAAAGAGAGTACACCTATTATCTTTAAATTTAATAGGTACATGATGTGCCTGACTGCATAGTTACAAAGTATTTTTTAAATTCACATGATCTGTACTATTAACTGGAGTAATCCATGTATGCAGTCTGGTATTCTGGGGGAAATAGAAAGCTCAATATAGGAGCCGGAAGTGTTGAGATGAACAAACTCTTATCGTGTTATCAGCCAGTGCCTCTGAAACTATTATTCTTTATGTTATGCGCGTATAATATCCATTCATGTTGATTGCATTGAAATTTATTCGCACATCATAATACGAGTATCTACAGAAAAAACATTACATTCCTTCGCCTAAACGTTATAAAGTAGCCTGCACAAAGTTTCTGTTCAGTTATGTGATCGTGTCAGAATGTAAAAAACAATTTAAAGAATGTAGATATTTTAGATATGTGTATAAGGGCAGTTTCCGACTTTTTTTCATGCATTAGCACTTGACCGTTACTACAAAGTAGTGTGACAGTCTCAGTACAGGGCGACCCCCTATGCGCGAAGGGGAAGGGGGAGATCTTATTGAGAGACTTCAGGTCCCGTACGGTAAAACCGTCCTTACTAGTCGCGGATTCAGCTTTTATATGGAAATACACGTATACTTTACTACTGGCTAAATTTTGACACCGGGATTTACTAATGAAATAAGTTTTTTAAGTATAAAGAATATAAATGAGAATGAAAAACTTTTAGTGATCGTTGTGTATATTATGAAAAACAAAAAACGGTTTTTGAATGATGGGTGCATTAAATTGTTTTGTTGTTTTAGATTTCCCCTCTGCTGTGAAGAGATTGCTAAGAAACGACATCCTGATGTTCCGTACAGCAAGTAGTGTTCTGCACATTCTACCTATAGCAGGGCTCTATACTTTCCTGCCGAAGTACTTAGAGTCTCAATTCCGCCTGCCGGCCCATTCTGCTAATATGATATCAGGAGTTGGTGGCATTCTAGTAATGGGCTTAGGCATTATCATCAGTGGAGTCTTCATTCTTCGAGTTAAACCAAATGCTAGGTTTGTCGCTGCTTGGATTGCTTTCACTGCTGTCGTCTACGCAATAGGTAAGCTGACTATGCATTTATTCTTCTGTCGTTTTAAAGCTTGAAACATAAAAATTACTCTAATTTTTAACTTCTAAAAAAGCGAATACAGGGTAGGTGCGTAAGGAAAAATGTGCATGGATGGAATTGTGGCTTGTCCTCTCTCCGATCTTGACTGAGTAAAGTACACTTTAACTTAAAGTTAACGATTTTTAAGTCGTAGAAAAGCACCGATTAAAATCTTTAAACCCCTAAAGAGTATTGCAAATTTAAAGCGCTGACGTGAAAATGGGTCTTTCGCAGTTTTAACTTTCCTGTGAGCAATTTCACTAATTCCCTGCTTTTTTAGGCATGTGCGTACTGATGATGATTGGTTGCCCTATGGACGACTTGATTGGACTGGAAACGGGTGGGCCTAAGGGCTGTGTGAGTAACTGCTCCTGTTCATCGGAAAGGTTTTCCCCTGTCTGCGGCTCCGATGGAAATACCTACTTTTCTGCCTGCCATGCTGGATGCCGTGGCTATTCCATGAAGGATGATGTTGTTCAAAACGTAAGATTCATATATCTAATTAGTAATTACCTAATTACGTTCTTATTAACGAAAGCAGTAAACTGATTTATTGGCGACAGATATTGAAAGCTTCGTATAACACAATACTTATCGAAAACTTTTTAAAATCATGTTTTCATCGTTGGAATGGAAAAAAACTCAGTGACTCATTGGCTGAGCTAGATTGCGTGACCTGGTTCAACCATAGCGGATGCTAGTTTTTTTTCATTCCGACGATGAAAAATCCTATCAGAGTACCTAACCAAGCCATATTGGCGCACTATTTCCTGTTTGTTCATTCTGTAGTCGTATTCATCGAAGGTAAACAGAAAAGTATGAAAATGTATTATTCTTAGGTACATATTACCAAAGCTCATGTGGCTTTCCATTTGTTAACGTGACTTACGCCTTTATTTTTAACTTCCTGAAGAAACAGGTGTATTAATAATTATAGCTTTTGTTGGTGCAAGACATTCAAATCTCAAAAAAATCTGGTGTTAAATTTTTAGTCTACCGCCCTAAGTTCTTAATTCATGTCTAATAGGTTAGGTTAGGTTAATCTGCGCCATTACACTTACCTTCCATACTTTTTTTTCCAGTTCACCGATTGTCTCTGTGTGGGTCCATCCAATTCTACTTCCGTAAGTTTACCTTCTGTATTACATTTACGAGGGGTTCATTGGGACTATTTTCGTTCATTGGTCATTGCGCCAAAGACCGAACGAGCCGGCGATCGTGAGACTTACGGGGGCATGATATTCTAGCCAGTAGCCGCCGTATTCTGCAACCCGGAGTCGTACTTACCGTCCGACTGCACATAAAAAAGTCCCAAAGGCAGTCGCGGTGCATTTCATGGGTTCTTACTGTGGCAGGAATTCGCGTCCTTTTCGAAGTTTGTACCGTCTTGTTTACCAAAGGTCACTTTGCAAAATCCGAAAAGAACAAAAAGCATCTCGCCACCGTGAGAACCCCTTTTAAAATAGTCCTGCGCCTACCTATAAATAACTAAAATTATTGCCTCTTTCTTTTTAGTGTAGTGTAGGCTTATATCTTTAAAAGGGATTTTTGTTTTCAGGAGTACATAGCTCATGTTGGGTACTGCGAACCTGACTGCTCAAACTTCGTCCCGTATATTTTATTATTCTCCATGTTTGTGTTTATTCACTCGACGTCTGAAGTGGGCAGCATGCTTCTTATCCTTCGGTGTGTTGATCCACGGGACAAAGCAATGGCCTTAGGCCTCATCCAATTCGCTATTGGACTTTTTGGTAAGCGACGTTCAATACAAACTAATTATTAACTTTTTCCTTTTTTGCCCCGTCGCTCTCCCGCCATTGTCAGTACCTAATTTTTAGCATTGAATCATATCCACGTGACACTGTGGCTACTAGCGCCGTTTGAATTCACATGCATGAAACTCGTCGTTTTCACAACACTTCACAAAATTGTCGTTTGTTAACTAAGTCCCCTTTCATATTTTACAATTTTATACATTTTTTGGTTATTACTTATAGAAATAATAATTCTTCTAATATTTTGTTTTAGGTAATGTGCCTTGTCCAATTGTTTACGGGGCAGTCGTTGACTACGCATGTCTTATTTGGGACAAAACTTGTGGGAAACAGGGAGCATGCTGGCTTTACGATAGTAAACTATTCCGCACCTTTTACCACGGTGAGTTCAATACCCTAACTACGCCAATTTTCCAACATAAGCTTCTCTTCTATTCTATTCGTATCCGCACTACGATTCTGCATCTGGATCTGTAAATAAAATTTAGCGTGGATTGTACCCATCACATCTAAGAAACATCATAAAACCTCAAGAAGTGAAAACGCACAACACTAGACAGCACAGTCAACTTCAAAGAACTATGGCGAATAACGCAAGTACTGCGATAACGATTTTTCATAATGGAGTTGCTCAATGTAACAAGCTGCCACGAGAGGTTCAGAGTCAGTCTACAACAGTTGAGTTTAAAAGAAAACTAGAAAACCATATCAAAGCAGCCGAGTCAGTCAGTTGTCTTCAACAACACTTCAAATAACAAGTAACAACCTAAAATGAAAAGTAGATAATGGGGCAAAGTCGCCCTACAAGGCAATAGTAAATTGCATTTCCTGAACGTGTTTTGTTCTTTTCCTTCCAGAGAAAAACCTATGGCTCCTCCTCCATTTTCTAGAGTTTGCGTTTCTTTGCTATCTAATTAATTTTTTTTAATTCTAGGGACAACGGGGGCTATTCTTCTGTGTGCTTTCCTAGTTGATTTGGTGGTCTGGTACAAAGCCGGCAGCATTAATTTTGTGGATGAGCCGACAGCTTTGGAAAACACCGACGAACTGAGCCCCATTAAATCCAAATCGGAAACGTCAGTATGACGTCAAGACACTGTTGAGAAGAATGATGAAAGACTGTAAGCGACTGTATCCTTTTCTCCTTTCTCTACCTTTTTTAAATACTTCAAAATCATTTTTCACAGTTTTGCGCATCGTTCTGTTACCAATCGACTTCCGTGCAATTCATTATCAAAGTTTTCTAATTTCTTCTCAGATATTTATAACTTGTCTATTATTTGTTAATAATACTTATTGTTAATTTTACTCTATTACTTTGGTAATAGAGAGGCCTCTGTTGTGGGCCATATATGATAGAATTAGGTAATTTAGTTCTATCTACAGAATTGTGAACAATTCTTAAAATCTGTGATATTATTAGTTAATTGCTAATTTTTATTGTGGCACAATATAATATGTACATTTATTTAAAAATTAATAGTTTATTAAGAAATAGAAAAATTCTCTGGGCCATCAGAGATTCGTTTATCATCTACCTCAATGGTGTTCTCTCTGTGTGCTGTTTTATACATTGTTATTATCTAATGTAATTGTAGGCAGCTATTTATGTTTGCCCAGAAATGGTGCCATTTTTGTAATGCATGAAATCATCTACTTATTCATTTTGTATGACAATTTTTCTGTGAAATTTCAAATTGAATTGAAAAATCACACGAAAAAGCATCATCAATCGTCATAGCCTGAGGAACAAATTCGTTGAATTTATATTTTACGGGAAATTGTAGCTCAAAACTGCTGCGCCTTATTTTAAGTAGTGTAATTTTTTGAACATTTTATTCATACAAATTTTGTTGTTTGTAAGTCACCGCCGTCAAAATCAGATATTTGCCAAATTGACTGATCTAATAGATCTAAAACATCACGTCTAGGTACTCATAAAGTATTTATTTCAAGATATAGTCAGTACTTTTTTCGAATGGCCCTATAAGATTCGCCGGCTCTCCGGGTTTTTATGAAACTAGCAGCGGCATTGTGTAATAAATAACGAAATTAACCAACTCTTAGGTTTTTAAGGCACGAACAAGACGAAATAACGTAAAAGAACCAATAAATTGTTTACCTGCTTGCCTTAACTGATTTCTATGTAAAACACCGCACGTAAATCATCGTGTTTGTTAAGTAGTCTTCTTGTTTGAAAAGGACATTGTTTACTTTGATTTTACTATCGATAATGTATCCTATGTTTTGTGATACCTAGGCAGATTTCCAAGAAATAAGTACCATAATATTGGTGTCAGCAAGCGCTTAGATTGGTCAATGCTTGCCCTCTTACGCAGTTGAAGAAAAGTTTGATGTTATTTGATTCTAATTGCGCGGTCCACGTCAACGCTGTAAAACAGTGAAGCTGTAATATTGCCTAGTTGCCGCCTTTGTTAGACCTGCGTACATAAAATCTTTGTCTGCTCATTCCTTCACTTTACCGGCCTTCATGTGGACAGTGTAAGTAGGTTCTCCTTAATACCGGAAGTTTTAGAATCTACCTAACTAAAGGGTGTTTCATAATAATAGGAGTGAGAATAAGAAAGTGGGAAATTTCGAGAAAAAGCAATTGCGCTTCCCACTTTCCAGTTCTCCCTATCGTCACAAAGTGTTATGAAACACCCTTATGACGATGTATGTTGTATATTGTGTTGAGTTGGCGCTCAATGTTTGTAGACCCGCATACAAAGGTTAGTAAAAATATTTAGTAGGGAAATTGACATCGGCATTTGCTGTGATGACTTATTTCACTAACTATTATATTGTAGATCTTGAAATATCTTTTTTAACTTTGTTTACCTCATAAACGGCTTCTTATTTCAGACTTTTTAATTATATTTTTAGTGTTTTATTATAACTAATAAAAATAATATAGGTAGCCAGCCATTCATTTTAGAAATTATGTAAATAGGTGCATACATTAAAAACATTACCTACTTCACTTGTACCCACACAAGCAAGGAATCCAAATCCAAAGAAACCTACCTACTTAACAAAAGGTAATTATTAATTATAATTCAAGCTCAAAGAAAACGGATTATTTCATTCTGGGCCTATCTTAAGAATACAATATCTACATTATTGGTATTGCAAAGTACGAAGAGTTGTAAATTTCTTATTTTTTGGGCGTTGCCTCTGCGTCCGGTATTACTTCTAATCCCTAAAACCAAAGAAAATCACGTGGAATTTAGTAAATAAACCCAAGTACCCTACAGGTCTGTTTACGTTGGATCTTGATCTAGTCGTTTAAGGACTCAACCCAATGATATAGAACAGGGATTGGGTTACAGTGTGCTTTTGGTGCAGCTGAGTTGTGATTGAGACGCAGAGCAAATGAACTCAACTCGGTCAAGATCCAACTTAGAACAGGCCTTAGGTAGGTATGTTGTACGTGTATTTTGTTTCCTATTGGAATTATATTGTTCCTAGGAACCAAAATAGGTATTTTTATCCCACTAGGGCTAGGTACCTGCTTTGTGAAAATTGAAATCTTCTTTATTTTATTGGCCCCTCGCTGTCGCCTTAGCCATACAGGTCGAAATCAGAAATTTAAAAAAAACTAGTATAAGACTTGATGAGTGGCGGGGACCTGGGAGTCTCCGAGGAGGAAATCGACGTATTTTGGCGCACCCGGGGCAACCGTTGTTTTTAAAAAAATCGGGGCTCGGGGTAGGAGCAACCGCTGTACGATGGAAAAATTCTTAACAGATTGGACTCACTTTACCGCACCCGGGCCGGAGGGCTGCGAGCTTATTGGGGGAGTATGAAGTTGTAACGAAATTAGGGATAGTGGGTGGACCTTAAAACAGACGGGCGCCCCTCCAGCCGCTTTGGTCCGGCACCCTATTTAAAATTTGATTTCCTTATTCAGTATGATGCCTGCGGGCCTCTGCTTTGGAGGTTGGTATATCAATACAATACACTCTTCAATCTGATAAGTAACTTACATTTTGCTTGTATACATTTCCGGTTATTTCAATGTCTCTCACGTAGAAGTATTGATCATATTCTTGTCGTAAATCTCGTTTATAGTGCTGAAAAATAATTTCAACGAGTAAGTATATGATTGAAGGATGCCTAGGTAGGTAGGTTGTATTGTACCAATGTATAGGTATAGGC
>Ga0194135_10002316_pt1 | contig 11544 bp, 7 predicted proteins | sample LitLau_LLRF_2013_FD_134024 | JGI IMG/M metagenome (GOLD analysis project Ga0194135, IMG submission 134024) | Freshwater sediment microbial communities in response to fracking from North America - Little Laurel Run_MetaG_LLRF_2013 (version 2) | ecosystem: Environmental > Aquatic > Freshwater >... | reverse complement strand
TTCCAGTGGGGGTTCATCTTCTGCTGAGCCTTCGAAATTAAGTAAAATCAAGCAAGCAGCCTCAGGGAACAAAGTATTTCCTACCAAGACAAAGCCAACGCTTTCTTCGGGGCGACAAGAGACGATAGAAGAGCTCACAGAAACAGCCTCGGTAGGAAGTCCTGCGAAAGACATGTTATCTTCGGTGGCTCCAGTGGGAGGTTCCTCTTCTGCCGCAGCAGCTGCCCTCATGTCCTCCACAACTACGGCAGAGTACCAGCAGATAATCTCAAACATGATGGACTTCAAGGTGGACGTCAAGTTGGAGATCCAGCGATTGAACCAGAAGATGAACAAGCTGGAAGATTTGCTGGGAGACATTGCTTCCAAGTTGAATCAACAGTTGAATGGGCCTGGGCAGTCACAAGGAGGAGTTATGCCCCCACAATACTCCCACAGACTGTTGAGTCCAACATCTCCACTCCACTCGGACACGGGCGTAGGGAGAGATGAGAGTCCTGCAAGTGGGGGGGAGGACACTGGAGGGGGAGGAGGAGGTCATGAAGGTAGGAAAGGTCGTCATCATCACCATCACAAACACAGAGACAGGGAGAAAAGACATCACAAAGACAGAGACAAAACTCCTGACACACTTTCTCCCGAGTCTCGTCTGTCCAGTGGGGATGTCCTGGGGGCAAGTGGGGGTGGTCGGTCGAAGGACAAGAGAGGAGGAAGAAGTAAAGAGCGACCTAAGACTACAACGTCCAGCTCCGGGCGGACGATATCAACTTCTGGCTCAGGAGTACAAGAAGAAGATACAGAACAGGGTTCAAGTAGCAAGACGTCTTCTGCAGGATCGAAGGAGCCGCTCCTCCCACCCAAGGCCGTCATCATCCCGACTGGACAAAGGTCAAGGGAATTTCTGTGATATTCGAATTATATTTGTTCCGCTCCTTACTACTAGATCAAGAGCCCACCCCACGACAACCGACACTACAACAAAGTTTCATCTCCTCCACACTTTCATACATATGTACATATGACATATATATATATATGATATAGTTGTGTCCTTAAGTATATTTGTAATATGTGTACACGCAATACACTTAAGATACATAATATATATTTCATTCCACTTTTAATTAACGATTCCCTTTAAAAACATTGATACATGCGTGTACCTTTTTCATACACACACACACACACACATAGTAAGTGAGTGTCTCATGCAAAGTATCGTATCAAGTTATCATTATAAGAAAAGGATAAGCTGACTGTATAAAATGGGTATGCAGAGTTAGCACATATTTAATGCATATACATAGAAGGAATACTAATTAAGTGTAGCAGGTGTCTCATTTTTATTAACTATGTATTATATATCAACTACAATTAATTAAATACTTCTCTGCACGTCTCTCACACACCTCGCACGTTCAACGCAATTTAAATATATTTCTACTTTCTCCTTCACCTGTTAACCTTACAGTCAGTAGACGCAGAAGAAGGTCGTCGCCTATTGATGCTATGTATAAATTATGAGGATTGTTAGACTATTTAATAATAAAGATTTAAGGTTTACACACACTTTATATGTAAATGAACCAGCAGTTTGATATGTCCAGCTCAAGACACACACAGTTTGCCTCTCAGTTAATACACAAGAAACTAATCGCATGATAAAAATTAAGTAAACCGTAAGATAAGGAGGAGGAGGTGCCTGTTAGTAATTCTCACCCTTTATTATTATTATTACAACCTTTAACCTTCGACCTGTGTCATGTCTTTTGATATATAGTTACTTTGCAGTTGGCATTTGATTTGATCTGTGTGCGATTGTTTTGTGTGAAATCTATTCCTGACTTTTTGAAAGCCTACGGAAAGTGTTCGTCATGTGAATTATACTTTTGAGTTGTTGACAGCAGCATAAAAAAGAGTTCGATTGAATGAAACGCTTTCTCTGTATTACTAGCTGGAGGCAACGCTATTCATTCTTATTTTGGATGTGTTAGATTTTAGACGTACCTGTCTCTTCTATGTAAATATTTCTATGTAATATATTTCTTGCTCAACACCAATAAGTCACTCTTATACCTGCTACGTTCTTACGTGTGAAACGATGAAAGAGTTTTTAGGTTGCACTACTAGCCAAATTCATATGTGACAGTTGGAGTGACAGTTGGTCTTACGTACGTAGCCGAAGAAAGTCAGCAGGAATGCACCGGGTACATAGCGAACAATTGTGAATCTCTGATTAATCTCTGTACCTCTTGTTACATAGAAGCAATACCTGTCGAAGTCGCAGTTTAACTTTGATTTGTAACAACCAATTGGAAATCACAACCTGAAAATTGCCAAATTTTAATATTCCAAGCTACCTACTCAAATATTTATTTTTCCCTAAATAGAATCTATAAATAGTTATTATTGAAGAAAAGCCGAGGCAGCAACGACAAACAGTCGTCGAATAAGGTTGTGTCCCTTGTGTCTTTGTGAGTATTTTCTGCAAGATCTTAATTCATATAAAAGACTACATAGATATTTACTACCTAGTTGCAAGTTGCAAGCATGTTTGTGTGTGTGTGCATGCTCGTCGGACAATATTTCTTTTGCTTCTTATTATAAACAGCCCTCTATAAATTCTTCTTTAAGTGAACTCCATTAGAACTCTCACCAAATAAACCTTGAAACACCTTCGAACTGAGGTACTCTTGTAATTTTATTGTTCACTTTGGCATAACAGAATTTCCAGGAGTATGCATAATTGTTCAACCAAGATTTATCACAAGCACTGACAATTTCAACCTTCCTTGTGTTTTTGCACTAAGCACTGAAAGAATAGCTTTACAATTTTTATAACAGGGAAAATAATAATAGGCATGTGCTACAATTAGGTAAATACCAGAACATATTAAAGTAACAATTAAAGTAAATCCATTTTGTTGACTTCTCCAAGCGATATTCAATATGTTTGTAAATGTATCTACATCACTTTATCCCGTTCCATTCTGTTCATTGGAAACTTTTTTGAAAACATTGAATCTTCTCTTCTTCAATTAGCCCGAAACAAAAGGTCGCAAAAGGCATTAATCAATCTGTCGATGTATGACGAGCAATATAAGCGAAAATATCATCAATTTTTAAATAGACAAATAGTGAGATGAACCCTTTATATACATAAAAACTTCATAAGTAAACTTACACGATAGCATTTTTAAGAGAGCGAGCGAAGGAAGAACAAGAAGAAGCGTAAGTTTAACGATGAAATTCAATAATGACACGCGTCCAGCATGTCCAGAATGAAGACAGCAAAGTTGATGATAATTATGTCCACGTGTATAAATATTGAAATGACTTCTTTCCTGTAACAGTTGATAAGATCTAATAAGTGTAGAGGTGTATTTTGTGTGTAATGAGGCAAATGAGACGTGAAAAATCATTGGATCAATTGAAGCGACGTGTAAGGGTGAGAACAAAAAGGAAGCGACAACACACTACACAGAATGTCGGAGTAGTACGAAGAACAATTAAGATTTTAATGTAAGTATATTTAGGTATGATACGTATGTTAAGTAATATTAAACAATTAGCTGTTAAGACCCTGCTGATATGGGCTTTGGGATCACTTCATTCACTAATGACTCATAAATAAACTTCGGTTTTCGAAGAGACCTTTCTCTGCTTTCTATCTCAATGTTACTATAAATTGCACTCGTTTTTAATAAAATACACGACAAAGGTAGGTTTCTCCATATTTCCAAAAGAAAGTAAAACAACACAAAACTGGGTATATAAAATTAAATGTACTTCATCTAATACTTCATAACGATCCATATATTTTCTTGTAAATCTATTTTGACGGAAATAAAGGAAACACAAACAAACCATAACTATTACAGTCTGTACTACGATGAGAGAGATTTCAAATGAACGATCAATCCTTTAATTACTTCATCCATGAATGTTTGAATTCTTATATATAACAGCTCATAAGGTAAGTGAGCAATGGTTCAAACAATTTAAACTTAACAGGAAGAAAATCTAATTAAACTTAGTACTTAAAGCAGTAACTGATGTAAATTTAAGTTCGATCCACATCAATATAATTTCCCTCAGCCTTCTTTTTTAATATGTCAGATCTATTTATCATCATTAAACCCTGTCTCTATCAAATGTTTTGTTTCCCTCAAAAACATTACAGCATAAGTTGATTTGATATCCAAGACATACACACTACAACATTGTACATGTATGTATGTATATATATTAAATGTATTACAATAACCAAAAGAAGAAACTTATTTTTATGAAATAGGAAACATGACAAACTTTAGAATATAAAAAGTATCTGCACCGTTTAAATCTAAGAAATATTTCAGATAAAAAACGTGTAAGCATGTATTTGATAAAATGAAGAACTGCACAGCACAATGTGTATATATATATATATATATATATGTACCATAGTCTAATATACTTGTACTATAATTAGTTGGGATAGTTAAACCATTTTGATAAAATGCACGTCAAATCGTCATCATAATTAGAATACCATTAGTAAAAACCCGTTTATTTGTTCCACTATTGATTGATAAGTACATTCATGTGTATAAAAAATCCCCTGAATGATTTTAATTGTGATGTGTACTGTATGTTGTTAGATAAAAACTAGAGAAGATGTGGATTTCGAATAGTAAATCTAAGAAGTGTGTTTTATTACACCGAAAGTGAAAGTGAGTCTATATATATATATATACATGTGAATCATCATTTATGATATAATGACTACACACCAATCAACTCCCACATTCAACTACTTATTAATCAATGTGGAGCGAAGAAAGTCATTGTTAATTATTTGTTATCGCCATACAATATTGTTTAGATTTTTGCCTGTGATACAAAGGGAAATACAGAAACATACATAAAAGGATTATAAAAATGTTTATCCGGTTGTATCCGTACTATAATACTATACATATATATTATTATGTGTGTATCATCATCAATGTAATAATATAGGTTACTTTCAGTCTGTTTGAACTTTTCAATAAAGCAAAATAATATGAATGTGATCGTTGATTTCGATTTTATTGTGGCGACCGAGTCCCATTCTAAAGCGTGGAGGAGACATGAATGATGGCTTGGTTGTGTACGAGAGAAAGTGAGAGCCCCTTGGTATCAACAACTCACGACTTTCCTCACTTCTTTCCTGACGGACGAAAGTGTACGCTTGGGGAGTGTCCTCAAAAGACTTCTTGCTTATCTTCTTCCGCTGTTTCGGAAAACTTCGGAGCTTTGTATTATTATTACTAAGGCTTTCTCGACGAACTTTCGACACTTTTTTCTGAGCAACATGAAGTCTGATCATGTCTGATGTGTAATAAACTTATCTCTCTTCTCCATACCTGTCGTGTGTCCTTGTTCATTCCTTACATATCAGAATTCATTGACCAAAGTTTAAGATTTATCTTTCCCAGGAGATGACTGACTGGCAACAACCACGTTCAGAGAGATGGTCAAGCGGAATTCAGTGTGTAAGATTATTTGCCTTCCTCCTCTAAAACTGACGGCGTGATGATGTAGGAAAGTGTTTGCAGAAACCCCGTAAGAGTCCTCGTAGTGGAAGAATGAAACACCGTATTTTATTTTTAGAACTTTATACGGCTCCTCTGTGCAGAAAAAGCACTTGATAACTTCAGAAAGTTTGCAGGGTTTTTAAAAATAAACATGGAATCAAGAGCAGCGCGTTTCAACGGTATCATATATGTAGTTATTTCCACTATTTTATTGGATTTTAACTCAATTTTAAGTCGGTTATAATCGGAATTATGCATACATAATAAATAGCTCTTGGTTAAACTATGATTAATTACTATTACAGCACGAACATACTTTTAAATTAACTAGCAAAGTATCAAAGTTACAAAACGCTATGACTTGTGCATAAGAGAAATATCAATACGTTTTTTCTCCTAAGCTAAACACCGGGGTAGTAAATTGTGATTACATATTTCAGCATACGCAATAATGGAGCACAAATTAATGTAAACCATTTACGTAAACTATATTACAATCGTGACTGGTATGAATACAATTGATTATTAAAAAAGACAAGTTTCAGTTCATTTGTTTCAAACGCAATTAAATGATTATTATAAAATAAGTTTGGCTTTGGGTTAACTAATTAATTCAATATTAATTCTGGCACTTTAGTACTTGCTACTTGTAAATGAAGTCATAAACTAACAAGTTATTATCAACACTAATAATTCGAAAAGATGACAAGTTGAGGTTAATTTTTAATCAGTTTTTCTGTGAATCTCGATCTTCGATTTTAATGGACTGCACTATTCGCTCTATTTTGAAGATATTTCATTTCAACCGTTCATCATTGGACTAATCTAATAATACACTAAACTTCTATCAAAGTATCAATCGAGAGTTTTTGTGGATACAAAAATCATTGGGAATTGTTTTTCGTTGAATTTATTACACACGTACAATAATTAGTTGAATTTTTTCACGTAGAGAAGATTCTTCATGATTCATATCATAAGGTCTATTTTATTGTTTCTAATTGATGGGCTCTTCGTCAGAAAAATATTGTCGCCGATGTAACTTCGGCGTATTTAATTGTCACGTTCTTTGCTGGGTTGTGCGATAGTTATGCGAGGAATCACAGCGTTGTAATGGGACCGGAGATGAATTTTGCGTTCCTCCGCCTAAACAAAATTTTAAAAAGCCAATTCATAGACCATATTTTCAATAATATCGCCATTTTGGAGCATTACCCAAGTGTTTTCTATCCATTCTTGGAGTAGGAGGAGGCAAAGTAGTGCTTCCTTGAAATCTACACGATTTCAATGAGTTGTGACGAGTTAATCCGTGAGAAGATGAGTTTCCAAACATACTGCAGCACGCGTTTATGTAGTCAGCTACTAGTCGTGTCATTTCCAGAACCTTCATCACAGTTCACACGTTAAGTAAACGATCCAATTTTCTCATGATACTTTAAAGGACTAGAAGTTTCGCCAACCTTAAACTTAGACATTCCACCAAAAAGTAGCCTTCGTTTCTTTCCTCCATCGTCGACGACGACCATAAAGTGATCGTCCACAGCTCCTCCAAAAGTCTGCACGGAACTGTAACTATACTTTGCAATGTGTTGCAGAGTGATTGAATCGAGGATAACAATTCCATCTTCATACACAGCAGCCCATACATTAAGCCCATCTTCAACAATGTGAGTTCCACGGACCTTCGAATACAAAAAGAAGACTTGAATGAATAGTGAAGGGAAGAAGAATTCAGTGTGAGAGCGTCTCAGAAGGATTATTCACACAAAAACCGAAATCTCAGAGGAAGTAAAGAAGAATGGACTTAAGCTTGGGAGCCCCACCACTTTCCACGCTTCCCACAAAATTATGATAAAGTGAGATAAACAAACGACGCTTGCTCCTTACTGTGACGTTGAAAAGAGTCGCTCCAAAGAACGGCCATTTCCTCGTACAAGTGAGATAAATTCGAACGCAGTCGAGAGTGTTTTTTCCTTTGAGAAAGGTCCACTTTTCCACAAGACTATCACAAAGAGTCTTGTACTCTTCTTGAGACAAGCTGTCCCGATATCGGATTGGGTAATATTTCTCAAGAATTTGAACAATCATTTGTGAGCCTCCGCTTCCTCGACCTCCTCCTTTATCCGGCTTGTAATCGCCACCATCAATCTGCAAAAGGCACAACGCGTATGAATACCCACCAAGTCTTTTTTGCATCCAATTGCTTCATTCAAACGTAAACTCACTTGAGCCATCAAAGCTGCCAGTTCCGCTGCTAATTCCCGTGTCAAAGGAAATCTTCCGGAAACTACAAACTGATTTGTTTGATAACACAAAAGTAATCTTTCCCTGTCAGTTTCCTGAAGGACTGCAGCTCGTCTATAAATTCTCGATTTAAAGCTCAGCGTAACTGCTCGTCGAGTTTCGAATTTGCCTGAGCCACGTTCCCTCAATGCTGTTTCCCATTGTGCAATGACATCGCAAATCTAGAAAGAAACAGATTAACGTGTTTCAGTTCTTTGTACTCAGATTATATTGCTGAAATAACCATTTCGTGTGAAACTTTTACCTTTTCTTCTGGTTTGAGGAAATGCTCAAGTTCTTTCTCGAAAGGATCGTCTTCAAACAAAGCAAATCCAGAGAGCGACGGTTCTCTACATCCAATTTCATGACACAAAGAAAGCAGAAATTCGTCCACTGTCGTGGAGCCATCGAATCCCACAACCTGTGGAGTAAAATTCACCATTAGATGTTTTCCTCTCAAGAACGCCGTAGGCAATTTGGTATTTATTGAGTGTGGGAACCTGAACACTACTTTTGTATAGCAAATATCAAAGAAAGTTGGTGGTGGGTAATAAAAGAATGTAAGATTGTGTACGAACCTGATAAGCCCCATTAAGGAAATGAACAGGAACGGAATGTGGAAGGGAATGGTGGAAAGGGTTCTTCATCAGAATCGACAGAACTTCCATCCGTGACGGTTTAAAGAGTCTTGGACCATTTGCCAACGTTCTTTCAATGGATCGCTGGCAATAGGCTGCGTATTTCCCACACTCACTTCTGAAAAATAACAAATAACACACGCTCAATAGAAAGTGAAACTTCTTTTGTGTTATTACACACTATACACACAACATGGGCCTTACTTTGTATCGATATTCCGACTCAGATGTTGTTTCAAGTACCACAGCAGTTTGTTATTCTTAGGGAGAAATAGAGACACAGCTAAGGAAAGAAGTTGCCATCCTTGGACAAACACGAAACTACGGACACTCGACTTTCCCTCAGATGTAAGGGCTCTGTGATGCATATTGTGATTATGGGAGAGCAAAGGTGACGAAGGAACTGAAGAAGACGACCCTTTGTTCTTGTTAGACTTCGAAGTACTGCTGCTTTTAGATGGAGATGATCTCGAGGAAGAAGAAGTTCCCCTAAGACTTGATCCAAATGCGGATATTGTATTGTGACCTTTTCCAGTGACTACTGTTCCATTTCCAGTGGAAGAGGAGATGGTGGGAATAGTTCCATGGTTAGTTGATGTAGCTGTAGCTCCACGAAGAAGTTGCTGGGAAGAAGAAGGAGATCCATTATGATTTGAAGATGATGTAGTAGGTCCTGAAGGAATTGAAGTTGAATTTGTGTGATTTTGGCCAGTATGGAGTTTCCCATGATGGCTACTTGAGTCGCAAAGGAATAGCGATTGAGTAGCATTCAGGAGAAAGTGCTGGAAGGACGGAATTAAATTAGACACCAGGATCATGAAACTAATGTGAGATGAAAGTGTTGAGGAGACTTACACGAGAGTGTTTAATTTTGTGCAGAGTTCTATTCACTTGTGCTGAGTTCTTGTAGCTCATTTGTCTCGAGGTTTGCTTAACAAGGGCGCAGATCAATTCCGCTTGGAGCTCCGGGTAGTCTAAGCAAAGCTGGAGAGCATTTTGGGCCAGGACAACGTGATAATCGATTCCGGATGAGTCCAAAGGCACCGACATAAATAATTGGCACGACTAAAATTGAATATAAAATTTGCGTTACTAATTACGGAACAATTGCCAAATTATTCATGATCATCACATTCTTATAATTCCGCAGAGGAGAAGCAATAACTGCATTATAAATTAAATTTGTGACTACTTGACTCATCAAGTGTGTAGTTCTTTTAGGTCATCCGACTCCAATGAAAGTGTTGAGAGAAAGTTCCTCCCCATTTCTACGACGCATATGATTAGGAATCGAATGTATAAGATTAACTGACTATAGGTCCAATATGTATATAACCAGTACTCAGGGTGAATAAATGTCTTGTCTCTCAGCCCCTTTTCCGTTTCATTAGACGATCAGATGATGGCGATGATGATGTGAACTTTTGGAGAATAATAATTTAAGTTTCTTGGCCTTTTCTAAGGCTGAAAGTGGAAAGTGTTAAGAGCGTTAAGCACGTGTGTGTGTGCAGAGAGAAAGAGAGACGTCATAACTCATATTTTCTCATCATCATTAGAGTCATTAATCTGCTGTCACTAAATTGACTTAAGGCTTATAGGAGGAAAGTGTATGTATAATATATATAAGTGCTAGTCTCATTAGCTTTCATCACAAGACTCCCTTTCTCTTGTTCAGTGAAGCACACAAATTAGATGGACCTGGCACATCATCATCTCTTGTAGTAGAACGACTGAGAGAGAGAAAGGAGAGTGCAAATACCAATGATGATGAATGTTTGTCTACTTTGTCTTTCTTTCTATGCGTGTGTGTGTGTCTATTTGCTAAGTGTGTGTCATTATACTTAACTACAATATAAATGACAATCGTGTACGAGGAGACATTTAATTTTCAAGTGTAAAAGTGCTTTAATTTGAAAGCGACTTGTTCGTATATTATCCAACTGAATATCTAGAGGAATATTCGTTTAAAAATATCACAGGATTTCCTTCCTACGTACAAAAAGCCGAGCTTCGCATTTTAATGCCTTGTGTTAAGGCTATAAGGTAAATTGTAATTAGTAAAGCGAATACGGCAGGAAAGGGCAGGCGAAGGTGACTTTAAGATTCAGGAAGGAGAAAGCTTTTAAGTTTAAAGTATGTATGGAATTCGGCTTGCTAAATTCCTGAGGCATGTGGCGGAAGTACCTTGAAAAGCTTAATGGCTTCGTTTTGAAGGGCTTCGGAGGAGAGCGAAGTAAGGGCAGATGTGATGCTTTCCTTGCTGTGAAGTAGGAGAGGGTTTTTCCACAAACTACAGTCTGAAAGAGAGCAAAAATTCCTCACTGAGTTTGGAGGCTACGTAGACTAATGAGTATCGTAAATTCAATTAAGAAAGAACAAGAAAGGATTATTACTATACGCTATACGCTGCACAAAGGCAACAGGGACTTACTTGGATCTCCGTCTACTTCCATTAGTTTGTGCACAAGTTGTTCAAACTGAGTTCCAGCACTTGGTCCTTTTCCTGAGACGATCGTCAGGTGATACAGCCAAGAGTCCTGGACATTTCAAATAAGAATAGAATTCATTAGCGTTTTTTCTTAAATATTATGCAAACTTGTAACACACGTTGGTGCCTGTGATGCATACTTAAAGAAAAACCTAGAAAGTAAAATATCCAGATGTTCAGTTTGCTCATAGCAAGAGAGCGGATCGATTGATATTAATTAACTGTGCTCCACTCAGTTACCTTTTCCTGTTTGGTAGCGAGATGAAGATAAATCGGACTCTGATGGCTGGGGAAAATGCCAATGGTGAAAGCATCAGAAGCAACTCCATCTCCGTGTCCAGTCTCATCTTTGTCATCATTATCAGAGTCTGAAACGTGGTCCACATCTTCCACTCGTGCGTCTCGCATGTTCACTTGCCCAGAAGCCATCTACGAACACATTCACATTAGCAGTCTCATTAATTACTCTACGCCAAGTGTATCGCACCCTATCAATAAACCCATCAATTCTACTACTCTCAATCTCTCTGAGGTTTCTAAATGTAAACGCATTCATTGGGTCTCCTTAATCATA
>Ga0194135_10002315_pt1 | contig 11545 bp, 12 predicted proteins | sample LitLau_LLRF_2013_FD_134024 | JGI IMG/M metagenome (GOLD analysis project Ga0194135, IMG submission 134024) | Freshwater sediment microbial communities in response to fracking from North America - Little Laurel Run_MetaG_LLRF_2013 (version 2) | ecosystem: Environmental > Aquatic > Freshwater >... | reverse complement strand
GTTTTTTCTTGCCCGTTTTCCATTGGTCCGGATAGAGAGATGACCCGGGTCGTCATTTACATTTGCATAACATTACAGTGAAATTTCCCTTCTATTCGCGAAGGTATGAGAATGTGAAGTTTTCCTGTTTTACTAGAATCTGTATTTTCTTTCTAGACTCGAAATCATCGAGTTCCAGAAGGGTTAGACCTTTTCTTCTTTACTAACACTACTAAAATCAACTCCCTGGTCCCGGAGAAAGTCTGCATAATTTGTAAAATTTGACTTTGTCAACGAATCAAGATAAGTATAAAGGGGTCGACAGAGAATTCCACTTATGCAACAAATCTTGAATGAGAAAATTGGCGGACCACAAAATATTACTACAGTAAACAAACTAACGAAGAAAGAGGAAAAGTAGGCTATATCAAAAGAAATCTCAACTCATCCCAAAACTTCTTCCCATTTTCTAGAATTCTCCACTAACTACTACTATGTAAATTAACATGTGGACTAAGCAATTAATTCCAGGTTGCTTCTCTCATTATACTAACCTAATAATGATTCTATCGATGACACCGCATCGACCCTACATACATGGATATTTTGGAACTGAATTGGAATCCCATCTTCCATAAAGTCTAAATTCTTCGGCTTGTTGGTTTATTAGTAAACTTGTTACAAAGGTTAACCAATTGTGCATCTAACATTCAAAAAATAATATTTTCGGTTTAGCCTTGATACATTTAGTATTACAAATTTAGGTTTTAACATAGCAGCAGCTATGATTTTGTTTAACGCAGAAACATAGCTTTTAGGCAAATCTCCAAAAACACTGTAGAATAAACTGATGTCATGGTTTTCTAAAGCCTCCTTAAGTAGAACGAAACATGTGAAGGAGTCTTGTGATATGGAATTTCCATGCGATGCACCACAGCCAATATTTCTCATTGCTTCCTCCTGTTTGGTGTTATTATTTTGAAAAGATGTTTCCCAACTAGAATACTCTTCCCTATCGAACAAAATTAATTCGTTCTGAGCTCAATTTCCTTTCGCCGTCCAGATATTCAAAAATTAAAAAGATTAAAAATTCCATAAGTGGTTTTGCAGAGTCCAACTTCGACGGTCTTGTTAATGCAAAGGAAAGGGATTTAATTTAGACTTACACTTTCGTCCTATCACGGAATGTCTATTCTCTCCTGTAGAAAAGTGTGTAACAATTATGTTCAAAGTTATTGGAAACCTGGGAAATGGTAATAAGTTGAATTATAGAATGACTATTTTAAGTATAAAAAGTAACCCAAATGCAGTCCCTGTCGTAATATTTTCACTTTGTACAATTGAAGAATGGAATCGATAGTTAATAATACAAGATACTTAATTCAACTAGCTTTGTTGCATATAAGATGAATGAACAGGAAATAGGAGTAATGGAACAAGTAAATAAATAGTGGAATAGATTGGAGGTCCTTTGAACTGAATCAGCTCTTGCATTCGCAAAAGTAAGATTCACAAGAGTCTGCATGGGATACCGTTGCATTAAAAAGATAATTCATGAACCGACGTGGTTATTCCTATCGGATTCCATTGCACGGTCTCGGTGTGTGTTGAGTAACAGTTTTACCCTGTTCCTTGTTAAAAATTTATTAAACAGTTACTCCCACTCGAGAAAGCACTGCTAGCATCCGGTTCACTCCCAATTAAGACCCAACCATCCTCAAGTTCAATTTGGCTAGAAGCGGAATCTTCAATGGATCCTACAGTGCAAAATGTGTATCGAGTCATGGGAGACGTCGAACTATCCTATTTGCTAGAACATAATGCACTGCCAAATACTCAGCCTTATCAAGCCATAATGGAAGGCCAAGCCGGGAGAGCATATACAGAGACATTTTTAACTGGGAAAAAGCGAGTGGATAGCTCTCCGACTACTGTTTTGGAATTTTTCGCCCCGATGGAGCTACTGAAGGCAGGCTTTGTTTGAGAAACAACACAAGGCTGAGGACGGAACGATTTCAATGGGACTAGGGAATAAGGCTGGTGGTTGTCTGAATTTGTTCAATGATAGCGTGGCTAAAAGATTCCCGAGTTGGAGGATTGTCAAAGTGAAACGAAGAAAAAAAATTAAAATATCATTGACAGCCGTGGATTTATTTCGGACTCATGATTTTCGTCTCCGATATTTACAAAAGTAGCGAAATTAATCGAAATAGGGTCTTCCTCGCCAAAGATATTTTGGCAAGTGATTATGCCGTGGCATCCTTTTTGGGGATTAATTGTTTAATACTTTCAAATCAGCCTTTACATACTTCATGGTCGGAAGTGTGTGTGTGTGTGTGTGTCAATGGGAATGAAAACTGAGAGTTAGTACTTTATACTATGGATCGAATTATCAACAAAATTAAATTTTGAAAAGTTTCCAAAAAAAAATGAAACAGTAGATTAATCTTAATCATGTATACATCGATTAAACAATTTTATTGTGTTATTGACCTATTGACTGCTTCCTTACCAAAGGAATAATACGAATAAAAATCATAACTGCATTAATAAAAACTCAATTTCAAAGAAAAAACTTCATTCTGGAAACCACTCTAACCTTTTTTATATCGTAATTTATTAAAGTGGTTATCGCCGACTTCTTTCTCGAAATACGAACGTTCTCTCCGCCACAAAATCATGAAACGTTTTGAAATGTAAAATATCATCCCCATCATTCCTGCACCCAACATTTGGCCTTTATAAAATTAATTGAAGAGATCTTTAAGGCCCATAATTACTCACATTAGCAAAAACCGCCAAAAAATAACGAATCTCACTCTAGGAAATCTTCGGGGAAAAAGGAAGCAGTTGCTTTTACTTCTGCCTTAAGTTAAATGCATTTTCTTCCGACATTTGTTTTGCAATGATGTGTTGGATACTTTTTCGTTTTAATAAAGTCCAGTTTTATTGAAATAGAACATAATAGTTAATTTATTTTTTTATTTATCATTTTTTTTTTACATAAACTCTAAATTTAAACCTGGAATCTTCATGCAACATGATAAAATGTATTCACTGGATCTTTGACATATCGAGTATTTTCTCCAGTCAAGTCGTATTCGAAACTTGGAACATCTCTAAAGATTTCCTTGGAAGGGGCGGCATTATTTTTCAAAAGTTCATCCAAATGTTTCTGTATCTCTTGTATTTTGACTTTTGGTTGACCACGTCCTGTTTTGGGGTTAACCAACGGATAAACTCTTTTTGGATTTAAATACCTAACGAGTCGAATAATCTCATTTGGCGAGAGGTGCATGGAGTAGCGTTCCGGATGAAGGCATCGGTTCTCTCTTGAGCAGATTATTGTCTCGTTGTCATTTTCCTCTTCTGAAACGCAATTATAAATTATTTTTTTTTTAGTATTTTGGTGCTGAAAAAATGGAAAACATTACCGGTCGTAGCGGTGGTGTTGGTTTTTCCATCAACTTCTACGGCTGACGGGGGACAAGTTGCTGCAAGTTTGATTTCCACCATCCCACTTGGTATTACTCCGTTCCGTTTGTTTTTTAAATGAAACTTTTGACTACATGGAAGGAATGCGGGATGATTGTTTTCGTAGTCGCAGAACGGTCGCGTTTTTCCAGCCAGTGAGGGAATCGATTCCGCAAAGTCGTGAATATGCGGGTGAACACAGACAATGCTTCCTTTCCATCTTGTGTAAATGCGTTTAATGAGGTACATTTGGGTTAAATGACCTGAAAAGGGATGTAGTAGATACGAATTGCAAGGACGGAATTTTGTTTCTTGAATGTCTAGTTCTATATAGTTACCTGCCATGTTCAGCATAAATTGCGTATTTTCATTATAAGATTCCCTATTTGTAAGTTCCTCACTTATATTTTCAAAAACGTCTCTTCGCGATGGGAATTCCTTATCTTTATCCACGAGGAATGTCGTGTCAATGTAAAGCATGTCAAATGGAAGGACTACTTTTTTGGCGTCATTTCGAACTTCATGCAAGGCGGCAGTATATTTTAAATCATCCATTTGGATCCGGCAATCTGCAGTAAATAAAATTCTCATCTTTTTCGTCTCAATGAGAAACCTGTTGGTAGGACATTCAATCCGTTGTATTGAAACCCAAAATTAAATCCACGTTTAAAAAAATGACCCACACACTTACATTAGACTTCCAGGAGAATGACCAGCCGAGAGTGCAGTCATCCAGCATTCACAGCTATATTTTGAAAAGATGAATCGATACGGGCGGTTTTTCTCCAAAAGCCGAATTTGGTCTCGGCTTTCAAGAATTTGTATTAAACTCAAAAGGCGAGCCGCAGAAGTTGGCGAACCTCGCTTAAAATGATACTTTATATGTTCGAGTGTAACCCTGTGCAAGTAGAGCGAATGTTTTATTCGTGGATGCTGGATGGAAGTTAAATTTTCTAAGAAATTCTCCAAACCAACCATGTGATCTAAACAATTAGACAAATAAATCTCCAACACAAAATTATAATTATGAAAACTATCAATTCCCTTCCGCTTACCCGTGTGCCCGTGTGACAAGAAAAACGCTTCGTTGATATCCCAGTCTTCATTTAAAAGGCAGAAATCATCAATCCGGATTTGTGGGACCTCCACCAGAGTTCCGTAATTAATGTTATTGCCGTAGTTCATTTTCAATTCCAATTAAACTAAACTACCCTGTTTCCCGGTCTATAATACGCGTATTATACAATGATTTTTTAAGATTTTTCGGACGTGCGTATAATAGACGGGGCGCGTATTATGTATCCTCAAAATTATTTTTCCAAATCAAATTCATACGCAAAGGAAAATTTTAAGTAAACTATGATTTGTGCTTTGATTTAAATTGAGACGAAAGCGGAAGTGATTTTCTCATTATCTCACATTGCATTTTGAGCTACTGAATTCTTTCCTAGCCGTCCAATTTCCAATTCCTTCTGCTCAACTACAAGCCTGTGCCAATTTGTAGCTCATGATAAATTTTTGCGTTTAAGGGGTTAAAGAGGACTTCATTTCCCCTGTTCGCATATTCAAAATCACGGTTAAACAACATCATGGGAACAACATTTGCGACTACTGTTTTTGCAGAATTAAAAACTTAAAGGAGGTCAATTAAAATCTCTATGGTCTTGTTTAAATGTGATTTTGAATGTGCTAACAGCACTGATGAATCTCTAGAATTAACACGCAATTCGTATTTAACGTCAGAATATCTCCCGATCCGTTCGCTGTGCTGGGTTAACAGGTGGAGAAATGTTTTACTCCTCCTCTGTTAGGGATACAGTAACACTCATTTAGCCGGACCTTAAGAAAATCTGCTCACAACGTTTTTTTTTCATTTTGCCAAATTATGGAATGAGTACTGAGATTCAGGAATTAAAAAATTGTGTATCGTCAATTGTATTGTCGTGAATTGAAACTAGAGAAGTAAGAAATGAATATTGGCAGTAAAATTTAAAAAATTGACAGAAGCCCTATCCGGCCGAGAGTTATCCTAAAACTGCTGATGCGTTGTCAATCAAGCGGTTAATGAAAGATTATTCGACACAAAACAACTGATTAAAAATGGTTTGTCATTTTGAGCAAAAAGGTTTTAGTCAAGTCAGGGTTTTTTGCTTCGTATTTGCTTGTTATGAACGATTTCCTTGTATTTAAATATATTCGGTATTGCTTTTAAACCAAGTATCCCTCCCGAAAAGCGTATTATCTACAGGTGCGTATTATACAACGCATAAAATTTCTTCCTTAATTTTGCGTATTATACACGGGTGCGTATTATGCTCGGGTGCGTATTATGACCCGGGAAACAGGGTAATATATCCACTTTTATCACTTACGAATGCAAAGAAAGCGGTCTTAGCCCGCTCTGTGCTCCGCTCATTCAGCAAATGCCAATCTTGTTTGCGGAGGCGTTGAATAGGATGCGATATGGCATGTCATGAACTGAGCAGATAATTCTTATCGTCTACTTTCCGGTGGTTGTAATGAGATGTTGCGGAGAGAAATTAATTGAATTAGAAAACACTCAAAACTCGGATAAACTTCAAGTCTTAAGCAGAAAGTATTTGCTCAAGTGTCCCACTTTCATTTCCATCCCAATTGTAAATATATTTATTCTAAGTACTTGTACACTAAATCGGCAGGGTGAATTAATAATCAACAAGAACAAGAAGTATCAGCGCAATTAATTTTAGCGTACACAATTCCTGGCTTTAGAAATGGAGGATATAAATGTGGAAATTAGGAAAACTCAAAGTCAGAATTTAAACTGAAGACAAGACCCTAAAACGTCATGAGCGACTAGGGACTTGTGATTGTGATTTTTTCCTCTCTTTCGCTCTCTTTCCTCACATCACACTGTTGCCACTTTCCCTTATCGCCTGCTTAAGTTTAGGTTAGGTAAACGGCGCAACCTGGTTGCAAGTCGCTCATGACGTTTTAGGGTCTAGTAACTGAAGCATCTTTATTCTTTTCTAACGCCTGGCACCGCATGCTCATGGAAATATCTTTTCTTGTTTTTTTTCTTCAATCATTATTTTATGTGACTCAATATATGTGACTCAAAAGCCCTAAGACTTGCTTTGGCATACCTTTCACAGAGTTTTTTTTTGCATAATTTTTAAGTTTCATTTATACAATATTGTCCACTCCCCTTAGCTCAATCAATTAACCCATAAAACAACAATTTGTAAATTTTGATTTGACAATGTCTCAAATCAATTTTTTTTTCAAAAAATTTGTTGTGCACTTATTTTCATCTAAACTTGCTGCTGGTAATCCGTTCATTTTATAATATTACTTCGTTGCAAAGACGGAACGGCACCACTGGTTAAAACTCGTATACTTTAAGCTGACATTCGAAGGGCTACGATGACGTAGGCATGCGGTCGCAATCGAGAGGTAGGTGAGAACGACGGATGACTAAATATCGTAGAATAGCTCGCCTCGAGGTAATAAATACAAATGCTCAATTTCCTAGTGTTTGTAAACGTTTCGTTCTACATTTTCGTTCCTCTCGATAGCATCAATCCACGACCCCTTTAAATTAGTCAAACCCGTCTGCACACTGCCCATGGGCATAAGCAATGAGGCGATTTTGATCAGAAAGACCAAACATATTGAGACGATGGTTAATGGCCAGTATAATTCCGGTTGGATGGGGAATTGGTTTGTAGAGGAGGCAGATAGCAACTAAAAAGACAAATTTGATCCCAACTAATAAATTCCCAAAGATGGAGTTGAAATTAAAAACTAAATCGTCCAGTTTGGTGTGTAGAATTGGAACGCGGCGTGTAGAGGCATGGGTGCAGCAGCTAATGCTGATTCATGCTGTCAGATTTTTCGAGAGAGCGAATACCAGTATTTAGGAGAATAGGTTTAATGAAGCGCCTGTAATTCGAATTTTACTCTGCGAAATACAATGACCGTGCTCTTAATTTTTTAGAAATGTTGGGGTAATGTTCTCGGCCTCTTTAAAATTGACAATAATTAGGTTCAGTTATTCAGACTGGGGGATTTCTGGATTATTTGAGCTGGAGGAGACTGGGCAGAGGTATTGAGACACTCTGAACGTGACCTCTACCTGTTTGCTCTATCTGCACAGTGCACAACATCAGTCCAAGTAATACTAGGATTGAACACAGTGAATAGTCTTTACTTGTTTTTAATAAAAAATATTTACGCGGATAAAATTCTGTAAATGCACACCGAGTGGGGTAAACTATGGTGGGGAAACGCAGTTCAATTGTTTGGAGAAAACGGGAGGACAGAAGGCTCTTGAGCATTCCGGATTCCGCAAGAAAAGTAGTTTCTGTACATTAACCTTCAAACCCACTTGCGCCCTTATTATTTTCAGAAAAAGTATAAAATAAACAAACAATTGGGCTTCAGTTGTAAACATGTTGTTTCAAAATCTTACAAACGGGGCATCCTGGAACCACTTCTTTTAGCAGATAACCCTTACCCAGCAATTATTCACAATAAATATTTCTCAATCTAATTATGTTAAGGATGTGGGGATGCCACAGATTATGTAGGGTTAAAAGTGATCATCGAAATGGCATTTTCACTTCAATATTACAAAAATTTTAAATACTACTTTATTCAAATTAATGAAACGTAGCATGGGCATTATTCTCCGTTGTCATTTAAAAACAATAGAATGAATATAGGACTTATTCCGGTATATATTCGTTTCCCCCACGGAGACGACAAAGGAGGGAGCGGAAAAGGATGACAAGGTACACTCGTTAGATTAGGTGAGATTAGGTTAGGTTAGTTTGCGGGCTTCCTTTAGTAATTTAAAATAAATCTTTGTTTCTTAAAACGAGCTGATTATACTAATGTCAACCAATGTGGATAAAACTGGATGATCTAAACATATTTCAGAAATAGTTGCAATACTCAAATCATTTGGATGTTTTGGATGTTTTATCCCAAATTGGCCTCTAGAATTTCCTGGTTAAGTCAGTAAATGAATGCTTTTTAATTTAATTTCATCAATTAAGTATAAAAAACCCACTTTGCCAAATTTTTTTTTATCTCAGCATCAAACTAATTCTCACTTCCCCTCAACTTTTGATGCAGGCGCGGTAAAACATTTCAAACTGAACTCAACAAAAAGAATTTTCTTAACAATCAATTCAACCGGTAATTAATTAAATTAAAATTGTTTCATCGCAGTTTCCATGGTACAAGATGCCCATCGAACTGTAAATGTGAGTAGTTCCACTTTGTTCAGTTGTTGAGTCGGCAGGAATTCCCTGGTTCACTTTAATTATGATTAATTCTACTTTTATTAGATGCACGCACAGATGACATTTCACAGTTGTAAAGGAATCTTCCGTCTACGCATTTGCAAAGTTGGGATTCGACCTTTGTCAACCTCCCCTTCCCCGAGTGCACTTGCCTCCAAAGACTTTGGATACAATTTTGGTAAGCTATCTCTCGAGTACTACTGATCTGATCATTGATTCCTAGTTAGAATTCATAGATAAGAGGCACATAGTGTGAAGGAGACGAGGAAGATAGATTTAAGGGTGAATCAGAAATTCTGTAATTAAGAAACCGCAGACTTCCCACAAGAAAAACATTTTTCTTTCGAAAAAAAATTCAGTCATGTTCCACTTTCTCTCACAACTCGGTCCTCTCAGCTCAATTAAACGATTTAATTTTTAATTTTTTACTTACTGTGGGACACTTTCACTCACGTTGGGAGTAAGTTCTTTAGTAATTGAAGCATAATGAGCAGATTTGTTAAAGTATAATGTATGGTTTAATTAATTTAGTGAGACCGAGAAGTGAGAGAAAATGGAACATGAAACTATGTTTTCGAAACCAAAACGTTTTATTGGGGGGATGCCTGGTTGCTTTTTTGAAATCCTTTTTTTCCCAGAATTAACACAAACGCAAAAGGAACTGCAACAATTAGCCCGGAAATTTACAAAGGATGAAATAATTCCAAAAGCGGCCGAGCACGACAAGAGTGGAGCTTATCCATGGGACATCTTTAAGAAAGCGTGGTCAGTTGGACTCTTAAATTCATTTGTTCCTGAAAAATATGGTAGCTTAACGATGTCTGAAATTGTTTCTTTTGCGTTTTGGGACAATTTTGTATTTTACCTAACCTATCGTCAATTCTTCCAGGTGGGCCAGGATTGAATTGCTTAGATTCTACCATAATTGCCGAAGAGACTGCGTATGGGTGCTCTGGCATGACTACCATCATTTTTAGTTCTGCCCTTGCAGCTGCTCCTCTTCTGATCGGTGGCTCGGAGGAGCAGAAGAAGCATTACCTTGGACGACTAATTCATGAGCCAATCACTGCTGTAAAAATATTTGGAATCAAGCGACCCGTCTCGTCCTGTCTGAATTTTTCCTTCAAAGATTTTAATTAATTATGGTTTTAGTCCTACTGTGTCACCGAGCCTGATGCGGGATCTGATGTGTCTGGACTAAAAACGAAGGCAGTGAGGAAGGGAAATGAATGGGTCATCAATGGACAAAAAAAGTGGATCACAAGTGCTGGAGTTGCTTCTTTCTTTGTCGTTCTTGCCCGGACGGATTCTGATCCAAAAGCAAATACAAGCAAAGCTTTTACATTTTTCATCCTCGATGCAAAAACACCAGGCATTACTCTTGGGAGGAAGGTTCGTTTGATAATGATATTTTAATTGATTTTTGAACAAAAGCGAAAGGCCGCTTGATAACACTGGTTACGTTTCTATTCTAGGAAATCATGATGGGACAGAGATATTCCGATACCAGAGGAATCACGTTTCAAGATGTTGTTGTGAAGGACGAAAATGTAATGGGGAAGGTAGGGGAAGGATTTAAGTTGGCCATGGGAGCATTCGATTTTACACGCCCGCCGGTATACTCATCATTTGTATTAACTTTCCAAAATTGCAACACGGGACGAGTATGATTCTTGAAATGAAAGATCCATTTCTCTGTGCTTAGGTGGCTGCAGGTGCTGTTGGTTTAGCGAAAAGAGCGTTGGATGAAGCCACTCGATATGCCCTTGAGCGGAAAACATTTGGGACGGAAATTATTCATCACCAGGCAAGTATACCGCCGTGTGCCCCCATTATTGGTTCTGGGTTCTCCTTAGAGATTTTTTTTATATTTTAATCTTATGACAGGCCGTGTCGCACATGTTAGCCGAAATGTGCATTGGAGTGGAAGTCTCTCGGCTCGTGACATATCGCTCTGCCTGGGAATTGGACAATGGTCGGAGGAACACATACTTTGCTTCCATTGCCAAGGCTATCGCTGGGGAGACTGCAAATAAGTGTGCCTCGGCCGCTGTTCAAGTAAGTCCTCTAATGCCCATTGCACTTGGGAGGTCTTATCTTTAGGAATCAGGATTGCCCCACTTTAGCATTCAGTGCGCATTTCTCATAAAAAAAAGTGTAATATTGTATTTATTTTAGATTTTTGGTGGGAACGGATTTAACACGGAATACCCAGTGGAGAAATTAATGCGAGATGCAAAGATATTCCAAATCTATGAAGGAACTACTGAAATTCAAAAAATGATTATTGCTCGTGAGCTTATGGGAAGGTTCAAGCAGATGATGTAAACTGGATTGTGAATGCTTAAATAACAATTAAGAAGACATCAATTAACAACGCTTTCTACCTCTACTCGATATCTATTCTTTCGAGGTTTACCGAAATAAACAGTGCTTAGAGCGGTATTGATTTATAGTCCGGGTTGGTCGATGGGAGTGATTGTACCTGCAGCTTTATGATTTTATGATATTCTGATTGTTGGAAACTGGTAAGTAGTAAGCAGAGTTCACGTTTTACAAGTGCAGATTCGGTCATGGAATTGAAATATTTGTAAAGAATTTATCAAATAAAATCAAACCTTTCCATTCCAGTTTCTAGCCATTGGTTAAAATAAAAATGAATGATTTCTTTTTGGCTCCAGTTTAAACTGTCCGAGTCTTGATAACAGATTAACTGATTTTTAGGATTTTTAAAGTTTTCGCTATTTACCACATTTGACCAGTCCAGAAGAAATATATAATGTCAAAGGATTGGATATATT
>Ga0194135_10002314_pt1 | contig 11546 bp, 5 predicted proteins | sample LitLau_LLRF_2013_FD_134024 | JGI IMG/M metagenome (GOLD analysis project Ga0194135, IMG submission 134024) | Freshwater sediment microbial communities in response to fracking from North America - Little Laurel Run_MetaG_LLRF_2013 (version 2) | ecosystem: Environmental > Aquatic > Freshwater >... | reverse complement strand
TCCTTTGTAAAATAAATTCCTTCGTATTATACAATTCTAAAAAATAAGCCTCCTCCTCCATTTTGATCCTTCTGGACATCTGAGAGATATGAATCCATATCGAATCCATCTATCCATCCGTCTATTTTTTCATTTTTTTCTCTCTCGAATTTCTCATTCTTCTCTGCTGAAATTTTGACTCATCCTTCTTTAGTCCCACTCCTATCTTGTGCTCTGTTGTCTGCTGTCTCTTTCACATAGGGATTTGCCTCACACTTTGTGTGAAGGGCTGATTTTGATTAGATTTGTGTTTGAGACGGATGGATGGATGATTGCCTGCTGTGCCATGCATTGAAAGGAGAGAGATAGATAGAAAGAGAGAGAGAGAGGATCTCTCTCTTTATGAATTCTTCTCATCTCATTCCCCTTCTCTCTTTTTTTATCACGAGAGACTTAACAATGGATGCTGGGAAGTGCTGGAAAAGTGGCTTTGAGTTTCGGATGCGTCGGGAATTGAATTTGAGTGGAACAGAAGCAGCAGGAGCAAAGAGAGAGAGAGTTCTTTACTAAAGGCAGGCAGAATAAGAAGGACAATTCACATCGGGTTGGTCCCCAGTTCTTGTCACACTCTGCAAGCCCCACCATAAGCTTAGTAAGACCAACACTCCCTCGAAAACATCTGAGTCACACAGAGTCGCTTGTTAATCCTAAAAAGTCTCAAAATTTTGAGTCAGACACATTCCATCTCTCAGTTTTATAGAAACAATAATGAAGTCTTCTTCTCCTGTACTCGTCTTTGCAAGAAGAAGAAGCAGAATTACTTCAGAGTTCATGTCGTTTCAATATTCGTTTCGCTTTACATCAAATTCTTCTTTATGATGCGAAGAAAAAACTTTTACATAAAAATTGTCTCTGTTTCTCCCTTCCCCACGGGGAATTTCATACACAATAAGACTACACTTCTGCTATCACTATCATCATGAAGATCATCAAAGATATCAAAGTGTGAAATGAAATTTTGGAAAAGTTGTATGGATTATGGATAAGTGTTCTTCACCTGGAAAAACTGATAGAAAGAAAACTTCTTTGAGAAATAGTGAACTCAAGTTTATTCGCATTTGAAACTCATTGACTTTTCTAGTGTTATTTGTGAGTTTTATTAAATAAATAGCCTCAATAGTTTGTTTAAGGAAATATTAAATACAAAGGGACTGAGGCATACAAAACTGAACAGTGTTAAACGCAAAACAGCCCTTTCCTCGAAAAACACATGACCAAGTGAAAACACAGTCAAAGAACTCGTAAAAAAACTTCCTGGTTTTTAAACAATAAATATTTTATTGTTTTTTTTTTCTTAAGAAAAACCAATCCATTCTCATCAGTTGTGTGATTGTGCCTTCGATTTTAAAATTATACTCGTCAAATATCATTTAATTTTTAACTGTCAGCGATCGATTAATTGGTTTACTTTAAATTTAGTCAAAAAATACCTAGACAGAAAAATTTTTACAGCTACTATTTTTGATTGCACCAAGTAGAGTTTAGAGTAGGAATAAAAAGTAAACACAAACGAATAAAAAGAAGATTCGTGAAGCAGCATATTTTGTAGAAAACAAAGAAATCTGTAAATTGATAAAATTACTAGAACTAGAATAGCAAAATTTAGAAAGTAAGAAGAGAGTTCTATTTTCACTTGCAAAGATATTTACAATTTACAACGAGACGTATATACATATATATAACTACGTAAGAGCACATTTTATAATTAAATTTAAAAAACAGGGTATACTCTTCTTGATAAAGTTAGAATTGAAACTGATAAAATTATTTTCTAAAATTATATTCGAAATTTCAACTCAGTCATCTATAACAAAAGCTGCTGAAACTTTCAGTTACCAATAATCTCGGTCGATTTCGCAACCGTAAAGAGTTTGACTCATTTAAATTAGTCAAGGATTAATCTGCCGACTTTCCGGAAGTAGAAAGCTCGTAAAGAGAATTTTAAAAAACTCTAGTCCATTTTTGAAAACACGAGAACAATCGGTCCTAAAAGGAATTGAGCAAGACTGGTAGTCAATTAAGAAATTAAGATAAATGTACACACAACACAATTAGTAATTAATTTCACTAGACAAAAAATAAGTCTGCGTAAAGTAAATATATATATTGTATTATAAAACCATATACATAATATAAAGAAGAAGATACAACTACGGAACCAAATTGTGATTGTGATATTTTATATTTCTGCTCTAGTTAAGGTAAGTCTCACGTTAACAATAATTCTTGTAAGTTTAATGACTCCAGTCAACACGAAATGTCTTGCACTTAATTTTTACTTCTATCTCCTCGCCACTGTCTTTCGTTATGCGAATGAGTAAAGGTGAAATGATTTTACGAGTTTTAAGAGAACTTTTCACTGGGATTTTTGTTACTGTAAGTACGTACGTGTTTGTGAGTGTGTATGTCTAGTCACTCTCATCAATCAAATGTCAAAACACAACGAACCTTCTCATTTTTTACATTTACCTGAGTGCCTTAGTTTCTTGAGGTCCAGGTTATATCTCTCTATACTAACCTCGTGTTGATGAGAGAGTTTTTATGACTACACAGTCGATACAACCTTCTTTAAATGTACAGCCAGTTGTTTCACTTTCGTTGGGCTACGAAACTAAAGATTTGGAAGTAGATTACAAAGAAATTAATGTCCCTAAGGAAGCTATGTACTTGACCATTTCTCCTTTCAACTTAATCTCATAATATCATTTCATTCTCATTTGCACTTGATTATTTACTGCCACCACCTCTTGTCAAGAGGAATTAACAAAATTCTACGAATATATGATAATTATATTCTTTTAACTGTTGTCATTTCAGTCATTTCAATTTCACTTCTCAAATGGTCTCATTAAATAAGGTAATCACAAACTTGAACGTGCAGTTAATTTAAACATTAACTTACAACGTGGTTAAAAGCAACGTGTAGGCTCGAATGAGTGTTTCAATTCAATTCTAAGAAACTGGGTGCTTTCTTGGCACCCATCTCTCGTATTGTTCAGCATGCATGAGATATTATTCAATAAGCCGAGTGTAAGCGTAACCAGATACTTTTTAATACATTTTTTTACATTGGTTTTTGCATATTATCAACTCAGCTCTAAATTCAACTACACGCTTGCATACTTTTAGTACTTAAGAAACATCTCGAGCTCTCATCTTTCGTTGCAAATAACTCTCAGATAATCTGACACTTAACAGGATTCATATACAACATATTTATAGGGTTATTTCGGTTCATCGATTACAGTCTAGCTTAACGAGTCAATTCATCTTTCCACTTGCTAATAATCTGCGTCTCTCAGTCTCAGTTTTCAATGCAACAGCAACGACGTGATGAATAAAAATGAACTTGTTGTCTCATGGTTATCTAACTCTGCTGCATACACAGAGAGTGCACACACACTTGACTCACATTATAAAAAGTTAAAATATTCTTTGTACATTAATGCTAATGTCTCAATCTGACAGAGAGTAGTAGTTTGTGGGATGATAGCTGGTTCATCCGCACTTCTTTTTTCTCCTTTGGTTTCCATATGATGCGGTTCTTGTTGATGTGATTGGTCCAAGGGAGGTCAGAGATGAAGACATAGCCCAGTACAATTATGCAAAAGAGACAAGGCTAAAGGTTCATCTCAAGGAGCGCATAAATCATCTCTCAGTCGCACATGGAATTGCAATCAAAAATCCTATCCATCCTATCAGCAAAGAACTTATTTTTTATTCTGTCCATCTCTCTCCATCACTTTCCATGTGATGTGGAATTTTTTACATTTAATCTCTCCTTTTTCCACAAATCCACCAGCATTTTCTAGCAACATAACCTTCAACATATTTGACTTTCCTACTCCTAAACAATGTTGTAACAATCGTCTCGTCTATTTCCCAACTTTGTTGTTGCAATTCATCAATTTGACCTTCAGTCACAACTCGATATTCCATTGATCATTGATCTAGCTTATATGAATACAATAATAATATCGAAAGCCACGTATTAATTATTCTAATAACCTTGTGGTGTTCAAAAATATTAAGAGAAAACAATCAACCTATTCATTTACTAAGTTAGTAAACTTTCATTGTTTCGTCTTGAATCTTGAATGGAATTTAAAAACTCAAACAATCTGAGCTTTTCAAACACCGAGTGATTTTTAAAAAGGTTGTAAGTTGTAACTTACGTTAGCCTTATCGGAAAAATTTTTTCTACACGGTAATTTATACTTGGATAATGTACGATAAACAGTTTGGTTTTCAATTCTTCATTAAACAATCTTTCCATTCTTCATTTCTGTATAATCTCTCCTGCAGAAAGTGTCAAGAAAGTTGACATGACGTGAGATGGTGTGTATATTCGAAGTTTAGAGATGAAGTTCTTGTATGTTGTCTTCTTCTTTCTTCATGTCACTTCCATCTTTCCTTGACAATCTCATCTTGTGTCTTGTCACAAATGTCAGACATGGTTGGATTTGGAATGAGAACCTTCCTCCTTAGAACCACCACCTCCATCCATATCCAAGTAACCACGCTTCTTGCTTCTCATTGTTACACAAAGGGAGCCTCAGGTCATCACGAAAAAATGACTTGCCTTCTCCAACCTTTTTTAAGTGAGATACTCATCTTCTCATTTGGAGGTGGGAGGAACTCTCTCATATTTTCTCCTGAAAATTAACAACACATTCTCTTAGCAGTTGCTCATCATCATAAAATATTTTTTAATGGAAAGAAGGAAGGTTCGTTTAAGTAAAATAGAATTTTGTACTTCGTGAACTAAAAGGAGGAATACATAGTCGTTTCCCATATGCATTTATAATTATTATAACTCCATGATGATACTATTTATGAACTGAATGAAGTGTAAATGACTTGGGGGTGGAAGGTGGGGCTTCTATAAGGTTTGTTTTTATGGTTCGAGTGGAAACTAAAGTATTGCAGCAGGTCATTGGGAAGCTCACCAGAATCCTAGAAAAGATTTCAAACTGACATAGGGTTAAAGAGTAATTTCTTTATGAGCGAAAGTGGTTTTTGAGGGGATACGAAAAGCTATAAACTATGTTCATATAGCTGCAGGTTATAGGGCATTCGTATACAGTGGAGATGAATTCGCGTAGGTGTGTTTTTGTAGGGGGGTCCCTTGAGACGGGAGTCCGAAATCGTGTGGAATGAATGTGAGATTCGGGTGGATTTGAGCAGAGTTAATTTATCTTGCGGGCTAAATTGGCCGCTTGGTTCCATCAGCGTTCTCCAACATTCCCATTCCTCACTCTGAATCCCAACCTCTCATCCATATCATCAAACATTTCACACGTGCCCGATTTACTACCTTCTTCTTCCTAAACAAATCTTCCTCTTTTCTGAATCAACTCTCTTAGTCCTATCTCATCCAGTACCCTTGTCATCGTATAATTGTCCTATCCTTATATCTTTTTATAGATAATGATAAAACAAGTCCATTGACTTCTCTCAAAATGCACCAAGCCATGAGGAAAACTTTGTCAATTTTAAATTGCAATGAACATAAATTATATGAGCAATCAAGCGGGGAATTCACCCGATAATTGCACAAATGTTTACTCATCCGCGTCTCTACCGAGATTCTTCCTTAAGGATAAATGTTTTTGTAAAATTACACTCGATTCTAACTGCATTCGAAGAAACCACAAAGCATGAAACTCGAGACTTTTATATCAATCGCTCATCCAGATAACTACGAGTGTATATGAGTTTTCGGTCAGGGTCTTATTTTACTGTAATTTAACAATTCGCATGAATTTTTTACAACAGTTTCGGCAGTAAAAAGCAAACTTGAACCAAGAATTCCCTTAACTTCCTTTCATGTTGCTCAATGATACGTTACTATAAGCTGTATATTAAAAACTTAAATCGTATTAAACTGGAGACAAATTCACTCAATATCATACAAAATACTATTTGAATTTCATGAATCATTTGGGGTTTCGAGAATTTGTTTAAGCTATTTTAACAGGAGCCGGTGCAATTTGTGGAATTTGAAATTATATATAGGACGACTTAGGAATAAGTCAGGTAGCTTTTCACGAGGGGTTCTTTACTGTTAAAAACACCAGAGAGTAGGATTAGATGAAGTAAAATTATGGATAGAGAGGCAGGAAGGAAATTAGGCTAATTAAAGTAATGGGAGTGTGAGCAACTGAACACACATTGAAACATATGAACAGATGTATTCTGCCTACCTACATACAAACTAATACAAAGTTGAAGGATAAACTCTACCGTATTCCTCCCTTTCTATACTTGTCCATCGATTCATTCCTACTTTTCCCTTCATTTTGATCAATTACTAAATTAATACCACCGAACAGAGCTCACTGCCTTCTATTCAATGTAATAAACACTTCTATCTCGTCCCCTGCAAAAGGCACTTCGTGTTTTATCCATTCCTCATCAATACCAAACCACTCTACACAACACACACACACATGAATTCACGAATTACCTCCAGGTGTGGCCGTATTCGTGTTTGCTCTCTTATTATCTTAATTACACGTATTGCCTTTTCGTACCTAGAATATACTAGGTAGCTTTAGGTCGAGCATTAAAATGGGTTCAAGTATTAGTTAAATCTACAGCCTATGGTTTAAACAGATTCCCCACTTAATTAAATGAAAAATGTATTCTGAAGTTTTTATTTAGCTAAACAAGACGAGTGAAACTATCCATCTATTTTTCTGCTAACTTTTAAGTACATAGTAGTACATATTTATAACATGCTAATGGACGAAACGATGGAATGTGCAAAAAGATGAGTGATTTTCAAGTTCTCACACTCACTGCCTGGACAATTTCAAACCAATTTGCCTGTATGAACTTTGAAAGTTCAAGTGTTTTTTGTTAAAAGAAACTCTTCGTGTGAGTATATGTTTGAAAAGCATCTGGAAAGTTTCATTCGTCTTTGATTTTAAAACTTTAACATAAACTGAGAGGTTGGAGTTGGTAGATTGAAAAGACAAGTATTATGAAGGATAAGGGATGACAGAGAGAGATGTACACGGAAGATTTCCATCATGTGCATAAGGAATTCATGGATGGTGGAAATGTCAGAGACAAATGAGAAGGGCTGAACTTGTCGAAAGCAGGGAAAATGGACCCTCGTGAAGAGTACCAATCCCGTCTCAGCGATGGCCCCATCCCGTCAATCATTCTCAACTCCATACTATGCGTCCAAATCTCCATTTTACCGTATATGTTGTCGATTGCATACATGTCGTTATGTACCCTTTACCCTACCTACAAGTAAAACGGGTATTGAGGAGCTGTAGTTTAGTTTTTTGTACATATGGCTAGACTAGATACACTTCGAAATTCGAATATTCGAAACAAACTAATTTGCCTCATATGCATACATTTGTGACACAACATAAATAAATCATTCGTTCACTAAACAATTTCCCGTGACTTAATCTTTAGAAATTAAACAATTAACAAGGTAGAAGTCGATGTATAACATCTTTTATTTTTTATAGTATTTGTTTCGAACGATTCCTTTGAAATTGATTGGAAAAATGAGCAGCTAGACCTGAATTGGAAAAATTGGTACTTAATTGTATTTCATTTTCTGTGTACCATGCAATGATACAATCAAAGTAGTATAAAAAGACAATATTACAATAAGCTTTTTATACGCATTGAGATGATTAACTTAATTCATAAGTGCACATTGCAGTGGATTTTGAGAGTCGTCTCTGCATACATAATATTCGAGAGTTTAAGATGACTAATAATAATAAATAGATAGAATAATAGATTAGGTTGTTGTATTATTTGGAAGATGATGTTGTGGGTTGGTCTTAACATAATCGTAAGCACTCGGGATTGCGTTGGATTGCATCGCATGTGTGTGTCTTTTACACTGGAAGACTTGAGTGAGTTATGGAGTGTTTGAGTTATTATGGACGGCCTTTCTCCCTTCTTACCTTCTCATAGATCCGCTTCTAAGCCAAAGAGGGCAAACCAGACTCTCTCTACTGCATCTCGCACCACGCACAGCCACTTTCACCAATCTCCCATTATTACTATTATTATTCACTCAATGATGCACACACTGCGATTTTAAACAATGCACTTTTACAACTCCATGCTTGTTTGCTATTTCTTCTTAAATTGGCTATTTATTGTAATAATGTATCCAATGTTGGTGACTTATTCCATGTCAATCTTCAATTTGATCACATCGACTTCAATCAATCTTCTCGGAAGCTATAGAAAGATAGGACGAAAATCACAATAAGGTTTAAATTTTACACAAAATACATTTCTCCGCTTTGAAGTTGCTTCGTCCAAGTCTCCAGTGGAACTGCGAGCAACAAAAAACCTAAAGCAGAAGAATCTCACGAAGAAATAAAATTGTTTTTGTAAATTCGATAATAAACCTCATTAAAAAGGTTTCATAATAAGCTGTTTAAAGGTGCTTGGGCGAATAGTGTGTAAACACTTCCATAAAACGCCTCTGGAATAAAAAGCTTTGAAGAATAAGCGTAAGTATTGACAGGGTATGGAGTAGAGGTGACTGAGCAATAAAATCTGTAGTGTTTTATTACACCGTTTATTACGTAACAGAAGGATTGAGAAAACCTTTAAACCTTAAACAAGGTCTTTTTACAACACCCTGTCAATCACAAGAATGAATTGTAAAGAACATGAGCAAGAAATGTAAAAAAGATGTAAAAATCCGTGTCGACTCTATCCGTATATCTATAGCCTTACTGAACATTATTATATGAACAGTGTGCTTTTCAAGGAGGCTGTACACAACAAGTGTTTGTTATGTTTTCTGGGTTAGTTCAATTGATGGCCCATTATAAAACAATAAAATGAGTCGTAAACTTAACTTATCTCTGTAATGGGTTCTCTCCACTCTTTCTCTCTTCCCTAAATATATATACGCTTACTTACTATACGAAATGCTCACGAGTCAACGTGTTGTATAATAGGATAATAAGATCGAACGGTTCGTATTATTATTGTTATGTTTTGCTATTTTCCACCAAAGAGGTTCGTTCCAGTGGGTTGTTTGTTGGTATACTTTATTTCCAGTCCCATTAAGTGACCCTGCCCTTTCCTTACGCAATAAATGCGATAACTTCCACATTATATTTTATAGTTTATGCCCAATATCCTTTTACGTAAAATTCCAGCATGCAATTCTGTTATGGTGTCATATTATCATCTCTGAGAATTCTTTCACATAATCATCAAGTACAAGTATTCAAATTCCAATTCCAATAATAACTTGTTATGATACCTATGTAATACCTTGAATTTATATTCCTGTGGGAAATAACAAGCGAAGCTTTATTTATTGAGTAAGCTTACTACACAGAGAGTTGATTATTCATAAAAGCCTCACACTGCTGAAGTCTAGAAATGCTTAACATATTTTAAATAATACTGAAGTGTTCCGTAGTTAGAATAATCTTACGAGAATTTGTCATCGGAAGAATTTGCTTAATAGAAAGAAAACATTTGAGAACGTAGTACGAAAGGGTTCATGCATAAAAGTGTCATTGCAAATACTACATCTTCCTTAAAACTCATTTATAGTTAGTTAGAGAAGCTTCTTCTTGTTCTGCCAAAGGCAGAGTAAAATTCACGACGAATGGAGGTTTATTTTGGACCAAGATTGATACGAAAGTAGTTGGCAATTAGCCTTGAGTTCTCATTCTTCCTCCTTCTCATTGCTCCCATTGCCAAATAAACTGAAACGTGACAATTGCATCAACAAACAGAGACCCAATTTCATAAATTACTGCAGTTCAACCATAATGCACACTCGCACACAAAAAGCAGCATTCCACTTTCATGTGAAATTAACATTTCTTCTTTTACTTTGCTTCATAAAAGTTTTTATCCCTTTCTGTTCAGCAGTTCAAGAAATGCACTGGGATGATCACAGATCAGGCTGCAAATAGAGAATGTGAAACAAAAATAGTCTCTCATGTGATCGTCAAGACCTAATTAGTTTCTTGAGGAAGTGCCTTTTCGTAATCCTTTTCTTCTTCTTTCCTCTGGGCCTGCTGCGGTTTGTCTTCCTTTGAGAAGAAATATTAAAGCCTTTTCCTTCAGTTGTTTTGACAAGAAAGGGATTAGCCTTATGGGGAGTCTGCCTCATCAGACTTCAACACTTAAAATAGCCTACATCAATCCTCTCTTAAACTTTGAGTTTTGTATGTGTACGTGTTCAGCCATTTCCTTCGAGCTTTTCTAATCCACTAATAATCGCTAGCAGATGCTTAAAATGTATTTACAATAATGCATTCGATTTCTTAATATCGAGCGATTTCAGTGGTTTCAACCAATTTGCATTTGCATCCTGAAAATCTGAACACATCTAACTATTTTTTTCATTCAAGTTCACGTACGAGACTTGAAAAACTGACAACATGATTGAAGTAGCTGTTCAATATCAAATGGCTTCACTATCAAGGTATACAAAAGCACCATTGAATGACACAGAAACCTCCTAAACTCTGCGTGTTGCAAGTATTATAAAAGATTTTTTAGCCACTGTAAAGCCCTTTTATTCTAACACTCATGAAGAATTGAGCAATTCCTGCTCAACAACGTGACAAGCCTCCTTTATTATTGAATTTTTGAAAAAGAGATTTTTCCTTAAAGGGAAATGAAGCAGGAATTCTAGGGAAATGGAAATAAACCTAGGCTAGGTCATGGCTCATCTGAGCACAGGCCAACCCCTTTTCATACACCGAACTATTGAGAGTATTCAAAAAAAAACACATAGTACACACGACGATATTACTGAAGAGAAAAGGACTTAATTGTTACTCTCAGTGTTCATGGCTTATTTCATGCGTCTTTTCACCGACTTTTCCGTCACCTTCATGCGTGCAGATGTTTGACCAACCATTCGAACCAAAAAGGTTTCCTTTTCTCTCATTTATTTCGAAATGACTACACACACAAATATATGCACACATAGTCTAGTTATACACATAGAAACTTTTGCCTCTACGTAATTGAATGGACTCATTGTCAACTCGAATCGTTTGGAAATACTCAGGGTGTTCCGAAATTAAAAACCTGCATTGGCTATTAGGGAATAGTTCTTCGGGAGTCCCTGTACAAACTTCCATAGAACAGGAATCCCGGTGAGTCTGTCTCCCGAGGAGGACAAATTTTGCATGAATTGTTGTATTTGACTGGATGTGTTCCAGTCATGAAAGACTGTTACAGGCTTTTTCAACTTGTCCTGCTCGATAAAATATTTTTTGGTTTTTCTGGTGGAAGTTAAAACAATGAATTGAATTAATGATGTAGCCAGATATCTCGTTAGTACTATTGGTTGTGAAAGTTGAGTGGTGAGCATGATCGTGTCACATGAATTGTAACATTACTAGGAGGTCGCCTGTAACACTTCGAAAACGGTTTAGGCAAGAAATGAAGTCGTCACTGATGATGGAGAATGGGTGCCACCCTCAATAAGTACCTCATGGGAAGTCTGTGTCTCTGTTGGCTCT
>Ga0194135_10002313_pt1 | contig 11553 bp, 9 predicted proteins | sample LitLau_LLRF_2013_FD_134024 | JGI IMG/M metagenome (GOLD analysis project Ga0194135, IMG submission 134024) | Freshwater sediment microbial communities in response to fracking from North America - Little Laurel Run_MetaG_LLRF_2013 (version 2) | ecosystem: Environmental > Aquatic > Freshwater >... | reverse complement strand
CTGATTGGAGATAAGATAAATCAACACCATCTTTATAAACTTTGTTCAGGCAGTGCCAGTCCCATCAGTTGCTTAGTTGGTTCTCCAAGTCCAGTTGCGATCATGAACGCTGCTGCAGCCATTACCCGTGAAACGATCGCTGCCGGTATTGGTTTGGGTGCGGCAGCAACGGCCGCATTCTTGACCAAAGGAGCACGGCAAGTGGAACAGGTGAGGTAGCTTCAACTCGACACTGGAGACGGAGGAGGAGTAAAGTTTACAAATTCAAAATGATGTCGATGACTCGATTAGGGAGGACCCCAAGCACAGACGCCGAATGTTTCCCAAGAACTGCAACTGGATTCCATGCAGAATGAAATCCAAGCTCTGGAACTCCAGACTATTTGGTCACAGGAATTTGGAGCCAGTGACCAAGGGCAAACCGCGCAAGTAAGCATTAAGATTCCCTTCATATAATATTAATAATATAAAGAAACCCTCCTTACGTGAATCTTTATAATTGGTTTAGGTTTGGGCGGAGGAATTTGTGGTGATGAGACCGGATTTAGATCAAGACTGGGCTGAATCAGTCAGCAACCTTCCATCCGGGCAAGAATTCATAAGCGCATCCAACTGGGTAGATGATCTGTATTCTGGAGTGACTACTGGAGAATCCTTGCAAGACACCTCCCTACGAGCTACCGAGTTCATAAATACCGTAGAGCAGCGCTTGAGCATTCAAGAGTCTCAACTGGCTTCCGACTGGACAAACGAATACGAGTTTGAATTTAATCCACAAAACGCAAATACTTGGGCAGATGAATTCGTCACTAGTCAGAATCAAAAACAAGAATTTTGGCAGGGGCTGCAAAGTGAATGGGACCATCTTGCAGAGCAAGACTCACAAACGCATTCCTGGCTTCAACCCTCAAATTCGGCAGTCAATCAAGTACTATTCGAAGAACGTATTAAACTAGAGCTTAGTTAACATTTAACATTACTCTTGTAGGATTACAAATTCAGCGACGAGAATCCATTTTCCGCCAACCAAAATCCGTCGGCGGAAGGGCAGCAACTCCTTGAACAAGGCGACATTCCGAATGCAGTTCTCGCTTTTGAGGCAGCGGTGCAACAGAATCCGAATGATGTTGACGCCTGGGTTTCTCTGGGTTCTACGCAAGCGCAGAACGAGCAAGATCCAATGGCAATTTCGGCCCTTAACCAAGCCCTACGAATCCAACCACAGAATCTAGCGGCTCTCCTTGCCCTTGGAGCATCCCTCACTAACGAAGCCTTCCAGCTGCAGGCTGCACATGCTCTCAAGGTTACATCTAGGACTATTAGCCCAATTTCCCCTTGATCCCTCACGTTAGTGACTATTGACCTTCATTTCTTCTGTGCAGAGTTGGCTCATAGGAAATCCCAAGTACTCCCATATACTTAAATCAGAATCTCCAGCACAGCAATCAAGAATAACCAGCGTTGTCTCAGGGTAAGCAAAAGAAAGAAAACAAAATGAAAAATCAGTGTGGATTTTAAACTCATCCTGTTGAGATTCTTCATTTTTTCTTGGGTAGAGCTGAGCTGACATCCATTCAGGAGTCTTTCATGGAAGCGGCTCGTCTCAATCCTCGCCAAAGCCTCGACCCTGACGTGCAGTCCGGACTTGGAATTTTATTTAGCCTTGGAAGTGACTATGAAAAGGCTGCAGATTGTTTCCAATCAGCTCTCAGTCTCCGCCCAAATGTAAGCCGCGCGGATGAAATCTAAATCGGAATCCATTTTATTTGTTTATTCCTTGGGTAGGACTCCCTACTCTGGAACCGGCTCGGAGCGACACTGGCAAATGGTGGGAAATCAGCAGATGCAATTAGTGCCTACCGTCGGGCCCTTGAGCTTACGCCTGGATTCATTAGGACACGATACAACTTGGGTGTTAGTTGTATTAATCTTGGTTCCTACAGGTGAGTTGGCTATTAACCCCACCCCCTTGTCCAATTGCTCAAATCATACACTGCTTTCTGACAATTCTGAAGAGAGGCTGCTGAGCATTTCCTGACTGCTCTCAACCAGCAGGCAGGCGGAAATAAATTGAGTCTCATGTCTGATTCCATCTGGAATTCACTCCGAATGATTCTGCATTTGATGGATCGAGGAGACTTGACCTCTGCCGTAGATACCAGGTGAGGACTGAGGAAATAGTACAATTAGAGAAGGAAGGAAAGAATGAATTTCTCCTAATGATATTTCCGTGTTTAGGAATCTCGTGAAACTCAATACAGAATTCAAGCTCAAGTGAAATGAACAAATCAAGCTAAATAAGAACTACTGAACTGATCTGTGGGATAAAATAAATAGAAAATTTATTTCAAAGTCTTTAAGCCTCATCTTTGACCCGTCGGGGGGAAATCCTTTAAACCACCTTTAGATACCGGTTAGTTGTTGGCCTTTTATTAAGAGTAATGAACTTTTCAAAGGGAATTTAACGAATAATATCACTTCTGAAAAAGTAATAAAGAGTAAAAGTAGCCACCTTTGATTGTTCGCCTCCAGTTAGCTGTCAGTGATTGTTTTGAATGATAAAGTCCCAATTGGATCTCCATCGGAGTGCCTCCAGTTCCGTTTTCGTCAGGGCTGGATTTCCGTAAGAGAGGGGTGTCAGTTGAGCAAAGGCCCAGAAGAACGCCAATCCCCACAGGAGAAGCCCCACCGCAAACAACCACCGAACTCCTTTCCGCCTGTGCAGAATCCAAAAAATTAGCATTCAAATGACCGTTCCATAGATTGAATTTCTGTCCGACTCACTCGGCAAGAGTTCCAAGGTGGTTGAGCATGGTGATAAAGAGGAGGACTTTGAATACGTATGAGGGCAAGTAATGATGGAGGAAGAGCGTCCGATCCAAACAGAAATGATAAATGAAGGTCAGTAGATACCCACCGCCACATACCCAGCATTGGGATTTGAGTGATGACCACTCCCCTGTTGGGCATGGCGTTCGAAAAATGTTATTGCTTGAAATGGGTTTATGGACTATACTATACGGCAGGTTGTGTTGTATACCTTGAGAAAGGAAATATATTTCCCGTCGCCGACAAAGCAAGTGGATCGTCAAAACTCCTGCCGAGACGAAAAGGAAGGCTGCAGCTGAGATCCACAGGACGGGATTCCCCAGAAGGTGGATCTGTGCATTACTTCCTTGAGCCACCCAATAGGCAATCCCCCTTGATAAGAATGGCCACTCGGACGGTGTGGAAGCATAAGCATGTGACTCTCCGTCCACATTCCCTCCCCCACTCACAAGCATCTTCCACTGGAGTTCAAAGAATTTAGACCAAAAGGACACGACGGTCCGCTCAGTCGGGATCATCTCAGCCTCTAGCAACTCCTTCTCCCGATCCTTTTCACCTACACGAAAACCAAAAGGAATTAGAGAAAACTGAAACTGGATTTCACTCAATCGGATCCATACTTTTCGTGTATCGATGCTCTTCTACGTTCCAAACCGTGTCGTCCTGAATCACGACACGATCTGTCACCACTTCATGCTGATTGAATCCCCATTTCGGCAGCTGCTTCCCACTCATGCGCAGGGCCTGTCCAGTGCTCACATGCACGAGGCGAACGGTGGACCGAACGGCTTCCCAAACGCATTTCCCAGTACTCCGTCCTTCACAGCCGCCAATTACATCCACACGCCAAAGGGGTTGGGCTGGCATGGACACATTAAAGTCAATATAGCAGCTTACTTCCTGTTAGGCACAAAAAATCAATATTTACAGAATCCGGTTAGTTTTCAAGCAATCACAGGTTTTAAGTGCGTAAAAAATCCACAAGCAATTAACCTGGTTCTGTGGACTCTGTGGTGCTGCGACGTCGTGTGAATTCAAGAGTCTTCCGCTCATGCCATGGACAAGGTGCACTTCCTCACCGTCCCTGATCACGTCCCTTGTCTCATTCACTCCTAACGTGTCCACATTAGGTCGTTTCACAATCCACCAATTGTTGACATCCTGAATTACGCAAATTGTCGTAGGTGAATTCAACTAATCGCAGGGAATAACTTAATTTTATTTTGAATCACTTTGAAGGAGTAGCATGTAACTTGTTGCTGATGTGAGGATCCTCTTCCGTCGGGATATTTCAGCGGGTAATTATGGGAATGTGAATGCAACCAGCAGGGCCTCCCAAGAGCGTGCCTAAGAGTGACTTGTGACCCATGAGCAACCTGACATTAAGAATGCAATTGTTAGTTAACAATTGGGTGACACTTACTGTTTTAAAGCTTCCTTTGCTTTGGTACTCTTAAATAGATATAAATGCATTTGAACCACTTACTTCCACTGGTTGCCCTTTTACAATACTGGCTAATCCACCCTGCAGTAAAGATTCAAGTTCGGAAAAAATTCAGACGCTTTAAGCCTCTTCTGGAATCACATGTTGTTTAAGTAAGTATCTTACATTGAGACTCGCTTGGAAGGCAGACGTCATGACGGAATCGTGTGGACCCGCATTCGTAAGAATATTGAGATGAGCGTAGAAAATAGTCGTGTAAGTCAAGAACGCCGTGGTGCCGTAGACAAAGGCCGTTGTTGACATGAGTTTGAGTACGCGAGATGCCGTCAAGTCCTTTTTGGGGACTACTTTTGTCCAGAGGTGACCGATAATTACTCCTGTGGAGAGTATCGAATAGAAGCACCCAACATACTTGACACTGCAAACGGAGCATGATTAAGCTAAACTCGAAAACTAAACTGGAATGTGGAATGGACAACAAAAAACCGTGTTTACCTAAGGGAAAGGGTTGAGAAAAGGGCAGAGAAAGCTGTGAGAATGAGATTCCTTGGTTGACGCGTTTCTTTTGTAAACTTGAGCGCAAAGATGATCCCGAGCAGTCCAAAGAGTATCATCGGCATTTCCATGAGAATGTGCCGAGATTGGATGAGCATTGCATTGTCTACGAGTTTCATCATTATCATTAACACCGAGCTGAGATTACCGATGAAATTACAACAGTAGGGTTAAGTTCTTACCAAAAATGAGAACTAGGCCGGCAAGGAATGCAAACTGTTGAGGAATTCTAAGTTGACGGGCCAAGGCGTAGGCTGCTGCTGGAACCAAGGAACCAGTCAGAGCAGGGACAAATCGGAGCCCAAAAACAGGCACCCACTCCGGATAAGCTCCACCGATCCGCTCGAACTTGAAGGTACCATTGTAGGACGGATCGAAAAGTGCTGCAGATGCCGCGATGAGCTGTTTCCCCAAGGGGGGATGAGGATCAAAAAAGAAAACACGGCGGAGATACAGGGATGCATATTTCCCATAGTGTAACTCGTCAAATCTAAAATTGACACAATTAGTAGTGTGAATGAATGTAGACATTCATAGGAGTTTAAACTGGAAGAATTCTTACACAATATTTTGAGGATATGTCAGATTGTAGAATCGTGTTGCGGCTGATAGGACGAAGATCATAATCCCAATTAAATCCAATTTGAATGAGACTTCAGTAAAAGGTATTTCATTGTCATTATGGGCCGGAGGGGAATCCTGGTCCCGATGTTGCCCTTCATCTTCGGCTGTCAGCCGAACCTGATCATCCTCCGATGGGGGTGTATGTGACTCTGATGCACCATCCCCCTGATAAGAGAAAACGCCAGTTAAGGATTAAATCATAACTACAGTAAGATTACAGTCAATGCCAACTGTAGATGAAGCACCAGTGGTGACCAGGTTACCAGACCAAGGTTACCAAGGACCAACCGAAAATGATTAACTTACAGCTTCCCTCAGTTGGTGCTCGAGTGACTTCCGTAGTTGCGTGAGAACCTTTGACCTTTCTTTTACATTCCGAACTGACATTATTACAATCTCACCACCACTGCAGTGGTGAATCACCTTGACTCACCACTTAATTGATAATTGACAGCAACGGAATGAATAAAAATAAAAACCTATTCGTGTCCAGCTTCTGTTTTTTGCCAATTTCAATCCAACAACACAAAGTACCCGAGGCATTTTTTGGCTTCCAACTTGTACGACGAGGTCAGCTGATAGCTCCCAGGCACAACAATAACAAGTGTCAGTCAACTCCCACTACTCCTAAAACTTCTTCGTTCTCCCCATCAAAAGAAAACATAGAGGAAACCGAAAACTTGAATCAATAATCAATTGACAATTTTTGACAACAAAGAGAATTCTTTTAAGTTGAGGAGTTAATTTTTATTGATGTAAGTAAGGAAACCAATCCTGGACTCACTCCGGATGAACACATGCTCCCATATTCCTTTCCTCGAAAATGAACAATTTCGGATTAAAGCTAAATCCTGGCAATCATAATTTGAGATGATAAAGAGTCAATAAATTGTTATGTTAGTTGAACTAATTGAGGTACACAGAGTCCAGTCCAGTCGTCAGTTGATTGAAGGTGAATTTCCACCGTGCCAGTGGACGTCAATGCTTGGCCATTTTGTTTGGAGACAAGTTAATATTTTGTTGTCATCTGAGAGGCACCTTAGATCCGTTTCGAGGAGGATTGCATTCCCTTCTTGGTAAACGACGCCGTTCCGGTTGGAGGAGGCCCGTGGGAGGCCATTGTAGTGGAAGACTGTAAAAGTATCCGGGCGACCATATTTCTCATTGGGGAAAAATTCATCCATGAAATTATTTAACAGAATTATGCCCAATGTCTCTGGATCCAGTCGAGTTTTTATCACGTCCACACTGTCAATTTAGGAACAAGAAACGATTAAAAACCTACAAGGTTACTTGGCTAAGAATTGTGCTCTCCGACTCAAATTTCTTACTATCCTGCGTCCGAGACGAGGTCCAGCGTCTTCAAAACGTCCTCCAGGAGAACTGCGGATATGAAATTGTTACCCTCAGGGTCATAGGCATGAAAAACTCGGCGAGCAACTTCGGCAGGGGTTTCCGGACATACCAAGTTCATATTCGTCGAAAACAAAACTGAATACCAATTGTGCCAATTAAAATACAGTGTTTCTTAGAATCAGACGAAGGATAAAATTCGTTACGAATTTTTGAGCCCACCAGTGAGATGTGTCTCACTGCCCACAACCCAGACAGGAAACTTGGGATTCTTGAAAAAGGAACCAACTTCGCAGTATCGTAATCGCTCGAGCAGCGTTAGAAATCCAATTTCAACTGGTTCCACAATACCAACCAATTCTGAAATGAATAAAAAAAATTTGCTCAGTGAACCTGAACCGGTTTCAGTGATGGGATTTTAGGCATGTCAATTTTCTTAGATCTTACTTAACCCGCCGACATCCTGTTCATGGTCCCAAACGTAGTTGACTCCTCTCCCGGTCAGCATCAAATTAATTAAACTTTGACTCCCGTGTCCATGGATAGGATCAATCAACAATTCACTGGCCTCTGACATCTCCGTGCTCAGCTCCGCAATTCCTTTTGTCAGAATAAGGGAATACAGAAAGAGAAGAATTCCGTAGTAACCCTTCAAGGCCTCCAATCTGTCTTTCAAAACCCGCTCTAGCTGCTCTTGACTCTCCAAATGGAGAACACGGAGATTCCTGGAAGGATAAAAGTAGCGTCTTTGGAAAAGACTTACATAATCCTGCCGGAGCCTATAGGCTTTAATTACCTGTGAAAGATCTCATGACGTTTGTTCTTAGATTCCAGAATACTTGGAGGTGTGGTGGTCATTGACTCCGGATCCGCATCCTGTGACACCCTGCTGGAGAGGGGTTCATTTAAAAATACAATGGAAAAGTGGTCACTGTTGGGAGTGGACTTTGGAGATAGTTTTGGCACTAGCAGACTGCTGGCACCTAGTGATGAGGACGCTTGTCCCTGGAGCATGGCAAGTTTTGATGAGGGGGAGTTTGGAGGTGGTGCTGGAGGAAGAAGGAACTCCTTTGAATGTACATTTCGGGCTTGACAGAGAATCTCACTCAAGGCCTTCACCAGGTACTCATCCACCGACTCCGTCGTAAGCTTTAAAACGGAATTTAAGAATTAGCTAATCATAGGCATGGATTCTGTATACAACTAGAGTTTATTTTCCGTAGGAAGCTCACCCTCCTCCAAAGATTTCCCTGGAGCACAGAAGCGTCTGACAGGATGTACTTGAGGATGAATGCTTGCACGGGAGCGATTATGGCACAAGGCCCACCTTCCAGTTGCACCAACGCTGTTGGCTCCTCGGTACTGAACAAGAAACCTGTACAGATTGGGTATAATTGCAGTAGGGGCAAACTCCTTGGTCATAAGTTTTTGACAGCAAAACTTAATAGAGCCCGTCGTTACCCTGTGACCACCGTTTGAAGAGTTCATCCTTGACCTGGTTTCCCCACACGAGCTTCTTAACATCTTGAAACTCGGAAATAGATTCTGACGTGGATACTGGAGCAGGATTAGTTGAGTCCATTCTCAACCGAGTTCCAAAGCCGCGGTTGCTCTCCTCGCTTTTGCACAAAATCCAGTATTGCTACTTTCAAAAGGAGACTTGACTCATTAAATGATTTTGCCCTCTCCTCCTCCCTAATTTAACCAGTGACTAACGGACACGACCAACAATCAATATTACAAAAATGAATGAGATTGATTGATTGATATGATTAAATGCACAAAAAGGAGGAAATCAGGGAAAGAACTTTCGTTTTTGCAATTTGAATTTAAAAAAATCAGAATTTGAATTCGATTTCGCTTGGTTTGATTTGGATGGGATTACATGAAAGAAAAACTTGCAGATAGATGGCGCTACAGTACATCGCAGCAGCCAGCGGTTGGTTGCAGACAACCACGCAGTGTTTAAAGGTTACAATTAATCAAATCTTCAAAGTACAATAGGTACAATCAGTTAATGTATCAATCAGTGTTCAATCAATCAAAGGCATTTCCGAAAGCAACCCTGAGCAAATTAAATCCATGCTTAGTAACTTTGAACATTTTTAGAGAATAATCAGTTCGAATTGGATTTATTTCGGGCTGAAATCGTAATTACTTCAACGGAAATTTACTCTAAAACTTTCTCCAGGGCACGGTGACTGTTCTTCAGCCTGTGACTTTTTGCGTTCCGAATTTCTGATCCAGTAAATAATCCAATGTCTTTCCTTTTCCAAATCTCAAGGGATTCGTGTGGTTCTTGTTTGATGTCATTTTCAGCGAATTACGGGAAATCAGACCACCATTTCCTTTCTAACTTTCCAATTCCAACAGGAAAACTTTGTCAATAAAACTTGATCATTTTCCAGTTGGTTCGCCTAGAAGTTCAATCACACTCCCAAGCCCTTGCGAAGCAGAATCAAAATGTACTCTCGGATTTACATTGTGGCGGCGTTCCTTATTCTTGGAAGTTTCTTCTGTAATGTAGCACTTACCACTTTCTCTTACCGTAATTCCATCATGTCTTAATTTGATTTGGTGTTAATTAGGCATGGAAGAGGCAGAGGCTTCAAGTAAATCCTGGCACACACGAGCCTGTAAGTAAATTCTCTCGTTAAATGGTAATTACGTTGGAGATTGGACTGGTATAGTTAGGATTGGAAGTTTCTTTTTGATGATAATTCAGGTGACGGGTACTGCTTCAATTACAATCCACGGGGATGTGCCAATTGCTGCGTGGATGGCCGCCTATACGGAGACACCGGCAAATTCGGGGAGTGTGACCAGTACAAGCGTTGTCTCTGCTACACGCAAGATATTCTCAAGGCCCAGAAGAAATCAAACAAGTACAATAATTACTACAAATGAATTTCTGGGTCGTGAAGATTTCATGCAGGCGACGACAAAAGAGTTTAGCGAAAAATTGTAGCAACCGAAATTTTAGGAGAGAAGGAAAATTTATCGCATTTCGCCATATGCACACCTTATCCTCAACAGAAATAAATTACTTTACTTTCTAATTCTGAATTCTGACTGGCACTACTGGAATTGCACTCGACATACCAGAAATCAGGTCAAGTCAAGTAAAAGATGAGATTCGAAAGAAAGCTTTCGTCTACTTTCTTCACATCCAATCAGCTTTCTTCAGCTGAGCGTAAAATCGCCATCCCTTCATTTCCCAATTCATCACACTTCTTTAATCTTCCACTGCCTTTTGACACGATGATTTCCACGAATGAGAATTGAAGGTTATTGAGGAATTCAAATTATAAATGATCCACTTTCCCCATCAGGCTCGTGACGCTTTGAGTCTTGAGCAGTGGGAGGGCGTGGTGAACCCAGGCGTTTAGTGACGCTGGTAAGTAAGGAGTCTTAAGTACATGGTGGATTACCGGTTCGATGACGACACGTGTCACCACAAAACCAGGAATCAAAGTATTCCATTTACATACAATCGACGGTTTTGAATAGTAATTTTATTCGGTACTGTCCCCTGTTCGTCCGTGGAATAAAATACTTAAGGGATATCAGGCTCTAAATGACGGATGTTACTGGGAGGAGGTCAGCAGTAGTCCGCCTAGGGCTCGGCGTCCGTAGTTTCCGGGCATAGCAACAACAGTTGGAGATCCAAGAGGTGCCGAGTTGATTCTTCCTCGCGTAGTTCCCATAGACCAGCGGATTGAGGCATGAATTGGCAACGACCATCATGAACAAGCCCTCTTGAATCCCTTTCCCCACTTGTTCCGCACTCGAGCGACTGAACATGTACCTAAGAAACAGAAAATTCAGTAAACACTTCAAACCTTCTCCGCTTTCTCTTTAACTCTAACCTTCTCCTCGCCCTGTACAGAGGTTAGTTTGCCCGGATAAGTAATTGATTGGGGACTGATTGACGTTGGGGGAAACCCGGGAGGAAGTTCAGAGTCCCCTGGGGGGACCGAGAGCTTTTAAGACACCCAAGGAGAAAGTTTTCAAAGGGGAAATTCAATCAAGCAAGGAAGGAAAGGAAGAAACCTGTGTCTACTTTCTCCATTCAATCAACTCCTTCCTTCCTTCGGATCACCTTAGCTGGAAGGAACGCATTATCACCATCCTCCTCAATCATCATCCATTCATTTACATTCCCTACATTTCTTCTCCTTAAAAGGGAGGATGCCATTCTCCCCCCATTATTGAAAGTTTCTAATTAAAGGAGGACGTGATGCCACTTTCCCCGCCATCAGGCTCGGCTGCTCCCACTTCTTACAAACAAGCAGACGTGGGGATTGACGTTCTTGGATGAAGTTGGGTCTTTACTTACCAAAGCGTGATGAGGACATAGGGCTGGAAATAACATTAAATTCATTAAGTCGTCTCTACTTTTGGCCATTACGGGCTCTTTGGCGTCAACAGGCGGACTGGAGAGGCTTACCGTGTAGCAGACCACAAAGACAAGGACGATTGTAAGGGTCAGGCGAAGCGTGCGGGATCTGGCCCGCTTCATGAGCCCAGCAGCATCAGTTGTACTTCGGAGGAGGATTCGTGACCTGCCACCACCACCAGTGATCCTCCTCGTCACCACCACATCCTTCCCCTCTACCAAATAATAAAATGTCACTCTTCTCATCCTTATGCCAAGTGGACCCGTCCGTCGGAACCGCAGTAGTTCCGGCGGGTTGGTTTTCTTTATAGCAACTTTGTCCGGAAACTTTCACGTGCAGGGAAAAACT
>Ga0194135_10002312_pt1 | contig 11554 bp, 7 predicted proteins | sample LitLau_LLRF_2013_FD_134024 | JGI IMG/M metagenome (GOLD analysis project Ga0194135, IMG submission 134024) | Freshwater sediment microbial communities in response to fracking from North America - Little Laurel Run_MetaG_LLRF_2013 (version 2) | ecosystem: Environmental > Aquatic > Freshwater >... | reverse complement strand
GTTTTAGAGTTAACCCCCAACAAAACAAAAAGAGCAGAACCATCCCGCGCCCGTTTCGCTTTCGGCAAGAGTAATCAACTCCCATGCATCCGTCTGCTATTTGACCTTCAACGAAACCCAGTAGTTGCTAGTTTAGAGACACATCACAATCATTTCGGTCAACTTTCTAATCATTGACGGTAGCAGAGCTTACCATGAGTGCTGAATTACTTCATGAAATTACTACTGAAGCGGACGTTTTCTTCCTTTAAAATGATTTCTCTTTTGATAAAAATTTTTTCAATCAAGCTGCCTGAGAATGCTCAAATACTATGTATAGAAGAAAATGTATATAAACTGAAAAACTAAAACAACTCCGCCAAGAAAGAATTTTAAACGTTGGATTATTTTAAGATATCATGAATTGCATTCGTAATGTTTTTTTTAGATCTAATTTAAACGACCCGAGTGTTTGGGGATTTTTACCAGAGTGGTTAGACTAAAAGCAGAATTAATTAACTAATACTTTAATTAGGTATTCTTATACCCTTTAATATGGTTTAACTTTCCTCTTAATATTTTTAATTAAGCTAAACTTGGTCATAGAATCATCCGCGGTTTCTATCTCCGTCGTAAGGAGTCTGGTGGGGAATGCTTTAGGAAGGAGCCCATCATCATATTAGGCTCCGAGTGAATGGGTACAGAAGTGAAATCCCCTTCGATGAAGAAATCTACACGGCAAGCCCTGATTGGTCTCTTCTCAGCGTGACGTTTTCCTTTACTTGAGCATCTCCGTCCTAAAGAACAATAATAATAATAAATATTATTATGCTTTGACTTTACCTGGATATCCTTGAGCGTTGGGAGACCATTATTTATTTGAACAATTGGAAATTAAATTCAAACAAAAGGGAATTTAACAATGGCATGCATTCATACGCCGGCTTTTTTATGACGGTTTAAACTAGTGCAGTTAACCCACTGGCGAATATAAAATCGGATGAATTCAATTCATATTGGATTGTTAAATTTACAGTCCCCGTCGCTCCTTTCTAAATTGACAAACGCTTAAAGATTATTGGATTCATGATTAGTTTGACGTCTTTTCTTTACGATTCTGACAAAACTAAAGCAATGACATGTGGGAGGTGGGACCTTATCTGTCTTATGTCTTATTCTATATACCTTGGATGGGACCATGGTTTTTGGATGGACGGTTTCTAGGCAACCTCGCATCCATCATAGCAAGGTGCACGTGAGATATATCCACAAGCAGCGCATCTTCCTCCCTTATGAAGATGAAGTAATTTTGGACTTAGAAAAAGAAGGAATGAGCTGAATTGAATGGCATGCCTTGGAATTAAACATAAGACGCTGCAAATTTTTGCAAACTCCGTCAAGCATCATTTTATTCGCTGGCTTTAGGATTCCCCTTCCTGTAATTAAGTTTGACAAAGTTAGTATACAGGAGAATGGGAATTTACTATTCTGAATTAAAATTCAAGTTAATCTAATTTCGTTTAACCTGACAAGAAATGCGGGTCGTGTCAGCCCAAGACAATGATAATCCAAAAGCCCCCAAAACACATTTTTTATGACACAGTATTGATTAGGCATACGCAATTAGGTTTACAAGTTACAATTATAGAGAGTCTGCTATTAGACGAACTAATCGAAGAAATAATATAGCAGAACAAATTGGACACGTTTATTCCATCAGCAGTTCTCTCCAAGGTTATGACACGTCAACTCAGCTTTAACACTATTCACTAAGTTGAACTCTTTCGTTGCCTGTTCCTCCACTGCGGGTAGATAATAAATTCCTTTTCAAAACTGTGAGGCTCCATTTAACCCGATGCTAGACCTGGTTCCCGTTCTTGTCCCGCAAAACTATTTGAGAAGACAATTAATTTGATTGGCCTTATTTACTTATACCTTGGAGGAGGGCCCTTTGGGAAGGCACACATTTTCCGTCCCTACAAAATGGCCAAGCACCGTTTCCTGATTACTCATTATAACATTATTCTAAACTTTAAATTGTCAAACTCCGGAAAACACAGAATTGTAAATTACATCTAGAGTTGCTAAATGTTTAGACGCTTAAATCGTTTCAATTATTATGGCACCCGTATATTTACACTTCGTGTTATTTACTAGAGTACAAGTTACAACATAGGATTTAAAAAAAATTGCAAGGTCATTGGTTCCTTAGTCGTTCCTTAAAACTTATGGAAATATGGAAGGAGCAAAAAGGAGGAGCTACATTGCCAATTTAAGGAAAGGTATAATTTTTGAAAAGAAAAATCCAAATGCAAAATGGGAGAATAGTTGTGAATTCCTTGTGGGATTTGCAAGGGAGTTAAAGAAACGCAGGTTCAAGGTTTAGGTTATTACAAAAGCGCAACGGAGCAAAGGGATTTGCACTAACCGAAGTCATAACCTAAATTATAACGATTTCTTCACAATTTTCGTTTGTCGTTTTTAAAATCTCTTCCATTAATTTCGAAATTATCCCCAGGCATTTGGGTTATTTTCTTTTTTTGGTTTGATTGCATCCTCTTTTTGTAAAGTTCGTCCTAAAATGTGAATTCCAATTTGCAACTCCACAATTAACTGACTCTCGAGTATACACGTCAACCGTAGAGTTTCTCGAAGCAGCTGTGACAATATGGCTTGTCGTTCTGCTCTTTGAATATTCCTTTGTTCAGTTGCTTCAAGCAGAAGGAGCAGACAAAATGTTCGGGATGAAATTTCCGATGCATTGCAGTGATACAACGACCTGGTACAAAGTAGAAAGGAAAAATTAAACATAAATATTTGTACAAATTTGATAACACGGGGGTGAAAGTTGGTCTTGGCCTTCAGCAAATCATGGCATTTACGGCTGAACTGCGTTCTTTAATTATCCAGTTTTGAATTGTAACTTTTTTTATTACCTTTAACAGCCTTATGGCACCCAGCGCATAGAGTTCCATGCTTGGCATGATAGTGGGTCTCACAGTATGGTAGACCTTGATAATCGAAGAAGGTCCCACCATGGAATGGCTGACGGCAATCCTAAAAATAATAATAACAAAACAGTCATTAGGTTAGATCCCGAAAAGTGTATTCTTATCGCATTACATTTCACCATATTTAATTTATAACCCTGACTTATCCATACTCCATGTCCAATTAATCAGTAGTGAACCATAAAAACTAAAAACGCTTAAGTTAGTAATATGTCACTTTCTGTCTGCTTCATCTGCTTACTGCCATTTCCAACATCTGGATCTCATTTCATCATCAAATCATGATATTTTCTTCACAGCGTCATTTAATTTAATAAAAGAAAGCCTATCCCCACCTGAACAACGGGAAGAAAATCGGAATTGTTTTGTGGCATTAAGAGAAAACCAAGTTCGTCCTCTCCTCACCCATTTCTCGACGCTCGGGCTCTGGCCACTCAGGATCATAATGAATTTAATTACAAAACTACTGATTTCATTACAAGAAAGAAAGGGGTTGGAATACGTAGTTCTTGCGATTTCCTCCAATTTCCACAAGAACCTACGACATACCTCCTAATTATTTATACTCATCAGACTACATAATAGGGCAAGATAGTTGACTCTTTGGCACTCTCATGCCTAAAAAACCTATTTTTAGATCAAATCTGTACCGAAAAGTTTGCCAATCACACCGGTTAGCAGCATTAATAGGTAGGGAAGCGGAGAAGCGAAGGAGGTATGCCATAATGCATAACATGTTTCAAATATCAAACTCTTCCTTCTTTAGCTTTTCCTTGATGAAATGACAAATGATGGGCACACACCTAATCGGCGTTTCACTTCATGTTCAACTCTTCAATTGTGTTAATTGTAGTTTTTAAAGTTGTAGAAGCATCATTTGAACGCATGTAGCCTCTGCCTGCTTGAGCACTTGATCAAAGTGAACGTTCGCAAAGGGTCATGACCATCTCAAGGTCACTCGTAAAATCACAAGCTTGCAGGCACAAACGGACACTGACCTTTGGCCAATGAGCCATCCAGCTCCTTTCCTTAATTTTTTTTTGGGGGCTTTACAGCCTTTATTATCTCACACGGATGTGTAAATAAAACCGATTTTTATCATTCGTTATGTAATTAGAAAACAGAAAATGGTGGTTAGAGAAATTTTTTTAGATATTGCGAGCGTAATTAGGTGAGTGTGCATCATTGTCATTATCATTTCATCATCAGATTCCGGCTCATGTCATCATAAACTTAAGGCATTTTCCTTTTCTCATAAGATCCAATTCAGGAACTAGAAGTAGAGATGAAACCCTGTTTAGGGCGTCAAATCCTCCTTTTCATCGGGCTCACTCCCGTAGACAAGAGGCGGAGGGAATCAAAGAGGTAGGAAGAAGGAAATGGGAAATGTGTGTTAAAATTTACAATTAAGCAAAGTGACTTTGATTTGATTTTTTTTTTAAGTTGGAGTTCAGTCCTCATCCTCATCTTCTTCGTCCTCGTCTTCGTCATCCTCCTCTTCGTTAATTCCCAAGCACTTTGAACAAACTGGCTTTCCTTCCACCGTGTAAAAAGACGTCCCACCAAATGATTTCTTACAATCCTAACATCATTATTCATATAATTTAACATCTGCCACCATGACCCCAACCCAACACCACCGCCATCACCACCACCACCGAACCCCAAATCCCCGTCCCACCATTCCTACTTACCCGACAAACGAAACACTCCGCATGCCACTGAGCATTTAATGCCGTGATGTAGTTATCCGTGATTGGTTTCGCACATCCACCGCATTTCGGAGCGAATAAGGTCAAGTAGTCCGTCCGACAGTAAGGCTTCGAATCCTTCTCATGAAATCCATCCTGACCAAACTGCTTTCCACAGTGGGCACAGAAGAAGTGCTCAGGGTGCCAGTTCTGTTCCAAGGCTGTTACGCATTTCTACAGGGGAAAAATGCAAAAGGAAGATTTTCATTAGGGAGGGATTGGTCAATTTCGCAATTCGGATTGTGCCTGTTGGTGGGGTTAAGGAATTACATCCAGAATTGGGCCGTTGCAGTAGGCACACCGTGGAGAGTAGAGCTTGTGGTAGTCGTCCTCACAGTACGGTTGACCTTCTCGCTCGTAGAAGCTTTTCGAGCCCAATTCCTGTCGACAGTGGGCACAAGTAAAATGCTCCGGATGCCATGTCTTCCCGAGAGCCGTCACGACCTGTATATATAGAATGAATCCGTTGAAAATCAAACGACTCCTGCTGGGAAGAGGAAAAATTAAGGAAATTCACGAATGTCCTGGACTAACCTGTCCTACAATTGGCTTATGACAGGCAGCGCAGACGCCCTTTTGAGTAGCACTCACGCCTTGTTTATCCATGCTAGCTTGAAGGTTACCAAGCATAGAATCCAACTGTTGCTTCTTTGGTTGTTGGACTAGGCTACTCTCTTGCCTGTCTTTAATCTTCAAATAAAAGTATACACATTGAAATTGACCTCTAATTGACCTGGTGCCGCTTTTAATTCAACCAACAATCCGCTCCTCCAATTTTATTCGTCAGACAATTTCTAATCGAAAGCTAATTATGTTGCTCATGGGAAAACTCTGTAGAGAAGAGGGATGATCAAGAAAAGGACAGGGTGAAAGCCTCCCATTCTCATAAAGAGAGAAAGTGGAATCTGCGATAACGGTTTGACAGCAAACGGACGCTTAGTTGGCTTTGGAGATATGTTGCTAAATAAATGAGCTAATTGGACTGGTCCTGCCTCCTATCCTATGACAACCTGACAAGGGCTAAATGTCAACTTGCCTTTCCTTAAAATTTGCCGTTTCTAACTTTAATTCCAAGAAAATGAATTGACCTACCAAGGGATTCCCGTCCTATTAAAAGTTGAGCAAGCAAGGGAACATGAAATTAAGGGCAGAGATTTTAAAAACTAAAACGAAAATTATGAAGAAATCGTTATAAAGGTGAAGTCCCGGAAGGACTTGGAGGAGCCTAGTGCGGAGAGGGAGGCTGACTCGCTACGAATGAGATCCAACATCAAAATCTGCTCTCAAGAAATAGGATTCAGTGGGCCACGTCCTTCTGCCCACACATCCGCCAAAAAGAAGTTACCAAAGAAATTGGTTTAAAAAAAAACCGTGAAAGTATCCGAAAAGCGGGAGGAGAAGACTGGATCGGATCGGATTCATGCTCGACGTCGTCCTCAGAAGTGGGTCTTAATGTTAAATCTTAAATTCAGCAGGAAGGGGAACCTGACTAGGAAATCAGCAGAGTCTGTTGAGCAGATAGAAGATGTAAAATGGCTTTTTGGCTACCTCGCCCATTCCAAGCTACCATCATCACTCCTTCGTATAAAAGGCCCAGCCACCACCACAATAATTCTTAAAAGACAGATTTCCCTTATATTCTTTGCAAACTGCAGATGTCTTTCAGTTGGAATATGTCGTGGTTAACATTATATTTCCTCCATTCCCATTTCATCCGCCGCCGCCTGGCTCCCGAATAACAAGACTTCTTTATGCACGCCATTTATAAGATCCAAACATTCTCTCCCACCTTATGAAACTGAAGATGCTCTCCGAATTTGGATCCAAAAGTCTGAGTCTTCTCAACCTCAAAACATTCTGTGGAAGTTAAATTGGGAACAATTTCCACTTCATTCAAGAAGCCTGTTTTTAAATCTCAGAATTAGTTGGAATGGAAATTAGCATTAATCTTCAATCCAAACATCGGAAGGCTGAAATTCGACAGTAGTTGCGTATTCGCGATGAAAGACAGTGTAATAACTCCCATGCCCTCCTATCCCGGAGAGAGTTTGAAGGGTGTTAATAAGTTATAAACAGCGTTTTTGCACACCGAAGGCTGAGGCTCATCTCCATAATATAATGATTTTTGGTTACTAAACATAAAAATACACACTCCCTCTCATACTGTCCCACTTTCTTTCGTCTTTAAATAAAATTTGCCCTGAGATCATATTGATTCTATTCCAGTTTCTTTCCGTTTCCATCATTCGTCCCTTCTCTCAAATCTTAAATCCGCAATGGCAGTGGAACAGACGTTAATAGCAGCGTGGGAATCATCAAATCCCATTTCTACAAGGAAGAAACACAATATATTCGGCTTCGGGGATCCCAAATCGGGATCACATTGCACTTGTCAAATCAACTAAAGTCAACTAATGGGAAACGTTTCCATGTTTGAGATCACGAATTCCCTGAAACAATTTGGGAAATCCATAACACTGCAAGCAACGTCTGCCTAAATCCCAAATATGATGCTATTAAATAAAACTTAGGTGCTAAACTAAAGCAGCAGAAAGTGGATCCGAAGAAACTAACTTGTAATATCATCCCATTACTAACATTTACTTTAACAAAAAGAAACCGGCGGATCTGTGTAACATATTACTAATGAGGAAGGGAATTCAAATTAACTTTTCTCTAAATGTAATCTTACTATTTCAACCCAATCGAGAAATCTTTTGGAAGATTACCATCCTTATCCTTCCATCCAAACTCTAATTACATTCCAGTGAATACTGAATTGGTCCATGTACACAAACTAAACTGGATGAGACCATGTCAAATTCCATTTATGCTGAATTTCTGCTCACATTTCATCCGGTTCCCTCTCAAATCAAACCTTGACATCCCATTTTCCCATTTCAAAGTAAATAACCTAATGCACGGACATTTTCCAAGTAAAGCTGAAGCTGAAAACTTTTGCCTGGCCTAAACAAGTGGAGGCTAGGAGCGAAATTAAAGTATAACGACGAACCTCCATAAGTACAAGGATTGACAATTAAGTACGTACCTTTGCTTCGCTTAGGGATGCCATTAAATCGTCCAATTCTCTCGTTGCCGGTGACGCTGACGGCCCGAGAAATGTTCGTTGAATCTTTCGCTCCACTGTAATCCGCGTCTTCCCGTCTGAAGTATCATCACTAAAAATACATAAAAGAAGACGAATGAAACAAAGAAATTGAAATAAGAAAACCCAACGTTAAGTGAAAAGGATGAATTGAAATTCTATTTGCTCCTTGAATTAAAATTGATCAAAATTGCACAAACACGTTTAAGAAAATGAACTTCACAATTCCTTATACACGCCATTGTCATCTTAAATCCAAACTTCACAGTATAACAACAATTTTGAATGGAGCATTTAAAATGCCTAAATCCTTCGACGTATACGTTCAATTATAATCCAATCTTAAGCTTCAGCAAATTGCTCATTTATACCCATTGGCCAAGTCATCCAAAAGTGTATCTACTGGAGGGCGTTCAAGACTTCCCACGGACGATCTGGACTGAGGCCGATTTCCATTCGCGACAAGTTCTGAAAAGTAAGAAAAATCTTGGTCTCAGCATTGTCCATATTATAAAGTGGAGTATAAATGGACGCCGTATTAAGAGTGAATCCTTCAAATGCCAATCAAAAACAGTAGTTTCTTTTTAATTTTAATTTTATTGAAGACTGAAAAGGAATTTTTCTTTAATAAAAATTGGTTAACCCAAAGATCCAGATAATTGATCAAGTAAAGTGAAGAGATTCAATGTATGCCCGAAGAATTACCCTTACCTTTCGAATGTGGAGAATGTGGTAGTGGTTGATGGTTCTGGTAATGCTGCTGACTGAACTTTGAATTTGAACTTAGATCCTGAAGAAGACTGTCTAATTCACTCATATTTCCAGGATTCCGGATTACAGGGCTGTCAGAGCGATAGAGCGTTTTCGCTGTAGTTGTTTCTCTCATTGCATCTCGGTTGGGTGCTAACATCTGGAAAAAGAAAATAAGAAGTTGTACATTTTCTGCCTTCTGAGGTAGTGAACTTGACTCCTTTCGTCCCTTTAGGCTGCAGATGTGGTGACTTGTACAACAAATTTTTTTTCAGATAGAAGTGAACAGAAGTTGAAAGAGTCAAAGATCCACGACGGTTTATCGACTATCGACGATCCAGGATCTTTCCCATCAAATTAGCGTTATTGCAATGCTTTCCAAAAAAGTGTTAATATTATTCTTACATTTCTCTCGACGGTGTAGTCGAATGATTCTGTTTGCTTGGAGAGGGGCGAGGCACCATTATGGGCCGTGGAGGCGTAACCACTTGACCGATGGAGACTACCTGGCTGAGGTGAAACGGCGGTCTGGAGATCCGCCAGAAGAGCATCTGAAAAAAGCAAACAACGGTAATCAGGCTGTTGAGACTTCAAACGCAAAGGTCAGGTCTACACAAATATACCACCGGGTATCTCCTCAAACTTTGCAAAAATAAACAACGCCTTCCTTCCGCACAGACACAATGATTGATTATCCAAGGGCATGAAAAGGTGTAACCCAACCCAAACTAAACTCTTGCCCAGGCACAATCCACAATCTACTCAAGCATCACATTTCCTCCGTCCATCCAAATCCAAACCGTGGAGAAGTTTAATTTAGTTAAGAGCTTAAAAGTGTGAATCGCAAAGTTGAACTCTGCCAACCACGGTCGTGGGGGTGAAACCTATGTATGAGACAGAAATTTAGCAGTGGTCTTAATTATGGTATTTGGAAAAATATTAGGTTAATTCAACAATCTAAATACAGATTTTCTACTTCTTTTTATGGCATATGAGCCGTTGGATTGGATTGGGCCAAAGTCTTGAAAATCCTAATTTTGCAAATATGTTACACCTATTTGCCGTTAAATTCTTTTTGTTGAAGTAAAGAATAGCAGAGTGAAGTTGTAACTTAAATGCAGATGCAGATGCCGGCATCTAAGAATTTATTGGCGTCTCATCTCACAGGACCCTTCATTCTTATTATGGAAGGAGACTGGGATGCAGCACATGATGACGCGGTGCGGTGGTGCACATTAAAATGCAACCTTCTGGGACACGCGTATTGGTGATTAACAAATCCTACATGAATGAATATTTCGCATCCAGATTGTTGGAATTGTTTACAAGACAAAACGAAAGAAACTGGGGAATATTATGAAAAATAGCATTTTACCTGCAGAAGGCATTGCTTATTTTGAACTTGATAGAATCCGTTTGGAAACCAAAATCACAAACAGAAACTTTTCTTTTCAATAAGATCACTTTCGTTCGTATTGCAAAGTATCAGAAGCAAGAGTGGCGAAAGTGTTGTACTGAGAGTGTGGGATTCAACTAAAGATTTCAGGAGAGACTCTTTAGGATTTATTTCTAACAATGAGAAAAAAGAAGGAAAAGGAAAGGATGGGAAGGCAAATGGGAAATTGGAATGATGAGATTTCATTTCATTATTATCAAATTTCCATCTTGGAAATGAAAATTTCCATTTCAACCCTTGTGTCACGTAACCAGATTACAATTTAGGAATTCCAACCCACACAAATCATCATTTTCAAGATCAGCACCTACACAGACTTGGTTTGACTGGGCTACGAGGGGTCTGAGACCCAGGAACAATAGGAATCCATCCCAGATGGGTCACCACTTATACTTCTTGACACAAATTTACAATTTTACAAATACACACACACACCACACACATCCCATCCTGAGACAGCAAACTCACGTCGGAGAATCCTACGTCTGTCTACCGTGACCGTCTTATCTTCCCCTAAACCATTCTCATCTGTGCCATCTTTAGCATGTTGGAATCAAACTTATTGTAACTTTCCGTGTCACAACTATTTTGGATTTTAGCAATATGTCGATTGTCGGGTTAATCAAAACCAAATTAGAAAAATCAAGGACTCGTGCCTTTTAAAGCAAGTACGAACTTTTTATCCTCATCCCCTTTACTGCGAGTGTCTCTGCCTCCTTATTGTCATCTTCCTCAGGCACACACCACACGCACAATATAGAGCTTAGAAACACGCCCAAGCATTAAAATTGGAAAAAAAAAAATTAGACTCCTACTGTCTGTTGATAATTTCACGTTAATTAAACATTGTATTTGAAAAAAAAAAAAACCTTACAAAGTTGTCTCTCAAATTCCATTTGTTGCTGACGATATCCAGAAGGTTGGGGATGCACAGTCCCGTAACCTCCATTTTCAGGGTCATGTTTCACTTGCACGCCCTCACCACTAGGTTTCATTATGCTTTGGAAATATTATAACAAGGGGAATTGCACAGTTCAATTCGTAAATCAGTTCCGGAACTTAATGAGAAAAGAATGTGACAGTTTGACACGGAATGGAACTTTTTAGTAAATCCTAAAACCGCACCACCGTGGAACAGTGCTTGACTTGTTTCTTTCCATCTAAAATCGTATGCCTAAAACCACCAACTCCCAAATCTCTCCTGTCAACAATTTAATTAATTAACGGAAAAGCGTCCCCTCTCTCTCTCGTCCTCTGCCTGTTTCTGTTCCTGATTGAAAGATGTGCTCTGGAAATACGGATTTGTGGCTCTGCCAAAATAGAGTCGGAAGTGTTCTTGCATAAATATCACATAATCCTGGGTGTACGGGTATGTGTGACCTTATCTTGTTTTCTCAATTACAGCAAACACGTTTTAGCCTTGAATTTTCATAAGCTGACTTTAGGTTTCATGTATTCCTGTATTAGTAAATGTGTGATCTAGTTTAACCCATAATATTAT
>Ga0194135_10002311_pt1 | contig 11555 bp, 12 predicted proteins | sample LitLau_LLRF_2013_FD_134024 | JGI IMG/M metagenome (GOLD analysis project Ga0194135, IMG submission 134024) | Freshwater sediment microbial communities in response to fracking from North America - Little Laurel Run_MetaG_LLRF_2013 (version 2) | ecosystem: Environmental > Aquatic > Freshwater >... | reverse complement strand
GCCGGGGCACAGCGGGTCGAGCTGCGGACCGGGCGGGCTGCGCCCGGCAACGACTGGGTCGAGGGCCGAACCACGGCCGGCAGCAGCCAGCCCGGTCCGCAGCTCGACCAGCTGTGCACCGGAAACCGCCTGGGGAATGCGGATCAGCATCAGAACCGGACCGCTACGGTGCCGATCAGCGTTCGTCCGCGGCCCGGAATCGTGCGGCCGTTTTCCGAGGCGACGATGGCATCGAGATAGCGCGTATCGAACAGGTTCTGGAGATTCAGCTGCAGGTCGTATTTCGGCTGGTGCCAGGCCAGCGTGGCATCGGTGCGGACATAGGCATCGGCCGACGTGGTGTTCGCCGTCGTCAGGTAGCGCTTGCCGACGTAATAGACGCCGACCCCGGCTTCGAAGTCGTGCAGGAAGTCGTAGGTCGTGAACAGCGAAGCGGCATTGCGCGGCGTGTTCGCGAGCCGGTTGCCCTTGAAGCTGATGCGGCTGGCCCCGGTGCCGCTGCCGTCGAGGGTATCGACCAGCTCGCTGTCGAGCAGCGTGTAGCCGGCGATCAGCTGCCAGGGCTTCGTGATGCGGCCAACCGCGCTGACTTCGAAGCCGCGCACCTGCGTGTTGCCGTCAAGCCGCACGGCATTGGTGACCGGGTCCGTGGTGCGGGCATCGGTCTTGTCGATCAGGAACAGGGCCGAGCTGAGGCTGAGGGTCTTGTCGAAGACATCGACCTTCGCCCCGACTTCATACGACCGGTTCTTTTCCGGCCCGACCAGGGCTTGCGCCGCCGAAATGGTCACGGCTTCCGCGCTGGGATTGAACGACGTTCCATAGGATGCGTAATAGCTTTGCCAGTCGTTCGGCTGCCAGATGAGGCCCGCACGTACGCTGGTCGCCTTGTCCACACGGCTGAAGCGCGTGTGCACGCCGGTGGGCACGGCGAGCGCATCGGACGTGGCCTCGTAGCGATCCCAGCGCAGGCCACCGACGAGCTTGAGCTGGGAGGTCAAGGTGATGGCATCGTTGGCGTAGACGGCGAGCGTGTCGCCGGTACCGCGGGTGTCGGTGGTCGGCGTACGCTGCGTGCCGGCGGGTGTCGGCCCCGGCGTGAAGTTGCCGAGCGAGTCGGTTTCACGCGGCGTGGTGGCGAAGCTCCGGTTGCGCGTCTGGTCCTGCCCGACCTCACCGCCGACGATCAGGGTGTGACGGAACGGCCCGGTATCGAAGCGCGAGATCAGATCCACCTGATCGAACAGCGAGAAGTCATCGACGAGACGATCGCGGCGATCGGACTGCACGGTGATCTGGTCCACCGGCGTGCCGACCGGCGACACCGGGCAGGGCGTGCTCGGCGTGTTGAACGCCGCCGTGCAGACACGATACGGCGTGGGTCGCGCCTGAATGGCGGTGTCTTCGACATGCAACTGATTCCGCAGCGAGAACACGTCGTTGAAATGCTGGTCCAGACGCGCGCGAAAGACATTGGCTTGCTGGTCGTAATAGTCATCGGTATCGCCGTAGAAGCGGTTGTACGACACATTAGCCGGCTGGCCGAACGCATAGGGAATGCCGTAGTCCGGGATGTCGTTGTTGCGCTGGATCAGCGCGCTCAGTGTCAGCTCGGTCTCGCCGCCGATGCCCAGACGCAGGCTCGGCGCGAAGCCGTAGTCCTTGTTCTCGATCACGTCGCGGGTCGAGGAAACATCCTGTGCGAAGGCGTTCAGCCGAACCGCAGTGTGATCGCCGAGCGGCTGGTTGACGTCGATCGTGCTGCGATACCAGTCATCCGTGCCGACCGAGCCCGTGATCTCGCGTGCGGCCTTCAGCGAAGGGATCTTCGAGACCTGGTTGATCACCCCGCCAGTCGATCCACGGCCGAAGAACAGCGAAGACGGACCCTTCAGCACCTCGATGCTTTCAAGCTCGAAGGTGTCGCGCCGGTACTGCGCGCGGTCACGGGCTCCGTCGAGATAGATGTCGGTGCGGGCGGTGAATCCGCGCAGATTCACGTTGTCGCCAATCTGGCCGCCTTCGCCGGCCGTGAGCGTGATGCCCGGCACGTTGCGCAGCGCTTCGGTCAGCGTGGTCGCGTTCTGTGCGGCGATCACGGCGCGGTTGATCACGGTCACGGACTGCGGGATGTCGCGCAGCGGCGTGTCAGTCTTGCCACCGATGGTCGAGCCGTCCGACTTGAAGTCGTCGCCACGCTGCGCGCGCACGCTGACTTCATCAAGCTCGATCGAGGTCGTTGAAATACTTAGCGCGGCATCGTCATCGGCCATGGCCGAAGGCGGCAGCGCACCGAGCATCATCAGGGCCAGCGCCAGCGGGCGCTTTTTCATCTTGGACAGCGGTTTCAGGCTTGCGGCGGGCACAGTCATGGCGCTCCTCGGGTCGTCGCGGGTCGGCCCCCGGCGGTGGGCCGGTGACCTTGGGCGGCTGGCTATCCGAACGCGGAGTCGCTGGCTGGAATCGGTGGGTCAGTCGGCGCGTGGCCGACGTGTTGGGTGACGCGGTAGTACTGCGTCCTACTTGGTCAGCAGCAGCTTTCCCTGGCGCGTGGCACGCAACCAGTAAAGCTCGCCACCGTGCCGGATCGCGATGCGGCAGGCGCCGCGCAGCAGGGCAGCACTTTCGATCGCGGGGCTGTTGCTGTCCTCGCGCGCCGCGTGCGGGGCCTTGCGGGGCTCGCGAACGTACAACGGTGATGATTCATCCGAGTGCGGCATGTTCGAACCCCCGTCGGGCAAGTTGCCGCCAGCGGCGCTGGCGGTGGCGATAGAAAATTTGTGCGAATAGCCACACCAGGGGCGTCAATACGCCGGCCTCGAACCGCAGCTGATCACGATAACGTGCCCCGTGGAGATCGCCTTCGACGGTGATCACGTGATCCCAGCAGCGGATCAGCCTGCTGTGGCCGTTGTCGCGAAGCGTGAACACGGACGCCGACGGATACGAAATCTCAAGCGCCTGACGGCCCAGTGGAACCATTCCAAACAGGCGCATAGCTTCCCAGTAGCGGCCCTCGGCCCATTGCTCGGGCCAGGCGGACGGCACCAGAGGCAGAAACGTCACCAGCGGATACGAGACCGTGCTCAACACACGCGGACTGCGAACCCGCGCGATGGCTTCGCGGGTCGCGCAGTGCAGGGTGATTGAGAGATCGACTTCCATGGCGGCGCGTGACTATCTGAACGAGAACATTCAGAGATATTAATGCGAACGATTATCAATTACAAACGTCGTCATTCGCAGCTCGCCGGTCTTCCGTCGACAGGCATCGGGGAAACCCGGGCAACGCCCTCGTTCCTTGTGCCGAAGAAACCGTTAATTCAAGGCTTTCAACGGACTAGACCTTGGCTGTCGCCAGACTGACAAGATCAAGCCGAGTTTTCCTACGCGCCCAGTCCAAGCAGCGCGGCGATGCCGAGCAGTGCAAACAAGCCCGCTGCGATATAGCGAACGAACTTGAAGGAGAGCTTCGCCGTGAGCTTGTCGGCGAACAGTACGGCCGGCGCGTCCGCGATCATCATGCCCAGCGTGGTCCCGGCGACCACGGTCACCAGCGAGTCGTAGCGCGCCGCGAGTGCCACCGTGGCGAGCTGCGTCTTGTCGCCGATCTCGGCAACGAAGAAGGTCACCACCGTCAGCAGGAAGATGCCGGTGTGCCCGATCGGTTTCGGCGCTTCGCCATCATCGAGTGTGTCCGGCACCAGCGCCCAAGCTGCGATGGCCAGGAACGACAGGCCAACCACCCAACGAAGAGAGGTTGCCGAAAGCTGGTCATGCACCCAGCTGCCAATGAAACCGGCGAGACCATGATTGGCGAGGGTGGCAACGAGGATGCCGAGCAGAATCGGCACGGGACGCCGGAACCGGCAGGCCAGCAGCAGGGCCAGCAACTGCGTCTTGTCGCCGATCTCGCCGACCGCAACGAGCAGGGTGGATACGCCAAACGCTTCGAGCATCGCGGATGTACTCAGGGGCCGGGCGTTGCAGACGATTGACACGCTGCCAACGCCCGACCCGGGAGTGGCTGCGCGTCAAAGGTCTCGCCAGAAGCAGAGGTGATGATCTCTGCATTTGAATGCGCCACGGCCGGTCAAGGCCGATTGTGTTGACGCATCCCCCGATCGTGATTCGGTACCGCGGATCAAGCCGGGCGGCTACTCCCCAATGAGTACGGCGAGTCTAGTGCCTGTCACCGCAGGAGTCACGGAGCAGGTTACTGCGGGCGCCCGTCGAGTCGCGCGGCAATGGCGCCATCCTTCTCGGCCCAGAGGCCGTTGACCCAGTGCTGGAAGCGTTCGCGGAACTCGGCATCATCCTGGTAATTGCCGCCCAGCAGTTCTACCGGCAACGGACGAACGCGGACGCTCACGAAGGCTTCGTTCTGCTCGCCGCAGAGAAAGCTCCAGAGTTTGCTGTGGCCGCTGCGCGTGGGCTGATACACCACCGTGGCGTCGATCAGCCCGGCGAACTGCTCGCCCATCGCATTGAGCGTGAAGCTGAAGCCCGCCGATTTCGGCCGCAGCAGATGCCGGTAAGGTGATTGCTTCACGCGCGCCTTGTGCGGCGTGAAGCGCGTGCCTTCGAGGAAGTTCACGACGGTGATCGGGCGTTGCTTGAACTTCTCGCAGAACGCGCGCGTGGTTTCGAGATCCTCGTTGCGCAAGCCCGGATTCTTTGCGATGGCTTCCGCGGAGTTGCGCTTCATGAACGGCATGTCCAGCGCCCAGCAGATGAAGCCGAGCAAGGGAATCCACAGCAGGGAACGCTTCATGAAGTAGCGCGGAAACGGCACCTTGCCCTTGAACACGTCGAACAGGATCAGGATGTCGGCCCAGCTCTGGTGATTCGAGACGATCAGCCAGCTGCGCGCGGGGTCCAGCACGCCATCGATGCGGACATTGCCGCGCGGGCCGTGCAGCGTGTTGAAGATCACGCGGTCGGCACCGAGCCAGAGCGTGTTCGCGAGCCAGCCGATCCAGGCGCTCAAGTGCTTTCTCAGCCATGGAATCGGCAGCAGCAGCTTCAGCACCATGAGCGGAAACATCGGCGGCATGACGATCAGCAGCAAGGCCAGCAGCATGGCCGTGAACGTCAGCACGCCGATGACCGGCGCGGGCAACCAGCGCTTCATGCGGTGATGCCTTCAGGTTTCGACGTCGATTTCCGCAACCGCGTGATAGGCAGGGCTCAGCTCATGGACTGCCTGCACGAGTGCCGCGACATTTTCTGGCGGCGTGCCGGGCACGATGCCATGGCCGAGATTGAAGATGTGACCGGGTGCGTGGCCGTAGTCGTCCAGAATCTTCGCGACCAGTTCCCGGATCGTTTCCGGTGGTGCGAACAGTGCGGTGGGGTCGAAGTTGCCTTGCAGCGCCACGGTTGGCCCATCCGGGCTGCCGACCATGTGCCGCGCGTCGCCGATGTTCGTCGTCCAGTCCACGCCGAGCCCTGCGCAGCCGGTCGCCGAAAGATCGAGCAGGTATTGCCCGCAGCCTTTCGAGAACAGGATCACCGGCACGCCCGGCGCGAGCTTCTTCAGCCGCTCGACCAGCTTGCCCATCGGCGCCAGCGAGAACTTGCGGTAACCCTCGGGATCGAGCACGCCGCCCCAGGTATCGAACACCATCAGCGCATCCGCACCCGCTGCGGCCTGTGCGGCGAGATACAGCGCCACCGATTCCACGAGCTTGTCGGTCAGCGCCTTGAGCACGTCCGGCGCGCCGTAGCGCATGGCCTTGGCATTGCGGAAATCCTTGGAACCGGCGCCCTCGATCATGTAGGTGGACAGCGTCCACGGACTGCCGGCAAAGCCGATCAGCGGAACACGGTTGGCAAGCCCTGCCTTGCAGGCGCGGACGCCATCGATGACGTAGCGCAGCTCGGTTTCCGGATCCGGCACCGGGAGCTGCAGCACGTCGGCCATGCTGCGCACGGTCTTGTCGAAGGCCGGGCCTTCGCCATCGAGAAAATGCAGGCCGAGGCCCATGGCATCCGGAATGGTCAGGATGTCCGAGAACAGGATGGCGGCATCGAAACCGTAGCGGTCGATCGGCTGCAAGGTAACTTCACAAGCCAGTTCGGGCGTCTTGCACAGGGTCAGGAAGTCCCCGGCCTTCGCGCGCGTGGCGCGGTACTCGGGCAGGTAACGGCCTGCCTGCCGCATGAGCCAGAGCGGGGTCCGGTCAACCGGTTTCAGCGCAAGGGCGCGCAGGAAACGGTCGTTGGCGTAGGCAGGTTTGATCAGCGGCGTAGTCATGGAGTTTCAGGCAAGTGCTTCGGAAATTTCGGTCTGGATCGCCAGCGTGGCTGCGCGCGGATCGGCGGCATCGCGGATCGGCCGGCCTACGACGAGATAGTCGGCCCCGGCTTTCAGCGCGCGCGTCGGAGTCATCACGCGCTTCTGATCGCCGAGTCCATCCTTGATAACGGTGTTGTCGACCGGGCGGATGCCCGGCGTCACGCAGATGATTTCATGTGGCGCTTCGGCGCGCAGTCGTTCCACTTCGAGTCCGGACGAGACCACGCCGTCGCAACCGGCCGCCAGCGCCCGGCGCGCGCGCGACAGGACCAGGTCCGAGACCTCGCACTGGAAACCCAGGTCGTCGAGATCGGCGCGGTCAAGACTGGTCAGCGCGGTCACGGCCAGCACTTTCAGGCCATTGGATTTCGCGGCGGCGGCTGCCTGCATGATCGCCTGGTTGCCATGAATGGTGCAGAACTGCGCCCCGCGTTCCGAAAGGCGCGCGACAGCACGAGCAACCGTCTCGGGAATGTCGAAGAACTTGAGGTCGACAAAGACCTTCTTGTCCTGGCTTCTCAGCCATTCGAGCAGCTCGAAGAAACCGGAGGCCATGCTCAATTCCATGCCGATCTTGTAGAAGCTCGCGGCATCTCCGATGCGCGTCACCAGCGTGCGCGCCGCTTCAGCTTCCGGCACGTCGAGGGCAACGATCAGATGATCTTTGGCGGGAATGGTCAAGGCTCAGGTTTCAGTCATCAGCTCATAGCTTGAGCCTGGTTTGGATAGTCGGGACACGCTGCAAAATCGATCGGCGGCCGAAGCGTTCTGGCTTCGTTTCCTGGCCTCGATGGATTCACTGCGACTCAAGGCGGCTCCGCGCGGCGCGTCAGGCGATGAATCTCACCGAGCGGCATTGTATCGAGCCGTTGTGCAAGGCCGCTACAACAGCCGTGCCCCAATCGCTTTCAGCACCGCGTGCGTGCGATCCCGCGCATCGAGCTTTGCGAGAATCTCGGTCAGATGATTTTTGACCGTGCCATCGGAAATGCTCAGGGCGCGGCCGATTTCCTTGTTCGAATATCCGCCTGCCACGAGCCGCAGCACGGCCCGCTCACGTTCGGTCAGATGGACCGGCGTGGCATTGTCGTCGGGCGCCGCGCGCCGGGCGGACTCAAAGCTCAGCGGCGCCATCAGGATCTTCCCGGCCGCGACCTGTTCGATGGCCACTTTCAAGTCTTCCGGTGCGGCATCCTTCAGCAGGTAGGCTTGAGCGCCAGCGCTGATCGCACCCTGCATCAGGCCCGGATCGTCGAAGGTCGTGAGCAGGATTGCCGGCGTGTAGTCGCCGCGCGCACGCAGGGCTTTCACGACCTCGATGCCGGAATGCCGCGGCATGCGGATATCGCTGACGATGACGTCCACGCGCATCTGCTGCAGGGCAGCCAGCAGCACGGCGCCGTCTTCGGCTTCGATCACGACTTCCAGACCGGCCAATCCTTCGAGCACGGCCCGAAGACCCTTGCGCACGAGCGCCTGATCGTCCGCAAGCGCCAGGCGTAGTCTGCCGCCGGCAGCAGTCATGCCGCGCTTCCATCATGCAAAGGCAGCAGCACGCGCAGTCGAAGTCCACCAGCGTCCAGCAGGTCGATCACGAGCCGACCGCCCAGCCCGGCCAGCCGCTCGCGCATGCCGGTCAGGCCGTTGCCGAAGACGGGCAGTGCGGAGGCTTGGCCGTCGTCCTCGATCTGCAGCTCGATCTCCTGTCCCGATGCGCTCAGCCGCAGCACCACGTTGGCTGCGTTGCTGTGGCGCAGTGCATTGGTCAGGCCTTCCTGGGCGCAGCGCAGCAGTGCCTGCGCCTGGTCGAGCCGCGGGACGCGTGCCTCCGGCGCAAGTTCAAGGCGGACCGTCGGCCGCAGCAGCGAAGGCACGAGCGCCGCGAGCGCGGCATGAAGATCGATGCCGTCGTGCGCACGCAGGGTGTCGACCATACCGCGCACATCGGCCAGCAGTTCGTCTGCCAAGCGCACGCAATCGGCCAGCACCGGGCGCTGTCCTTCGGGAATATCGCGCTCGGCCATGCGTAGTTGCAGCTTCAGTGCCGTGAGCTTGTGGCCTGCCACGTCATGCAGCTCGCGGGATAGCCGCAGACGTTCCTCGCCACGTGCCGATTCGAGCAGCAGGCGACGCGTGGCCAGCAGCTCGGCATTGATGCTGCCGAGCGCATCGCGCGCATTCTCGGCACGGCGGGCATAGGTCGTGGTCAGGGCCGCAAACGCCTGGAAACCGATGATCGAGAACAGCGTCGGCAGTGACGATATCAAGTGCCCGCGTGTCATCAGCAGACCGGCAAAAAAGACGTTGTTGAGCAGGATCCACAGCAGCGCTGCGCGCGACGTGAATACGGCGCTGAGCTGCGCCGCGACGATGATCAGCAGCACCGCAATCGAGTCGGAGTTCGGCAGGCAGCGGATGGCCACCAGAGCGGCCACGGACTGGGCCAGCACCAGCAGGCGGATGCGCTGGCTGTCGTTGTTCAGGCACCGTGCGCGGGCAATGAACAGTGCCAGCTGCGCGAACAGCCCCACGAGTCCGAGGAGCGTCGCCGGATCATCCAGCCGTAGCCGCCCCCTGATCACTTCCGAGATCGGGTTCAGCGCTACCGCGAGCCAGGTGATGTAGGCCGCAAGGCTCAGCGGCGCCAGCGGTGCATTCCAGGGCCCGGCGGGCGACGGCGCCGCGTCGGAAGGTTCCTGCGGTGAGTCGGCAGTCGCGGTCATCAATGGAGTATAGGCAGGTGTCCGGTGGCTGCCGAGGTGAGTTTTGTCACCCCCGTGCCGTGCCGTTTCTCACCTGTTGCGGCAGTCCTTGGAACTCGACACTGGCGCATCGCTCGTCAACGAGCCATGCCGGAGCCCGTGCCATGTCGGACAGTGTCGTCAACAGCCTCTACCGAATCATCGTGAACCTGCACATTGCAGCGGGTACGGTCGCGCTGATCAGCTTCTGGACTGCCGGCTTCGCGCGCAAGGCACGCGGCGGCCTGCATGTGAAGGCAGGATCGATCTATCTCGCCGCGATGCGCGGCATCCTGATCACGGCAGTGCCGATGGCGCTGATGGCGTTCGCAAAGAACCAGCCGGCGAAGGGGACGTTCCTGCTGTATCTCGTGGTGATCGTGGCCACCACCGTCTCATCCGCGCCGCGCGCCGTACGCCTGAAAGCGGATTTCGATGCCTATCGCGGCGGCAGCTTCCGGTTCTTTGCCTACGCGCTGCCGCTGTCCGCGGTGGCGGCGTTCACGTTCGGCATCGTCAACCACGTCTCACTGCTCTGGGGCTTCTCGATCGTCGGCTTCGCGGTGGCCTGGGACATGCAGCGCACCCTGCGCCGTCCCATACCGGAGCCGGGCTGGTGGCTGCGCCAGCACTATGGCGCGATGCTCGGCAACGGCATCGGAACGCACATCGCTTTTCTGTCGATTGGACTGTCTCGCGCGCTGCCGCCGGAGTACGCAGGCATCGTGCAGAACCTGGCGTGGTTCGGTCCGGTGACCGTGGCGCTGATCGTCCGCGTGATGCTGGATCGCCGACATCGCCGCCGCTTCGGTCCTCGCGCCAGCGCGACGTCCGCAGGCGCGGTCACGGCCTGAGCGGAATCGGCGCTCAATCCACCGGCTTCGCGCGGAACAGCACGACCAGCGCGACGATCAGCGTGACCGCGCCGACGATGGCCGGAAGGAACGCCAGAGCGCCCGCCCAGTTACCCGGACCCAGGCGGTTATCGCCCATCGTCAATCCGTGGTTCTGGCCGAACATGCTGAACAGGTAGAAGCAGAAGTTGCCCCAGATCGCGATCAGCACGCCCCAGGTCACCAGCGCCTCGCCGCGCGGCGTGACGGAGCGCCAGCGCAGGGCAAGTCCGAGCACGATCGCCATCATGCCGTTCATGAGCATCCCCAGATGCACAGCGCGCCAGCCTGCGGCAGTGCCCGGAATCTCGACGCCGAAGAACATCGGGAGCGGTGACAGAGAAATGCCGCCGAGCATAGAGAACGTCAGCATGGATCCGCCGATCAGCGCGATGATCATTGCTGCCAGGCCATTCTTGACCAGCAGATTCGAGCTTGCGTGTGCCATTTCTGATCCCCTCTTGTTTTTATCATCGTTGGAAAGCGTTTCGCAGCGGCCATCATTCGCACCGGCGCTGCTTGCCGCGCAGCAAAACTGCGCCGACCAGCGGCAGATGCGATTTGCCGGGTGCTGCCGCATGCTACCGCCGACAAGACAGGGCAACCAGAGAGAGACCATGCCGACCCTGAACGCCGGTGCGAACGATCACCCGATGGACCAGTTCCCGGTGCGCCCGCTGCGCTTCGATCTCGACGACAGCGGAGCTGTGGACGTGGTCTGGAGCCGTACCTGTCCGGAATTCGCGGTGTTCCTGAATGCGCTGGGCATGCACGTGCCGCATTTCGAACGCTATCTGGTCCGCACGCTTCGGCAGGTCCGGGAGAAGATCTCGGAGCCTGCCCTGCAGCGCGATGTCACCGCGATCATCGGCCAGGAAGCCAACCACGCGCACAACTTCGTCAAGGTCAATGACGCGCTGATTGCCCGCTATCCGGATATCGGCGAGGTCGACGCGCAATCACAGCGCTGGTTCATCGAGCACAGCAAGTCTGACTCGCTGAAGCGCCAGGTGGCCTTCACGGCCGGTTACGAAACCTTCACCTTTCTGGCCGGCATGATCATTCTCGACAACCACGAGCGCTGGTTCGCGGATGCCGATCCGGTCATGAAGGCGATCTGGGTCTGGCACCAGGTCGAGGAAGTCGAACACGGCGCGGTGGCATTCGAGGTCTACAAGGCGCTCTATGGCGAGCGCGAGTGGTATCGCAAGCGCATGGTGCTGTCAGCCGCGCTGCATATCGCCCGCGATACGGTCGTGACCTACATTCGCATGGCACGCGGAGAAGGCTGGTTGCGCAATCCGTTCACGGCTTTATCGCGGCTTGGTTTTGGCGCCGCGATGCTGACGCGCCTGTTCGTGGCGGCGCTGCCGGTGTTCCGCCGCGGCTATCACCCGCGCCTTCATCCGCTGGCCACCACGGCCCAGAATCCGATCCAGATCGCCTGGCGCAGATATGCCGCACAGGGCGGGGATGTCCTGAGCATCGATCACGACAAGATGGCCGCGATCATGCGCGTTGAACCCGCCTGAAAGTCCGTCGACGAGGCGACGCGGGTCGTTTCAACATCATCCACATACACCGAGCCACCGCACTCTGATCCGCACACATGGCCCGGCT
>Ga0194135_10002310_pt1 | contig 11557 bp, 13 predicted proteins | sample LitLau_LLRF_2013_FD_134024 | JGI IMG/M metagenome (GOLD analysis project Ga0194135, IMG submission 134024) | Freshwater sediment microbial communities in response to fracking from North America - Little Laurel Run_MetaG_LLRF_2013 (version 2) | ecosystem: Environmental > Aquatic > Freshwater >... | reverse complement strand
TAGTAAGTGTTGAGAGCGGGGGAGCCCTCCCTCAGCGCATGAATAGGGGAATGAGTGACAGAAAATTTCAAAACAAACCTTACGGGCCCACGAAGAAAGCAGAGACAAAAATACGGGTGTGTATGTGGATCAGATCAGCTGCTGTGGAGCCGTGAATTAATTGATTAATTCTTAAATTAAAGTAGTTTTGTGCACGACGAAATTGACCAAAGTTAGCCAGTTCCGAGTTCCTGATTTTACGTGAAATTCTTAATCTCCTCCGCTCTGTTCACTGTTTATCGATCAACGGTCTTCAAGCTTATTAAAAGTTGTCTAAGAAATTCGAAAGATGTCTGCGAATTCGAGTCTCGTCATACCGATTGTATTGTGGGGCAAGGAGGCTCCGACTCACACTATCAAGTCAATGGCCGTAAAAAAGGACTTGTCATCAATTGTAACCGGATGTCATGATGGTCACATCTGTATCTGGGATGTCGAAGTGGAGACCATGGAGGTATGTATGGACGTATTTCACCGTTTCCCACTGACTTTGATTAATTCTTATTGCTCTTTTGCTGCCTACTGCTTCCAGGCTACTCCACGGTGTTTCCTAATTGGGCACAGTGGACCCATCTCAGCCTTAGTATACGTTCACTTGAGCTCGGAGAAATTTGACATCATTGTCAGTTCTAGTGACAACGGGTTAGTGTAACTCCTGGACTATTTTAATATATTTGAAACAAATGATAATTGATATAAACTTATTGATTGTGTTTTGAAGGGAGTTGTGCAATTGGGATGCAGTGGACGGTAGATGCTTGGAAACGGCAAGATGTAGTTCGGCGCATACACAGATGCAGGCCTATACTCCCGCATTTTCGTAAGACGTTGACCATGCCATATTATAAGCAAACGGGCCATAGTGTAACTGTGAGGAGGATTGACTTTTGATTGATTTCCGGTAAACCGCATTCAGTACTAATCCACACCTCTTCTGCACTGGCTACTACCCGGACGTTCAAATCCTGGATCCAATTACGCTGGAAGTCTTGATCTGTTTGAGCTCTCATGTCACTCCCGACTGGATCTGCTCATTGCATGTCCTGCAGCCCAAAAAGAATCTTGGTGAGATGATGAGATTTGAATACTTCCGACATCCCCTGCCTCCGTAGACAATTTTCAGCATTGCTAAATCTTCTCTTTCTCTTGTCTTCATTTCCAGATGATGTTATTCTGGCTCTAACGATCAATGGAACTGTTAAAGTTTGGACAATCAATGAGATGGAGTTCAAATCACGGGAGCCACATTATGAGAACGAGTCAAAGCAAATCCGTGTTAAGAATGCATCTGCTTTAGTTTGTTGCAAGTATAATAATCGCACGGTGCTGATTGTGTCGAGTAAATCCTGGCAGGTCAGATCCTATCCATACCGCATACAACTAATGTTAGCGTTCCAATGGACTTCTGTTTTCCTTTTAGATTTATGATGCTGGAGACTTCACGGTTTTAACAGAATCGATAGCGCCCGCAAAGGAGAAATGGCTGGGCGGAGAATTTTTGAGCCCTGATCGCGTGATTTGTTGGACGATGAGCGGAAAAGCATATTTATTCCGACTGCCAAATCAGTAAGTGAAGCAAAGTGGATCATAAATTAGTTTCTTGATTGATGCCGTCACCGTGGAACAAACAACACTTCTGTCAATTTCCGCAGCTGCATAGTTGAAAACAAGGAGTTTCACAAAACAGTGAAGAATAAGGATGATCTTGCTTATATGTACTGCTCCCTTGGGGCTTCCCTGAAGGTAAGCATGATTATATTTAAACATGCTTATTGCTTACTTTAAACATTTAATAGATTTTAAAGACACGTGTTTTATTTTCAGACACTCGTCTCTCCACCTACAATGTACTTCACATCTACAGCTACCCGCAAGATCCTAATTCGGGGAGACTCTGAAGGTCGCATTGTCACGTGGATCATCCCTGAGATGCCACTAAATCAGATTTTCCAACTGAAACAAGAAGAATTCTCGAAGCCACCAGGTAATGCAGGAATCGCACTTTGTAATTCACAATGTCCCAAGCCCCCATTCTATTCTCATCTCACCTTTGTTTAGAAATGCCGCCGCTGTCGAGTTCCAGCATTCAAGCTGCTTGGGATCAAGTGCAACCAACACCACCCGGGATCTTGGACCAGTTTGTAAGTTTGAGAAATTCCTATTAATTGTAGTTACAGTTTGGTCTTTTAACGTGTCACTTTCATGTCCAGGATACGGATGAATGCCGAGGTCCGTCTCTTACCTGTAGCATTTACCTCAGTCAACAAAGCCGTCTTGTCTGTGGCCGAGAGGATGGATCGATTGTTGTAGTCCCTGCGACACACACTGTGATGCTTCACTTACTTCATGGACGACATCAACAGTATGAAGGTTCGTAATGTTTCATTCTTGCAGTTATCCTGTCAAACTATTCAATTGAATTAAAAGCGTGTTTTCAAAACGTAACGTTTACTCGTGTCAATTTTTAGATTGGCCTCTCCATCATCTTCTGCTGGGTCACAAGGGACGCGTGAACTGTCTCCTTTATCCGAACGGGATCCATCCAAGATATGATGCTGGACTCCTAGTTTCTGGAGGTCGGGATTTCTCAGTAATTTTATGGGACATTGTCAAGTGTGACCTTCTGCATCGCTTCTGCGTTCATGCTGGAGAGATTACGCAGATTTTAGTGCCACCAAATGAATGTTCAGTGAGTTGATTGGCTCAGAATGAAATTATCAAAATATTCGATTTATACAATTCGGATATTAATTCAATAATTACAGCCGAGAATCCAGCAAACAGTATGCAGTGTGGCCAGCGACCATTCAGCGGCCCTACTCTCACTTAGAGAGAATAAGTGCGTCCTCCTCGCATCTCGCCACTTGTTTCCGATCTCCAGTATTAAGTGGCGCCCATTGGATGATTACTTGATCGTTGGATGCACGGATGGGACTGTTTATGTTTGGCAAATGGAATCTGGGAATTTGGACCGTGTTCTCCATGGAATGGCTGCTGAAGACGTTCTATCCGCATGTGATGAAAATACACTCCAGACATCCGAAGTTGGGTTAGCAAATCCTGCTGTCCACTTTTTCCGAGGTGGGATTTTACAAAATCCAATGAAAACATTTCAGTTTTCTCTTACGAGTTATATAACGACTTGTGACGAACTCATTTACATAAATATGATTCATTTGTAGGTTTGCGTTCCAGGAATTTATCAGCCATACGTCATGCTGCCCAGGTTAGTAAATATTCACTCAACATTGACACCCTTGACACAAGGCGCTCTGTGATGACGCGAGGATGATACTTTTGTTCAAATGTGTTTTATTCTGTGTTCCAGCGTGGGCTTAATCAACTTCAGAATCAAACTGCGAGTGGACCGATTGACCCACTGGATCACACAAGGTCTCGTCTTCCACCGCTCATCATCCAAGGGCTCAGGACACACGAGTCGGACTCAGAATCTCACGTATTATTCTTCGACATTGAGGCTCTGATTGTGCAGCTCCTTTCGGATGAGTATGGAGCCCTTTCTCCCTCAACACTCGAATCCCAAGGACTCATCAGTCAGTCCGAATTTTGCAAAATATTAACCCTCACCCACTCAGCTTCACCGGATGCTCAGAAGAAAATCGCTGATTTCTTTGGCAAAGTCAAGGACAAGGCTGGAGACATGGAAAGAATTCTCAAAGACAAGGATAGACATGGTGATTTTTTAAGAATTCCCGTTTTCCGTTGAGTTCCCTTTGTAATTGAGTTTATACTTACAGGATTATTAGCAAAGGTGAAAGAAGGTGCTGAGAAAATCCAGGCAAAGGCCGAGTCTGCCTTGCTCATCAAGCAAGAAAGGGAAGCCAGCAGTAGGAAAAGTGCGTTTACTCCATTTTGGTCTCCAGGAAAGAATTTAACCAACAATCTATTTTTATTTGACAAGGTTCCAGTGCGAGCTTGAGCTTGGTCGATGGAATGACCTCAACTCGGAAGAATCGGAGCATGTTGTTTGAGTCAACAATACCAATGGAAATTGCACAACTTCTTCTGTCACTGCTCCTTGGATGGGGGTTGGATGTTGAGTTGGATCAAATCTCAGAATCTCGTCTTGGCTTACTCAAGCCACTTGTGCCCGTCACATTTGGACAACTCTCAAAATCCGGTAAAAGCTAAGCGTACGCCAATTTTCAAAGTAACATTTCTAACGCCGATTTTAACTGTCCGTCTGGATACACAGGTTACATGTCGATGATGTCGCCTACCTGGAAGCTACCAGCTGTTGGCCACACCGTGAGCGCTGATTTCGTGGAAACCGAAAAGTTATCCCACCGTGTGAAGTCGTTCACCTCAAAATTGCACTGGGAGATTTCTCATTCCTTGACAACGAACCACTTACTGACGATTGTGGCGCTGGCAAATACGCTCATGTCAATGCAAAACGCAACATTTGTTCCAGAGCAAGAACGTTTGCGACGTTCAAATCGGTCAGTTTACTACCAGCACGTCGAAGCTTTACTCTACATTTGTTTTTAATTACAGTCCGTCTACGCGACAATCTCAAAGTTCCACGAGTAGCTCCGAGGACAGTTATATCAGTCAACAGGCCGGAGCCAAACATGGCTGGAGCCTCGTTGCAACTCTCCATTGTGTTATGCTTCATGATAAGATTGCCACCTTGCATTCCAAGAACTTCAAGGAACCACTTGTTGAGGTGCGTTGAACAAACCTTAGCCACAAAATCTGTTTTTCACCCATGCTCACTTAAAATTGTTCAAAGTCGAAGTCAAGAGTGACCAATTCGTGCAGGTGGAAATCATTTGTTGTAGTATTTCTTCTTCTCTCTAGACGTTGGCAATGAGGTGGCAGGATCGTTGTGTCGAAATCCGAGACGCTGCACAAGCACTTCTTTTAGCGGAGCTATCAAGAGTTGGAATGGATGGGAGAAAAAAATTGGTTGAGGTGTGGGCCAACTATTTGCCGCAGCAGCTAGATCCGTTTGTTCAACCCAGTACTCCAGCAGCGCAAGGAGGAACTGGAATGACACCTGCCTCGACTCCCAGCCGCAGTGAAGTGGACGAAGAGGAGGAAGACGAGGAAGAGCAGGAACCAAGCTTGAAACCTAGCCCAAGCGAATACAAACGGAAACAAACTACAGCGATTATACTTCTTGGTGTTTTGGGAGCTGAATTTGGAGAGGAACTCACAAGCACCACCAAGGAGTCGAAGAAAGGCGTTGAGGGATTCGGAATTTCAAATTCAAACTTGGCTAGATTGACCAGTAAGTTATTCTCACCATCATAATTTTGAATGGGAAAGGAATCACTGGTAGTGGAAACGGCAGATTTCTTGTTTTATAGGCAAATCCTTGACTTACCTTTTGCTCCATCCAAAGCCGGGTCAGAGCTTTTCTAGCCTACGGCGTGCAGCAATTGATTTAATTGGCCGAGGATTCACTGTTTGGGAACCATTCGTGGACGTCTCAAAAGTTTTGTTGGCACTGCTGGAACTCTGCTGCGAAGCGGATCATTTAGTCCCAAGGTTCGTCGAAATAATGGACTCATAAAAAAAAAACTTTTGGATAATTGGCTGGGAGGAGAGACAAAGAGGTTAAACTTAAGTTTTTTTATTAAAATTTTCAGCATGGCGTTTGGACTTCCGCTAACTCCGCCGGCAGATGCTTGTAGAACTGCCCGTCATGCATTGACGCTCATTGCTACCGCCAGACCTGCCGCATTCATCACCACTATGGCACGAGAAGTAGCACGCTACAATACTCTCCAGCAGAATGCTCAAACAATCCAAATCAACTTGAGCAGCATAACTCTGAACCGGAGTAAGCCAGAAATCCTCCGAGTGATTGAACTCCTCATCGAGAAGATGCAGAGCGAAATTGGGGATTTAATTGTCGAGGTGGTTACGGAATCTGATTTATATCTCTTCCTTATTAGAATTTTAAATGGTAATATTGTATTGTAATGACATTTCTTCACTATCCTCAGGTTATTGACATTGTGTTGCATTGTGTGGATCATGGACATCTGAAAACCCGCCCACTTTCTGAAGTGTTTCCCGTTCTCCTGAGATTTAGTCAAGTGAGTCATTGCTCGACCACAAGGCGGATTTGCGTTGGATCCAAAAATGGAAACCTTACCATCTACGAGCTACGAAGTAACAAGTCACAGCAAATCACGGCACATCCTGGATCACCGATTACTGCCTGTGCATTCAGTCCCGATGGAAAGTTCTTGGCGTCATATTCTTCCTATGAGAACAAGATGAGTTTTTGGCAGGTAACATTCTATCCAAAATGACTCCATACACAACTTCCAGTTCGGGCCGTCCATGATTTTCACGCCTGTTCGTTACTTTCAGCAATCTTCTTCTGGGATGTTTGGGCTCGGCCACACCCAGACACGGTGTATCAAGACGATAAGCACAGTTCCCTTACCTGAAGCAATCCTTAAGAACACGCTCCGAGCTCCAAAGTTAGTGTGGACGGGTTCAAGGAATGTGAGTCTCTTGCTGGCAGATGGTTCGGAAAATCGGTATGGTGTCTAGGAAAACATTCCAATTACCTTGAAAGGGAGGAATTTCAACTTCACCCTCCGAACTCATTTCCTTGTATGACGAATATTTTACAATTTTAGAGAGAAAGTAGTCAGTCATTTAGTCAGACATTGATCTCGTAGTTTAAAATGGGTGGGTATCTGCCTTTCATTCGATGATTCCCTTATTCATTCCACTTGGACTTAACCGGAATAGAATTTTGAGTGCTCATTAAACAATTCATCCTGTCAATTTATGGGATAACAAAGAAAACTCCAGTTTATTTGGTCGATTTACCTCTTTCACTTCAAATTTTTGATCGACGAGACTTTGATTTTGAGCTTGAGCTGAATGGCGAAGACGAAACGTGGATCTGATTTAAATGACGAGAAAATACACCATGCTCTATTTTGAGAATTCAACGTCTTTTTTTAATAATTTTTTTATTTATTTTAATGTTATTGATCTCAAGTAATGAGGGAAAGATGAATTATTAGAAGGTTTAGGACAAACTCTTTAAGAAAACTTGAGTTTGTAATGGGTCCACTCTCTAAGGTACTAAAACGTTGTTATTTCTGGCTATCACTTAAAACACGGTCTCTTTCTCAGCACAAGTTTTACTCAAGGCCTTAAAATAACTTTAATTGGAGCGCTTGGAATTCGATCCTTAAATCGATGTCTTCGTCTTCATCTTCGTCCTTGGTTATTTCCCCCCATCTTGAAAATTTAATTTTATAGGTAGGGCTCACTATTCACGGAGTGATGAAAGGTAATCATTAAGGCAAACTAATTTCCTCTCCTCATTATTTCCTTTCCGGAATTATTCAGCCGGAAGTAATGAATTAAATTAGCGTGGCTCCGTGTGCTGGCTCATCACAATCTGTCTTGAAGAGGAGAAAGGTACTTTCTCTCCCTCATAATAACATTCTCATCCGAGAGAGAAAATCACATAATTCATGTAACCATTTAAAAATTACCATAACTATTTTAAGAGGAAAAGTAGACCCGTGCTGTGCAGTTAACTTTATAGCATGAAATAATAATATGACTTTCTTATAACCAGGAAAGGGGAAAGCATTCTCGTTGAGATTTTAAAGATGAGCAATTATTTCGAAGAGTAAAAGTCTGCTGAACCTTTTATAGGTTACCCTAACAAAAGAATTCCCAAGGAATAGGATGGGATTTGGCAGGTTAGGATCTTGAAAATGAGAGAACCGATACTGTCAGCAGGGCATCTTGCCAAGAATATTATCCCCGCAACCACTCTCCTTTCCATTTCAATGAACCCTGACTGAGGATTTTCGGGACGCTTCCCGTTCCAACAGGAGGAGGCGGAAAAAGATGAGCATGTCCTTGGATCTCGGGCCTGACAGGATCCAATCAATACCCCTCCTGATGTTAATGAGCCCAATTCACTCATTCCACGGAAGTTGGAGAAAGGGGAGGAGATCTTCAGTGGATGACTTTGGCCAGGAGAAAGGAATGGATAGTGAAGAGGACGCGATGTAAGTCCCGGCACTCCATGGTTTCCGACGGACTGTTATTCCCGTGAAACTTGAGTGTGAGCCGTGTGCGTGAGTCGTCCGAGGAGCCCTTGAGTGAGGAGAATTGACGGCTCCACAATGGCGGGGAAGGAATGGAGGATGAGCGATACAAATTAAAGGCAGCCATTGAGTAGTCCAGTTCTAATTGACATGGTTTCCCACCCCACCTGAAACCAAACCCATCCCACCCAAAGATTAAATCAATCCAGCTCCATGGCTCCATTTGAGCGGGCAACCGCCAGTTGAAACGACAGAGATGAGTTTAAACTTACCAAACTGGGTAGGAGGATTTCTGTGTGGAAGGAAACCACCAAAAGATTCAATTAGAGAGGTATAAGGTATTGTGGTTTGCCAAGGAAGCTCCTTTGAATTATTCAGTAAGGACTTAAGAACGAACCTTGGTAGCTTTGACGGAGGCAGTCACCGACTTTGTCCAGGCAGTTTCAATTTTAATGAGCTCCTGCCTCGTCTCCGTGCACAAGTAGAGCGTAATCGGCTGCGGTTTGCTCGCACTCGTGTTTGAAGGGAACGTTGGGTTTTCCGTGGCTATTTGGAGGCTGAAGCAGTGCTGCCGCTCATCGAGCTGCTCACTCGACGAGGAGAGTACGCGGAGGAGGGTCGTTATAATTGGATGTACTGGACCTGAAGTGTCCCAATCCCCGCCGACTCCCTTGAGAACGGAAAATAAATGAGATGCTTATTAGAGACGGAGGAGGACGCCTGGCCGGATCCTCCTGATTGATGATGAAAGGGAAACTCACAGGTGGGTATTGCATGTAGTAGAGGTTATTCCCGCGAAAGCAAAGGATTTTGGACTTCCAGGATAGCCAGGCAGGGATGATACTGTCGCTGGACTTCTCAGCAGTCCCCTCTGAGACCCATCCAATGTAGTAGATCTCGTTCTGCGTTTCTTGACTCCACAATTTTATCTGCGGGAAAGTGAGAGGGGTCATAATTCACGGAGAAACTTTTCCGTCCTCCGCCTGCCTCCCGTTCCAGCCTTTCATAACATAACTCATGCCTGGAGAAAGGAGGCTTTCACTTTGGTTTTCAGGAAATGTTGGATTTTTGAATTCCTTTGGCAAACGGACCTGAAAATTATTGAGACCGGAAATGACATCCGAGATGCACTTGCTCCAGGACGTGAGGGAGAAGGAGTCACCACAGTGAATGACTCCGCTCGAGGAATTCCCGGTTGAGTCCCTCACTTCGAAGGCATTGCATCTCAGTCGGTCCGTACTCCCCAAGTATCTCGTTACGAATGCAAATGTGAGCGGGATCCCACGCTCAATCTCCCATTGTTGCTCAATCACGGTCCCACCCTCCACTTCCTCCGTCACGTCCCATTGGTGGAGATTGGATTCTAAGAGATCTGAAAGAATCCTTGCTCTTTAGATCTCACTAAGCTTATACGTCCCGGCTGGATGGAAGGTCAGGACTTACTTTGTTGAGTGGGGGAGAGGTAGGGCTTGGCCGTAGGGTAGTACTTTAATTTCAGCGTAACCGTTGGACCACTCGAACTTAGGAAGTCAACTGCAGAGTCATGATCCATCTTGGTTATTTTCACACCATTTACTGTCGAGAGGGAAAAGTCAAACATTATTAATGGGATTATTGATAGGAGCTGGAAGGGAAAGTGGGACTGGGAGAGAACGCGTGGGAAGGAAGGGGCATGTTTTATTTATTTCGTAATTTATATTGGGACAAGAGGGTCTCCTCCATTCATGATGTCATCCATAAACAAGATTGTGATTAATGAGCGGCAGGGGAGAAGGCAACTCTCCAGCAGAGCCTCACTTTCACTTCACTGGAAATTTGGAAAGAGAGAGCCAAGCTCCAAGTGCTTTCTCCTGTCCCCTCTTCCAAATCTGGATAAATGGCTTTGGGAGGGAAAAGAGGGAGTCGGGCCTGACGGTTCCTAAGATCCATAAAATCCCTATCCGCCTCTCCCAATCAACATTAGATGTTACGAGGGACTTCCTTTATCTTCCAGTTTATAGTGTCAATTGACATTGTAGTTGCAAACATTTCAAAATTTCAATGCAACCAGACCAGACTTTAGCAAAACTAATTAAAAATCAAAATACGAGTTACTCCTGTAATCTCAAAATGGGAGGAAACCACTGGGTTCTCTATTCCTCGGTTCCTTCTTCCCGAGTTGTATGTCAGGAGAGGAGTAACGGGAAACCCTAATTAAGCTTTCTCCAAACTTTCTCCCTATTACAAGGAAACTTCAAAGGAAATAATTACACAACACAACTCGGTTTTCCAAATGAAATCCCCGGGATAGGGAACATGAAGGAGGTCTACCGACAAGGAACGTTTCCCTTACATCACAAAGAATGGACTTTTAGATTTCCTGTCAGGAAAGAAGAAATTAATTAAACTTTTCCCAAAAGCCGCATGACTGCCGACGTAAGAAAATGAGAGAAAAATGAATTTATCCCACCATCCATCATCCTTGGCTTTGGTACAGAGGAGATGTTCCCTTTGTTTAATTTATCGATCTAAAACCAGACAAGCAGGGGCATGCACTAATCTTGCTTGGAACGCAGGGAAATCCTTCTCTGGACAAGTTGCGTTAATTTCCTTACTTTATTTTAGGCTTAGCATGTGGCAGACTCTTGAAGAATTCAGTAACGCTTGACCTATCCAATCTGCAGAGCCCATTTTCTAATGGAAACAAAGGGAGGCGGACATGGGGCATCCCATCCAAATGGAAACTTTTACTTGGTTGCGTGTTTTCTCGGGTTCCGGGGTCTAATTTTAGCCTTTCCCCTTGTGTAAGAGTACCATTAACTTAATTAATGAGGAAGAATTAGGAAATCTTACTCGTAATGATTGCATCCCCCACGAAGATTTGTTTGCACAGGGCTGCTGGAGTACCAGGTGCAAGTCGGGAAACAATTAATGGAAGACAGTGCTCAGCCCCTCCACGTACGCTGATTCCTAGCACACCTTCGACTCTTGACAGCGTCACCTCCCGCTTCTGTGTAAAGAAAGAAAAGTTCATGTCGACTGTTATCTTCCATTGCGACTTTCCTCAACACGATCCAAAATTTAGGTCGCACAAGCATGACAGACATGGGGAGATTCATCCCCTCAATCTCATTTATACTTTCCCTAGGACTTTATTATGATGATAATCTAGCGGAATCTTTTAACAATCAAGAACGACTTTTTCAATGAAATGCAACCAAGCGCATTTGGTCGAATCATATTTCTATGACTTTCCCCCCAGTGCAGTGGAATCTGAAAGGAGTTCAACGAAGTGAAATCGAAGGTGAAAGTGGGTTAGTCCCACCGGGACCAATTTTTCTCTCGTCCACCGCCGTATCATTGCAAGCAAGAGAAATGGTGAGTTGTGTTGAAAAAGTGGAAGTGGAAAATGTGTACAGTCGGACCAAAGAGCCTGTGCCATAGTGAAAGCAAAGTGCACGACTCTACTC
>Ga0194135_10002309_pt1 | contig 11560 bp, 14 predicted proteins | sample LitLau_LLRF_2013_FD_134024 | JGI IMG/M metagenome (GOLD analysis project Ga0194135, IMG submission 134024) | Freshwater sediment microbial communities in response to fracking from North America - Little Laurel Run_MetaG_LLRF_2013 (version 2) | ecosystem: Environmental > Aquatic > Freshwater >... | reverse complement strand
TTTTTAAGTTTGTGATTTAAGAATAAAAAAAAGGGGGAGGTAAATAAAAAAAAATATATAAATTAATAAATGGTTTTTTTTTTTTTTTTTATGTTGAAATCTGAGAGAGCGAGTGAAAAAGTGCCGCCACCATACCATACTAACCATTTTTTTGAAAAAGAATCAAAAAAATAAACTAAATATAATATATAAGTTAAATTATTTATTTTTTTTTATGACAGGCTTTTTATGGTGGGCTCACCATAAATTAAACATTATCTTTTTTAGTAGTAAATACATATTGGGTGCCAGCTGTAATAACTTTTTTTTCAACATCATTTTTAATGTTAATTCCAAATTGTGTGTTATTAGCTAATTTCTCATTGTTAATTTTACACCAAGCAGAATAAACAATAAACAATTTAGAGGCGAAGATTTTATATTTATCTTTATCTTTTTTATCTTTATTTAAATTGGATGTTAATAAATTGTGCCATTCTTCATTTTCGAATTTATCATCTGATTCATCATCATTTGAGTGGCGTAGCACTCTAGAGCCACCTTTGGTGTGCTCTTCAAATTTAATATTATTATAATTATTTAGCATATAATCTTTAACCTCGTTAATAAATCGTAATGAAGAATTTAAATTTTGATTAATAAGATTTTCGCGAATTTCAGTTTTTGGGATAATTTTAATATTGACATCAGTTTCAAAATAATATAAATAAGAGAAAAAGATATTAGCGTTTTCTTGTGTAAACATACTATGCAATTTATCAAAATGTGCCGTGTTATTTTTATAAATTGGGTTACAATCAAACACAGGATACCGGGCATCCCCCGTCTCTAATGGAATAGACCATTGTTTATTAGTTAAACCAATACCATTTAAAGTGTTGTTAAAGTTAAAATGTTTACCACCCTTAATTTCAATTTCAATAATCGATTCAGTAATAATGCCCTTGATTTGATTAAATACCGAATGCGTTTTCTCATTAACTGTGTCAATTTCATCAGCAATAAATAAAATCTTGTTCATAAGATGAGCATTAAATCTTTTTGTTAAATTATCAATTTTATCTGTTTTGTAAGAAATACCAAGACCCATAACATATTTTAAGATAAACTCAATAAAGATTGAACCCTTGCCGATTTGTTGTTCAAGAGATTTAAAAATCATAAAAACTTTTAATTTCTTATTAGGATATTTAAATAAATTATGAAAATATGTTAATTGATATTTAAAATGTTCTTCATTACCATTGGCTAAAACAACTTTCCAATGGTCTAAAATAAATTGAATTTTAGAAACATCGATTTCATCTTTATTTAATAACTTAGCTTGAAATCCCGACCAAGTGTTAAAATTATTTTTATTATTTCTTCCAAAATCAATTTTAGCATCTGAATAAATATCATATGGGACACAGAATAAATCATTATAAAATTTGATATCATTATAAATTAAAGTTTCCATAATTTCACTAAATGTTTTATTATCAGTTTCTCCGGTTTTCGAATTAATAATAAAGAAAATATTATAATTGGATAATTTATTAATAGATAACGGATTATCACCGTCAATTTTACAAAATAAAGCGTTGTCATGATTTAATAATCGAATGTAAACACGATTAACATTTTTTTTCATAAAGTAAATTAATTTAGAAAAACTATCCCATACCCTATCATTATTTTCACCGATTAAATCAACGATAAAATCAAATAAATAATAATCATCATTATAATCAAATAATAATTTATCTTTATCAGAAATAACAACAATCGGCTCGGCTTCTTCTTTATATTTTTTAGATAAATCATATTTAACTGAAGCATCATATCCCATAGATTCTAAATCAAGAGGTTTCATTTCCTTAATAGAAAGCTTAATCGGAATATTTAAATCAGAATAAATTTTTTCTAAATCTTGAATAACTTTATCATTTTCTAAAACACCCGAGCGAAACATGATTCCATCAAAGCACATAATACAATTATTAAATTTATCAGCCGGCATATTTTCTTTTAAGTAACTAACCATATATTGCAATAATTGATTTTCAACAAAGCAGCAAATATGAGATGCTGTTTTTCCGAGAATATTATAATTTCTTTTCTTTGTTGTGGTGTCTCCCTCTTTAATAGCTGCGTCATGTTTAATAGCCGCATCTTCAACAATTTTTTTGAATTGAAAGAACGTCTCCGCAAATTTAGCATGAATAGAACTAATTTCATTTTTATAATTTTCAATAAAATCATTTTTATTCGGCAGAGCTTTATAATCAACATCGCCACCATACATAATGGCTAAGAAGATTTGCTTAAACTTGCCCCGAGAATAACCAGGATTTAAAGAAATTAATTCTTCAAAGATTGAATCGCGTTTCTCAATGTATTCATTAATATATTTACATTCTAGCCCGATATTATCACAAATCCATTTAGTAATTACCGGATGAGCGTTGTTGATATCTAAATCATTATAATTTTCATTAAAGATAGAACAGCGAACCTCGCGCACCATACCTTGCCCAGATAATGCCGGCTTAGCTTGAAGTCTACCCATTAACTCATTTTCATTGTTAATATATTTAGTAGACTTAACGCCAATTTTGCCATCTTTAGAAATTTTACTATTTTTATAAAAAGATTCTAAGCAAGTCGAGTCGCGAGCTTCGGGGCGATAAAGTTTTTTAACTTCTGATAAATTATTAAGAATAAAAGCTAATTTATTTGAATCAAAAACTTCATCATAAACTTTCTTTTGTAATTTCTTAACATCTTTATTATTTTTATAAAATCCAGTTTTTAAATCAAAGATTTTATTAAATAAATCATTAGTTTTTGTTTTGACCATATTTATTTAATTAATATTTAAAGAAATAATATGTGCTAGTTATATACGTAGAATAGCTAGTCAAAGTTAGTCCTCAAAAAGAAATAATATCTCCCCGATATTATTTTTTTTTGATATTGTATATATTAAGATTTATATTAATTCTAAATGAAAAATATAAATCTTACATATATATATATATATACATATTAAAAATATGAATCATCTAAATATATATATATACCCTTAGGTATTTCTTAGAAAAAATGAAGAGTCCCGAGGTGCTCCAGAATGGATGCACAGAGTCGGGTGACTCCATGCACCGCATGAATGATTTTAAAAAAGATGAAGAAACAGTCTATAAAAATTTAGAATCCTTTGAATGCTTAAAAGAAGTAATAGATGACATTAAAAATGATACATTTAAAAAAAAACATTTAATAACAACTATAATTTCTGAATCAAAAGAATTTATATCATTTGGCGGGGCAAGAGTTCTTAATAAAGAAAATGAAGAAAAATATTGTCGACATCATAATCATTTAAAATTAATAAAAAAAGAAAATCCACAAATAGAAATTCCACAACCAACGAGCCGCTGTTTATGTTTTCATCACATCACACATAATAGATATATTCAAAATATAAACACCGGCAAAATATATGTTGTCGGCTCTTGCTGTATTAATAAATTTATTAATGAAGAATTACAAGGTAGACGTTGTAGCAATTGTAATAATAGACATAGAAACTCAAAAGATAATTTATGTAAAGATTGCCGAGAAGATATAAAAAAAGAGAAAAAGCAAATCCTTGAAGCTGAGAAATTAAAAAGAGCTAATCAAAAAAAAATTGAAGATGATAAAAGATGGGAATATATAAGAGCAGAACAAGAAAGACTTTATCAAGAAAATTTAAAAAATAAAGACATAGAAAAAGAAGAAGAATTTAGAAAAGATGGAACATGTAAATTTGGAAAATATAAAGATACATTATATATGGATATTTTTAATAATGATAAAGAATATATTAAATGGGCAATTAATATTTTTAAAAAACAACAAAATGAATTAGGATATACAAAAAAAGATAATATTTATTATCTATTAAAATTATATAAAGAATTTATTAACTAAACCCAAATTGAAGCCTCTTCAGATTCTGGCTCTGATATTTCTTCATTATGATTATTTGTGTGATCTTCAATTTTTTTTAAATGTTTTTTAGTTTTATTATGAGACCGTAAACTATGCCTTGCGAGTTCTTTATCACAAATTAGACAAATAACTTTTTCTTTATTTTTTTTATCAATTTCTTCTTTATGTCTTTCTAAATATGCTTTAACATATTTTTTTTGATATTCATAAACTGGTGAAACCATTTTATATATTACATATATATATATATATTATTTAAATATAAATTTAATATACTATAATATATAAATAATGGTATCATTTACTGATGAAGACTTTAAAAATGTAAATAATAAAATAATTAAAATTATAGAAATTAATAAAGAAAGTAATAATTTAACAATTAAAATTTTTTCAAATTTAAGTGAACATATAAATACACTTTACAATTGGTTAGCATTCATGACAGCGATTAGCTTTGTTTGTTTTATAATTATTATTATTATTATTGCCAAATCAAACAGTTAAATATTCTTGAGCTGTAGTGTATGAATGAAGAAGCCGGTTATGTATTTCTTTTTTTTCATTGATTGTTAGCTTATTATAATTTTTATCTTTAATTATATGATTTTCCCAGCAATGACGAACATCGTTGATTGATATTTTTTTTTTGATATATTTATTCATTAAACGAATAAAATAAACAGTGAAAGATTCTCGCGAAAATTCTTTATAATCACGTGGGCCCACTAAGTATAAAAGGCGAACCGGAGAATCAACAAGATAATTTAAAATACTTATATAGTCACTTAAAATATTTTTAATTTGGTCTGATAATTTAAAAGAGCGTGGACCAAAACTTTTGACATTTTTAAATTGTTGCCAGTGAATAATGCCCTTATTGGCATCATACCAATTAGCAGTTTTAGAGGGCTTAAATTGAACAGTCGCCCAATCAGCGCGAACTGGTGCTTGAAACGCATATAAAACCATAACCACATAATCTGTTAATATTCTTAAATATTTATGTTTAGCAGCCGTAGATTTTAATTTATCAATCTCATCAATAGATAAAAATAATTTATCATAAATAAATTTAATGTTATCAACAATAAGAGCTGGAATACTTATTAGTTCAGCATATGAAATGGTTTTATTATCTGGCTTAGCAATATTGTTGCCACGGTATTCTTCAGTATCATTAACTAATGTATGAACTAAAGATTCATATTTATTTGCGCTTGATTCATCCAATAATTTTAAAATAGCTTTGACTTCAAGAATCTTTGTTTTACGTGTCGCGGGATTTGTTGTAGAGTCCAAAATAAATTTACTAACAAGATTAAACTTTTTTAAAAAATTATAACTATTTCCCTCTGGTTCTATGTTCTTTTTTAATGTTTTAATAAAACTAATACGGTTCTTTTTAGTCCGTTCAGCCCAATCACTCTCTTCTATTGCTTTTATAAAATCCATCATAAGGCCCTTACTGGTAGTAAGGCCAAATTATAAAAACTTGTAATATATTAAAAACAACATAAAAAGAAAAAAAATAAATAAATATTGATATAAATGATAAAGAATATATATAATTTAGTCATAAAACAATAATACCGGCCATATAAATGAAGTAATAGCGCTATTACAAAAATATAGTAGTGTATTATCAAGAGTTTATAACAATAATATAAATTTAATTAATAATATATATCAATAATTAATATAATCTATTATATATATATCAAAGTATATATAAATATGCCAACCATATCTAAAGTCGGGGCTATAGAAAGAGATTATCCCATTAATCATTTCTTTTATCAAACCATATTATTTGATAAATCATTAACAAAAAAAGAATGTATAAGTTGGTTAAAGTCTCACAACTTTAATTATAATAACTATAGAATAATGGGACAACATAGACGTTTTTTACAAACAAATCCCGTGAAAGATGCCATTTATTTTAGCAAGAAACTAAACAATCTTATTACTATTGTTTGGCAAAAATACTCACCATAAAAGATGCCATGAGAAAAAACCGGGACTATATCTATCTAAATGATCATGTTGATGTCTAAGTCTATATAATCGGCGCCTTGTATTATCTAAATTATTTTTTGATTTATAATGTTCCAATTGATCATAATATTGGCTCTCTCCTCTACTTCCAAATGAAATATATTTAATTTTATTAGTAACTTTATGTTTTAATATAGCATCATATTTTTTTTTATTGTTTGTAGAAACTCGGAAGCCCTCAAGTATATAATCATTTGAATTTAACATTATTATATATATATTAAATGATTGATAAAAAAATTTTAAAAAAATTAACAATAGATGAGCTAATAAGATATAATGATTATAAAGAATTAGATTTAAATAAATATAAATTTGAATATAATAGATATATTAACTTCTTAAATAATAAATATAAAATTAGTTAATATTATAATTTCTAAAAGAATTTATAAAGTTGTTTAATTTATCTTTTTTTTTCTTTCCACTAAAATATTGAAGTTCTGCTAAACAAGCAATGACATACTGGCCACAATAGTTAGAATTTAAATTTTGTATATCTTTATTACTTCTAATTATATTTTTTTCTTTTGCCCATTTATGAATAAATTTGGTTACTTCTTGTGGCTCATATATTCCAAATGGATCAAAATATATTGCTTTTTTAATATCATCTTCATTATATAGACATAATCCAGTCCAATGAGAACCGCCTGAATCATCACTAGAGCTCGCTAAATTTATAATATAATTTCCATTCCAGGGTATATTTGGCAATTCATCTTTAAAACAAATACTATTAATCTTTAAGTTTAGATCATTTGCTAGCTTTTGTAAATCAATGTCACTAGTGATGCCAAACATTAATTTTTAATTTATTTTTTATAAATTATATATAATATAAATATACAATTTATAAAATTATATAATGGCCGATAATATCGCATATGAAAATACCATTCGTGGTGAGACCCCCCTTGACTATCAAAATGTAAGTTTAAAACAAACTATTGTTCCCATTGCCGATAGTAATAATGGTGGTTATCAAGGTAATATTCGATTTAATATTTCTTCTCTTCAAAATCAAATTGTTAATTGGTCTGAGGCATTATTAGAAGTTCCCCTTACATTTCAAATAACAGCTGCCACTTCTGTTGTTGCTGTCAATCAATTTGTTATTGGCTTAAAGAATGGCACTGTCCAATTTATAGATTCTCTTTCTTTTAAATTAAATGGTCAACAGCTTGTATCTCCGCAAAGTTATTCTAATTTCTATAATATTTATAAAATAATGACATCATGGGATCAGGCAACATTAGCTAAAGTTGGTCCATCAGTTGGTATAGCTCCTGATAATGCTGGTTCTATTGTTTGGATCTCTCAGGCTACGGCAAATATTAATGGTAATGGCTTTAGTAATAATGTAATTTATCCTCTAACTGCTGCTAGTTATGCTGTAGCCAATCCCACGCCCGAATTTTACAATGCGGGCCTTCTTACCCGTATACAGAGCATTAATTATTACAGTTCTACTGGCTTTGGTGGTATGGCTGCCACCACTCCCAAATTAACCCCTGGTATTACTTCGGCTGCTCTTGTAAATTGTAATAAAAATAATTTTATTGCTGGAACTGGTGCTACAACTACACTCGGCACATTTAATATGACAATTTCAATTCGTCTTATTGATTTACATGATATTTTCAAAAAACTACCATTCAGTAATTATGGTCAAATTGAAATGACTTTATATTATAATCAATTTAATCCCACAGTAACAACAGCTCTTGCTCCCACAATGATTCTAACTACTACTGGTCAACAATTTGGTAATACATGCCCCTTTATGATTACTTCAGCTGCTCCCTCTAATCCGGGTGTTCTATTAACAAATACTACTGCCGATGTAAAAACATTTACAATGACTGTTGGTAATGGTTCGGCTGTAACTGGTGCTAAACCAAATCTTACACAGTGTCTATTATATATTCCCACTTATGATTTAGATCCCATTTATCTTAAAGAACTTTATGAAACACGGCCCATCAGTGAAGTTCGATATGAACGTTTACTTCAAAATAATGTAACTGGTATTAATCCTGGACAATCCTTTACATTTAATGTAACGCCGGGCCAAAGTGATTTAAAATCTATTGTTGTAATTCCCATGTATTCAACTAGTAATACTGGCCAAACAATTCAAGATTTCATGAGTCCCTTTTCTAGTTGTCCTGGCACAACATGCCCATTAGCAAGTATTACTCAATTTAATGTGACTGTGAACAACAAGCCAGTATTCCCCGCAAATATCAATTATGAGTTTGATAATTTCCTTAACCAGGTTCAACGTATTAATGCTCTTAATGCCTCAGAAACTGACCAATTAAATTCCGGTTTAATTTCAGAATATATGTGGACCAACGCATACCGTTATTATTGCGCAGATTTAAATCGTCAAGATTTAGACTCAGTAAGTGCTCCAAAATCTGTGAATGTAATTGGTCTAAATAATTCAAATGTAATTTTAGATCTTTATGTTTTCCTAGTTTTTGAGAATAAATTCAAGCTATATACTGCTACAGGTGCTATAGAAGTATAGTCGATCGACTTTATAAATTATATATTTCCTATAAAATTATATTTTTTTTATATATAGTAAATATGAGTTCAAGTAAATTATATTATAATAATATAAATTTACATAATGTGGGTTCACGTTTAGATGTTTCTATTGCTAATCGTATTAAATCGGGCCAAGCCCTTAATGAATATAATAGACAAGTAAAATTAGAAATTCCACTACCACCAGCGCAATTTAAATCTACAGAAGAAGCTAATTTAGATGCTTCTTTTCAAAATACTAAAGCTATTGCTAATTTATCAACTTTTATGTATTATAATGATGCTACAAATGCCCTAAGTGATTTAATTAAACATAATGAAGTTGTTGATTTTAATAATTTCTATGAACAATTTAAAAAAGCCATAGGTTCTCGCTTTCTTTCTTATTATGAATTTATAGCATTTTGGGATAAATTTAAAGAAAATTTAACAAATACTAAAAGTGATATATTAACTATTGACCAAGAGAAAGTTAAACAATTGGAAAATGGACATAAAAATAAACTTGTTGAAAATAATTTATTATCTTTAGAAAATGGATTAGATGAATTAATAAATGCTGGCTTTAATACAGATATATTGCCAACTAATATTTCAAAAGCTGATGTTAATAAAATATTAAGTTTATATGACATAAATAATAATCCAAAAATCACATCTATTGAATCTCCCCTAATTTCTGAAATTGAGGCTAATTTATCTGCTTTATCTAATAATGGAATGTCAAAAAGTTCTCCTGCTTATTCTGCTCTTTTTAAAGGTGTATTAAAAGATTTTACAAAAAAACATATAGAATTACAAAAAAGCCATAAAATAAAGGGGACAACCAGAAATCATGTTCCATATAGTAATACTAATTTATTAAAAATAAAAAATCCAATATATGGTGAAACAAATTTAAGAAATTTAACAATAGATAATTTAAGAGAACAAGCAAAAAAAATGGGGATTAACATTGGAAATACCCTTGATAAAGAAAAACTTATAAAAAAAATATTAAAAAAACATCCGGGGGAAGGTGCTGGTCTTCATCATTTTTCAATGCGCGAGCATGGTATTAGTTCTAAACATTCTTTAAAACATAGATATAGTATACTTAAGGGTGAAGCAAATGCTGGCAATAATAATCCAAATTTACACAAAGAACTTAGAGAAATAAAAAGAAAATTATACTAGTTAATTTATAAATTTGATTATAATATATTTATTTTTTTTTTTTTATAAATTTTATATATCTTTATATATAAATCTAATATATTATAGAAATATGAAACACCATACAATTTTACATGAAGAGCATCACTTGCCACACATTATGGTTGGTCATGTTCCCCTTCCAAAATTAAAAAAAGCTTTAAAAACTGGCAAATTACATTTAACAGAACATGAAATTGGTGGTGGAACTCATAAGTTACATTTACATCCTGAATCACATAAAAAAGCTTTAGCTGCTAAACATAAACATAGGGGCGTTCATCTTCATATAACTAAACATGAAATAGAACACGGTTTAAGACATGGTGGTTCATTATGGGATTCAATTAAATCTGGTTTATCTTCAGCTGGTAAATGGCTATCTGATAATGGCACAAAAATATTAGATTCTGCGGCTGCTGTTGGCAAAGTAATCGCCCCTGAATTAACGCCATTTATAGATGTCGGCAGAGATGTTGCTAGAACTGTAACGGGAAAGGGAATTTCTATGCCGATTATGTCTGGTAGTGGTAAAAAATCATCTCATGAATTAAAAGAATTTCGAATTGAACTTTTAAAGAAAGCAAGGGCTGCCAAAAAACATCATTCTAAACTAGCAGGTGGCTCTTTCTTACCTGCTGGATATTAAGAGTATTAAATATTAAATATTTCTTTTAGTTTTTATATTTTTCTTTTATATAATATCAATATTATAAAATGCCCGTCCATAGACATCGAGTAAAAAAAGAAAGTCGTAAAGAACGTCGCCATCATGCTAAGCCAGCCCATATGGTCAAGGGTTCAGCTGCCGCGAAAGCCCACATGGCACGTCTTCGTAATATGCGTCGTTAGTTCACAAATCCTAAGCAATACCTTAGAAAAAAAATGAAAAATTAATATATCAAAAATAAGTCAAATTTTATATTTTTTTTTTTTATAATATAATATATAAAGTAATTATATAGATTTATATAAAAAATGAAACTTACACGAGTATTAGTTAAAAATAAAAGAGTTCATCATTCAGCAGGTGGTCGTGTTCACCACCATCGTTTAATGGGGGCTTCACTTAAGCCCAAACATTATGAAAATTCTGGTCATGGAAATATTAAACATTTAAAAGATGAATTAGAACATTTACATATTGCGATGTCTCAAGTTCCGAAACCAAAACCAAAAAAATATATATCTGTAAAAATGTAATAATAAAAGTAAATATTGTTCTTTAGTCTATTTTTTAATACTATCTAAATATTCAATGGCAATTGGTGCAGTTGCTGTTGAGCCCTGAGAGGCTCCTAATGGGGGGCACAAATCGGGGTGATTCTTAGCTTCACAAATTACTTTAGATTCTTTTTTTTTTAAATCTATTACCTCGTCATTTATATAACCCACAATATCATTGATTTGTTCTTGATAATCTATTTTTTGATCTTCAATTAATTCTTTTAATTGATGTATTAAGACATTGTTATTTAATATTTTTTGCTTTATATCTGTGGCATTCTGATTACAATCACACTGTCTAAACGCATTTAATCTAGTATTTAGCCTTTCTATTTCTTCCTCATTATCTTGTATTTTTTTATAACTTAATTTTAATGCTTTTGTTAAAATTGGCACTATATCCAATACTGATACCGATAAATGAACATTTGATGGTACATGAAATATTTGTCCATTTATACATTCTATATCTTGTTCTTCTAGATTTGAATCTTCTTCCCCATCCACTACTCCAACTAATATATCAAATCCATTTTTT
>Ga0194135_10002308_pt1 | contig 11564 bp, 8 predicted proteins | sample LitLau_LLRF_2013_FD_134024 | JGI IMG/M metagenome (GOLD analysis project Ga0194135, IMG submission 134024) | Freshwater sediment microbial communities in response to fracking from North America - Little Laurel Run_MetaG_LLRF_2013 (version 2) | ecosystem: Environmental > Aquatic > Freshwater >... | reverse complement strand
TTATTTTTTTACAATCCCTCCCCCGAAAGCAAGCGAGACCGCCCCTCCCCCAGTTACGTTATTTTTTATAAGCGCCCCCTTAGAGTCCTCGGTGAATTTGAAGAATTTGATGAAGGAGACAATTGCTTAACAAAATGCTGATTCACTAGCAATATAACATCTAAAGGATCCAATACTCTTTTCCTTTGTTCAGAAGTGGGGTGGTGATGAATTGAGAGAATTTGAGGTAATTTCACACGTTTCGACTGCCGACGCGACAGTGTTTATATGGCAACACGAGTTATTACAAACTCATTTCGTGCCCAGTAATGGCCGGAAACCGCAAAAAGGTTACGATCCTAGAAAAACCTAAACCTACGGTGAACACCGTGCGCCCTGTCCTCCCTTCGCACCCATAACATTACTTTGGAATCTTTATGATTCTACAGTGGCAGGTTGCACAAATGTATGCCAGCAGGTTCATCGTTTTTTTTTTCAATTTTGAAAATTACTGTTTTACTTATTTCCTACATTTTTAACTATGTACTTAGGCTTTTGTAATAAATGCTAGTATGATCAAGATACGAAACTACTCTCAACATGGGATATTTTATGTTATGTATTTGAGATTTTTAGCTGTTTTCACACAACTGTTAAAATGATAAAACTATTGTGTTACCAACTTACCTATGGACATAAATCAAGCTATCATTAATTAAGGTTGGTCACAGAGATGTAACGTTCGCGCCCCTGGTGGCCTCAAAATGGATACGATAAGACATCCGTGGAGCCGTAGACAAGTTTCCGAGAAATAAATAAATTAACGCGCTGCATGCTTTGTGTGGCAAAGGCGCACCTGTCATTAGCGAGTAACGACGTTCATAGGTTGGCATATTGTACCAACATCAATGTACCTGATCTCTATGTTTATTTTCCAAGGGGCAGAGTCCATTTGAAAAAGTTTGGAATTTTTTTGTACACAGATATTGGTATTTTCGTTATTCCAAATTCGATATTTTACTTCGGTGCCGTATCCCTTGCGGGGTCGTCGGCCCTGATCAATTTCTTCCATTTCCCCCTATTTTGTGCGTCTTCCTGTTTGTACCCAATAATCTTCTTCAAGATTTTTCTCTCTTCACGGAGTGTTGTGAGTTTCTATATGCTTTCCGAATTTAGCAGTGTCCCTATGCGTTGTTTACCAAACAAACATTTCAGACTTTCGTATTGCTATAATTATTATTATTATTAATAATAGCGCACCGTGGGAACTCCTAATATACCTATAGGTAGAATATCCTATATCTAATCGATCCGTCTTCTGTCATAGGACTTGAAAGTCAACAGGACGTCACAAACCATTAGGGAACGTCATAACGTTGAACGCGCGGTGAATAGAAGCCCTACCCAGTAGAACTCTTATTACTTTCCCACCTGAGTATTTTATGCTAAGTTCGCCATCTACTCTGTGTATGGTGTGCATTACAAAGTAAATGAAAAATGGAGATGACAATGAGAGATAGTGACATGAGTGCACCTTCCAACTCACGAGCGCCTCGCGTACAACGGCTTCCCACCTACACCTCATTCATACCTATTAACAGAAGAGTCACGAAAAACACGCCATTCATAAAGGGAAAGCCACACGTAGCTCCCCGAGGAGTACTTTTGGCGTACGCACAGGTGCAAGCAAAATATTGCAGGTAATCGCTTTACTTAGATTAGGTTACGTGTGGCTTTTCCTTAACACCACATCCATTTTGTTGCCCTGATCATCCTATTGTTCGCAAAATTAAATCTTACAAACTTCTTTTGTAACAAAAATCGTCGGCAGACTAATCCATGGGCTGTGGGCAGTGGCTACTACCTATATATGTTCCATCTTCAATAATTAGACCATTTTTACTTAAGGTGGGAGGAAAAGGGGACCAAAAATTGTGAAAAAGATATCAGGAGTTTGACATTTGCTTGTGAATTGTGATCCAAAAACCCCAGAATAAGAATATTAATTAGTGTTTTGAACGTAGAAGTGATCAAAGAACGTATTGTAAATGTTAAAAATTTTCTTTTATGTAAAATATTTTTCAAAATTTTTAACATTTTCTATATATGCAGTTCTTTGATCATTTTCTGCCTTGAGAACACTAATTAATATTACCTTTAGGTTGTTCTATCATGCAAAATGTGAAACTCCTGACACTATACCTTGACTGTTTCATATGGTCTTAAGTGTAAATGATTGGTCCAAAAGTAGCATAATTTTACGAAGACAGCTAGAAATTGAAAGTTGTCTCAATGGGGCAATTATTATGCGATTGATGCCCAGATGTGTGTTCCTTAACTGATCCCTTAAACGATTGAATGTATTCCCGTTTCAAAGTGAACAGTTCATTTCAATAGCAAAAATCGACTTGATCCTTGATGAGGTATAAATAAATAAAATCTTAGAACACAAGATATACCTACCCAATCATTATTTTATAGTAAATAACACCATATTTCTAATAAAATAAACTTCTTATAGGTTGGCCTCGGGATGATACGGTGAGCCCAAGTTTCATTGCCGCATAATATACTACACGATCGGTAAATTCAAATAATCAAATATCTCTCAATTAAGAATTTTGACATTTTACAGCCTGTTTTACCATAACCATAGTGTGGCGTCATTACCAACGCTCCTAAATTATTGACTTTATTCCCAAGTTACGTCTTATCCGGATGGGCATAAAAGCATTTGCTTGCTGGACACATTTATTAGTGGGGAGCCTTGGCCCTGCGGGGTACCCCACAATATCAAATTAATACCCTGTTATAGAGACGGGTTCAACTGTCCTATTATATTATCGGCCCTACATTTTGGTTTATCGAGAAAATAGTTTTTGTGTTAGTTTTTTTAGATTTTCTCTAAGCTGATAAACAAAACTCAAGAACGAATAAATAAATCAAAATGATTTTTAACCTGATTATAGAGGGCTACAACATGAAATTTCGATTAGATGGATATTTTTATCATTTGCCACAATAATTGTGTAAATAATCAATTATAATTATGAACTTATATAGAAACTCGTGGATAAACTTATTCGACTCTTAATAGAATTCGTCATTTGTAAAAACTATGAGATGACAAAAAGTGAGCTAAAAAGTGAAAGGTGAAAGTAATAATAAAATTGAAAAAATTCCTTTCTCGGCAGAGCCTACAGCACAAGCGTAGGTAGATTTCTTTTAAGTAAATATTTATTTTTAAACTTTACCCGGGTAAATATTGGGTTAAGAAGAAAGTGTTGCATACAAAAGTTGTAGGTATTGAAAGAACCTCTCCAACGATACCACACATGACGGCATTCCGCACTGTTTTATTTTAACGTGAACACCAACCCCCCTCCCCACCGAAGATATTGGTTTTACGAAAAAATGTGTCTTACAAAAGTTGTAGGTATTGAAATAACCTTTCCAACGATACCCCACATGACGGCATTCCGCACTGTTTTTTTGGGCTAATAATTTGACAAAATATTATATTTGTGAATATAAATATATTAAAATTATGCATGAAAGTAATGCAATGAATATATAAATAGCTAAACTAAGCTAAAGATATAGCGAAATCGAATAAACTATGCAAACATACCTCACTCGTCCCTTCGGTGCCTCGTGTTTGACACTCGATTGCCATCAATTAAGTGCTATGGCTTTTGGTAGTCCGTCCCATGTTCCTTTCGCAAAATCATTCCAATATATTTGTATGTTAACAGCTTATGCATATGTATGTGCTATCATCCTTAGTATTTGATATAGGTATTCGGGTATGGAGTCGCGACGGGATTTTTTTTCGACTGGAAATCTTGTTCGCCATTTAATTTCGGTAATAAAAAATGTCACCTTTATCTCTAATTGGAATTTATAATGCTCTTAGCGTCGAAAAAGTGATAAAGATTTGACCAAGCGAATTATTAAATTAACCTAAATCTGCTATATAGCTATAATATAATTTTAAATTTATAGGACAACAGCTTATAAGGAAATTTTTTAAATCAACAAAATTAAAATTCAATTATGGCTAGATAGATACACTACACGTTCAGTTGATAGCTCACTAACGCAAACTATTGGACGGATCTCTTTTTTTACTTTTACTCATCTAAACGTTTCGTGAATGTATTGTGATACTTTGTCTAGGTTGTATGCCTAAAAAACAAAAAGAAGATCAATGAAACCATCCATCTATTCAGGAAATGAAAATGAAATGTGACGCTGTGACTCCATCAAAGAGAGAGAGCTAAAACTAATCAATGTGGAATGATCGAAAAATTACAAATTTTCGGCGTATTTTTTCAATAGATCTATTCACGGTCGAGACAGCTATCGACTCGACCCCGCCACTTCCATCCAAGAACAAAAATGCGCGGTCTATCGTACTTTACCGGTTTTGATAAGCGTTTTTGCTGACTGTCTCAAATGCCATTTTTCAATTTCGTTTTCTGAAGAGATAGTACGAGAACTAGCAATATCTAAAAAATATGCATTTCAGGTCGGCCAGTTTTTAGATGTTATCTCTCTCAAAAACGTTGCTAGCTCTTAGACTAAGATGTTCGGTTGGTTTCACTTTATTTTTGTACGTGGGTCATTTTTAGGCGTATGAAATTCAAAAATATAAAAAGGGATATTAGAATTTTTGGTTTAGTCCCCTATATTCCGAACTTCATTAAGTTTTTACGGTTTGAAAATGCCGACAATTGTTGGGAATTTTTTGTCAGACTGTGATTGTCAGTTTGTGAGGCATTGTCAGTGACTGATGGATTGTGTTAAACTGCCAGGGTGACAGGTGGCGGTCGAGACAAAACCAAAGACCGTAGAAGTAGGAAGAGGCTGGACAGGTTTGGGTAGGCGCAGGATGCCGCTCGATCGGGTTTCAGGATTTGCGGCCCCCGGCCCCACGCACAAATAGCCCCAAATTTTATTCTTGGGTAAGGATTGTCCAAGTATGCTTCTTGATAATAATAACTCCAATGTAAATATTAATTACTTAATTATACATACTTGTACTCGGGCATTTTATAACAAAACCTTCATACCGATCTATACCTATACTGACATGTCTGTGACTGGCACACTGATTGAGGATTCAGAAACTACTGTTTTGCAAAAAGACAAATCATTAATGGGATTCACTCTAAGTTTAAGAATGTCCTAAGTCAGATTCAGCCAACAAACTAGAATAGGGTAATGAAAACCATTTCCTTGCGCAGGGCCTCAAATTGCCGTAATTTGTATTGAAAGTTGGCCAAAAAAACGTGTATAAATCGTCATAACATCCGAATTGAGGCCCTGGACCACGAAATTGTGTGCACTATCCTATCCTATTGTCTATACTGCCGAGTGCCGAATAATCCTTTTGGCAGTTCCTCTGCAGCTAAGCGGCCCGCGATAAAATAGCGTAGAGAGGCGATTTCATAAAAGAGGCAGTAGGCAGTCAACCATTTGATTTGATTCTTATTATAAGAATAATAGCTAATTGCTTACTAAGTTTGCCACTTTGTCCTGAATGGATGTTCCTTATACCATCGTATGAAAGGTATCTGGGCGGATCGCTATATTATGTAGTCGCTAAATTTGAAGGATCTTAACGACGTTGTCAAAAAATCCTTGAAAATCCATTCCTATTTTAGACATGAAGATAATCGGCCGTAAAATGCATTGAACCATGGGTAACTGAGGTAATTCGTGGCTAATACCTTTGTGTTTCCCAGATTTGAAATGCACACAATAGCCGCTCCCGGAATGTTGAAATAGGGCAGGAATGCGACCCTTACCGTTGATTGTAGAGGGATTTGGGGATAATAGTTTTCCTCCTGTTGAGTTTGTACTTAGGATATTCCGTTTCTTTGTTGATTGGGCTATTAAGAATTATTGCAGAATAGCACAGTGAAATTATTAGGAATGGGCACGGAAGGGTTTATCTTTTTTAGGTACCCCTCATAACTCAACTGGTCAGTGTGAATTATTGTTTCCTAAAATAAATTCTGTAGAAAAACCATTTTCACATTGGTTTTTCTGCTCACAAACTACTTTATCTGTTTTCAACTTCCACTTAGCTTAGGAATCGTTATCTGTATATGACCATAAAAAGTTTTCTTCTCGTCTTCTCGCTTATTCGGAGGCATACAGTATCGTAATAGGGAAGAATCATCAAAAATTAGTACTTTTAATAAGTTTATTTTAAAGAGGAGGTAATGAAAATAAGCCTACCGCTGATAAAAACGTTTTGAAATCCATTTTTCATGAAGAAAATTAAGTTTTGTTCGTTTTTGCATGTCAGTTTCTGTTTGCAAACAATGAACCCCGTGTTGTTTATACGGTTGTGAACAAAAACTGGGGTGCAAAATCGAACAAAACTATCAATGTTATTTATGAAAAATATATTTTCAAACATTTTTATCAGCTGTAGGCTTAAGTGCCTAATAATGGAAAATCCGCTCCTGCTCGTAGTAGGCTGCAATACGTCTCATGTTAATTTGACTTGACAAGTCCGCGCCCTAGTTTACTCCTTCCTTTCCTGCTGGAAATACAAAGGGTTCGTGTTCATTGCCCGCCTTTTCGTCTCCAGTTGCCGGTCTCCCTTCAGCGGTTAAAAGTTCCACTACTGCCGATTTCAGATATTTTTATTTTTCATAGATTGTGACTATATGGATTCCTTTTATTAGTAGATATACGAGTATGTAAGTAGATATGGAAGTACTTAGATGGCATGCAAGGGTGTAAATAAATGATGACCTTCCTATTTATAGTTGGCGCACAATTCAGTGGATAATGATTCCATACTTCTATTATAGTGAATCGTGGGACAGTAGCAATCATACTAACCATATTGGTGATAATTCAAGTTCAATGCCATGAAAATTGCTGAGCAATTATTTGGGTAGGCCATTAGTGTTAGCTATTTTCCCAAGCTCCGGACTGGACTCTTTAATTAAACAAATAAAATAAAAGCAACCGTCTATGATGGTTGATGGGTTGCCATACAAGGATGTGTGAAGCTCGGGACAAAAAACTAATTGAAGAGGGATGCTCAATAAGTAGCTGCTCCGCCGTACCTACCTACCTACCTCCATTCTTACGTACCGTGTATGCCATTAACCATGACATTGCACAAATCATATCATGAAATATTATTCGTACCAACTTGTTTCAATTAATTGTTGAACTCGAACCCGTGTAATTTTTTTACATTTGAACAGACTCTTCTTTGTCCTTGTGGATAGTTGTTTCAGCTATTTTTTAGTCTCTACATTTGGGAATTTTTGCGGCCCCATCTGACTGTTCTAGTCTGGTTAAGTAATACGATATAGAGGTATGGCCAAATCGTTAGGAGTCCACTACAATCAGCAGGTCCGCTTTTTATAAAAACTTGGTTAGTCTATTGCTAGGCCTGTTCTAAGTTGGATCACTTGGATTTTGACCGAGTTATATTCACTTTTTCTGCGGGAGTGGGGGACCGAATCAACCGCACCAAAAGTACGCTATCCCAATCGCTGTTCTTCATCATTGGGTTCGGTCAAGATCCAACGGCGAACAGGCCTACTGTTAAATTTGCTCCCGGTGCCGCGCTGGTTTCCAAGTTTATAGAGCAATCCTACCTATTCTTCCAATATTCCTTACACTCTGAAGGCGGGTTCTACTCTTGTAGTCTCATTGTAATGGCATACGTATAGAATTTATTTATTTATCATTCCTCCCGGTTTTAGGTAAGCCCGTTTTTGACAATAAATGGTATGTCTTTTGTGTGGTTGGTTGCCCTACTGTTATCTTAATAATTGATTTTTTCAAACATTACGAGCAGGAGGCCATTAATTACAATAATCTATCCAGATAAAACTCTGCCGATAATTGCGCCATTGTGTGGTTTATTGAAAGACCTTGGTGTTATGTTTCCTCGAAGTGATATTGGACTGGATAAGAATAACATGGACACGGACCAGGCAGGTTGTCTCAGTCGCAGGTTACAGATGGAGAATCAGGGCGCGACCTCTGTTCTCCCAGACACATACCTATTTTCCCACCCAAAGTCTTCTCACTCCCATAAATACCTGAAAAGTCATCCAATCCAACTACCCCGAACACTCCCACCTTCCGCTCCCGCACCGTACCTGGACCAGACGCGACGCCTTGTCGCCCCACCACGCGCCGCGTTAAAGCTTTCAAACATCCCACACCTTCGGCCTTTGTACTTGCCTGCTATTGTCATGTCGATGGACCCATTTTTTTGGTTCATCGATCGTCTTCACGATCTTATATGATTTGCTCCTTCCTTTACATTCTTGTTGACTTCGTGGTACATTGAAGAACTTGAAGCTCTGGGACTGGGAGACGACGACATCGGACAAGGATCATAATCAAGGAATCAGAAGAGAAATCAATAGGTACATTACACCTAATTACACCGGCAATGGACATCAATAATACAGCAGAAGGAGAATGTTGTCTCATTATAATCATCAGCTAAAGGTAACAAAAGTGAGGTGTGGAGTGGGGGATACTATGTTTTAAAAGAGATCTAGAAGACCTGGGAGACAACGACATGGCACTAGGACCACACTTTGATTTTTAAAAAAAAACCTATGACCGGTTTCGGTTGAAAACCGAAACCGGCCACTGATTTTTCCCTCGTGCGATGTCATCGTATCCTAGATCTTACATATCTCTTTAAAACAAAGTATCCCTTACCCCTTTTTTATATCTTTAGATGATGACTTCAATGACTCAATGAGACAATATTCTCTTTCTGCTGTATATCTTGATGCCCATTTTATATGAGTGCCTGTCTAATTAATTAGGTGTAGTGTACCTATTGATACCCTTCTCTAGTCCAGTTCTACAACATATTGATTGATAGGTTGGGAATGCTTTTGATCAGCCATGGTGCAGTTAAAACTGACAAACTGGTCAAGTAGGTCCGTAATCTTTCCAACGTCATTTTTATGAGTTTAAAAAAACTTTATGTGTGCTAGGTTTTAATTAACCTCTTTTTGTCTGCTGCGTCAGGCTGCTTTGCATTTTTTTAAGTGTGAATATATAGTCTAAACCCTCCGGGTCCGGATTATTTCTAATATTACACTTTTATTTTGAGCGACGAGTGCACCAGGTAGATAATTTGATTGAATCGGTTGAGCATGAACCGATGATGCGGTTTCTGGCATTGGTGATTACTTGTGTTTCCTTGGTTCTCGGAATCGGTCGAATGAAGGTTCGGGTTCAGAGGCGAAGCAGGCTCAGGAGTCAGGAGGAATGAGAATGAGCCAGCAGAAATGGCGGCAACCTCATTGTCCGAATCCCATTTGTTTTGTATTCTGTGAGCAACTCGTGATTTGACATTCCAAACACGAATGCGCACGCGCAGCAACGAGCTTAGGCGTGCGCCTCCCCTGCTGCCTCTTCAATGTCAACTAGAAAGAACCCTGTTGCAATCCACTAACTGGCCGATATAAGCCATGTTCTCTGGGGACAATCGGGATTTCATTCGGGTGGGCGAGTCCCAGGGCGACCATACCACAGAATGGTACAGACTCCTATAAAATAGGATAGGAGGGTTGAGCTGAGCATGGGAGACTTGGAGGCTCACCTGCGAGAACGTTCCCCCCACCCCGTTGCAATCAATATTTCCCCGTTATCCTACTGATAGTCAGCCGGACTACCACTAAAAAATATTGCTGAACCATAGTTATTGTAACCATATTTTTCTACAAAGACAAGACTTGTCTTAGTGTCACATTGAATGAAAATGTGATTCATAGTAATAGACGTGTTAAAAATGTTATTTGTCTTTCAGGTGAAGAAACGAACCTGTTGAATGGAACACTGATTGAATTAATTTCAAGATTATGGGGCCCGACTTGAAAGCATTAGTATTAGCATTGTTTCAATACATCACATTGGGTAAGTTACTATTATGTCTTTTTGTCGGGGCAAAGGGAATATGGAGCAAATACCCATATGCATGAATCCAACGGTAACATATTCATATTCATATGGCAGAAGTTTTTGTTTTACATCTTCTGCCATTCTGTTTAATTGTTTTCCTAAAAAGTGGACTTTCCTATTTAGAAGCCATCGTACGTCTACTCGTATAATCACCAGTTCATAGTAAAGATAGAAAAATTTATTTAGTACTCGTTCATCGTTTAGTTCAGATCTGAAAGAAAATTTGGCGCGGTCTTATTTTGTGATATTCTTATGAAAGTGTCTTAAGATATTCGTGCCCTTAAGGTGACTTGGCCTTTCGAGAGACATTTTAATGAGTACCTATCCATTTTCCTTGACTTGTGCGTTTTTGTACGGAACGGTAATTAATGAGAGACCAAAGTAAATAAAAGCAGCCATTACAGATGCAAGTTGTGTTGGGGTTCTTGTTGCATGCCTTAAGTGGAAATGGTCATTAATTTAGAAGGTCTGCGCTTGAAGAAATGAAATGTAATAATTAAGAGACGAGGTATCGGTGTGCGGCCGGCCGGTGGCCATGTGAGTTAGAGGGGACTGGGGTCCGGGGTTACTATGGTAAGGATGTATGTAGTACCGATGGGTAAATGTTAAATTAATGCAGGTATGCACGGGGAGCCGCCCACGGTGTGCCTGGTGAAGCCAGCTCTGTTATTATTCTACCATTATATTTCTCGGCTCTTATTCTGACTATTCACTAATTTGAATACAATTGAATGAGCGAGATGACAGATTTTGATATCGGTCCCACCATCTTCCCTATCATCTTTCTCATCATTCTGTCGCCGCGGTCCTTTCTTCACTTCCTTAATATCTCCACATATCGATCAATTTATGTGAATTATATTTTCACTGACCACTTGACTTTTGACTCATCCCACGATACTATTTTTTTTTGTCGTTCACAAAATGATCGGTAGTGGGCGAACTATGTGAAGGCCGGCATATGTCAGCGCCACCTAAGAAGATTGGGTATTTTAGTGCAAGATAAAATAATTATTAAATTCATCCGTCATTTAGGGTTTTATCAGCGATTAATAATTGAGCTTAGAGGTTGACGCAAGCACCTCGTTCTCTATTTGGCCTAAGATGAATCCTAATTATTTGACGAGATTCAATCCAATCAGCAACAATGAATGCTTACGGATTCATCTACTAAAAGGCAACGTCGATTGTTTTGTTTTTGTGTATTTGTATAACATTTTACAGGTTCTGACAGAACTTCAGCAACTGTCTAGGAAATTCATTGGCCATTTCTCGTTCTTTTAAATTTACGTATTTACGAAATCAGGTTTCTCGAAAGTGAATTATTACGTGGTCAGGTATGTCTGTAGAATGCGAAGGATGAATGTTATTTGTAGTAAATGGATTTGTCGGTTTATATTCAGTGTAAATGGGGGTATTCAGTATTCCCATGACTGCATGCTGAGCGGTCCCCCACTGCCCGAACATGGGCCCGCCACCTCAATCATCGTCCCATGCTGACTTTCCGCCATACACACATTGCTCAATAGCGGACCGCACACGATCAATATTTTTGTCAATATCGATATTGACAATATACATTTTTATTGATGTCAATAATAGCAGAC